>ENA-OWNT01000633-OWNT01000633.1-seawater-metagenome-genome-assembly--contig:-NODE-633-length-70219-cov-5.505118_pt1 | contig 70219 bp, 47 predicted proteins | sample MGYA00238136_ERZ651165 | MGnify/ENA primary metagenome ERZ651165 (study PRJEB26861, sample SAMN08777766) | seawater metagenome | isolation source: coastal seawater | place: USA: Florida | collected... | reverse complement strand
CGGCCTGCTCACCCGCGACGCCCGTAAGGTCGAGCGCAAGAAGTACGGTCAGCCCGGCGCACGCAAGCGCTTCCAGTTCTCCAAGCGCTGAGTTCTGGCCCGCCTGCCTCTCCACACCCTCGCCTCTCGGCGGGGGTGTCGCACTTTCGGACCCCTCTGAATCGCAACAAGCGTGTCCGGGCGCGTGGTGTGAGTGCCGTGCCGTCCACAGGGGTCCACCCAGAGCCTCTCTCCTTCCCTCCACGGTTGGTCGGCCGACCGGAATGGAGCACTGATGCACAAGAAGTTCATCTTCGTGACGGGCGGCGTCCTGTCCTCTCTCGGAAAGGGCCTCAGCGCGGCTGCCATCGGCGCGGTTCTCGAGGCGCGTGGCCTGCGGGTCACCAACGTCAAGATGGACCCCTACATCAACGTCGACCCCGGCACGATGAGCCCCTACCAGCACGGCGAGGTGTTCGTCACCGACGATGGTGCGGAGACCGACCTCGACCTGGGGCACTACGAGCGCTTTGTGAGCACTCCTGTGTCGCAGCGCAACAACTTCACCACAGGCCGCATCTACCGCAATGTCATCGAGCGTGAGCGGTCGGGCGAGTACCTCGGGCGCACCGTGCAGGTGATTCCCCACATCACCGATGAGATCAAGCGCTTGCTGTGGGCGGCCGTGGAAGACGCTGACCTTGGCATCATCGAGGTGGGCGGCACCGTCGGCGACATCGAGTCCACGCCCTTCCTGGAGGCCATTCGCCAATTCCGGCTGGATGTGGGTCCCGAGAATGTGCTCTACATGCACGTCACGCTCGTCCCCCACATCAAGACCGCAGGTGAGCTGAAGACCAAGCCCACGCAGCACAGCGTCAAGCAGCTTCGAGAGGTGGGCATCCAGCCCGACATCCTGCTGTGTCGTGCCGACCGCCACCTGCCGAAGGAGATCCGCGAGAAGATCAGCCGCTTCTGCGACGTGGAGCTCGCCTCGGTCATCGCTGCGCCCGATGTCGACAACATCTACCAGCTCCCCCTTGTGCTCCACGAGCAGGACCTCGACGACCGCATCCTCACCAAGCTGGGCATCTGGGCGGCGCGCGCCCAGCTCCAGAAGTGGGAGGCCCTCATCGAGCGTTGGCAGTCCAGCCGCCGCGAGGTGAAGGTCGCCATCGTGGGCAAGTACGTCCACCTGGCCGACACCTACAAGTCCCTCAACGAGGCGCTCTTCCACGGTGCGGTGGCTGCTCGGGCCCGCATCGAGCTCGACTTTGTAAGCAGCGAGGAGCTCGACCCGGAAGACCCCGGTGCCCGCCTTGGCGACGCCGACGGCATCTTGGTGCCCGGTGGCTTCGGCGAGCGGGGTGCCGAAGGCAAGATCGCGGCCATTCGCTGGGCCCGGGAGAACCGCCGTCCCTTCTTTGGAATCTGCCTCGGGATGCAGCTCGCGGTCATCGAGTACGCCCGCCATGTGCTCGGGCTTCGCGACGCCGACAGCCGCGAGTTCACCACCGACTCGCCCGACACCGTCATCCACCTGATGGACGACCAGCGTCAGGTCACCGACATGGGGGGCACCATGCGCCTGGGCGCCTTCCCTTGTCACCTTCGCGAGGGGTCGAAGTCGCACCGCATCTACGGCGCCCGGGAAATCAGCGAGCGCCACCGGCACCGCTACGAGGTCAACCCCGCCTACTTCGAGCGGCTCGAGGCGGCCGGCCTGGCCATCGTGGGTCGCTCCCCAGACGGTCGCCTCGCCGAGATGGTCGAGCTCGACGACCATCCCTACTTCGTGGCCTGTCAGTTCCACCCCGAGTTCAAGAGCCGCCCCCTCGAGCCGCATCCGCTGTTCAACGCCTTCGTGCGGGCCAGCCTGGCGCACCGCGAGGCTCGTGACGACGGGTGACAGCGGGGGTATTGCAATCCCTGTGCCAGTCGGCAACAATGCAAGGGTCACCGGGTCCGGGCCCTCGCCTGGACGTGCTCCGCGCGACCGCCCCGGACCATGTCGCCCATGTCGATGGTCATTCGACCTCAGCTCGTCCACAAGCAGGTGCAGACGCTGCACATGTCGCAGCAGCTGCGGCAGGCGATCAAGCTCCTCCAGCTCAACCACATGGAGCTGGTCGCCGAAGTGCAGCGCGAGATGGTGGAAAACCCCACCCTCGAGGAGATTCCCGGCACGCGCAGTGAGGAGCTCGGGGACGCCGGTCGCGAGCTGATGGAGCGCGCGAAGTCGCAGCAGAACGACGTGGTGGAGCAGAACAACGGCGCTGAGAACGCCGGCGACAAGGTGGACTGGGAGGCCTACCTCGAGCGCTTCCAGGCCAACGCTGGCGACCGCAAGAGCGCCTCGGGGCCGTCGCCGCACGACGACCTGCCCCCCATCGAGACCAACCTCACCCGCTCATCGACCCTGTCCGAGCACCTCCTCGAGCAGATCGGAACCATCCGGGACTTCGATCGGGCGCTGGAGCCCGCGGTCGACGTCATTGTCCACAACCTCGACCACCGCGGCTATCTCGACGCTACGATGGAGCAGCTTCGCGAGGAGTCGGGGTCCGACGACGACACCATCGAGCGGGCGCGCCAACAGGTGATGCGCCTCGACCCCGTGGGCTGCGGCGCATTCGACCTGTCGGAGTGTCTCGCGGTGCAGGCGAGGCTGCGCTGGCCGGAGGACCTCAACGTCGCCCGCATCGTGAGCGACCACCTCCGCGACCTGGAGCGCCGCAACTACGCCAACATCGCCCGGGTGCTCGACCAGACCGTCGAAGATGTCATCGAATACCACCGCATGATTCGACGGCTCGACCCCCGGCCCGGCCTGCCGTTTGCCGGCGACGAAGACCACTACATCACCCCCGATGTGGTGGTGGTGAAGATTGGCGACCGTTGGCAGATTCTCCAGAACGAGGACGGCTTGCCGCGGTTGCGGGTGAGTCGGTTCTACCGCCAGGTGCTCCGAGACAAGAGCTCTCGGCGCGAGGACCGGCGCTACATCAAGGAGAAGCTCGACGCCGCGGACTTTCTCATCAAGAGCATCTACAAGCGCCAGCGCACCATCCACAAGGTCATGAACGCCATCCTCGAGCGGCAGCAGCAGTTCTTCGAGCACGGTGCCGAGCACCTGCGTCCAATGATTCTGCGGGATGTGGCCGACCAGATCGGGGTGCACGAGTCCACCGTGTCTCGTGTCACATCCAACAAGTACGTGCAGACCAAGCATGGCATCTTCGAGCTCAAGTACTTCTTCAATGCCGCCATCACCGGTGACTCGGGCGAAGACCTCGCTGGGGCGGCAGTCAAGCAGAAGATCAAGAAGCTCATCGGCGAAGAAAACCCCAAGAAGCCCCTGTCCGACAGTGCGCTCGCGAAGCTCCTCAAGGCCGACGGCGTCTCCATCGCTCGGCGGACGGTCGCCAAATACCGGGAGGCCATGGGCATCCTGTCGTCCAGCAAGCGCAAGCGGATGTTCTGATGGCCGGGGTGCGCTGGCCATATCGAGGCATCGCAGTCGCCGTTCCGCTCATCCTCGGCTACTGTGCGGGGTGGATTCCTCGTCCGGATGCGGCGACCGGGGGGAACTGTGACTGGAGGACGGCATGACCGGAGGCCCATGGCGTGGGCCGGGCGGTGAGCCGGGCGACATCACTGGCAACCGCATGGCACCCGTGACTCGGCTGCACGTCGGCAGCTCTGCTGCATCTGAAGGACTCGCGCTCGCGGTGGAGTCCTATGGTGCGCGGCATGGCATCGAGCTGCTGGAGCGGGTGGGGGCGGGCATGGCCCTATGGCTGCGTCGTGGCGGTCGCCTCGTGCTCGCGCGCCAGACGGGAGCGGTGGCGGGCGCGTCCGACCTAAATGAGCTGCTCGACGAGCCCATCGACGAGATCTTCGCGGATGTGCGTCGGCTTGGTGGGCCCTACCAGGCCGCCGGTGCGCTTCCCGACCGCACCCCGTGGCACGTCCGCTTCGTTCCGTTGCCCGAGGGCGCCATCGCCGCCGTCTGGACCGACCGTCGCAGCGGCAGTGCGGATGCCACGCTCGTGCCTGCCGACTCCAGCGTGCCACGCCGTCTCATGGCACTGGCGGGCGAGGTCGCGGCCCTGGGCGATGGGTCTGGCCGGGTGCGCGAACGCTCGGCTTCCGTGCGCCGGGCCCTCGACCGCGAAGCCTGGCGGTTGCTGGGCGAGCGTGGTGCAGGTCTTCCCGTCGACCCCCGGCGGGGTGTGCTCACCACCAAGCTCGAAGCTGTGCGCGACCGGGTCGACACCATCATCCCCACCCGGGTGAAGGCCACCTGGGACATTCCCGGAGGGCTGGCGCGCGTGGCGGTGCCGGCGCCGGGTGTGCGCTTCATCGTGGAAGAGCTGGTGCGCAATGCGCTGTCTGCGGTGGGCGAGCGCCGCGGACGTCTCCGGGTCCGCGGGGGGGCCCTCGACCTCGACCGGCAGAGCACCTGGCACCGCGCCCGACTCCCGGCGGGTCGCTACGTCTTCATCGAGGTCACCGACGACGGTGCCGGCATGGGACCAGAGCAGGTCGACTCACTGGTTGGCGACGACCTGCCGGGCTCTTTCCGCGCCGTGCGAGGCCTCGCCCGGGGCTGGGGTGGTGGCGTGCGGGTTCGATCTGCGCCAGGGCGGGGCACCATCGTGCAGGTCGCCCTTCCGGTGGCCGAGCCGCCCGTCCAGCAGAAGGTGGCCCGGCGTCCAAAGGGAGGGCGCTGCGCACTGGTCGTGATGGCAGCCAACGAGCGTCGCCAACAGGTCGCGGAGAGCCTCGCCCAGGAGGCGCTGCACGTCGAGGTCGCCCACGACTCCGACTCCGCCATCCAGTCCTTCAAGCGGCAGGCATCCGAAGGCGGTGTCTCGTTGTTGGTGGTCCAGCACGACCTTCCCGACGGCGACGGCTTCGAGCTGGCGCGCCGACTTCGCGAGATGGCGCCCGTGTTGCCGGTGGTGCTGCTCACCAAGCGCCGGGTGGAGGTGGTGGAAGACGACCTCCCCGACCTCACCCCCGGTCGCGTGGTGCCCATGAAGGCCGCTGGCCGGATGACCCTTGGTGCGGCCCACGCGCTGCTGCCCCGGGTTCGCGCCCGCCGGGACTGAGTGCAAGAGCAGTCCGGCCCGCTCTGATGCGGGCCGGCTCAGTTCGCGTTCGGGGGACTATTGGTCCCGGCGGCGCCAGGCAGCGACCACTGCGCCGAACAGCAAGGCCAGTCCGCCGACCCCGGGTGCCGCAGTGCTGCTGCAGCGACTTCCACCGCCCCGCACGTAGGTGGTGTCGTCGCAGACGTCGCCAATGCCGTCGAAGTCGGTGTCGAGCTGGTCGAGGTTGACGTCGCGGGGGCAGTTGTCGCACACGTCGCCAATGCCGTCGCCGTCGGTGTCGAGGCGGTCGTAGTCCTTCAGGCCCGGGCAGAGGTCGCAGGCGTTGCCGGTGCCGTCGAGGTCGTCGTCGGACTGGAAGGCATTGCCCACCTCGGGGCAGTTGTCGCAAGCGTCGCCAACGCCGTCGAAGTCGCCGTCGAGCTGCTCGGGGTCGGACACATCGATGCAGATGTCGCAGACGTCGCCCACACCGTCGCCGTCGATGTCCAGCTGGTCCTGGTTGAAGTCGGCCGGGCAGTTGTCGCAGTCGTCGCCGATGCCGTCGCCGTCGGTGTCGGTCTGCTCCGGGTTGGGCATGGTGGGGCAGTTGTCGCAGAGGTCGCCAGCTTCGTCCTGGTCGGAGTCGGCCTGGTCGGGGTTGGAGGTGACGGGGCAGTTGTCACACTCGTCGCCCACCGCATCCAGGTCGAGGTCGGCCTGGCTGGGGTTGAAGTCCTCGGGACAATTGTCGCAGACGTCGCCCCACTCATCGCCGTCGATGTCGGACTGGTCCTCGTTGGCGTGCAGGGGGCAGTTGTCGCACGCATCGCCCAGCGAGTCCGTGTCGCGGTTGAGCTGGTCGTTTGGGATGTCGATGCAGTTGTCGCAGAGGTCGCCGAACTCGTCGCAGTCCATGTCGGCCTGGTCTGAATTGGGGATCTCGGGACAGTTGTCGCAGTCGAGGGTGACCACCAGGCTGACGGTGCCGGAGCTGTTGAGCAGCTGGATTCCGCCGGCGCCCAGGCCGTCTTCGTCGACGTCGACGTTGTAGTCGAGCACCGGGTAGGCGCACCGGAACGACGTGTAGTCGTAGTAGTAGTCGGCGTTCGGGTAGGGGTTGCCATCGAGGTCGACCTTCGAGATGCACTCGGGGTCGGTGAGGTCGACCGGCCGCTCATCGGTGACGTCGATGGTGTTGCAGTTGAGGTCCTGCGACAGGTCGTTGAAGCAGCCCTCCTGGGCATGGGCGGCGGATGGCACCCCCGCTGCGCTGACGAGGGCGAGCAAGGCTGCAGCGCCGGCTGCGATGCCCCGGGGAGACGTGCTGAAGCGCGTGTTCATGGCTGCTCCTCCGGGGTGGGTCCGGGGTCGTCGGCAGGCGGTGCGTCGGATTGTGACCCATCGGGCGGCGGGTCGCTGGGTGCGGCGTCTGGAGGTGTCTCCGGCGGTGTTTCGGGGGGCTCCGGCGGCGTGTCGGGCGACATCGGATCGGGCTCATCCTCGAAGAAGTCGTCCATGTCGAGGTCTTCGGGCTTGGGCGGCGGTGGGGGCGGCGCTTCGGGCTTCGGCGGTGTGCCCACATTGGCGGTCTCGCCACTCCAGGGAAGTCGCACGCCTTCGCGCATCGGCTCGGGGGTCTCGTCGGGACGGTACTGGCGCACGATCTCGAACTCGACGCGGCGGTTGCCGGCCAGGCTGGCTTCGTCTTCGCCGGCGTTTCGTGGGACGACCTCGCCCATGCCGCGGTAGCTCATGCGGTCGGGGTGGACGCCCGCGCGGATGAGCTCTTCCCAGATGGCCCGCGAGCGGCGGATCGACAGGTCGTAGTTGTAGACGAAGCTGCCTTCCTCGCTGGCGTGTCCCTCGATGACGAGGTGGGCGATCTGCCAGTTCTCGTTGAGGAGGTCGGCGACGTACTGCAGCGTGGGCAACGAGGCCGGCAGGATGTTGGGCGTGGCGAACTCGAACTCGATGGGGTCGCGGATGACGATGCGCTCGCCTTCGATGCGAGCCAGCTCCTTCTCCTCCCAGACGGGCTCCTCGGGAATGATGGGCTCCACCTCCACCTGCTCGGGGGGCGGGGGAATGCGCATGAGGTCGAGGGAGGGCGGGGGCTCGTCGGCCTTGGGCGGACGAATCCAGGTGAGCGACGCATAGGCGCGGAAGGCGGAGGTGCCGTAGCCCTCGGCCAGGCCCTTGCCGAAGCCGAGCTCGCCTTGGAGGTGGGACACTGGCCGCAGCTGAACCACGCTGAGCAGCTCGCTGGGGTTCTCGGCCCCCTGGTCGAAGAAGTAGTTGAGGCCCGACCGATTGACATAGCTGAGGCCGACGGCGGCCTGGTCGCGGACCACGTTGTAGCGGACGCCCGCACTCGCCACGAGCTCGGAGCCCAGCTCGAGGTCCTTGTCGGTGGGGATGACGGGCCGCGCGACCATGTTGATGTCGCCCAGCACGTCGAAGTCGCGGATGGCGACCATGGCGGTGGGGCCGATGATGCCGCGGAAGCGGGCTTCGCCCATCCATGCCGCGCGGGTGCCCGAAGGGATGCCCAGGTCGGCGCGAAGACCGATGGCCACGCGCTCCTGCTGCACCACCCCCACGCGGGCGCCCAGCATGAGGTCGCCGAGCACCGGGCCTTCGCGGGACAGCTCGGGGGTCTCGGTGCCCCACTGCACCGCAGCCGGCACGGTCGCGCGGAAGCCGAAGCTCTTGGCGAGGTCCCAGGCGACACCGAGGGTGAGCGTCTGGCGGTTGGCGACCACCGTGCCCAGCTCCTGGTTCTCCTCATAGAGGATGAGGGGGTCCTTCGCGTATTGGATGGCCAGCCCACCGCGCAGCGTGCCGGGCTCGGCGATGCGGGCGCTCTCGACGCCCGGCAGGGCGCCTTCGCTGAAGGAAGGACGAATCAGCTCGATGTCGGCGGAGACACCCTCTGCATGGGCATCTTGGGGCAGGGTGAGGCTTGCGGGGACCAGCAGTCCGAGGGCCGCGAGGTGGTGCCGACTCATTGGGCACCTCCACCTTCAGCGGGAGCATCTGGGGCCGGCGGCTCCGCAGCGGGCGCGTCGGGCTCCAGTGCGGGGGGGGCCTCCACGGGCGCTTCGGGAGCGGGAGCGGAAGCATCGACAGGGACCGGCGAGTCCGCCGGCGCGCTGTCCTCCGCCGGACCGGGAGCAGCGTCGCCGGCTTCGTCGGCGGGCGGGCCTTCTTCGACGGGCCCGGCCTCGTCTCCGGCCTCGCCGGGCGCGGCCTCATCTCCGGCTTCGTCGGGCGCGGCCTCATCTCCGGCTTCGTCGGGCGCGACCTCATCTCCGGCTTCGTCGGGCGCGGCCTCATCTCCGGCTTCGTCGGGCTCGGCCCCGTCGGCGGGCTCGGCCGGAGCGTCGTCGTCGGCTGGCACTGCTGCAGGCGCCCCGCTCTCGTCGGCCTTCGGAGACTCTGGAGCGTCGCCGGCCGGAGCTGCCTCGTCCGTCCCGTCCACCTCAACCGGTGCTTCGACCGCGGCTCCCTCGCTCGGGGGAGGGGCTGCCTCGGCGGCTGCTCGAATGACGTCGACTCGGGCATTGTGGGCGCCGATGAGCGCCTCGGAGTCGGCACGGGAGTAGTAGTGCGCGGGGCGAAGCTGGCGCCGCTTGGTGGACTGGACCCCGCGCTTGTGGATGGCGAAGGTCATGCCGCCGCTGGCCGCCAGGAACAGAGACGTCCAGGCGAGGTCCTGGTTGCGTTCGTAGGTGCCGGGCTGGGAGAACAACATGGGCACCGGGCTGATGGCCATGGCCGCGATGCCACCCCAGAACAGGGCCTTGCGCTCCTTGTTGGCGACCGCGAGCTCTCGGTCGAGGGTGCCCACCATCTCCACATCGCCCACCGTCTCGGCGAAGCGGTAGGTCGACCAGGACACCCCGCGCTCATCGACGACATGCCAGCGCACGCCGTCGACGTCGGCGGGGTCTGGGTCGAGCTCCGCCATCACGAGCTTCCACGGGCCATCCGCGATGGGCTGCGGTGCGGTGGGGGCGGGCGCAGGGGCGGGCGCGGGCCCCACGTCGCCGGGATCGGCGTCGAGAGAGGGCTCGGTGGCCACCACGGACGGAAGGATGGGCTCGGCGGGTGGGGGTGTGCAGGGCCCGACCGAACCGGCCGTCCAGCCACCTTCGTCGGCCTCCTTGCGCACCCAGAATGCACAGCCTCGGCCCACTTCCACCCGCACGCGTTCGGCCTCGCTCTCCACCGCGCCCAGCACGGGGATGCGCTCGACCGCAGGCTCGATGCCCGTCTCGGAGTCCTTGAGCAGGCGGCGCACCAGCGCCTCCGCTTCATCCCCTGCCGCACACACGACCAGGTCGCCACCGGAGGCGGTCCACGCGTCTTGGAGGCGCGCACCCACCTCTGCTTCTTCCGCCGCGTTTGCCGTTCCAGCCAGTGACCAGCCGATCACTGCCGGACCCAACGCAGCCAGGAGCCAACCCATCCATCCTCCCGGAGCGACCCGACCCGGCCAAGTGTGCCCCGCCAGCGCCCGGTCGGCCACCCCCGTGCCCGAACGTGTCGGCCGCGATTGCGTTCGCCTGCTCTGGCGCGAGCCCCGGGAGGACACGCTCGTGCCCACGGCTATCTCGTGGTGCAGTGTCGCTGGTGTGCGAGATCGAGTCCCGCTTGTTCAGGGGCTTCGCCGACGGGCCAGGACCGGCATTGCGAGCAGCAGCAGGCCGAAGCCGGTCTCGAGGACACCGTCGGTGGCGTCCACAGTCGCACAGCCGCCCTTGTCCCCACCGTCGTCGTCGGGCTCTTTGCCCTCATCGTCGGTGTCATCGGGCAGTCCGCTGTCCTCCGCCTCGGCCGACACGAGCAACTCCATCACGCCCACCGGGTCGACGATGCCGTAGCCGTAGGTGTCGTGGTGCCCGTTCTCGTCGTGGGTGACGTAGGGGGAGGGCACGGCGGTCTGCACGATGAGGTCGCGCACCTCGGCGGCGCTGAGGCCGGGCTCCACGCTCAGGATCCAGCCTGCCAGACCCGCCACCACAGGGGCTGCGGCGCTGGTGCCTCCGAAGTCGGTGGTGAGCTCGCCAATCGGCGTGATGGACACCGTGGCGCTGGGGGCCGCTACGTCGATGGGACCGCCGAAGTTGGTGTAGCTGGTGGGGTAGCCGTAGCTGTCGGTGGCGCTGATGCAGAGGACCGACGGCAGGGCCTGCATCTCCTCGTCTCCCACCTCTCGGTTGTCGTTGCCGGCCGCGAAGACCACCACTGCGCCCAGACCGTCGCGCGTCTCGACCGCGGCACGCTCGATGACCTCGCCCAGGGTGACCGGCACCGGCACCCGCGACGTGAAGCCCCAGGAGTTGTTGATGACCGCGGCGTCGGCCTCGATGGCGTGCTCGAAGGCCTTGGTCTCGGCAGACAAGGAGCCAGGGCCCTCGCCGAGCAGCTTGATGGGCACCAGGGAGCAGGAGGGACACATGCCCACGATGCCCACGCCATTGTCTGCCGTCGCCACCGACACGCCGGCGACCGCGGTGCCGTGCTCGTCGCAGATGACGTCGGTGCTGGCGCCGTAGCAGTACTCACCCGGGTCGGGGGAGGGGTCGGCATCGTCGGAGAAGGCGTCGTAGGGGGCGACCACCTTGTCCACCAGATCAGCGTGCTGGTGGTCGATCCCGGAGTCCACCACCGCCACTCTCACCGCCGGGTCGCCCAGGGTGTGGGCATGCAGGGTGTCCATGCCGAGGTCGTCGAGGTACCACTGGCCGTCGCGGTTGGGGTCGTTCGTGGTGCGCACCGGCCGGAGCTGGATGTCGGGGAAGGCCGACACTCCGTCGAGGGCGTCGAGCTGCAGGGCGAGGTCGACGGCGGCCTGGGGACCGGCGGTGGGCACGCGCCAGGAGCGTCCGCCGAGCGAGCGCGCGTCGGGGTGCGGCGGAGTGATACCGCCTCGGAGGTGGAGCACCACACCGTCGAGCACGTCCATCTCGACGAAGCCGGAGCCCGACGGGAACCGGAAGCGGCGTGCGTCGCCGGGGACGGCCACAGGAGCGAGGTCGGGGCGCAGGACGAGGCCTGGGCGGACAACCGGCGCGGCTGCTGCGGTGGTGCTGGTGAGCAGGAGGGCGAGGCCCATGCCGCAGGACAGCTCTCGGACCGACATTTGGGGGCTCCAGGCATCGGGACGTGGACGACGGGCGATGTCGACGCCACAGAATAGGGGGTCGGACACCCGGCTGCCATCGTCCGACCTGATGCGCGGCAGCGATTCTGGAGACCGAGATGGGTCCATGCACCTCCCTTCGACCCTGGCTGGCCTCCGGGCTGGCGCTCGTGTTGCCTGCAGTGGCCAGCGCCCGTCCCGATGAAGGCACCGGCCTGTTCACCTACGATGCGAGCGACGAACTGGAGTACATCGACAGCGAAGATGGCCTGGTGCGGGTCCACTTCAGCGTCTCGGGTCCCAACGTCACCCTGCTCGACGACGACGACGGCGACGGCCGGCCCGACTTCCCGGTGACCATCGTGGAAGAGGTGGCCACGGTGCTCGTGGAGTACGAGCACGAGGGATTCCGGCGTCCGGTCATGGAGACCGAGGTGGGCCTCGAGGCGAAGGGCGGCTCCGACGCGCTCGACGTCTACCTGGTCGACTTTGGCGGGTCCTCCGACGGGCAGTTCGGGGTGGACCGCTGCCGCAGCGGGGTGTGCGCCGGCCACCTGCTCATCGAGAACGACTTCGCCGGCTACGGCTACGCCTCGCTGTACGAGGCCGCCCGCGTGCTGGCCAGCCACGAGCTCTTCCACGGCGTGCAGTACGCCTACACCGACGACCTCGACCCCTGGTTCTCGGAGGGCACCGCCACCTGGGCGGAGCACCTCCTGGAGCCTGAGATCGACGACTACATCCGATTCTGCAAGTCCTACCTCGCCGATGTGGGCCGCTCCATCGACCGTCCGCCGGCAGGCACCGTCACCAGCTTCTCCTACGGCACCGCGCTGTTCTTCGGCTTCGTGCAGGAACGCCACTCCTCCGACGTGATGGTCGACATGATGGACCACCTTGCCGACGCGGGGGACGGCGACGAGGTGGCGGCCATCTCGGCGGCCCTGGCGGACTCCGGCGACACGCTCTCGGACGCCTGGGTCGAGTTCGCCACCTGGAACCTCGCCACGGGCCGGCGCAGCGGCATCATCGACAGCTACCCCTATGCCGACCGCCTCGCGCCTGGCGTCAGCGCAGAAGGGGAGGGGACGGCCATTGAAGACGACCACCGCTTCTACCCGCTGGCGGCCTCCTACTTCCGCATCGACCACCCCGGTGGAGAGCTGTTGCTCGGGGTCGGCGAGGACAATGACGCCGCCGTGGTCTTTCGGGTCTTTCCGGTCGCCGACGGCTCCGAGGATGCCGACATCGGCCCCGCCCTGGAGACCTGGTCTCCCGACGAGCAGGACGTCTTGAGCTTCGGAGAGCAGCCCGCGGGTGGCTACTGGCTGATGGGCACCTTCCCCGAGGTGGCTCCAGAGAGCGAAAAGCGCGTGTTCTGCTTCGGCGGCCCCGACGACATGGCGACCTGCCTTCCCGAGGAGGCTGACGACACCGGCACGGAGGACACCGGCACCGACGACACCGACACCGACCCCGAGGACACGGACTCCGAGCCCGCCGGCGGCGACGACGGCGATGGTGACAAGGGCGGCTGCGCGGTCGTCTCCACGGGCGCGGCACTCGGCTGGACCTCCGTGTTCGGGCTCGTGCTCGCGGGCGCCCGGCGCCGGGACTCCCATGCGTAGGTGGCTGCGCGCGCTGGCCGTCGTGCTGCCTTGTCTGGTGGTGGGCACCGTCGCCAGCTCCGGGCGGAAGTCCCGTGAGGTGGTGCTGCCCGACAGCTGGGTGTGGCAGGTGGAGGCCACGAGAACCGCCACGTCCACCGCGGTCGGCGCTGGCTCCGATGGGCTGCCCGAGGCCTTGTCCGCCCCGCCCGATTCCGCCACCAGCTGGACCGTGCGTGGAGGCTGGGGGAATGCGCATCCCGACGGCTCCTTGAGCGAGCTGTTGCGCGTCGAGGCGCCCGGTGACCCGATGGACAGCCGGGTCTTCGGCATTCGTCGCTTCGCCGACGGCGAGCTGCTGCGCATCGAGCGTCTTGCGGAGGCTGCCCAGGGCGGACTCGACAGCTGGGACCCCATCCTGCTGGGCCTGGCCCCCGCCATGCCCGAGGAGCTGAGCGCCAAGCGACCGGCCACCCGGGCCTTGCAGTGGACCGCCCGTCTCGGCAGCGGAATCTACCTGCGCTCCAACTGCCCGGCGGTCTGGACCATCGTGCCCGAAGACAGTCCCCTGCAAATGGCCACCGGCGTCCAAGGAGGCTCAGAGCTGCTCCAGCATGTGCGGTATGAGGCCCACTGCGGGCTCAACGGACGCGCCGACCTCGAGAGCGGTCGTCCGGTGCCCTTTCGTGGTGAAGGTGACCTGAAAGGAGACATCTGGTGGGACCCCAAGGCCCGCTGGGTCGTCCGCCATGAGCTGGAACTCACGCGCACCGTTCACTCGCGCTGGCCTGGCCAGAATGGTGCCCTGGAGCTCATTCAGGAGCAGACCTACACCGTGAGCGCGAGTCGGACGCCGGGGCAGGGGGCGCCCGAGCCCGCCCGTCGCCTCGGCACCCCGGACATCGCGACCGCCATCGATGCCGCCATCGCCGAGTGGAGTGCGTGTGCTGGTCAGCCGGGCCCGCACGCCGTCACTCTCGAGGCCCTCCGCGATGGCGCGTTGGCGGTTCGCGCCGCTGGTCTGCCGCCGGATGCGCCGAGCGTGATTCCAGATGTGGGGGGACTGCCCCAGCGAGGGGCCCCCGAGCTCGTGGCGCCCGAGGTCGAGTCCGCCGACGACCTGAGCTGTTGGCAGGCGGCCCTCGATGATGTGCGCCTGCCACCACACGACGACCTGGGCGAGCGATTCGACTTCGTGCTGCCGCGCTCGGGGGAGGCCTTCGGCTCGCCCGGCATCATCGACCGCTCCCTGCCGGGCGGACGCGCCCACTTCATCGTGTCCGAGATGACCCGGATGGGGGAGGTGGCCGCCTGGCTCGGGGTGATCTGAAGGCGCGACGAGGTGTAGACTGCGCGCCACCGCGTCTTCTCCCGCAACGGGGACGCGACCGATGCAGCCACCGAGGAAAGCATGGACGTCGATGAGCGCCTGAGCACCATTCTCCAGGAATGCCGGTGGGTGACCGACCCTGGAACGGCGGTGCGCCTCATCCCCGCGCTCCCCGCCGAGGCCCCCGCCTTCGTGCCGCTTCCGCTGCGAGACGGCGACGTGCGCCCGTGTGTGCCCGTGGTGTGCGTCCCGATGGTGGCCGACGCCGTGGCCCGCACCATCGTCGCGGCCGTGCAGGGGCAGGCCACCAGCCTCGAAGATGCTGATGCGGCCGCCGTTGCGGCCGACCCCTTGGCGGCGGTGTGTGCAGAGATGCTGGCCCAGTGCGCCCAGCCAGGCCTGCGCAATCAGTCCGTGCCCATCCTGGCCATCGCGTGGTGCGCCTGGGAGGTGCTTGCCGGGCGCGGCGATGCGCTGCCGGGCGTCGATCCTGAAGTGGGCAAGCAGTCTCGCACCGCGGCGGCCCGCGTGTCGGCCAGCAAGGGCACGGCCCGGGCCGAGGTGCTCCAGCAGGTGGGATGGGCCCTCTCGTCTCGGGTGGCAGGCGGCTTGTCGCTCGCTGCGATGGCGGGCGCGCCGGTGTCCACGGGGGGGCTGTACCGACAGCTCCTCCCGCAGCCGCTGGTGCTCGGCTTCCCGCGGGGCACGCTGGACGTCGACCCCTCGGATGCCGCCGCGGTCCTCGGGTTGTCCTTGGAGCCCGGGCTGGTGGCTGCCGGTCGGCGTGCGGCCTCCTGGTTGCTCGAGGAGTCCAGGAAGCGACTGTCTGCCGGCAAGGCCGAGCCGCACGATGTGGCCCTGCAGGCGGTCATTCCCACTGGCCTGTCCATCGAGTCGGCGGCCCTGCACCCCACCGCCGGCCCTGCCCTGATCGCGGCACTGCCGGTGCTCGCCGACGCGAAGGCGCTGGTGAAGGCGGGGGTCGACAAGAAGTATGCAAAGGGGTTGGTGTCCACCCGCGGGGCCCGTGCCATGAGCTCGGCCTGGGGCAACCTCTGCCAGGGCCTCGGCATGTGGGATGTCCTGTCGTCTCTGGTGGCCCGAATCGTGCCGCTGACAGAGGTCAACGGTCGGATGGTCGGTCCCCATGGTGCGCTGCCCGCCGATGCCCGCTGGTCGATGCTGCTGCCGCGACCGAATGCCTCCTCCACCCTCCAAGCTGTGGTCGCCGTCCGCATCACCGAGGTGCGGGAATCGCTGCAAGGCGCGCTGGTCCAGCGTCCCTGGTCGCTGCGCAACGTCGAGCGGAGCTTTGTGGCCGTGGCCCGGAAGAACGGTGCCTCGGTGCGCATGGTGGTGGGCGACCACGCCGTCTGCACCTTCCCTGCCCCGGAGCTGGCCCTGCGCTTCGCACTGGTGGTCCGCCGCGCCTTGGGACCGGAAGCCACCATCGAGCTGGCCGACGATGGCACCTCGGTTCCTGTTCCGCCCACCGCCACGATTGGCGTCGGACTCGCCCTCGGTGTGGTCGACGGCGGCTCGGACGGCGAGTCGGCCTGGCTCACCGGGCGCGCGGTCTCCGAGGCGGTGGCACTGGCCGGGAATGGTCGCGCCACGCGGGTCTTCGACGACGGCGTAGGGGTGCGCGAGGCGGGCTGGTCGTCCGATGGCCTGGCCAATGAGTCCATCGTTGCCACCAGCGCGTTCGTGCGCGCGGTGCTGGAGCGTACCCGGCGACGCGACCGCCCCGTCTACGTGCGGGGAGAAGGCGGCAGCTGTGGCGGCATCTCCGAAGACTTCGCGCTGGCGCCCGTCGCGGGCTGGTGGGAGGCGGGTGAAGGTGTGGTGGCCGCGGCGCTGCTGCTCGACAAGGACGGCGGGGAGGGCGCAGCCGAGATTCGCGTGATGCGCGCCGAGGACCTGCGGGAGTGGTTCGCCTCCGACCGCTCTGCCGCAGCTTTGCAGCGCACCGCAGCCCCCCGGGTGGTGAGCGCCCCCTCCGCGCTCGATGAGTTCACCGAGGACCACGGTGACACTGGCCTCGAGGAGCCCTCGATGTCCTTCATGGGTCATGACGCCGCACCGGAGCCCGAGCCTTCGGAGCCCTCATTCGGGCCCCAGGACAGCGTGGTGGCTTCCGATCCGGCGGACGGCACCCTGTCGGAGGGCTTCGGCTTCGTGATGGACGAAGAGGCCGACGATGCGGCCGATGACATCGGAGGCTTCTCCCTGGGCGGAGGGGACAGCAGCCCCCGCGGGCCCTCCGCACCGATGATGCTTCTCGATGATGACGAAGACGAGGACCTCCCCACCGAGTCGGCCGCCCCTCCCGACGGCATTGCGCCTCCCATGATGCTGCTCGACGACGACGACGACGATGGCCCGTCCTTCGGCTTCGCCAGCGAACCGGAAGCGCCGCGTGGCCCGTCGGCTCCGATGATGCTGCTCGACGACGAAGAAGACGAGCCTGTCCACTCGGCGGGGGGCATCGCCGCCCCCATGCTGCTCGACGACGAGGAGGACGAGCCTGCGGGCGGGCTCCTCGGCGAGGTTCAGCACGCCGACCCCTTCGCGGACGAGCTGAGCGACGCGGGCGAAGGCCTCGAAGCGGTCGACTCCGTCTTCGGTCCGCGCCCCACCATCGACACCGGCAGCGGCCTGTCCATCAGCCACTCCACCTACCAGGGGGAGATGGAGCTGGTGGGCGTGGCGGGCTTTTCGCTGACTGCAGGCGAGAGCACCCAAGGGCTCGACCCCATGCACGACCCTGCCGACACCACGGGCTTCTACGACCAGCGGGTGTCTGAACATCCCCGTCGTCCGAGCCGCAGCGCCCAGCAACCCCAGGCCGCGCGAAGGCCTCCCGACGGTGCGATGGTCCGCGAGCTGGTGCGCCTGCTGCGGGGCTATGTCGTCGTCCGAGACGGCTCCACCACCACCTTCGGCTTGCCCGATGGTGGCCTGCTGCGCGACGCATGGAGCCACCAAGGTGACGTCCACGACGCCTATGTGGGCTTTCTCCAGAGCAAGGTGGCCGACGGCTTCATCCCTCGCGCCGACCGGGTCATCGCGCTCGTTCGAGACGTCCGCACCCAGCCCATCGACTCCGACGCCATCGAAAAGGCGGCGCAGCAGGCCGGCTTGTGAGCGCGGGAGCGGGTCGGTCGACAGTGGCGTTGCTGCTGGTGCTCGCGCTCCTGGGCTGCGGTGGGGACAAAGGGGACTCGGGCGCCGGTGCGAGTGGGGACGCCCCCGACATCGCGGGTCGCTACAACCTGGTGGTGCTCGGCGTGGTGGGCTGCGAGGCGGATCCCAGCTGGATCGACGGCTGGGCACGCGGTCGCCTCGATGTGTCGGGCTCCGGCGACTCGGTCACCTATGACTTCGGCGACGATGCGGTCTTTGGTGGACGCGTGGAAAGCGACGGCTCCTTGCGGTTCTCCGGCACCCTCGACTGGCAGGGCGCCGCCTTGTCCATCGGTGCAGCGGGCCTTGCGGAGGTCGCGCCCACCGATCCGGGTGATGGCAGCCAGATGCGGCTCACCGGCGACATCACGGCGGTGGTGAGCCAGGACGGGCAGGAGGACTGCACCATCGAAGGGCCCTTCGAGGCCACCGAGCTGGTCGACCTCGAATAGCGGCCCGTGCGTGAACCCCGTGTCGCATGGCTCGCAATTCAGGGGGACAGAGGCTAGGTGCGCTTGAATTGAGCCGGTGCCGACGATGCGCCGCGCAAGCGTCTGGAGCGCCCGATGAAGCTGTACCGTGCCAAGGTCCCCGCCATCGCCCACGCCATCATCGAGCAGCTCAACGCGAGCGGCGCCATCGAGGTCGTCCCCGACAATCGCGTGGAGGCCGAGAAGGACATCGTGGCCATCATGGAGGCCTTTCTGGAGCGCGACGCCCAGCTCCGGTCGGCAGTGAAGGACCGCATGGCCCGCCACAACATCCCCTACAACCGCTACGGCCGCACCCGCGCACAGCTGGCCGAGCAGTGGGGCCACCCGCTGGGCGACGACGTCGACCGCTTCCTCGCCCGGCAGGCGGTGGAGGGCTTCATGATCTCCAACTTCGTCGAAGAGGTCTACGAAGAAGACTCCGTCATCTACAAGGCCATCCTCGAAATCCTGCGGGCCAACGACGTCGACGAGGAAGCACTGCGAGAAGAGGCCAAGACGAAGATCAAGAACGTGCGGGAGGGCACGGTGGAGTACGAGCTCGCCCTCCAGCGGGCCGTTCGCGACGTGAAGAAGCGCCACGGTCTGCTCACCTGATGCGCCACGCGGGCATCCTCACCGCGCTGCTCGTCGCCTGCAGCGATGGTCCCCCCCCGGAGCCGGTGGTCGCGGAGCCATCTGCAGAGGAGGCCATCGCCAAGGCCGAGGCGCAAGCAGCTGCCAGGGCGGAGGCCGAGGCGCTTGCGGGAGCGACGCCCGACACCACCTCTGCGGTGGTCGTCACCCCGGGAGAGTCCCCCGAGATCCTGCTCGTGTGGGACAACGTGGGCGACCTCTATCAGTCGTTCTTCTCCCACGCGGGTCCCATCACCGACCTGTCCACCGGGCTCGCGGGCCATGCCAACGGTCCCGTCAACGTACACATCCGGTGGGACCAGGAGCAGTTCCTCGGCACCATCCGGCTGCGCATCCTGCCGGGTACGCTCGTCGCCCCGCCGCTCGGAAGTGGTGAGCTGGTCCCGCTTCAGAAGCTGGCGCCCATGACCACGGCCCTGGCCAGCTACCGTGCGGACGTCGCAGGCCGCTTCGATGTGCGGGTCGCGAGCTTCAAGGTGGCTCTGGAGTCCTTTTCCGGCGCGCGGCACTGCATCTTCAACATCGCCGGCAAGCCCCCGCCCGATGGTCGGGTGGTGTCACCTTGCGTGATGCTCAACGGGCAGGAGCGATGTGGCACCCCCGAAGCGGAGGGCGTCCGCTTCGCGCCAGATGTGGCAGACGACCTGCGCGCCTGCCTGATACCCAAGGGGTAGAGCTCAGGCCACGTAGTCGAGAAGGTGGTCCTGGAGCTTCTTCTTGATGCGGGAGTGCAGCTGACTCACCCGCGACTCGGTCACCCCGAGCAGGTTCGCGATCTCTCGGAAGGTGGCGTCCTCGTAGTAGTACATCCGCACGATGAGCTGCTCCCGGTCCGACAGCTCGGCCCGGAGCACGTCGCGTACGGCGGCCCCGGTGTTGTCTCGGGTGACGGCCGCTTCGATGCTCTCGGTCTCCGAGGCGATGGTGTCGCCGATGGTGCCTTCGTCGTCGTCGCCTTCTTCAGTGCTCACGAGCACGCGCACATCGGCGGTGCGAATCAGCTCGGCCATCCGCTCCTCGGTGACCTGCATGAAGTTCGCCAGCTCCGGCAGGGTGGGCGCGCGCTCCAGCTGGTCCTTGAGCTCGGCGCGGGCGCGTTCGATGCGGGCAGCGCGGTCGCGAACGGAACGGGGGACCCAGTCGTTCTTGCGCATCTCGTCGACAATGGCGCCCTGCACGCGAAGACGGGCGTAGGCGTCGAAGGTGTCGAAGCGCTGGCTCTCGAAGCGGTCGACGGCGTCGATGAGGCCGAGGGTGCCGATGTGGACGAGGTCGTCGGCGTCGACGCAGCGTGGGTAGCGCTTGGCCATCCGGTACGCGACCCGGCGAACCATCGGGTAGTACTTGAGGATGAGCTGATCGCGGTCGAGCTGGGGGGCGCTGGACTTGGACTGGGGAGCGGTCGGGGCGGTGGTCTTGGTCTGCATGCTGCCTCCGGGGGGACGCGAGGAGGCAATGCAACGGGTGTGCCAGCTTTGCTTTCGACGTGCCTACGGGGCTTTCGGGGCCTTGTCTTCGGCCTGCCCACTCTCTGGCGATACGGCGTCGGGTGAACCGGTCGCCGTCGATACGGGAGCCCCGGTCTCCCAGTCGAGTCGCTCGGTGCCGTAGGGCTCCTGGCCCGCATCGAGCATGCGCAGGCGCTCGCGAAGGTCGGTGTAGGCGACGTTGGCGTGCAGCTGCTTGCCTTCGACACCCCACAGCAGCATCGAGCTCCAGTAGTCCTCGCGGGGCATCCACTCGAAGCGGTGGCCGTAGAAGGCCGTGATGCGCGTGCGCTCCTTCTTTTCGAGGTCGAGCACCTGCAGCTCGGGGGGCACCGCCTCGCGCGGCGCCCACTCCGGCAGGTTCTTCATCCACTGTTCCTTGCGGGCTTTCTCGCGGGCCTCGCGCTCGGGGTCGAGCTCCCGCCAGGTCTCCTGCACGAACAGGCTGATGGGGGCGCCGTCCACCTCCAGCATCACGTAGCGGCCCTTTGGATGGGGCACCGCACGCTTGGCCCCGGCCACACTCGCCAGCTCGGTGCCGTCGGTGAGATTGCGCACAGTGACGCCGTTTCCGTCGTGGAATGCCACGATGTCGCCCCCCACCGACAGGTTGGACACGGGGCCCTCCCACCAGCTCAGCATCCGCTCCGTCTCATTGGTGAGCGGGTCGTAGGTGTAGGCGCGGCGCACGCCCGCCTCATCGAGTGCGGTCATCGCGATCTGGGTGCCCACGCCGGCGTGCTGGAGGTCTTTGGGAGCCGTCACCTCGAGGTCGACCAGCTCCAGGGCGGCAGTGCCCCGGTCATACAAGGCCAGGCGCCAGGCTCCGGTTGCCTCGGCAGCCCGCTTGTGGGCTTCCTCCTCGCTGGAGCCCAGCTCCACCGCGCCGCTCGGGGCCAGCGGGATGGCGAGGTAGTTGTCGCGAATCCAGGTGGCGCCGCCCACGGGCGTCTCGGTGGGAATGGTCTCGATGTCGCCCGTCTCCATCACCAGGATGTGGCCGCCGTGGGTGAGCTGGAAGTAGAGCAGCATGCCGTCAGGGGCGAAGGTGGCAGCGGCGAACTTGTTGGAGCCACAGGGCTTGAAGGCGGTGTTGAGCGCGTGCTTGCCGGTGAGGAAGGTGATCTCGCCAGCGTTGCATTCCGCATAGGCCTCGGCCACGTTCTGGGAGAAGGTGCTCTCTCCGTACAGGTCGTCGCGGTCGCAGCCCGTGAGTCCCAGCGCGAAGGGGACCAGCAGGGCGGCGGCGTGCAGCGAGCGGGGGCGCATCATCGTCGTCTTCTCCGAAGGTGGACGGGAACCAGCGCGAGCAGCAGAGGCGAAAAGCCCGTGGGACTGGCCTGACAGCCACAGCCCGTGACCCGCCCGTCGCGTGGTGTCCACCCCTGACCCGTATCCAGTCCGCTGGTTCCGGGGGTGGGGCTGTCGTGGGTCCGCATCTGGCCATGCAGGTCGTGTACCCAGGTGGGTCCGCCGGGCCCCCAGATGGCGAGATCGACGATGCCAGCGTCGTCCCCAGGCACAGATGCTTCCGCGACAAAGAGCGCTGTGTCGATTGTGTCAGCGGTGAGTCGCCGGTCGAGTCGCCCGTCCACCACGAGCCAGAGCACGCGTCCGTGGCCGCCCTGGTCGAGGCTCAGGTGCCAGCCGTCGGTGTCTCTTTCGATGCGGTCCACCCGTGCGGCCGACTCGCCGTTGACCCGGAGCACGCCGAGCCCTTGGGTGCCCTCCACCACCCAGAGGCCCGGAGGCAGGCCGGCGAGGGACAGGGCTTCGTGGCCGTGAAGTGGGATGGCGGGATGTCCCGGGGGATGGACCCGCACCGCGTCGCCGAGTGCGGCCGTGTCGACCAGTGCGGCGTCGCCGGCCCGCAGGAGGGGGGGCCAGACGGCGTCGGCCTGCATGCGCAGCTCGGGCACGACGGCGACGTCGGCGTGGTGCCCAGACCCCGGCAGTTCCATCTCTCGGTAGCCGGGAACGCGTACCAACACGTCATTGTCGGAGGAGACTCGGGCGTGGCGTCCGTCGCTGGTGGTGCGGGACAGGCTGCCCGTTGTGGGGTCCAGGACGGTGGCGGCCACGGGACGGCCAGTGGTGCTGTCGATGAAGCGTGCGGTGGACAGCTCGGTCTGCACCACGAAGTCGAGGATGGCGTCGAGGTGGGCGTTGACGACGGCGTCGATGGCGTCGGGAGCAGGCGCCTTGGCCTCGCTCAGCTCCAGGGTGAAGTCCAGGGTGCCCCAGCGGCCATAGGACCAGTCGTTGGTGTCCCCGTTGGTGGGATACCAGGCGGCGCCGTTGGTGGTCCAAAAACCGGGCATCGTACACAAGACGGCGTAGTCGTCGGCCATCTCGGACAGCATCGCTGCGTCGGGGGCGGGGTCGAGCGTGTGGTTCCACACCCAGCCGAAGTTGGACGCGCCGCTGTGGAGGGACAGCCCGAGGGCCGGGGGGGCGCGCACTGCCAGGGCCTGCACGGCGCGGGCCTCGGGCTCGGAGAAGGCCCGGACCCCAGGGTGGTACTCGTCGGACCGCCACAGGTAGCCGTAGTTGCGGTTCAGATCGACGTCTTGGGCATTGTGGCGGGTGTGGGCATGCACGCCGTCAGGGTTGACGTGGGGCACAATCCACAGCTCGGTCTCGTCGAAGAGGTCGACCACTGCGTCGTCTCCGGCAGCCCATGCCGCCACGAGCTCGTGGGCGGTCTCCAGGGCGACGGTGGCGGAGATGGTCTCGTCGCCGTGGTGGGCGCCCAGGATGCGGAGTCGCGCGCGTGGTTCTGTAGTGGCCGACAACCGCAGGCCGACGATGGGACGGCCGTCCACGCTGTGTCCGAGGTCGACGCGGGCGGCGAGGTCATGGCTCTGGTCCACCAGGTCCTCGATGGCCTGCACCATCTCCTCGGGCGACCGGTAGCCCTCGGCGGTGGGGGGTGGGGAGAGGGGCCTCGACTCGATTCCCAGGGTGGCCAGCCAGGCTTCGCCGCTCGCATCGACATTGAGGTGCCGCTCCCGGCCGCGTCCACCCTCGGCGAAGCCCACCCCGGGGTGGCGCAGGTCGGCGGGAGACAGCCCGTCCGGAAGCACGACGACCACCTCCGCACCGAAGGCGGACGTGGTCGAAGCAAGCATCAGCAGGGCGAACATCACCTGCAGGCCGTAGCCGGGGAGCTGTCGCGCTCCCAGCCTTGTCGGTCAGAGCTCGGCGTCGGCGACCTCGAGGGCGTCGTCGCTGTCATCGGGGGAGTCGGGCAACACGCCGTCGAGCTGCAGGAGCAGGGCGTCCCGCTGGGCTTCGAAGGCGCGGCGCTCGGCCTCGGGCACCGACTCGCCGCCCTTGGGAAGGGGCACGGTGAGCGGGTTGACGTACTTTCCGTTCACCCAGAACTGGTAGTGGAGGTGGGGACCTGTAGCGAGGCCGGTGCTGCCGACGTAGCCGATGATGTCGCCCTGTCGGACCCGCTGGCCCTTGCGCACGGACACGCGGGACAGGTGGCTGTAGGAGGTCTCGTAGGGACCTTCATGGTTGAGCTTCACGAAGCGACCGTGGCCACCGTTGGGTCCCGACCAGGTGACCACACCATCGCCGACCGCCATGATGGGCGTGCCGGTGGGGGCGCCGAAGTCGACGCCATTGTGGGGCCGCCGGCGCTTGAGAACCGGGTGGTAGCGGTTCTTGTTGAATCCCGAGGTGACCCGGCTGAAGCGAAGGGGAGAGCGGAGGAAGGGGCGCTTGCGGGACTTGCCGGAGGCGTCGTAGTAGCGGGTGCGGCCATCCTTGGTGGTGTAGCGGATGGCGACGTATTCCTCGCCCTTGTTGGTGAAGCGCACCGCCAGCGGGGCGCCGAGCCGCTGCACCTCGTCATCGACCAGAAGCTCGTCGACCACCATCTTGGCGGTGGCGCCAGCACGCACCTCGGTGTTGAAGTCGATGTCGAAGCGGTACACCTCGGCGAGCGACACGATGTCTGCAGGACGCAAGCCGGCAGCGGTGGCGGCGCCCCAGAGGGTGCGCTCCACGGTGAACTCGCGGATGGTGGGACGGTGCTCGTACTCGATCTGGTCGACCCGGGCGGTCCACAGGCCCTCGGCATTCTCGACCACCAGGGTGCGGTCGGCGTCGAGCTTGTAGGACACGGCGTCGGCGACATCCGCGCCCGGGGCGTATCGGAACTTGAGCTCCTTGCCCGCCCGGATGCGGGTGAGGTCGTAGTGCTCCTTGGCGACTTCGAGCACCGCGCGCGTGGGCAGGCCGTGGCCGGGAAGAATCTTCCCCAGGACCTCGCCCCGGGCGATGGTGTGCTTGACCCACTCGGGCCCGGCGGGCTCCGGCGGGGGCTCGGGTGCGGCAGAGTCTTCTGCGGCATCGGCCTCGGCGACCAGCTCGGTGGGCTCTGCGCCAGACGTGTCGGAGTCACTGCGGTCGCCGATGGGCAACAACGCGATGACCATTCCGGCGATGACAGCGCCAAGCGAGAACGTCACGAGCGGACGGATGACAGAGGGCATGGGCGCCCCATGGATGGGATGGAGGAGGGGAGGGGACGGGCCGCGCGAGGAGGGAGGGGGATGCGCTGCCGCGGAGAGGGTGCGGATGTGGGGGTTGGCCGGGGTGGACACAGGGCGTGCCACCGCGAAGGCCGATCGATCCGCCGTGGAACAAATCTTAACGCGTCAAGAGCCACCAGACGAAGCCCGCGACGAACAACAGACCCACGGAACCGCCCGCCAGCAGGCCACCTACGATGGCTTTCACCAGGGACGGATCCAGGCCGCCCGAGGCCGCTGGTTGCGGTGCGGGCTCCGTGGGCGGGGGCGTGGAACGCGGTGGGGGGGCGCGCTCGGGCTCCGGTGAGGCGGGGCGGGTGGCCGGGGGCTCGGGGGGCGCAGGCGTTGGGGCTGCCCGCGCTACAGGCGCTTTGACCGTGGGCTGAAATGCGCGGGAGTCGACCATGCCCGGGTCGGCGGGATCGACGGGACCGGGCGTGCGCTTGGGAGCGCCCACTGCGCCGTCTTGACCCAGCTCGATGGTGCGGCCGACGAGTCGGAGGTCGTCTTTGCCGTCGCCGCGGGCCTGGAGGATGGCGGTGACCGCATTGCGCGACCAGACCCGCAGGCTGTCGCCGGGCATCTGGGTGGATGCGCGGTCGAGCACCGCTTCGATGCGCTGGGCGTCGGGGCGCTTGGTGTGGTCCCACTGGAGCATGGCGCGAAAAGCGGGCTCCATGGGCGCCAGCTCCGGCGGCAACATCGCCAGGCGGCTGTTCATGCGCCGCTCGTGGGAGTCCTGGCGCACCTTGGGTTGGCCGTAGGGCTCGCCTGTCGCCACCTGCCAAAGCGAGACCGCGAGACCGTAGACGTCTGCCGCCGGAGAGACCTCGCCGGTGACGATGTACTCGGGCGCCATGTAGTTGAGGGTGCCGAGCACGAGCTGGCCGGTGTGGCTCTCACGGGCGTCGAAGCGAGCCCGGGCCACGCCGAAGTCGAGCAACTTCACGCTGCCGGAGCGGGTGACCATGATGTTGGCCGGCTTGACGTCGCGGTGGATGACGTTGAGCGGCATGCCCGTGTTGGGGTGGGTGGCCCGGTGTGCGCGGGACAGTCCACCCGCCACCTGAGCGCCGATGTCGGCCAGGGCGCGCGGAGACGGACGGTGGCCCTCCTCCTGCACCGACTGGAGATCGACCCCTTCGACATACTCCATCAGCACCGCGTCGCGGTCGGCGATGCGGGCAATCTCCAGCACCTTGATGATGATGTCGTCTTGCAGGAGGCCGAGCAGTCGGGCCTCGTCGCGGATGCGGGACAGCAGCTGCTGGCCGTCGGCGGGGTTCTGCTTGTGCAGCACCTTCACGGCCACCTGGCGGCGGAACCCTTGACGGGACGACAGCTCGGCAAGGTAGACCGTGCCGAAGGCGCCGGAGCCGATGCTCCGGATGAAGGTGAGTGAGCGCATCGCCGCGGAAGGTAGCACGGGCGGCCGATGCGGGCCGCGAGCTTCAGGCGTCGCCGGGCGTCATGACCACGGTGGCGGCGGTGAGGCCGAGGCGGGCGAGGGCGGCCTCGTAGCGCGCCTCCAGGGGCTGCTCGAAGATGATGGTGTTGTCGACGTCCACGAACAGCCAGGAACCGGTCTGCACCTCGTGGTCGAGCTGGCCCGGAGACCAGCCGGCGTAGCCGAGGCAAAGGGCGAAGGGGCTACCGGTGCCGGCGAGGCGACCCAGGCGGTCGGCCGATGGCGACACCGCAACACCGTCGCCCACGTTCCACCCTTCATCCGGGTCGACCTTGCCCCGCCACAACACGAAGCCGGTGCCCGGTCGCACGGGGCCGCCGGTCCAGGTGGGGGCATCGTAGGGGGCCGCGTGGTCGATCTCGAGCTTCTCGAGCACATCCGAGATCCCGACCGGACCCTCGCGGTTGATGACAAGCCCCACTGCGCCGTTTTCGTCGTGCTGGCAGATCAGCACCACGGTGCGCACGAAGTTGGGGTCCTGCATCGAAGGGGCGGCAATCAGCATGCCGAGGGCCACGGTCACCTCGTTGGAGCGCCACGGGCGGAGTGGCGGTCCACTGATTGATATCCGGCCTCGACACCACCCGGAGCACGCATCGCACCGGGCAGCGGAAAAGGGGCGGGGTCTGTCAGCTGGAGACGCCGTAGTCGCGGACCTTCTCGACGTGGGGCGCCTTGCCCTCCGTCACGGTCTCCTCGGTGATGACGACCTCACGGATGTTGTCCTGGCTCGGGATCTCATACATGATGTCGAGCATCACGGTCTCCATCAGTGTGCGGAGACCCCGTGCGCCGGTCTTTCGCTCGACCGCCTTGCGAGCCATGGCCTCGAGCGCCTTGTCGGTGAAGTCGAGCTTCACCTTCTCGAACTTGAAGAGCTTCTGGTACTGGCGGACCAGGGAGTTCTTCGGTTCCTTGAGGATCTGAACCAGGTCGCCTTCCTCGAGGTGGTCCATCACCGCGATGACCGGCAGGCGGCCGATGAACTCGGGGATGAGTCCGAACTTGTCGAGGTCCTCGGGCGTGGCCCGCTGAAGCAGCGCGCGCTTGTCGTCGGCCTTCTTTCTGTCGTCCTCTTCCTGGCCCTTGAGGAAGCCCACCCGCTTGCGACCCAGCCGCTGCTCGATGACCTGCTCAAGTCCTTCGAAGCTGCCGCCGCAGATGAACAGGATCTGCGAGGTGTCGATCTGGATGTATTCCTGGTTGGGCAGCCGCTTGTTGCCACGCACCTGGATGTTGGCCAGCGTGCCCTCGATGATCTTGAGCAGGGCCTGCTGCACGCCCTCGCCGCTGACATCGCGGGAGACCGAGGAGGTGAAGCTCTTTTTGGCCAGCTTGTCGATCTCGTCGACGTAGACGATGCCCTTGATGGTGCGCTCGACGTTGTTGCCAGACGCCTGGTAGAGGTTGAGAACGATGTTCTCGACATCTTCGCCGACGTAGCCGGCCTCGGTGAGCGTGGTGGCGTCGGCGATGACGAAGGGCACGTCGAGCAGGCGGGCCAGAGTCTGCGCCATCAACGTCTTGCCGGTGCCCGTGGGCCCGATGAGCAGCACGTTGGACTTCTGGATCTCGACATCGGTGGGCGTGTTCGCGTCTTGCGCGTTGGCCTCGAGGCGCCGGTAGTGGTTGTAGACGGCGACTGCAATCTTGCGCTTGGCGTGGTCCTGACCGATGACGTACTGGTCGAGGAAGGCCTTGATGCGCGCCGGGGGCGGGATGCGCTGCTGTCCCCACGTCATCGGCTTGGGCTGGCTGTTTTCTCGAATGATGTCGAGGCACAGCCGGATGCACTCCGAGCAGATGTAGACGTTGGGCCCTGCAATGATCTTGTCCACTTCGCGCTGCGGCTTGTGGCAGAAGGAGCAGGCGAGGCCCGAGGGGTTCGAGTACTTCGGCATGCGGACCGACCGGGAGGAATGGAGGAGAGAGTATGCCCTCAATCGGGCGGGCGTCAATCTGATGGAGCGCTGCTCGACACGACGTGACCGGAGGGGAGTGTCCGAGATGGACGACCTTTCGGGCCGGGCCGCGTAGGGAGCCTGAACGGGCTGGGAGGGAATCGGGACGACGCCCCGAGGGGTCCGGAGTCCTCTCCGCCGGAGCGCGAGGAGCCCCCGGGAGGGCGTGGGACTTCCGCTGCATCGGACCGACGCGCGCAGAATGAATGGCAGCCGTGCGGCAGATGTTCGAGATCGAGCCCAGGAACCGAGCAGGGTGCGTGGCGCCCCCGTGTAGTCCGGCGGCAGGTGCGAGGAAAGGGCTACGGCGACGGGCGCTCTGGCGGGCCGACCGCGGGGGGCCGTCGTCTCGCGCTATCATCCGCGCCCGTCATCTCGCTGCCCAGCCTGTCTGCCCCGGTGCGCCCATGTCCGAACCCACGCCCTACATCGGCGACTTCTACGACACCCTGGGCGTGGAGCGCGATGCCACCCAGGAGCAGATCAAGAAGGCGTTCCGCAAGCTGGCACGCTCGCACCACCCGGATGTGGCCGGCGACAACCCCGAGTCCGCCCGCCAGTTCGACCGAATCAAGAAGGCCTACGACGTGCTGGGCGACCCCGAGGAGCGGGCGAAGTACGATCGGGGACCGGTTCGGCGACCCCGGGGCGGAGGGCGGTGGACAGAGCAGGGCTACCGGATGCCTGGTGGGGTGTATGTGCAGCAACCGGGGGCTGGTGGTGGACGGCGCCCCCGTGGACGCAGCCGGCGACGCGACCCCGCCAACGACATCACCCTCGACGACCTGTTCGGCGGCGGTGACTTCGGCTTCGGAGCTGGCAAGGGAAGCAAGGCCAAGGGACGCACCAAGCCCGGTGGACGTGGGGCGGACGCCCCCGGCGGCAACCGGCGAAGGGGCACCGGCGGCTTCAACATCGACGACTTCGCGGATGGTCTTCCGGGCGCTGGCTTCGCCGGCGGTGGCACCTACTCCGGTCCTCAGACCGGCGGCATGGGCGGCGGCTCGGGCGGCATGGGAGGCGGTCTCGGCGGCGGCGGTGGCATGGGCGGCATGGGCGGTGGCGGGGGCGCTGCACCCGACAACAAGGGCACCTACGGCCAGCGCGGCGCGGATGGCATGCGCACCGGCACCCCTGGCAAAGACATCCAGTTGACCGTCGACGTGCCTGCGGACACGGCCTCGCGGGGGGGCACGGTCAGCCTCGAGTACCCGCGCATGCGCCTGTCCGAAGACGGGCGGAGCCTCTTTCGCTACGACGAGATCTGCGACCTGCGCGTGCCCCCTGGCGCCCGCAATGGCGCGGTGCTCCGGGTGCACCACATGGGAGATGACGGCACCGACGGCACGTTCGGCGACCTGGTGTGTGAGCTGCGGGTTCCGAGGGGGGCGACTGCCAAGCCCCCGGGTCCGCCCCGGTCGGCGCGGGCGAAGCGTGCTGAAGCAGCCTCTCAGCGGTCCACCCCGCCGCGCTCTGCGCCTGGCGCGGCGCCCGCATCGTCCGAGTCCGATGCAGATGTCCTTCCCATCAGCGTGGTGGAGGCGCTCCTCGGCGGTCGAGTGGAAGTGGAGACTCCGAGTGGTCGCGTGCGGGTGTCCATTCCGCCAGGGTCGTCGGGCGGCACTCGCCTTCGACTGCGGGGACGCGGACGCGCGGGCGCCGACCACTACGTCACGCTCCAGATCATGGTCCCCAAGAGCCTCGACGACGAGAGCCGCGACCTGGTCGAGCAGTTCGCCGCCCTCAACCCGCTCGACCCCCGCGGCTGAGACGGCGAATCAGTCGGCTGCTTGCAGGCCCAGCGCCAACACCTGGTCGACGTCGTCGACGAAGTGGAAGTGCAGGTCGCGCCGGAGGAGCTCGGGCACGTCTTCGAGGTCGTTCTCGTTCTTGCTCGGCAGGATGACCTCGGTGAGGCCGGCGCGTCGGGCCGCGAGCACCTTCTCCTTGATTCCGCCCACCGGAAGCACCTTTCCGCGGAGGGTGACCTCCCCCGTCATGGCGGTGTCCGCCCGGACCTTGCGACCCGTGAGCAGGCTTGCGAGCGCGGTGACCATCGTAATGCCCGCAGATGGGCCGTCCTTGGGAACGGCGCCCGCGGGCACATGCACATGGATGCCGCGCTTCTGGAAGGTGTCGGGCGAGATGCCCAGCTCGGATGCGCGGGCGCGTACCAGTGACAACGCCGCCGTGACCGACTCCTTCATCACGCTGCCGAGCTGGCCCGTGAGCTGCATGGCGGCCTTGTCGTCGTCGTAGGCGGTGGCCTCGATGAAGAGGATGTCGCCGCCGGCTGCGGTCCAGGCGAGGCCGATGGCGATGCCGGGAATGTCGACCCGCTCCACTACCTCGACGAAGTGCCGGGGAGGACCGAGCATTTCTCGCACCTGCTCGGGACGGTGGATGCGCATGCCCCGGGAGCGTCCTTCCACGAATTTGCGGGCGGCCTTGCGGTGCAGGCCTGCCAGCTTCTGCTCCAGCTGTCTCACGCCCGCCTCGCGGGTGTACGACTCCACCACCGTGCGCACGGCTGCCTGGCTCACGGAGAAGCCCCGGTCGGTGAGTCCGTGGGAGGCTTCGAGGCGGGGAAGCAGGTGATGGCGGGCGATCTTGAGCTTTTCTTCGAGCAGGTAGCCGGGGAGGTCGGTGATCTCGAGCCGGTCGCGCAGGGCCTCGGGGATTGGGTCGGACAGGTTGGCGGTGCAGATGAACATCACCTCGCTCAGATCGAGCGGCACGTCGAGGTAGTGGTCGACGAAGGCGTGGTTTTGCTCGGGGTCGAGCACCTCGAGCAGGGCGGCGGCGGGGTCTCCGCGGAAGTCCTTGCCGAGCTTGTCGATCTCATCGAGCACGATGACCGGATTCTTGGTGCCGGCCTTCTTCATGGCGTGAACCAGGCGGCCGGGCAGGGCGCCGACGTAGGTGCGCCGATGGCCTCGAATCTCGGCTTCGTCCTTCATACCGCCGAGGCTGATGCGTTCGAATTTGCGGCCCAGCGCGGTGGCGACGGAGCGGCCGAGCGAGGTCTTTCCGACGCCGGGCGGTCCGACGAAGCAGAGCACAGGGCCCTTGCCGGTGGGGTTGAGGGTGCGGACGGCCAGGTACTCGAGGATGCGGTCCTTGACCTTGCCGAGGCCGTAGTGCTGGGAGTCGAGGGCCTTCACAGCGGCGCGGAGGTCGGTGTTGTCCTCGCTGCGGGTGGTCCAGGGGATGTTGGACAGCCAGTCGAGCCAGGTGCGCGTGACGGTGTACTCGGCGGCGTCAGGGTGCATCCGACGAAGCCTGTCGAGCTCTCGCAGAGCTTCCTTCAGGCCTTGTTCCGGCAGCCCGCACTCGCGGAGCTTCTTTTCGAGAGCAGCCGCCTCGTCATAGCTCTCGGGGACTTCTCCCAGCTCCTTGCGCAGCCCTCTGATCTGCTCGCGGAGGTAGTAGTCGCGCTGCTGCTTGTCCATGGTGGACTGGACCTTCTTGTCCACCGCGAGCTTTGCCTTCCGGAACTCGGTCTCCCTGGCGATGCCGTCGAGGGCCTGTGAGAGCCGGACGTCGACCACCCGCTCAGCGAGGAAGGCGGCCTGCTCGATGAGCGGCCAGGTGAGGCCTGCGACCACCTGGTCGGCGAGGCGGCCGGGCGGAATGTCGTCGTCGACCAGTCGGCCGAGGGAGGGCGGGTTGGCGGGGTCGTCGGCGATCCATGCGCGCAGAGCGTCGAGGAGCTGGCGGTGCAGGGCCTCCACCTGGGTGCGGCTGCGGACCTTCTCCGCCAGAGGTCGGGCGGGCGCCATCAGGCCGGCGTCGGGGTCGGGGCGCGCAGTCTGCAGAGTGACCCGCACCAGTCCTTCGAGCAGGATGCGGCAAGAGCCGTCGCCCAGGCGCACGATCCTCCGAACTGCTGCCGCGCACGCCACAGGGTGGAAGTCACCCGGCTGGATGTCCTCCAAAGTGGGGTCGACCAGGGGGGCGGCCAGCAGAGGGCGACCGGTGGACAGGTGGTACTCGACCGCGGCCACGGCGATGGGCCGAACCACCGACATGCGGGTGAGCATGCCGGGGAGCAGCACGCGCTCGGACAACGGGAGGATGGGGTTCATGCCACGCATGCGCGCCCGGATAGCGCGGCCGCCTTGCCGGGGGAAGGGGGCAAGGCTGAGGTGGCACACCGGACCCTGACATTGTCGGTCCCAGGGGCGGACCCTGTGAGGTACGATGCCGTCGGCGTCTTCGTCGTCCAGCCGGCCGGTTCCTCCTGGCCACGGCGCACCGAACGAGGGTCGATGAACCTCCCGCGGAGATTCGGCAGATACGAGCTGCTCGACCACCTCGCCACTGGCGGGATGGCCGAGGTCTTCCGCGCGCGCAGCTTCGGTGTGGAGGGCTTCGAGCGGCAGGTGTGCATCAAGCGCATCCTCCCGGGCCTGTCCCGCGACCCCCGCTTCGTCAGCATGTTCGTGAAGGAGGCCCGCATCTGCGCGGGGCTGACGCATCCCAACGTGGTCCAGATCTTCGAGCTCGGGAAGGTCGGCGAAGACCACTTCATGGCCATGGAATTCGTCCACGGGCGCGACCTCGGTCGGGTGCTGCGCGCGATGCGACGGTCTCGCACGCCCATGCCGGTGGGGGTGGCGGTCCACATCGTCGTGCAGGCGCTTCGGGGCCTGGCCTGTGCCCACGCTCTGACGGACCACGATGGGCGGCCGATGCATGTCGTCCACCAAGACATCTCTCCGCACAACGTGCTGGTGGGCTTCGAAGGGGAGACCAAGGTCTTCGACTTCGGCGTGGCCTGCATCGGGGGACAGGACGCAGCGGGAGGACGCGGGCCCGGCGGCAAGGTGGCCTACATGGCGCCCGAGCAGTCGGCGGGACAAGCGGTGGACGCCCGTGCCGACCTGTATGCCATGGGTCTCGTGCTGTTCGAGCTTCTGGCGGGGCGTCGTCCGAGCGGTCCTGGCGAGCCAGGCGGCGCCGGTCCCGATGTGCGACACCAGCGGCCGGAGGTGCCTGAGGGTATCGCCCGGGTTGCCGCACGGATGATGGCCAGCGCGCCCGGCGACCGTCCGGCAACCGCCCACGACGCGGCCGATGAGCTGCAGGCGGCCATGTATGAAGCAGGGGTCCGGGCCCACAGCGGGGACCTCCGGCGCTTCCTTGCCCGCCTGTTCCCCGACTCCGCCGAACAGAGTCGTCCGGGCGTGGTCGACCTGTCGGGGCTCGCATCCGACGTGGCGGGCCTGGGTGATGAGCGACGCTCGAAGACCCCGCGCACCGGCAGTCGGCCGCACACGCCGCCGGGACACCGTGCGGGGCGCCGCCCTGTCGTGGTGCTGATGGCAGAGGTGGTGGGCATGACCGACGCCTCCGCCATGCTGGAGTCCGAGCACATCTTTCGACGCAACCTGCGCTTCCTTCGCCGGGCGCGCCGGGCGGTCGAGGTGCATGAAGGCATGGTCGAGAGCTGGCAGGACGACACGCTCACCGTCTTCTTCGGACTGCCCGCCGCCCGTGACCACGATGTGGAGCGCGCTCTGGCCTGTGCCGAGGCGCTGGTCGAGCTCGCGCGCAAGCTCCCGGATGCCGCGGGTCGGGTGGAGTTGTGTGTAGGCGTTCATCGCGGCGAGGTGTCGGTCGGACGTCCCAACGGGCGCCGGCTCCGCTACGTGTCCCATGGCGACACGGTGAAGCTCGCCCGGCACCTCACCCTGGTGGCCGATCCAGGCGAGGTCCTCGTCAGCCCGTCCCTCGCTCGCCTCGCCCGCAGTCGCTACCACTTCACCGATGGCCCCCGCCTCGGACGCCGGTCCACCACCCGGGGCTCCGTGGCCCAGCGCCTTGCCCATCGCCGCACCCGGGTGGAGTCGGCGGGCGGTGGCTGGGTCCCCCGAAGTGATGAGCTGCACGTCATCAGCAAGGCCCTGAGCGCGCTGGCGGCAGGGCAGGGGAGCCGCCTGGTCACCCTGGGCGCGGCAGGCTCGGGCAAGTCCAGGCTGCTGCGGGAGGTGGTGGGATTGGCCCGCAAGCGCGGGGTCCGGATGTTTGGTGCCCGCGGCCTGCCCTATGGGGCGGGGGGCTCGGCAAGGGTGCTGCACGACCTGCTGCACAGCGTTCTGGGCCGAGAAGGGGCAGATGCCGTCGACGACCCCCTGGGCGCCCGCCTCGCGCGCCTCGGGCTGCCGGGCGAAGAAGCGGCCACCTTGCGCAAGCTTCTCACCGGGGGGGGACGTGGTGGCCGACCGCTCAAGGCGGCCCGGAGCTCGCGCGGCGTGGTGGAGGCGGTCGCGTCGCTGATGCGGGTGGTGTCCCGAGACCAGCCGGTCATCGTTGCCATCGAAGACACCCAGTACCTCGACGAGCCCGAGCGCAGGCTGCTGGCGTCCCTGCTGGAGGAGGTCGCAGAGCTGCCGGTGCTGTGGTGGTTGTCCGCGAGAGAGACGCAGGTGGCCGGCCTGCCGGAAGCCGACCACCTCATCCGCCTCGACCGCCTTCCTTCCGAGGCGGTGCGCAGCCTGTCCTGCCACCTGCTCGGTGTGGCCCGCATCGGACCGGCCCTGTGGCGGGTCGTCTCCCGGAATGCCGAGGGCAACCCGTTGTACGTGGAGTCCATCCTGGGCACGCTTCAGCAGAGCGGGCGCATCCGCCTCGACGTCGACCAGGGCGAGGCGCTGTTGGTGGGTGGTGGCGCGGATGTGCGCCTGCCGCCCGGACTCGACGCCATGCTCGCCGAGCGCATCGACGCCCTGGAGCCGGCGCTGCGAGGGGTGCTCCAGCTCGCCGTCACCATCGGACCGCGCTTCACCACCCGCCTGCTGGCCGAAGCCGCCGGCCTCGACGACCCGGTCCCGTTGGTGGAAGGGCTCGTCGCGCAGCGCCTCGTGGTGTGGGTGGGCGACCCATCCGAGGGCCGGTGTGCCATCGCCAGCACGCTCATCGGCCAGATCGTGCTCCGCTCGCTGCTGGGAGCCCACCGCCGCTCCTGCCATCGTGCCGTCGCTGCGGCCATCGCGCGGCTGCATGCCGACGACCTCACGCCCCACCGGGTCGCCCTCGCCACCCACTGCGCCGGCTCCGGCGACTTCCTCGATGCTGCCCGCCATGGGGCCCGTGCAGGCCGCTGGTTCGTGTCCCAACAGCTCCTCGATCGAGGCGGGAAGATCTACCAAGACGCCCTCCAGCACGTCGAACAGGCGCGAACCAACGGCGACGATGCCACCACCTGCGCCCATGCAGAGGCCGTGCTCCGGGCCGACCTCGGGGCGTGCCTGGCCCGCTCCGGGCGCCTCGATGCGGCCGAGCGTCACCTGCAGGTCAGCCTCGATCTGTCCGCCGAGCTGATGCTCCCCGAGATGGAGGCCGCATCGCACCTTCAGCTCGGAAAGCTCCTGCGGTCGCGCGGGGACTCTGGCCTGGCCGCCGCTCACCTGGAGGCTGCGCGGGATGCCGCCGTGTCGGGCCGGCAGAACACCGGCTGGCGCACCCAGGTGGCGGTGGATGCCCTCGAAGCCTTGAGCATGGTGCACCACGAAGCAGGACGCGCAGCCGACGCCGAGGCCTGCCTTCAGGAGGCCCGCGAGCTGGCGGGGGGCGACCCCGCTTTGCTTGGCAGCGTGTTCCTGGCCCAGGCCAGGCCGAGCATTCGCCGGGGAGAAGCCGCCAGGGCCCGGCCGCTGCTGGAAGAGGCCCTCGCCTGTGCCCGGGCTGCCGGCGACCGCATCCTCGAGGGCAAGGCCCACAACAACATCGGCATCTTGCACCACGTCGCAGGCGACTACGACGCCGCCCACGCCTGTTTCGAGGCGGCTCGGGGCATCCGTGAGGGGCTCGGCTACCGCAAGGGCGTGGCCATCAACCTCCACAACATCGGCGACACCTGGCTGCGACGTGACGAGACGGGGCGGGCCTGGGCCGCTTTCACCGAGAGCCGGGCCATCGCCGAGCGGCTTCAGTGGCGCCGCGGTGTGGTGATGAACGACCTGTTCCTCAGCCACCTGGAGCTGCGCAGGTCGGGCTGGCGGGGACCGCAGGTGGACAGCCTGGTCGCGCGCCTGGGCGGTCACATCCGCGCGGCGGAGGCACTGGGAGACCGGGAGTCGGCGGTCACCGGACGGCTGCTGCTGGCGCGGGCCTACCGGGAGACCCAGCGGCTCGAGGCGGCTTCAGAGGTGCTCGACGATGCGATGCGCGCCGCGGAGAGGCTCGACGCACGGGTGCTCGCGCGGGACCTCCGGCTGGAGCAGGCGAAGGTCGCAACCGCCCGTCTCGACGTGCTTCCGCACCACGTCACGGGTGCGTCACTCGACCTCGCCCGATAGGAGCGCGCGCCATCCGACAGCGCTGGGCCGCATGATCCCGCGCAGTCGTCCCGACCGATGCCACGCCCCTTGTTCAGGAGGGTCGCCTGGCCCCCGGATGCCTCCGACCGACCCTGGGAAGCGGAATGCCACAGCGACACCTCTCGAGCCCGCGACAGTCCACCCCTCCTGGCTCCTGGCTGGTCGGCCTTGCTGCGGCACTGGGCCTCGCGCTGTCGGTGTCCATGGCTCCCGCCGCCTGGGCCGAGGATGGGGCTGCGCCCGAGCCCACCGTGCTGGAGCAGATCGACGCCGCCTTCGGCAAGTACCTCGTGCTGCCGCTGTTCAAGGTGATGTTCTTCGACCTGGTGGTCTGGGACAACAACCTGCCCAAGGGAGAGCTGCCCCCGGCGGCAGAGGGTGGGGCGGCCATGGTGGGCGACGAGGAGGTCGTCGAGTACCGCGAAGGTGCGGGCTACGTCTACAGGAAGGTCGAGACCGTGAAGGCCGACGAGCTGGTGCTTCTGCCCGCGGCAGACGAGCGCCTGGAGCTCGGTGGCGGTCGCACCGCACGGGTGGAGGCCTCGGGCGACGTGCTCGTGGCCACCACCGGCCCCGGCTCCGCCCCCCTCGCGCCCTGTGAGAGCTTCGACACCTGCGGCGAGGCCCTGCCCGAGGGGGTGACGGCTGGCAAGGACGGCGTGGTGGTGGGTGGTCTCACCATCCTGGGGGCTCCTGACGACCTCTCGGGCGTGCGCATCCTGCGGGACCGCGGCGAGCACCCGCTGGCGGTCGTGGCCTCGGAGGAGGGCACCCTGGGCGTGCTCGGCTCCCGCTTCGAGGTGGGGCGCGACATCCTCGACCTTCGCCCGGGTCGCACCGCCCGACGCGGAGACGCCACCTGGGAGGTGCGGGCGGTTGGCGCCGACGGTGGCGTCACCGTTCGGGCCACCGACGAGCGGGTCGACCCCGCCGCCATCGCCAACCCGGCCAACATCAGCGTGCCGGTGGTGGTCGCCTGGCTCGTGTTCGGCGCCGTCTTCTTCACGCTGCGGATGCAGTTCATCAACCTCCGCGGCTTCTGGCACGCCATCATGGTCACCGCCGGCCGCTACGACCGTCCTGAGGAGCACGGCGAGATCAGCCACTTCAAGGCGCTGTCGTCTGCGCTGTCGGCCACGGTCGGGCTCGGCAACATCGCCGGCGTCGCGCTTGCGGTCGCAGCGGGCGGGCCAGGGGCCATCCCCTGGATGATCATCGCTGGCTTCCTCGGCATGTCGTCGAAGTTCACCGAGTGCACGCTGGGCCAGATGTACCGCTCCAAGGATGCAAAGGGCCAGGTGTCTGGCGGCCCGATGCACTACCTCTACAAGGGCCTCGCCGAGATGTCCCTGGCACCGCTCGGCAAGGTGCTGGCCGTCGTCTTCGCGATCATGTGCATCGGCGGCAGCCTCGGCGGCGGCAACATGTTCCAGGCCAACCAGGCCTTCGTGGCGGTGTCGGGACAGGTCGAGTTCTTCGCCGACAAGTCCTGGCTGTTCGGTCTCATCATGGCCGGTCTCGTGGGCGCGGTCATCCTGGGCGGCATCAAGCGCATCGGTACCACGGCCGGCATCATCGTCCCCGCGATGTGCGGCATCTACGTGCTCGCGGCGCTCTACATCCTCGTCGTCAACGGCGACAAGATCGACGACGCCTTCGCGGTGATGTTCGAGGGCGCATTTTCGGTGGAAGCGGGCATCGGCGGCCTCATCGGCGCGCTCATCCAGGGCTTCCGCCGGGCGGCCTTCTCCAACGAAGCCGGTGTGGGCTCGGCCTCCATCGCCCACTCCGCCGCCGCCACCGACGAGCCCGTCCGCGAAGGCATCGTGGCCCTGCTCGAGCCCTTCATCGACACCATCGTCGTGTGCACCATGACCGGTCTCGTGGTCGTCATCACCGGCGCATACACCAGCGGTGTGGGCGACGGTGTGGAGATGACGGCCGAGGCCTTCGGCTCCGTGCTGCCCTGGTTCCCCTCGGTGCTCAGCATCGCGGTCGTGCTGTTCGCCTTCTCCACCATGATCTCGTGGAGCTACTACGGCGAGCGCTGCGCCGTGCACCTGTTCGGTGCCGGTGCGTCGATGCCCTACAAGGTGCTGTTCTGTGCAGCCACCTTCTTCGGAGCGGTGATGAAGCTCGGCAACGTGCTCGACTTCTCCGACCTCATGGTGCTCGGCATGGCCTTCCCCAACATCGTGGGCCTGTTGCTGCTCTCCGGCAAGGTGAAGGCCGCGCTCGATGACTACTGGGGTCGCCTAAAGTCTGGGGCCATGAAGCCCGTGGCGTGACGGCCAGGGGTCGATTGACCACCGACCAGGTCGACGTGGTGGTGGTTCCTACCGGCCATCGGGTGGCTCCGTGGGACCGTCCCGTGGGTGCGCTGCCCGTTCTCGGCGGGACACTCGCAGAGTCTCAGCACACGGCCTTCGAGGCGTTGGGACTGTGTCGGGTGGATGCGGCCACCTCCGGACGGCCCGCGCTCGTGTTGTCGGACCGTCAGTGGGTGACGCCCTCCGCGCTGGAGAAGATGCTGGCCGCCGGTCCTGGGCGCATGCGGGTGGACGACGCCGCCTGGTGGCAGACCCATGGGCCAATGCAGCCCGTGACCGAAGCCGGCGCCATGGAGCTCGCTCTGTGGGACGGCACGGGCAGCCCCCCCGACACGCTCGCGGACCTGTGCGAGATCAGCCTCGTCGACGTCGATCTCGGCCTGCAGGACTCCGAGCGGGGAGGTGCCGACAACCTGCGCCTCGCGCACGCCAACCGCCCCCTCCGGGTGGGTGCGGCCGGTGTCCACCTGGTCGCTTGTTGGCCGCATCTCGTCTACGTCAACCAGCTCGCCATCCAGGCACTGGCCCATGCCGCCAAGGCCCGATTCGACCGCGCGTCGATGTGGGACAAGGCCGCCCAGCTCCTGCGCCTGTTGTCCCGGGCAGGCAGCACCAGTCCCCACGCGGTCGCTACGGCGATGAACGTGCTCGCCGACGACGTCGACATCCATCCCTCGGCCACGGTGGAGGCCAGCATCCTCGGCCCCGGCTGCGTGGTGGGTCCCCATGCGGTGGTGCGGGCATCCGTGCTGGGTGCGGGCGTGGTCGTCGATGAACACGCCACCCTGGTGTCGTCCGTCGCCCAGGACCATGTGCGGGTCGGTCCCTATGGCCACCTGCGCTACTCGGTCGCCATGCCCCACGCCCGCATCTCGGCCGGCGCCGGCTTCCAGCTCAGCATCTTCGGCGAGCACAGCTTCGTGGCGTGGGGAGCCGCCGCCCTCGACCTCAGCTTTGGCCGGACCATTCGGGCCGATGTCGGGTCGGGCCGTCAGGACAGTGGGCAACACCTGCTGGGGTGTGCGGTCGGTGACCGGGCGGTCGTGGGCCAGGGTGTGCGGCTGGCCCCCGGCGCGCTCGTTCCGTCGGACGCCACCCTCTTTGCGCCGCCCGACACCGTCTACCGCGGCTGGGGCGACCATCCGGCGACCTCCGACCCCGTGCATCCGGCCGGACGCTCGGTGCGCAGGCCCTCAGCCGATGCGCCGCGCGGCCTTCAGCATGGCCTCCCGAGTGGCCGGCAAGATGCCCTTCTCAGTGATGATGCCGGCGATGAGACGGGCGGGGGTGACGTCGAAGGCGAGGTTTCTGGCGGGTGAGTCGGCCGGCGTGGTGCGCACCCGGACGAACTGCCCGTCGTCGGTCTGGCCCCAGGTGTAGCGGACCTCCTCGGCGCCCCGCTCCTCGATGGGAATGGCATCGCCGTCGGGGCAATTGGGGTCGATGGTGGTGGTCGGGGCGGCCACGTAGAAAGGCACCCCGTTGTCGGCCGCCGCCAGAGCGGTGGGGTAGGTACCGATCTTGTTGGCCACGTCGCCATTCGCGGCGATGCGGTCTGCGCCCACGATGACCAGCTGCACCTCGCCCCGACGCATGAGCAGCGCGGTGGCGTTGTCGGCGATGACGTAGTGCTCGATGCCTTCCTGGCCGAGCTCCCAGGCCGTGAGGCGAGCGCCCTGGCTGCGGGGCCGGGTCTCGTCGACGAACACCTTGAACTTCTGCCCTTGGCGGTGGGCGGCGAACATGGGCGACAGCGCGCTGCCCCAGTCTACGAAGGCCAGCCAGCCGGCGTTGCAGTGGGTGGCCACCCCGTCGCCTTCGGAGATGAGGTGGGCGCCGTTCTGGCCGATGGCCTCGCAGCAGGCCGCGTCGTCGTCGGCGACCCCCTGGGCGGCCTCCACGGCGTACTTGCGGGCAAGGGCGCGGTCGTCGCCGGCCTTCGCAATGGCGGCCAGCACGGTGTCGATGCCAAAGAAGAGGTTTTGTGCGGTGGGACGGGTGTTCCGAAGCGTCTCTGCCGCCTCCGCGATGTAGGCGTCGAAGCCGTCGTCAGGCGCCTCGAGCGCGGCCTGGGCCATGCCGGCAGCCCCGGTGGCTCCGATGGCGCCCGCGCCGCGGACAATCATCGTGGAGATGGCGACGGCGGTGTCCTTGTGGGTGGCCATGTCGACGATGCCGAAGCTGTGGGGGAGCTTGGGCTGATCGATGAGGCGGACGACGCCGTCCTCCATCCAGACCGTGCGGAAGTGCTGACCGTCGACGCGCATGTGGACTCCTGGGTGCGGAGTCGACGTCTACTTCGCGGCGGACCGGGGCACCAGCGGGGCCGGCAGAGGAGGCAGCGCCCCTTCTTCGCCACAACGGAAGCGGAGCCAGCCCAGGTAGTTCTCGGCCCACCAGTCGGTGACCGTCTGGCCGTCGGTCTCGCCGCTGAGAAGGTTGAGGTACAGCTCGTCTTCGTACACTCGACCACTGATCCAGTCCCGCACGATGAAGTCCTCGCCGTCCCACACGGCGTACTGGGCCGACGCGAAGGTCCAGCTGCCGGTGTTCACGTAGACCTGGCCGTTGCCCATCTGAATGCGGCCCGGAATGTGCGAGTGGCCGCACACGAGGGCGTCGAGCCGGGAGGTGGGCAGAAAGCGGCACACCCCGTCGAACAGCATTGCGGCGTCGCCAAGCTGGTTGCGGGTCCAGTAGTGGATGGCGCGCTTCTTCTCGGCCATCACATCGGGGCGGCCGAGGGAGGTCCACACGCGGTCCATGAAGTCCACCCAGAGCGCGGCCTTGTGGAACATCCAGAAGGCGAGGCGGTTGGCGGGATTGTAGAAGTGCTCCAGGGGCAGCCGCAGCCAGTGGCCGGTCACGCGTTCGAAGAAGTGGTGGACCAGCGTGCCGACGTGTGCGGCAGACAGGTCGGCGCCGAGATGGCGGTCGTACTGGTAGCCGTGCTCGACCAGAATGCGGTCGCCCACCCGCAGGCTGCTGCACACGTCGAAGCGCAGAAGGTCCTTGAACAGGCTGATGTCGTAGTCGTGGTTGCCCCAGATGTAGGTGACACCGTTGGTGTCGGCGAGCTGGGTGAGCTCCCCGATGAGGCGCGCGTGGGCCCGGAGGACGCGGCTCATCGACCAGGCCTGCTGGAAGTCGAGCGCGTCTCCCGCGATGACGAGGTGGGCCTGCTCTTTTCGGACGCGGTCGAGCAGGGCGATGAGGTCGCGGTCCTTGCCCATGAAGGTGTCGGACCGGGTGCCGTCGCCCAGGTGCAGGTCGCTCACGAAGTAGATGCGCCGGTCGGCGGGGAGCGTGCGCGTGACGTGCAGCGCCGTCGGGTGGGACCACGAGTACACGGCCGGGCCTCCGCACGCCCGCATGGGGCTGGACCGTCAGGATGGCTCGTCATCCTACCCGAGGACGGCTACCCTCGCGGCATGTCCACGCACAAGCCAAACGCGCCGGCCACCTCCGGCAAGACGCGTCGCACGCCCCCGCCGCCCGGAAAAGTGACCTTCATCGGCTCCTTTCCCGGTGAGCTTCCTGCTGCCAACCTGCCCGAGGTCGCCTTCGCAGGGCGGTCCAACGTCGGCAAGAGCAGCGCCATCAACGGTGTTCTCGGTCGCAAGAAGGCCGCCCGTGTGAGCCGCAGTCCGGGCCGCACGCAAGCCATCAACCTGTTCGAGGTCAACGGTCGGTTCATGCTCGCCGACCTTCCCGGCTACGGCTTCGCCAAGGTTCCCGACGAGGTGCAGCGCCAGTGGAAGGGCATGGTCGAGGGCTACCTGGGCACCCGCGAGACGCTGCGGCTGGTCATCTGTCTCGTCGATGCCCGGCACCCGCCCCAGAAGCTCGACCTCGCTCTGCTGGGAGGACTGACGGCCGCTGAGGTGCCCTTCCTCGTGGTGGCCACCAAGGTCGACAAGCTGAAGAAGAGCAAGCGTCGGTCGATGCTCAACAAGCTCCGCAAGGGGCTGGGCGTGCCCGAGATGCACGAGCTGTCCTCGCTCACGGGGGAGGGGACCGAGGAGCTCCGGGCGCGACTGTACCGGGTCACCCGCCCGTAGCCCTCTCCGAGAACGACGAACGCCCACCTGCGCAAGGTGGGCGTTCACGCTCTGGCGAAACCTCAGTAGCTGGAGCCCGGCACCAGCACGATGATGTCCTTCGTGTCGAGCAGCACGGTGTCGTCGCCGATGACGGTGAGCGTGAGGCGGAAGAGCTGGTCTTCGGTGGTGGCTGCGACCACACCACGGAACTCCAGCACGAAGTCGATCTCCTGGGAGCCGCCACTGGGGTCGATGTCGGTGAAGTACTCGGGGTCGATGCCGGTGACAAAGCCCCACTCGTCGCCGTCGACCTCCAGGCTCACCTTCTCGAACTTGATGGACGACACGAGGTCTTCGATTGCGCTGGTGATGGTGGTGCGGAAGCTGCTGCTGGAGCCGGTCCACTTGAATGCCAACGGGTCGTCGGAGGCGCCGTCGCCGTCGGTGTCGGCGTAGGAACCAGAAGCGTTGGCCAGGGCCACCATCTGGTTGTAGGGGGTCGAGGTGTAGTTGTTGGCCTGGATGCCGATGACGTAGCCGCCAAGGTCGGAAAGGGCCGCCACGACGTCGTTCTGGCCCGCATCCTGTGGGCAGCCGCCGGGGCCGGCGTAGCCGTTGTCGGGGTCGCGCAGGTCGTAGTCGGTGGCGAAGACGATGACCGGCAGCGCGTAGTCGCGGAAGCCGAAGCCACCATTGAGGCCGCCGCCGGAGCCCGACGAGCTGTAGTGCTGGCCGCCGCCTCCGTTGAAGGGGTCGCTGCTGCTGGAGATGAACGGCTGCACGTCGGTGCTGCTGTCGTAGCTCCGGTCGCAGTTCATGTCGTAGCCCTCGCCCGAGGCGCCCTGGTAGATGGCCTCCATCGAGGACTCGGGGCCGTCGCCGCCGAAGTGCAGCTGCACCTGCGTGTTCAGCACGTTGTTCACCGTGGACACGCTGTCGGTGATCTGCTGGCGCATGATGAAGGGCTTGTCACCGCTCGACGGGTAGCCGAAGCCGCAGCAGGCGTAGTCGTCGTAGGTGCCCACGCCGTACTCGGCGTCGGGAATCGTGGTGGCAAGGTTGGACACGATGGACGTGAACTCGCTGGCCATCGCGTTGGCGGTGCTGCCCATCGAGCCGGTGGTGTCGATGAGGAAGGCGACGTCGCCGAGCTGGATCTCGAGGGTGAAGCTGAACAGCTCCTCGATGTTGGTGCGCTCGGGGACCTCCACGTAGACGCCGTCGACCACGCTGCCGGCGTCGAGGGGATCGGTGCCGGCTGCGACCTCACCGCCGTCGGAGTAGCCGTCGCCATCCGTGTCGGGGTCGTAGGGGTCGGTGTTCCAGACACCCAGCTCCTCGGCGTCGGGCAGGGAGTCACCGTCGGAGTCGGTGTCGGCAAAGTCGTAGATGCCGTCGCCGTCGGTGTCTCGGGGCTCGCCACCTTCTTCGGAGATGCCGCTCTCGGTGCTGTCGGAGATGCCGTCGGCATCGGAGTCGGCGTCGAGGTAGTCGGGAATGCCGTCGCCGTCGGTGTCGGCGGGGTCGGTGTCGAACTCGGAGTTGCCGGCCTCGTAGATGTCGTAGATGCCGTCATTGTCGCTGTCGACGTCCATGTAGTCCTGCACGCCGTCGCCGTCGGTGTCGAGGCCGGCGCAGTCGCCGCCAATCTCGTCGACGTCGAGGATGCCGTCACCGTCGTTGTCGACGTCGGCGTAGTCGCGGATGCCGTCGCCGTCGGTGTCGGCGGGGCCATCGCCGGTGGGGAGCTTCTCGTCCTCGTCGCTGATGCAGTTGTTGTCGCTGTCGAGGTCGAGGTAGTCCTGGATGCCGTCGCCGTCGCTGTCGCGGGGGAGGGTGAGGGGGTCGCCGTCGCCGGCTTCGAGGCGGTCCTTGATGGAGTCGCCGTCGGAGTCCTCGTCGAGGTAGTTGGGATCGCCGTCGCCATCGGCGTCTTCCTCGAGCCCGTCGTGGAAGTCGATGATGGTGTCGCCGTCGGCGTCGTCGTAGCTGTAGACCAGGCCGCTGTCGGTGCCGCCGCCGTCTCCCTCACCCTTGGTGTCTTCCCCACCATCACAGCCGGCCATGGCCAGCGGGAAGGCGAGTCCGACGAGCACGGACAGGCGGGAGATGTTGCTGGAAAGCATGGCGAGCTCTCGGTTGTGGGGGCCAACCTCCGCAGGGCGGGGCAGGCGAGGCATGCTGGATGTTCAGGGGGCGTCGGGCCGATGGCGCGCACCGTCTGCAGGTGACAGACAGAGCAAGGCGCTCGACGCCGCTTCGCAGCGGAGGTTACCGACCACACACGGCGCTGTCAATCGGCGCAGGAAAACGTGACATCGGCCATCTGGCGCACGTCCTCCGCGACCCGACTCCTCGATCAGGTCCTCGATCGGGCGGTCTGCCTGGAGCCGTCCGGTCGCCCGTCCAGCACTCGGAGAGGTCCCATGGGACGCCGGCGCAAACCCGACCACTACACGAAGAAGGCCAAGGAGCAGGGCTATGCGGCCCGCAGTGTCTTCAAGCTGGAGGAGATCCAGCGCCGCTTCCGCATTCTCAAGCCCGGCGCGCGGGTGGTCGACCTCGGCTGCAGCCCGGGGAGCTGGTCCGCCTACGCCGCCCAGCTCTGCGGAAAGAAGCGCCTCGTGGGCATGGACATCACCTTTGTCGACAACTACCCGGGCACCTTCCTGCACGGCTCCATCCTGGAGATTCCCGCCGAGACGGTGGCCGAAGCACTCGGGGGGCAGGCCGACGTGGTGCTGTCCGACATGGCGCCCTTCACCAACGGCAACCGCTTCAGCGACCATGTGCGCCAGCTTGAGCTGGCCCAGGCCGCCTTCGAGACCGCCTGCACGCTGCTGCGACCGGGGGGCGCCTTCGTGGTGAAGGTGTTCGACGGCCAGGAGGCCCACGCCTACATCCAGGGCGTGCGCACGCGCTTCACGAAGATCAAGCGCCTCAAGCCGCCAGCCACCCGGAACGAGAGCGTGGAGTTCTTCGCGGTGGCGACTGGCTTCAAGCCGGAAGGGTGAGCGCCTGAAGCAGGCGAGCCCGCAACCGGCGCGGCTGCGGGCCCGATGGCGCGATGGAGCGACCGCTCAGGAAGCGATCCAGCGCGTGAGTGTGGGCACCATGGCGCCCAGTCCCCCGGAGGCGAAGTGGCCCGTCGCCTTGTCGGAAAAGGCGGGGCCCGCGATGTCGAGGTGGGCCCAGCGAGTGTTCTCGACGAAATTGGACAGGAAGAGTGCGGCGGTGATGGAGCCGGCAGGGCGGCCTCCCACGTTCTTCATGTCGGCCCACTCGGACTTGAGCTTGTCGCGGTAGCGCTCGGCCAGGGGAAGCCGCCACAGCCCTTCACCCGCACTGGACGCCGACGCCGACAGCTCGTCGGCGAGGGCGTTGTCGCTGGTGAACAGACCGGTGTAGTGCTCGCCGAGCGCCACGATGCAGGCCCCTGTGAGAGTGGCGATGTCGACCATGGCGTCGAGCTCGAGCTGGCTGGCGTAGTGCAGGCAGTCGCTCAGCACCAGGCGGCCTTCGGCATCGGTGTTGTGGACCTCGACGGTCTTGCCGTTGGAGATCTGGAGCACGTCGCCGAGCTTGTAGGCCGAGCCGCCCAGGAGGTTCTCGACGGCGCCGATGATGCCGTGGACCTCCACGTCGGGCTGCAGGTCGGCCAGCGCCCGGAAGACCCCGATGACGGCGGCACTTCCGGCCATGTCGCAGCGCATGGTCTGCAGGCCGGCGCCGGGCTTGAGGTTGAGGCCACCGGCGTCGTAGGTGACGCCCTTGCCCACGAGGCCAAGCTTGCGGCGGGCCTTGCCCGAGGGCGTATAGGTGAGGTGGATGAAGCGGGGCTCCCGGTCGCTGCCCTTGCCCACGGCCACGATGCCACCCATGCCGGCCGCTTCGATGCGGGCGAGGTCCCACACCTCGACCTTGATGTGGTCGCAGGCGAGGGCGAGGGCCGCTTCGGCGAGGGTCTCGGGGTAGATGGCGTCGGCGGGCTCGTTGACCAGGTCGCGGGCGAGCGCGCGGCCCGCGGCGATGGCGGTGCCGATGCCACCATCGGAGGAGTCGGACTCGCCGAGCACCGTGACGCTGGCCAGTGCGGGCTTGCGGCTCGTCTCGGCCTTGTAGCGGTCGAAGACGTAGGAGCCTTCGTGAACGCCCTCCACGACGGCATGCCAGCTCGCGCTGTCGAGGTTGCCGAAGGCGAGGGCGAGGGAGGTGTCGCCCTTCTTGCGCGCGGTGGCGGCAGCGTGGCCCGCGGCTTCTCGCAGGGAGGTGGTGTTGCCGCCGCCGAGACCCACGAGGCCCACCCGGGCCGCTGCGACACGGCCGAAGCTCGGAAACACGGCGGTCTGACCGGTCTTGCCGGTGAAGTCGTCGCCTGCCGCTGCGAGGAGCTCGCTGCCGAAGGCGCCAAGCTGGTCGGCGAGGTCGGAGTTGGAGTCCTCGAGTACGCCGACCATCAGGAGGTCGGTCTCCTCTGCGGCGGGGGGACGGGGGGCGGCGGAAACCTGCATGGGGACAACCTCAGCGTCGAGCGACGGGTGAACGGGTGGCAGTCGGGGGGTGCGGCGGACGGAGGCGGCTCAGCCTGGCGGGCGGAAGGCGATGAGCGCGATGCCGAGCACGATGATGAGCACGAACGCGACTGCGAGGAACATGTAGTAGGCGTCGCCCCGGATGAGCTCGACCATGCGCGTGATGAACGCACCCACCGGGCCGACGTCGTCTTCGCCGCCTTCCGCGGGGGTGTGGGCAGGTTCGTGTACGTCGCGCAGAGCCGGCGGCTCGGGGGCGTCGAGGGACTGGGTGGGCTCTGCGACGTTGATATCGACCCAGGGGCCCATCACGGGGAAGCTGGGGTCGACGTCGGGAACCTCGGCCGGTGACGGCGTGGGGGTCGGTGCCACGCGAGGGGGCGAGCTCCGACGGGGAGGATCCGCGGCGGGTCGCACACCCGGGGAGGAAGCCCGAGCGGGGGCCACTGCAGTGGGGGCCTCGCGGAAGCCTGGCGTGCTGGGGCGCAGGCCGGGCGAGCTCGGCCGGGTGGACGGCTCGACGAGTCCGGGGCTCGATGCCCTCGATGGCGCGACCGGCGTGGGGGCGGGACGCACACCGGGCGAGGAGGCACGGCCTGGAGAGGACGGCCGCCCTGGCGACGATGGCCGCCCCGGCGACGATGGCCGGCCGGGGAACGACGGTCGCCCGGGCGTGGAGGGGCGGCCCGGCGAGGACGGGCGACCTGGCGAGGACGGACGACCCGGCGAGGAGTGGCGGGGCGGAACGGTGTCTGGACGGGTGAGGCGCTCGGGCTGGGTGAGCCGCGGCGTGTCGGTCCGCGCTGGGGGCGTGGCGAGGTTGGTGGGGCGCTGCGGTGCGATGGGGGTGGGGGCGGTGGCCTGGATGGGCACCGTGGGCGCCTCTTCCACGGGCTCGATGGGACGGGCCGTGTGCCGAGCGCCATCCCCTGGGCGGACCACCCGGGAGGTGGGCTGCGCGGGACGTGGGGGGCGCACACCGGGCTCGGTGATGCTCACGTCGCCCGTGTCGGGGGCGCGGTGCATCGGGATGGGCGCGCGCTCGGGTGTGGACCGGGGCGGCACGTAGCCAGGCGCGGGACGAACGTGGAACTGACCTTCCGCGGTGGTGGGCTCGTCGCCCGACTCGCGAATCGTGAAGGCCACGCGCACGCGGTAGGCGCCGGGCCGAAGGTCGGGCAGCTTGAACAGGAAGCGGAAGCGGCCGCTGGGGTGCTTGTCCACCGAATAGGCGCACTGGACTTCGCGCAGCCGCTCGCCCGACTCGCTGTCGAACAGCGCGATGCCGGTGGCGATCTCGTCGCGACCCTCGACCCCTGTGGAGCAGGCCACATTGATGGTGAAGCGGGCGTCTTCGTCGGTCTGGAAGGCGTCGGCACCCGCCCGGAGGCCCCAGTTGAGTCGCCCGAGGTTCTCGATGGTGGGATGCACCAGCGTGCGAATCTCGGCAAAGCGGCTGCCCAGCTCGTCGAGGCGACGGAAGCGGTAGGGCGGCGTGGGGCTCGTCTCCTGCGACAGCGCGCGGTTCAGCAAAGACACGAGCCGGTCGACGAGCCGGCTGTGGAAGGCCGGGTTGGAGGGCTCCTTGCGCAGGCGATTGAGGAGCTGGTCCTTGAGGGCCACTCTCCGGGGCTTGTCGAGGCCGTCGACCGGCAAGGCTCCGAAGCGTTCCTGGCCGATGGTGAGGGCCCGGGTGAGCTGCAGGCAGAGGCCCCAGGTGTCGGCTGGCACACTCAGCGGAAGCGGCGGGGTGAGGGCCCGCAGCTCGGGGGCGAGCTGGTGGTCGGCGAGGCCCGCTGCCGCGTAGAGCGCGGCCTGATGGCGCCGGAAGGTGGGGGTGATGGGATCGGTGAGAAAGACCTGACCGCGGTCGTCTACGAGCAGGTTGCCCGCCGTGAGGTTGCCGTGGAAGGACACCGCTTCGGACAGCGTCTTGAGGGCGTCGACCGCGCGCTCGGCCAGCTCCAGAAGGTCGGCCGTGGATGCTGCCGCAGTGGCCCGTTCGGCAAGGGGAACGCCGGCCCAGGCCAGCACCAGTGCCGTGCCATCGCCATCGGGAATGCGTGCCTTGACGGCTGGCAGCGCCGCATTCCGCCCGCCCTCGGCGAGCGCGCCCTGTTCGGCCAGGATCTCGCGACAGGCCGCAGCGAGTTTGGCGTCGCCGCCCAGGTCGTCGGCCCGCAGCGCCCGCTTGATGACCACCTGCTCACCGGTGGCGGCATTGCGTGCGGCGTAGGCGCGCGCCCAGCTTCCCCGTCCTAGAATCCGGCCGACCTCGTAGCTGGCGCCGCTTGTGTCCCGGACGGTGTCGCCGGTGTTCATGGTGGGCTCTCGGGAAGGGGTCGTGGAGGCGGGCGTCGACGGGAGGGGGTCGACGGAGGAGGCCGAGCCAGTCGATGGGAGGAACCACCGACAGAGGTGCGAGAACGCTGGCGGGCCTGGAAGGCGGTCGGCCCCCATTATCGCGCCCAGCGCAGGCGGCACCTGTCGCTGAACATCCAAGGGACCGTGGGTCGCAGCTTCCAGCGCCCATATGAGGGGCGGGATCGGGTGTCAACGGGCGTTCGCCTTGCGATGAAGCGCGTCGCCATGCGGTGTCCCGGCGTCTTCGGGGGCGTGGCGCTCATGGGCCCTGTCCGGGCATTAAGACCCCGGCCCAACCTCTCCGGACAGGCCGCTCGTCGCGGTGCTGGCCGCATCCAGAGCCCGGGTCGTCCACCGTGACCGAGGACCGCTTCGACATCGACCTCGGCCCCGACGGTCCGGGGGTGTACCGGCTGCTCCGGGCGGGCAAGAGGTCCCTCGTCGACCGCTTCGTCGCCTCGGTCGACGACCCCGAGGCCGCCCAACAGGCCCGGCTCGAACACATCATCGGCAACATGGCCGGCACCGCCTTCGGCAAGGCCCACACGCTTCACCGGGTGCGGTCCCTCTCCGACCTCGCCCATGCGGCGCCCATCCGCACCCACGCCGAGCTGTCCCCCTGGCTCGACCGCATCGCGAATGGGGAGCGAAAGGTGCTCACGCTCGAGCCGGTGCAGATGCTCCTCGAGACCAGCGGCACCACCGGCGCGCCCAAGCACCTGCCCTGCACCCGCTCCTGGGCGAGCAGCGTCGCCGAGGCCCAGGCCATCTGGGTGCTCAAGATGGTGCGCGACCACCCGGAGATCCAGCACGGTCAGGCGCTCACCGTGGTGTCTCCCGAGGTCCACACCCACAGCCCGGGAGGACTGCCCATCGGGAGCAACACCGGCCGCATGCACGCCGCGCAGCCCTGGTGGGTCCGCCGGCGCTACCCCGTCCCCGATGCCGTGTACGCCCTGCATCCCAGCGAGCTCAAGTGGTACGCCCTGCTCCGGTTCGCGCTGCAGGCAGACATCTCGTCCATCACCACCGCCAACCCGTCCACCCTGCTGCTGATGAGCCGGCTCTTGCAGCGATGGCGCCTGCCGCTGTCCCGCGACCTCGAAGACGGCACCTTGCGGCAGGGGCCTGCGGCCACCCTCGACCGTTGGCAGCGCTTCAAGCTCGAGCGACGCCTCCGCCGCTGTCCTCCTCCCGCCGACTTCCGGCCCGCACATGCGTGGAACCTGCGCCTGGTCAACTGCTGGAAGGGCGGCCCGGCCAGCTACTTCGTCGACCGTCTCCCCGATGCTCTGGGCGCCGAGGTGCCGGTGCGCGAGGTCGGCATCACCGCGAGCGAGGGCTACTTCGCCATTCCCCTCGGCGACGACTGGCCGGGCGGTGTGATGTGGTCGCTCGGCCATGTGCTCGAGTTCGTGGGTGACGACGGCCAGCCCCGCTTCGGCTGGCAGCTCGACGTGGGCGAGAAGGTCCGCCTGGTCATCACCACCGAGGCCGGTCTGTTCCGCTACGACCTCGCCGACACCCTGGAGGTGGTCGGACGCGTCGGCCGCAGTCCGGTGCTGCGATTCGTGGGCAAAACCGGTCGCTGGCTGAACGCCACGGGTGAGAAGGTCACCGGCACCCAGGTCTCCCGTGCGGTGGCCCAGGTGGTCACATCCCTTGGGATGAAGGGACTGGTGGGCTTCTCCGCACGCATCCGGTGGGGCGAGGTGCCGGTCTTCGAGGTGGCTGTGGAAGGCTGTCCCCCCGAGCGCCTCTCGGCCTTCGCCCAGGCCTTCGACCGTCTGCTGCGGGTCGAAAACATCGAGTACGACGCCAAGAGAGACAGCGCCCGCCTGGGACCGTCCACCGCCACCCACCTTCCCGATGGCACCTTCAGGCGATGGCGGGAAGCCCGCGTGGCTGCGGGGGCGCCCGAAGGACAGGTGAAGGACCCCGTGCTGTCGGTGACCGACGAGGAGTGGCAGCGGGTGATGGTGGCGCGCACATGAACCCCGACCTGCTGGCGGCGGTCCCCCTCGGGCTGGTGGCGCTCGGCTGGTGGGCCACCTGGGCGTCGTCGAAGAAGCAGGCCGCATCGACCCCCTACAAGCTGGGTCCGCAAGACGGGGGACCGGTATCCGGCACCCAGGCCTGGGTGGTCGTCCCCGCGCGCGACGAGGCGGAGGTCATCGAGGCGTGTGTGCGTGCGGTCCTGGCCCAAGACGATGCATTGACGGGCGTTGTCGTCGTCAACGACGGGTCTTCCGACGGCACTGGCCCGTCGCTCGACGCGCTGGCGCGCTCCCATCCCAGGCTCGAGCTCATCCACACTCCTCCCGAGGCCCCCCTGCCGGACGGCTGGCTCGGAAAGCCCTGGGCCTGTCAACGCGGGGCCGAGCGGGCCCTCGAGCGGGGGGCAGATCACCTCCTCTTCATCGACGCCGACGTCACTTTGGCGCCAGGCGCCCTGAAGGCGGCACTCGGCTACCGCGAGACCCACGACCTGGGACTGCTGTCGGTGATGGGAAGCCTGGAGCTGCGGTCCTTCTGGGAGCGCGCGGTCCAGCCGGCCGTGGTCGGCCTCATCCTCGCCGGCAACGACCTCGACAAGGTCAACGATCCCGAGCGCCGTCCCCCCCGTCCCCTCGCCAACGGGCAGTTTCTGCTGTTCACCGCACAGGCCTGGCGCGACATTGGCGGCCATCATGCCGTCAAGCAGGCCATCATCGACGATGTGGGCCTCGCCACCGCCCACTGCGAGCGGGGAGGGGGCTACCACCTGCTGTTCGGTCCGCGCCTCTTCTCGTGCCGGATGTATGCGGGCCTCGGGGCCATCTGGAGGGGCTGGAGCAAGAACCTCTTCGCCGGCATGGATGCGAGCTGGACGCTGGTCGGGGGACTGGTGCTGTTTGTGCTGCTGGCGGTGGAGTGGCCGTGGCTGGCGCTGTTTTCGGTGGGACTGGGCTGGACGTGGACCCCTCTGGCCGCCGCCTGGGCCATCCTTGGAATGCTCGCCACCCGGGTTCACCTGGACCGGCGCTTCGACCAGGACCCCCGCTACGCCCTCACCGTGCCCCTGGGCTGGGCGGTGTTGGCGGCGATGGCGGTCAACTCGGGGCTCTGGTATCACCGGGGCACAGGCGCCTGGAAGGGACGCGCGCTGCCGGCCTCATCCCGCTGAGGCTGCCGGACCGGTCTGCTGGTCGGGCATGTACACGGTCATGCTCGGGTAGGCGAAGTCCACGCCCTCCTGCTCGGCGAGCCGCATGATCTCGCAGTTGATTCCGGCCTTGGCCTGCAGCTCGTGGGTCCAGTCGGGCACGTCGAGGAAGAAGTAGAGCATCACCTCGAGCGCGCTGTCCCCGAACTTCGTGAAGTGGACCTCACAGGTGGCATCCGCGACCGCCGGGTTGTGCTTCAAGTGGGCGCGAATGCCCTCCACAAAGGCATTCAGACGGTCGACAGGCGTGCCGTAGGTGAGGCCGAGGGTCGCCTTGACCCGCCGGAAGCGCCGCTGACCGACGTTGTCGATGGTGCTGTTGGCCACCTTCGCATTCGGGACCGTGACGACCGAGCCGGAGAAGGTGCGGATGCGGGTGGACCGAAATCCCACCTCTTCGACCACGCCCTCGATGTTGCCGCCGATGACCACCCAGTCGCCAATCTGGAAGGGACGGTCGGTGAAGATGGTGACCGAACCGAACAGATTCTCCACGGTGTCCTGGGCCGCAAGTGCGAAGGCGAGGCTGCCCACGCCCACCCCGGCAACCAGGCCGGTGACGTCGACCCCGAGGTTCTGGATGACGACCACGATGCCGAGAATCCAGATGGCGGTCTTCACCGCGCGGCTGGCGAGGGGAATGACCTGGTCGTCGAGCTTGCTCTCGGTCGCTTCCGCGCGCCGACCGAAGAACTCGGCCACGATGTCGACAATTCGCGAGGCCACGAGCACCACCGACACCGAGGTCGCTCCGGTGGCGAAGAACAACAAGATGCGGCTGGCCTGCACGCCCAGCTGGAGGTCGGGAATCCCCCACAGCGCCACGAGGCCGATGGCGAAGATGGTCAGCGGGCCCCGGGTGGAGCGCACGATGTCGGCCTTCAGCTCGATCTCGGCCCGCTTGGCGAGTCCGACGAAGCGGTCGGCCACGAGCCGTTGTGCGAAGAGGCCGGCGAGCAGGGCCACCACGGTGAGGAGCACCATGTACACCAGCTGCCAGGTGTAGAGACCGAGAAAGGGCCCCTCGACCCAGCCTGGGGTGTGCTGTTGGATCCAGCCGGGAATGGCCGAGAAGGTCTCTCGGTAGAGCCGCGGGGTCGCCTGGACCACGCCCCGGCTGTAGAGCCAGCGCCCGTCGTCGGCCCGGCTGATCTCCAGCGGGGGCCAGGTGGATGGCCAGCCCACGATGGGGCGCACCGACTGCCCACCCACCGAGTTCTTGTAGTTGGGGTCGAGGGACAGCTCGTCCACGGGCACGAGGAAGCCCCGGGCGTCGAGCACCTTCTTGAGGCGCACCGCGGTGACCTCGGCCTCGGCCTTGGACATGCCTGGGGGGATGTCGAGGCAGCGCCAGGCCTGGTTGGGCTCCCAACGGTCGGCCTGGAGGAAGTCGACCAACGAGCGGGCGGCGTTCTGGGGGGACTCGCAGCTCGCTTCGGCCTGGGCGTCGGCGGCCTGGGGGACCGCGAGCCAGAGCAGAGCCATGAGCAACACGGCCAACCGACCGACGACGGTCGAGGTGCGGAGACTTCCGCGGGACATGCAACCTCCTCGGGCCGGCGGATGCTGTGCTCCGTCACGAAAACGGCAACGGGCACGGCATCTCGGTGCCAGGCCAAGAGTCGGTCGCGGCTAAACCGCGCGGTGTGCCAGGGTCAAGTGGCAGGCCTGTGGACAACGGTCCAGCGCACGCTCAGGCCGAATCCCCGTCCTCGGTGAGCCGAGATTCGAGGCGGGCCACCTCGTCGGCGAGGGCATCGGCGCGGGCCCGGGTGCGGGCGAACTCTCGGCGAAGGTGCTTCACGATGCGGGCCGGTGGCGCGGCGAAGGCGTCGGGGCTGGTGGGTGCGGCCGGGTAGCGGGGCGCAGGGGCATCGTCGGCGTCGGTGGCCCCGGGGGGGAGCAGGCGCACGGTGCCGTCGTCGTCGGAGCCTTCGGCGTGGAGCGGTGCCCAACGTCCAGGGGCGGTGCTGCGATGCTGGGAGATTCGGTAGACCGATGCCCGGCGGCCCGAGTAGTCGACGAGACGCAGGCGGAGCGAGTCGATGACGTCTTCACCTCCCACATCCACCGCCCCCCCTGCCAACGGAGGCCCGTCGATGAGAACGCCGGCCCGCGCGGTGCGCAGGATGAAGGCCCCGCCCGATACCTCGAAGCGCAGGCGCCAGTTGCCCGGCACCCCCGGGTTGCGTCGAAGCGCGAGGGTGAAGGTGGGCTCCGATCTCTGTGGCGTCGGGTCGGTGCTCATCGGCCGGTCCACTCCTGTGCCCCTGACTCATACCACCCGCTGGTGGCTCGGCACATGGCCCGACTCTCGGCATCCGGGCGGGGATGGGCTACCGAACACGCGAAGCGAAACCGGTCAGCTCCCACGTCGAGGTCACCCATGGCATCCAGCAAGCGCGCCTTTGTCGGCCGACTCCTGCGCCGCGCGTCGAAGAAGGCGTCGGAGAAGTTGATGTCCACCGTGGGCGGTGGACTCGTGTCCGGCATGGCCGACACCTCCTCCGATGCCCCGAGCGGTGGCTACCAGCCCAAGCGCAACCGCTACGCGGAGATGCAGGCCGAAGCCGAAGCCGAGCGCCTGGCTCGCCTGCGAGAGGCTGAAGCGGCGCAGGCCGACTCCCAGGGCCATAGTCATGACCACGGCCACAGCCATGACCATGGGCACAGCCACGACCATGGCCACTGATCAGAGGCGGCCAGAGGCGAGAGAGAGCTGAGTGAGGGCGATCTCACGGTCTGCCCTGGCGTTGAGGTCGACCAGTCGGGCCTGAAGGGCACCGAGGCGGGCGTCCTCGACCTCCAGCCAGGTGGCGCTGCCCGCTTCGAGAGCGCGCTCGGCGAGGCGCAGGTTCTCGTCGGCAAGGGCAACCTCGTCCTTGGCGGCGAGCATGGCGGACTCGGCGCGGCGGTAGCCCTCCCACGCGGTCTGCACCTCTACCTCGATGTCCTCGCGCAGCTTGCGGGCCACGAGCTTGCTCTGGCGCAGCTTGCTGGCCTCCTCCTTGGACTGGGCGATGCGCAGGCCGCCGTCCCACAGCATCCAGTTGGCCTCGAAGACCAGCATCCACAGGTCGTTGTCGCCCTGGAAGCCGGTGTTCTCCGACCAGGAGTAGGTGAAGCGGGCGTCGAGGGTGGGCAGCCACTCACCGCGTTTGGCCCACACGTAGTTCTCTTGCACCTTCACGCGCAGGTCGGCGGCCTGGGCATCGGGACGGCGGGCGCGGGCTTCGTCGAGGAGGGGGTCGACGGCCTCGGGGGCCTCTGCGGGCGGAGGCTCGACGAGTCCGGTGTCGCGGGGAAGGCCTGTGATGCGGGCGAAGTTGAGCTCCGCGGCGGCGACCTGTGCTTCGGCGGCCTGGATGTCCCGCACGGCGCGTGAGACCGCGAGGCGAGCCTGCACCCGGGCGCGCTCGTTGGCGGTGCCGGCCCGAAGCTGGCGCTCGGCGAGCTCGAGGTGCGACTGGGCGGACAGCTCGGCCTTTTCGGCGAGTTCCTTCGACGAGCGGGCGACGAGCAGGCCGTAGTAGGCCTGGATGACGCCGGCATGGACCTGCTGACGGGTGCGGGCGAGGTCGCGCTCGGCGGCGTCCATCATGCGGAGGGCGCCGAAGAGCACGGGGATGGAGCGACCATTGAACAGCGGCTGGATGACCGAGGCGTTGTATTGGAAGTATTGCTTCTGCTGGATGACGAAGGCCTCGTCGCCGCTGGAGCCGCCGGAGTCGCTTGAGGAGGCCTCCACCTCCTCTCCGTTCATCGCCGCCACGATGGCGTCGTACTCGGCCTCGCTGATGTCGCCCGCGGCGTAGCGGGACTCCACGTTCGCCAGGTAGGCCGCCTGTGCGCCGGTGGCGTAGGCGAGGCTGGAGCCGGGGGTGACGGCCTCACTGCCCGCAATGCCCATGGCGAAGGCATCTTCCGTGGCCCACCCCAGGCGGGTGTACATGTCGGTGAAGACCGACTCCATGTCGCCGAAGCTGTCCGAGGGGTCGAAGGCGATTTCGTACTGGTTGATGGTGTAGCTCGCGCCGAGCTGCAGCTTGGGCATCACCAGGGCCCGGGACTGGCCACGGAGGGTGTCGACCTGGGCCTTCTGCTCCTGGGCGAGGGCGAGGTCGGTGCTATTGGCTTCGGCGGCCCGGATGGCGTCGTCGAGGTTGACGGTGCCGGCGGTGGCCTCGGAGCCCCACACGCCGATGGCCGGCAGCAGGAAGAAGGGCAGGATGCGTGCGGTGGCCGCCACGGTGTCGGCGTCCTCGGTGGGGGGCTGCGAGGGGGGCGTGCCCTCGGCCTCTGCCTTCTTGCGCTCCTTGTAGCGGATGTAGTCCTCGAAGATGCTGTACAGCGTGGGCACCATCACGAGGGTGAGCAGGGTGGCGAAGCCCAGGCCGAAGATGACCGACACGGCCATGGGTCCCCAGAACTGCGAGTTGGAGCCGCCGATGAGCAGCAGGCGTCCGAAGCCGGAGGGGTCGCCCTCGGTGAACAGGGCCTGGAACATGCCCGGAAGGGAGCGGAAGTCGACGCTCCAGCCCATCGCCATGGGCACGAGGCCGAGCACGGTGGTGATGGCGGTGAGCATGACCGGACGGAAGCGCGTCATGCCGGCCTTCACGAGGGCGTCCTCGACGGGCATTCCCCGCTCGCGCAGCTGCTCCACGTAGTCCAGCAGGACGATGGCGTTGTTCACCACCACCCCCGCCAGCGAGATGACTCCCAGGCCGGTCATGATGACGCCGAAGCTGGTGCCGGTGAGCAGCAGTCCCCACAGAACACCCACGAGGGACAGGGCCACACTGGCCAGCACGATGGCGGGCAGGCGCCAGTTGTTGAACTGGGTGACCAGCACGGTGGCGATGAGGGCGACCGCGATGCCGAAGGCCCGGAGGAGGAAGGCTCCAGCCTCTTGCTGCTCGTCGTTGGCGCCACCCAGGCGCAGGTCGTAGCCTTCGGGCACCTCGCCATCCGCCTTCATCTGGTCGATGAGGTCGACCACGGCCTGACGCACCTCGTTTTCGTTGTAGCCCTCGGCGATGTCGCCCAGCACGGTGACCACGAGGAGCTGGTCGACGTGGCGCACCGAGCCGTTTCCGCCGGCGAGCTCGTAGCCGGCGACTGCGGACAGGGGGATGGAGTAGGTGCCGGGCTTGTTGTCGGCCCGACCGGGCACGCGCAGGTCGAGGACATCCTGGAGGCTGGTGCGGAAGCGGGGGTCGAGCTGCACGAGCACGTCGTACTCGTCGGAGCCATCGCGAATGGAGGTGGCCACGGTGCCGGCCACGGCGGTGCGGATGGTGTTGGCGACCTCGCCCGTGCTGGCACCCACCCGCTTGGCCTTGGCGCGGTCGATGCGCAGCCGCATCTCGGGCCGCCCCACCTTGTAGTCGTCGGTGACCTCGGTGGTGCCCTTGATGCCGGCCACGCGGCGCTTCACCTTCTGGGCGAACTCACCGACGGAGTGGAAGTCGGGTCCGCTCACCTCCACCGCGATGGCCGCACCCACGGGCGGTCCCATCTCCTCCTGGTTGACCTCGATGTCGGCGCCGGGAATCTGCTGGAGGGTCTTGCGGAGGTAGGCGATGGTGAGGTCGGTGTTCTCGACGCGGGACTTCTCGCCCGACTTGGCGTCGTTGGCGTGGGGCAGGAAGTCGATGGTGATGCGGGCTGCGTTGCCCTGGGCCTGGGCGCCTGCCATCGGGTTGCCGCCGCCGGACACGCCCGACTCGGCCACATAGACGTCGACGTTCTCGGTGTCTCGAAGCACGGCCTCCACGCGGCGCACGATGCGGTCGGTGGTGGACAGATCGGTGCCGTCGGGGGCCTGCACAGCGATTGTGGCGCGGTCGGGCTCGGTGGCCGGAAAGAACTCCGTGCCGTGGTTGAACATGCCGTAGATGACCACGGTGACGACGAAAGAGGCGATGCCGAGCACCAGCGACATGTAGCGGTTGTCGATGCTGGTCTGAAGCAGCTGCTTGTAGGACGCCATGACCGCATTGGCGGGCGTGTCGTCGTCGTTGGTGACGACCGCGCCCTCGACCTTTCGGAGCATCTTGCTCGTGAGCACCGGCAGCATGGCCACCGCGACCACCAAAGAGCTCACCAGCACGATGATCACGGTCTTCGGCATGTAGCCCATGAACTGGCCCATGATGCCCGACCAGAAGACCAGCGGGAAGAATGCGGCGACCGTGGTGGCGGTGGAGGCTGCGACCGCGAGCGCAACCTCGTTGGTTCCGTCGATGGATGCCGTGACGACGTCTTTGCCCTCTTCGAGGTGCCGGTAGACGTTCTCCACGATGACGATGGCGTTGTCGACGAGCATGCCCAGCGCGAGGATGAGGCTGAACAGCACAATCATGTTGAGGGTCATGCCGAAGGCTTCGATGAGGATGAAGCTCATCAGCATCGACATGGGGATGGAAAAGGCCACGAACAGGCTGTTTCGGAAGCCCATGAACACGATGACGACCACCATCACGAGGATGAGGGACGTGATGATGTTGTTCTCGAGGTCACTCACCATCTGGCGGATGAACTTGGACTGGTCGGCCAGCAGCCGGTACTCGACGCCTTCGGGCCAGGTGGCGGCGGCCTCTTCGACGACATCGCGCACTTCGTCGTTGATGTCGATGATGCTCGCGCCGGACCGCTTCGTGATGCTGAGAGTGACGGCGGCCTGGCCGTTCATGCGCGAGTAGCTGTCGATCTCGGCGAAGCCCTCCACCACGCGAGACACATCGCGCACGAAGACCGGCGCGTCGCCCTTGCGCTTGATGGCCACACCCTCGAGGTCGGCGCTGGTGCTGAACTCGCCCGGCACGCGCAGCAGGTAGTTGGAGTCACCCGACACCACCGTGCCGCCGGGGATGTTGACGTTCTCGTTCCGCAGGGCGTTGAGCACATCGTCGAGAGACAGCTGGTACAGGGCGAGTCGTCGGGGGTCGACCTCCACGCGGTACTCGCGCTCCAGGCCACCGGAGATCTCGGCATCGAGCACGCCGGGGATGCGCTTGACGACGTCCTGCACGCCCTCGGCGAGCAGCTTGAGGCGCTCCTGGTCGGCGTCACCCGCGATGGTGACGAGCAGGATGGGCACGTCGGAGAAGCTGATCTCCTGAACGGCGGGCTCCTCGGCATCATCGGGAAGGCCGGGCTTGGCGCGGTTCACGCGGTCCCGCACGCGCTGCAGAGCGTCTTCGATCTCGATGTCGGGTGCGAACTCGAGGCTGACGATGCTCACGCCCTCCGCGGAGGTCGACGACATCTTCTCGAGGTCTTTGACCCCGGCGAGCTCGTTTTCGATGGGAATCGTGACGAGGGACTCGACGTCGGATGGCGACACCCCGATGTAGGGCGTGGTCACCAGCACAACGGGGATCTTGACGTCTGGCGCGGCCTCGCGGGGCAGGCCGATGTAGCTCACGAGTCCGAAGACGAAGACACTGCTGATGAGCAGCATCACCATCGGAGCGTGGCGGACGAGCCAGCGAATCATGGGGCGACTCCGTCGGGCGCCGGGCGAGAAGTGGCGGCCCGGGCGGCGGGGGGCGAAAAAGCCAGGGGAGGGGAGCTGGACCGGGTTCTAGAAGACGGGGCGGCCGTTCTCACAGCAGACGCCTTCGCGCGAGACGATGAGCGGGTCGCCGTCCTGGAGGCTGCGGTGGCCGACCATGATGAGGCGGTCGTCGGCCTCGAGGCCCGAGTTGATGACGACCTGGTCGTGCACCACCGTGCCGGCCTCGACCGGTCGCCAGGCCGCCCGGCCGTCTTCGTCGAGGAAGACGCCGATTCCGTCCATCTTCGTGACGAGCCAGTCCTGCGGAAGCACGACGGACCCTTCGCCCAGCTCTGCACCGATTGCGGCAGTGGCAATCATCCCGGGCAGCAACCGGCCCTCGGAGTTGTCCACAGCCACCTCGGCGAGGAAGGTGCGGGTGTTGAGGTTGGCTGCCCGGTCGATGGCCACCATCGTGCCTTCGAACAGACCGGCCACCGCATCCACCGAGACCTTCACCGGCATTCCCTCGTGGAGGATGCCCACATCGCGGTCCGACACCGAGACGGTGACGTGGACGGGGTTGAGCTGCACCACCCGCGCCACCGGCATCGACGGGGACAGCACCTCGCCCACCTCCAGGTCGATCTGGGTGACCGTGCCGTCGAAGGGGGCCCGCACCGTCGCGCGAGCGGAGTTCACTCGCGCCATGCGCACATTGGCCCGGGCGACCTCCACCTGGGTGCGCACCGCCTGCAGCTGTGCGGGGGTGGCGAGGTCACCGAGGGCCTCCACCCGTTGGAGCTCGGAGGCCGCCAGCGCGTATTGGGCGTCGGCCTGCTCCTTCTGGGCATGGAAGACCGAGCTGTTCACCCGGGCGATGATCTGGCCTTCTCGCACGCTCTCGCCGCGATGCACATACACGCCTTCCACGAAGCCGCCTGCTGCGGTGGCGAGCGTGGCATCGCGAGAGCCTGTGATCTCGCCGGGAATGCGGAGGTCGAGCTGGGCCGAAGTGTGCTCGAGCCGCACCACCTCCACCCGGGTGCCAGGCGCCTGGGGCACCTCGCCGGCTTCGACAGCGTCTGCGGTGGCCCCCGCCTCATCCCCGCCACCACAGCCGGCCATGGGCACGGCGAGGAGCACGAGAGCGAGGGGGACGACGGAGGCGACCACGCCTCGGTGCAGGAAGGAACTCACGGCTGGGCTCCGGAGAAGAATAGGTCGACGATGCGACGGGAGATGTCGGGGGGAAGGGGCTCGCCCTCGAGCACGCAGAGGGCCCTGTGGTGGACCATTCCGATGAGTGCGTGGGCGAGGTCGGTGGGGTCGAGGTCGTCTCGGAGGTCGCCGGTGGACATGCCCTCGGCCATCACCTGCACCAACATCTGGTGGTTGGCACGGTGCATGGCCGGCAGGTCGAGCTCCGGCTGCCCCCGCTCAGGACGGTGCGCAGCGGTGAGCATCAGGCGCGCGGGCACGGGATCGGTGCGCACCATGCCCATCAGCTCGTCGATGAAGCGCACCAGGCGCTGGCGCACCGGGCCATCGTCGCCAAGGGTCTTCTGGAACAGCTGCTGCACCTCGGCCTGCACGCTGCCGACCGCCTGTTGGAACAGCTCGGGCTTGCTGCCGAAGTGGTAGTAGAGCGCCGGCTTCGTGCAGCCCACCGCCTCCACCACGGAGCGCACCGAGGTCGCTTCGTAGCCATGCGTGGCGAACGACTCGATGGCGGCGCGCAGGATGCGCTCGCGCAGAGCTTCGGGTGGACTCACAGCGACCTCGTCTTTACCGACCGGTAGGTATCCGGCCGGATTCCGTATGCAAGTCGGCATGGACAGGTTCACATTCTTGTGATGAATGTGGACTGGATATGGTTTGAATACCCCTTGGTTACTCTGCTGGGGGCGGTCGTGTGGGGATGGGGGGGCCAAAAAAGGGCGGGTGCGCTACCATGCCCAGCGGTGCGGGCTGTGTGCGGACACGGTCGGCGCACACCTGGGTGGACCGTGCAGCTGCGGTCCCCCAGAGCAGCGTCGCTGACGTTGTCTTCGTGAAGTCTCCGCCGCCCCTTGCCCCCGTCAGGACAGCTCCCGAATGGCCTCCCCGCAGTCCGCGCGCGCCTCTTCGGCCCAGGGTGGGTTCCTCGACCGCCTCGGCGGCACGCGGGACATCGCGCTCGCGCTCGGCATGGTGGCCTTCATCCTCATCATGATCATCCCGCTGTCGCCGGTGATCATGGACATGCTCCTCGCGGTGTCGGTCTCCATCGCGCTGCTCATCCTGCTCACGACCTTCTACGTCGTGAAGCCCGTGCAGTTCAGCATCTTCCCCATGTTGTTGTTGGCGACCACGCTGTACCGGTTGTCGCTCAACGTCGCGACCACGCGCCTCATCCTGTTGGGCGGCACAGAAGGCGAGGCGGCCGCCGGACAGATCATCCGAGCCTTCGGACAGGTCATCGTCGGCGGCAGCTATGTCGTCGGCCTCGTCGTCTTCATCATCCTCGTCACCATCAACTTCATCGTCATCACGAAGGGTGCGGGGCGCATCGCAGAAGTGTCGGCCCGCTTCACCCTCGATGCCATGCCCGGCAAGCAGATGGCGGTGGATGCCGAGCTGAACTCGGGGATGATCAACGAGAAGCAGGCCCGCACCCGGCGCGACGAGATCATGCGCGAGGCCGACTTCTACGGCGCCATGGACGGCGCGAGCAAGTTCATCCGCGGCGACGCCATCGCCGGCATCGTCATCACGCTCATCAACATCCTGGGCGGCATCATCATCGGCGTGGCCCAAGAGGGCATGTCGCTCGCCGAAGCCGCCCAGATCTACACCACGCTCACCGTGGGCGACGGGCTCGTGAGCCAGATCCCGGCGCTGGTCATCTCGTCTGCGGCGGGCATGCTGGTCACCCGCGTCAATGCCGATGACGACAGTGATCTGGCCACTCAATACGCCGAGCAGCTGTTTGGCTCCTATCGGCCGATGGCGCTGCTGTCCGGCGGGTTGCTCTCCCTCACGCTCGTGCCGGGCCTGCGCATTCCCTTCGCCATCATGGGCGGCGCGGCCGGGTTCGCGGCCTACCGCAGCTACCAGCGGGAGCAGCTTGCAGGTGCCGCCTCCCAGATCGAGGAGCTCGACGGCATCACGGGCACAGGCACCGACGACGAGGTCCCCGTCGAGCACCTGCTGCGGGTGGAGCCGCTGGCCATCGAGCTGGGGGTCGACCTCATCAACCTCGTCGACGAGCGCCGCGCGGGCAACCTCGTGGAGCGCATCCAACGCATCCGTCGGCAGGTCGCCGAGGACATCGGCTTGTTGGTCCCCGCCGTCCACCTCCGCGACAACCTGCGGCACGAAGGCGGCGAGTACACGGTCCTGCTGCGGGGAGAGGAGGTCGGCCGCGGCAAGGTCTACCCACGGCAGTTCCTGGCCATCAATCCGGGCGATGTCACGGCTCCGGTCAAGGGCATCAAGACCCGCGACCCCGTCTTTGGCCTCGAGGCCCACTGGATCACCGAGGCCAGTCGTCTGAACGCCCAGAATGCTGGCTATACCGTCGTCGACGTCGCCACGGTCATCACCACCCACCTCAGCGAGATCATCCAACAATACGGTCAGGAGCTGTTCGGCCGCCAGCAGCTGGCCGACCTGCTGGAGCGGGTCCAGACGTCCAACCCGCGCCTGGTCGAGGAGCTCATCCCCGAGCAGCTCACCCGCTCGGCCGTGATGCGCGTGTTCCGCAACCTGCTCCGCGAGGGGGTGAGCATTCGCGATGCCACCACCATCCTCGAAGCCCTGGCGGACCACGCCCCGCGCCTCAAGGACCCCGACGTCCTCACCGAGTTCGTGCGGCAGCGCCTCGCCCGGCACATCACCCACCGCTACAGCGACGACGATGGCGTCATCCACTACATCGGCCTGGCGCCAGATGCCGAGGATGCCATCAGTGCAGGGCTCCACGGTGGCGACGGTGGTGCGATGAACCTCAGCCTCGACCCCAACGACGCCCGGCGCCTGCTCACCTCCCTGCGCACCTCTGCCGAACGCTGGCGCGGGGGCTCCGATCTGGTCATCCTCAGCCCACCGCTGGCCCGCGGGCCGCTGCGAAAGCTCACGGAGAAGGTGGTGCCGCGGGTTCCGGTGCTTTCGCCCGCTGAGCTGCTGCCCACCGTGCGCCTGGAGCGGGTCACGGCGGTGTCGATCCGAAACTCTGGCCAGGGCGGCAACCGGTGAGGCCCCTTGGCGGACTCCCCCATCCCATCTGATTTCATTTGGTGTCTGCAGCGGTTGAGACCGGACAGACACCGGCCTATTGTGGGCACGGTCGGAACGAAGGAGCGGCGCAGGGTCCGCGTCCGGCCACAGGAGTTGCGCGGGTGTACGGCAAGGGCGGGAAGACTGCCGAGCGGAGAGTCCTCGGACTGACCAGGGATGAGACCTGTGCGCGCTTCGAGACCCGCGTGCTGCTCATCGCGCGGCGGCTGTCCGAGCGACTCCCCCCGGACTGCAGCCTCACCCTCGAGGACCTCGCAGCCTATGGCGCCATCGGACTGCTCGAGGCCTTCGACCGCTTCGAGCCCGAGCGCAAGATCCTGTTTTCGACCTTCGCGGAGTACCGCATCCGCGGCGCCATGATGGATGCCCTTCGCCAGAACGACAACTTCACCCGGTATCGGCGGCAGATGTCGCGTCGGCTCGACGATGCGCAAGGCACCCTGCGCCTCGAATTGGGCAGAGCGCCTGAACCCGAGGAGACCGCCAGTCGGCTGGGGGTCGACCTGTCCACCTACTGGCACATGGTGGACACGACCCGCCCCATCTCCTACGTCAGCATCTTCGATGACGACGACAGCGAGGGCGGAAACGGCGGTGGACGCACCATGGCCGACGTGCTGGTGGGCTCCGACGGAGAGGACCCCTACCGCGCATTGCTGGGACAGGACGCGCGCCTCCTCCTGAAGTTCGCCATCAAAGAGCTTCCCGAAAGGAAGCGTCAATGTGTCATCCTCTATTATGGTCGGGGTCTGAACCTCTCGGAGATCGCCCGGGTCTTCGACGTCACCCCCTCTCGCATCTCCCAGGTCCTCAGCGCAGCGCGTCGGGAACTTCGGGAGATGCTGGAAGACCAGGTCGCACTCGGCGACTTCGAGTGGACCGCCCCGGGCATGGAGGGTGAAGCCCTGTGAGTCACCAGATCTACCCGACACTGTCGGCGGCCACGGCCACCTGGCAGCAGGTCGAGGTCATTGCGAACAACATCTCCAACGCGTCCACCAACGGCTTCAAGCAGACCCGTGTGTCCTTCGACAACGTGATGCACGACATGCGGCCCCTGGGCGACGGCTTCACCCACCTCGTCACCGCAGGAGTGGAGCTCACGGATGGTCCTCTGATGCAGACCGGCGTGAACACCCACGTCGCGCTGCAGGGCGATGGCTTCCTGCTCGTGGAGGGCGCCGACGGCAAGGAATACCTCAGCCGCGACGGCAACCTCCGCCTCGACACACAGCGCTTCCTGGTCAACCAGAGCGGCGAGCGCGTCATGGGCACCAGCGGACCCATCCAGATTCCCATCGACGAGCATGTGGAGATCGACCTGCAGGGCAACGTCGCCTCTCGCCGAAACGACGGCACCGACGTCATGACCAACCAGCTCGGTCGCCTGCAGCTCGTCACCGCCGACTGGGTGGAGTCCCGCGGCGGTGCGCACTTCGTCGCGCCCGATGGCTACCGCCCCGCCGACAACGTCTCGGTCATCAACGGCGCCCTCGAGCAGTCGAACACCAACCCGATGAACGCGATGGTCGACCTCATCCAGGCCAATCGCTACTTCGACATCTACCAGAAGGCCATCCAGGCGTCCGACCAGATGGACTCCCAGGCCTACTCCCTCATGCGAGGTCAGTGATGCGTTCGCTCTTCACCGCCGCCACCGGCATGCGCGCGCAGCAGATGCGCATCGACAACATCGCCAACAACCTCTCGAACTCGTCCACCAACGGCTACAAAAAGACCCGGGCAACCTTCGAGGACCTCGTCTACCAGACCGTTCCCGTGGGCAGCACTTCCATCATCAACCAGCGGCCCGCGGCCCTGGAGATGGGCACCGGCACGCGGATGGTCGCCACCGTGCGCAACTTCGAGACCGGCGACCTCGCCTACACCGGCAACGAGTTCGACCTCGCCATCGGCGGTCGCGGCTTCTTCGTCGTGCAGGACGCCAACGGCCTCCAGAAGTACACGCGCGACGGCCGCTTCATCCGCAACGTCAACGGTGAGCTGGTCACCCCGGCTGGGCTCACGCTCAACCCGAGCATCCAGATCCCCGAAGATGCCACCCGGGTCGTCATCTCCGAAGACGGCTCGGTGCAGGTCGAATTCCAGGGCGACACCGACCTCGTCACGGTGGGCCAGATCCAGCTCGTCGACTTCCAGAACGCCTCTGGACTGCGGGCGGTGGGCGGCAACCTCTACATCGCTACGCCCGAGAGCGGCCAGCAGCAGTTCATGGACCCCAACCAGGGCTTCGTGAACATCCAGCAGGCCTTCATCGAGTCGAGCAACGTCGACATCGCTGAGGAGCTCATCAGCATGATTGTGGCCCAGCGGTCGTTCGAGCTCACCAGCAAGGTCGTGGAGACATCCGACCAGATGCTCCAGACCGTCACCTCGATGAAGCGCTGACGGGTGGCCCGTCCGGCGGCCATCGTCACGGGCTTCCTCATGATTGGGAGCCTCGCCTCGCTGCCCACCGTGGCCGGCGGGGCGTCTGCGCGTGTGCAGAGTCGCATCTCCGCGCCGCTCGTCGATGCGGCCATCCGCGACCACGTCAGCCGTGCGCTCGCGGTGCCCGGCCACGATGTGGAGGTCGTCCACAACGGCCTCGGGGTGCCCTTTCCCTGCGGTCCCACCGCGCGCATCGAGGTCCTCGCCGCACCCACCGAAGCCTACCGCCGCCATGTCCACCTGCGCCTGCAAGGCACCGAAGGTGGTCAGCCCTGCGCCGACCTGCGCGTGCGTGCCGAGGTGTTGGTCTGGCAGCAGATGGTCGTTGCCCGAGCACCGGTGCGTGCCGGACAGGCCATTCCGCTCACGACCGCGCGGGTCAAGCGCGACGAGGTGATGGGCGACCCGGTCGACCCCGACGGCGGTCCCTACCTGGCCGTCGGTCCCATGCAGGCGGGCGTGCCCGTCACGGTCTCGCGGGTGCGGCATGTGCCAGACCGAAAGGCTGGCGAGCGGGTCACGCTGGTGGCAGGCTCCCGCGGACTGTCCATCCGTGCTACCGGGCGGCTGCTCTCCGATGCGCATGTGGGCGACACCGTCCGCGTGGCCAACCCCGCCACTGGCACCGTGGTGGTGGGTGTGTTGGCCGAAGACGGGCAGGTCATCGCCCAAGGAGCTGAGTGATGGAAACCACGACCGCTCGCCTCAGGTGGGCTCTGGCCCTCGGCGCGACGGTGCTGGTCGCGTCTCCCGCTGTGGCTGGCCCCGAGGTGCCCCAGTACCCCATGATGATGCCGGCTCCCGGCACGCCGCCCGCGCCCGGTAGCCTCTGGAACGAGGCCAACGCCCGGGTGATGATTGGAATGGACGGAAACGCCCGCCGGGTGGGCGATCTCATCACGGTTCAGATCTCGGAGAAGACCGCCGCAGAGTCGGTGGCCGACACGCAGACCCGCCGCGAGAGCTCCGTGGGTGGGGGCATCGGGCGCTTCTTCGGCGTCGTGAAGGGTGCCACCCGCAACAACCCCGACCTCGGTCCCGACATCGGCTTCGAAGCCGAGGGAGGCGCCGAGTTCCGGGGTGACGGCAGCACCAAGCGACAGGGCACCCTCACGGGCATGCTCACCTGCCGCGTGGTGGAGAAGTTCCCCAACGGCAACCTGCGGGTGTGGGGCTGGAAAGAGGTCCGCACCAACCGCGAGACGCAGTACCTCGTGCTCACCGGCATCATCCGGCCGCGCGACATTCAGGCCAACAACATCATCATGAGCGACTTCGTGGCGGAGCTTCAGCTCGGCTTCGACGGCAGCGGTGTGGTGGCGGACAAGCAAGGCCCTGGCGTGGGACACCGCGTCATGGACCACGCCTGGCCCTTCTGAGCGCCGAGGAGTTCAACGATGTGGTCCACCGCACTCTTCCTGGCCGCGCTCATCGCGGGCCCCACCGCCGACGCGGCGCGCGTCAAGGACATCGCGTCCGTCTACGGCGTCCGTGACAACATGCTCATCGGCTACGGCCTCGTCACCGGCCTCAACCGCACCGGTGACACGCTGCAGAACCGAGCGAGCATTCGTGCATTGGTCAACCGGCTCCAGGGCATGGGCTTCACAGTCACCCCGGCCGAGGTGATGGCGCGCAATGTCGCAGTCGTGATGGTCACCGCGAAGCTGCCGGCGGGTGCGCGCTCCGGGCACACTCTCAATGTCGAGGTGAGCAGCACGGGCGACGCCACTTCACTCGAAGGCGGCGTGCTTCAGCTCACGCCGCTCGCAGCCCCCGATGGTCAGGTCTACGCCACCGCGCAAGGCGCACTGGTGGTCGGTGGTTTCGCCGCTGCCAAGGGTGGCTCGGGTACCCGCAAGAACTTCCCGAATGTGGCCCGCGTGCCCCAGGGCGGCATCGTCGAGAAGGAGAATCCCAACCGGCTGTCCTTCGCCGACATCGAGACCATCGAGTGGATCATCCACGAGCCCGACTTCACCACCGCCATCCGCATGGCCGACGCCGTCAATGATGCCTTCGACGAAGACGTCGCCAAGGCACGCGACGGCGGCACCGTACAGGTGAAGGTCCCCCCACGGTACCGCGGTCGGCAAGTCGAGCTGGTGGCTGTCATCGAGTCGGTCAAGGTCACCGTCGACTCGCTGGCCCGGGTGGTCATCAACGAACGCACCGGCACGGTGGTGATGGGCGGCGATGTCTCCATCGCACCCGTTGCGGTGGCCCATGGTGGCCTCACCATCGAGGTCCAGAAGACCAACTCCGTGCAGCAGGCCGCGCCCTTTACCCGAGGCAGCAACACCCGGGTCTCGAACACAGAGGTGGGCGCAGGGGAACAGGGCGGTCAGCTCGTGGCCATCGAAGGTGTCACCATCGCCGAGCTGGTGGATGCGCTCAACAGCCTTGGCGTCACCCCACGCGACCTCATCCAGATCCTTCTCACCATCAAGGCGGCTGGAGCCCTCCACGCCGACCTGGAGGTGTTGTAGCCATGTCGGGTGACGGACTCCTCACCAATGGCCTGCAGTTTCAGGCTCAGCTCGCGATGCACCAGGCTGCCGAGCCCACCGCGCGCAAGGACAGCAACCCTGTCGAGGCTGCGCGGAAGTTCGAGGCCTACCTGGCCCAGACCATGCTGCGCGAGATGCGGAAGACGGTGCCGGAGGGTGGACTGTTCTCTGGTCCGGCGATGGACACCTTCGTCGACATGTTCGACCAGGCCGTTGGCGAGCGCATCGCAGAGGGCGGACGGCTGGGGCTTGCCCACCAGCTCACCCGTGCCATGGGACAGGATGCCGCTCCGGGGGGCGCCATCCCCGGACTTCCCCCCCTGTCCGGCGGACGCGGGCGCCTGCTGCCGCTTGGCCTTCCGGAGGTGGGTCACCCCGAGATGCCCCATTCCCACGGTGTCAAGCGTGGAAGCTGGCCGGTCGCGGGGGCCGTGTCCTCCCACTTCGGCGGCCGTTCCGACCCTTTCACCGGCGAGCATCGGCACCACTCCGGACTCGACATCGCCGCTCCCTCGGGCACGCCCATCCGTGCGGTGGAAGGCGGCGAGGTCATCGTGGCTGGTCGCCGCAAGGGCTACGGCAACGTGGTCATGGTGCGCCACGACGACGGCACCACCGGCCTCTACGCCCACTGCCGCGATCTGGGCGTCACCACGGGCGACCGGGTGCAGGCGGGGGAGTCCATCGCCACGGTCGGCTCCACAGGCCGGGCAACCGGACCCCACCTCCACTTCGA
>ENA-OWNT01000632-OWNT01000632.1-seawater-metagenome-genome-assembly--contig:-NODE-632-length-70396-cov-16.534294_pt1 | contig 70396 bp, 58 predicted proteins | sample MGYA00238136_ERZ651165 | MGnify/ENA primary metagenome ERZ651165 (study PRJEB26861, sample SAMN08777766) | seawater metagenome | isolation source: coastal seawater | place: USA: Florida | collected... | reverse complement strand
ACGGGTGTATCTCAAGATCGCGTAGGGGCGGGCTTGTTGAATTCGAAAATCATGGAAATCAACGACCGGGCATCCATTTCTACTTCTCCAGTCTAGCTGGCAATAGCCCCGATCCTCGACTAAAGCCGGGATCACGCCACGGGAGGGGGCCCGGCAGCGGATCGTTGGCCCACGAGCTCGAGCCGGATTTCTCGGGTGGCGATGTCCGAGGACACCACCCGGACCCGGACCTGGGTACCTGGTTCCAGCTCGCCGGGGCACCGTGCGGTCACGGCGGGCTCGGCGATCTGGACGATCCCGGAGGGCCCGTTCCCGTTGCCGTTGGCCTTGCCGCCGTTCCCGTTGCTGCTGACGCCGGCGTTTGCGCCCTTGGCCGGTTTGGCGCCGGAAATGACGACGGCGTCGAATTCCTGGCCGACATGGTTGACCAGCAGCGCAGCCTCCACGGTGTCCAGTGACAGCCGCTCCAGCTTTGCGGCCAGCTGGTCCGAGGTGGCCATGATGGCCGGGAGGGACGGCAGGGCGGCCCGGGCCCAGGCCGGAACTTCGGTGCCGTTGCTCAGGGCCTCGCAGATCACCAGCACGAAGCGGTCGATCAGCCGCCGCAACGGCGCTGTGGAATGGGCGTAAGCTGCGCCAATGGCAGCCTGGACGGCGGCCTGCGGAACCGTGCCGTCAAAGGGCGTGTAGCCGGCACCCCGGAAGAGCATGCCGGCCGAATGCACAATGGCCAGCTGCCGGGGGTCCGTGGGATCGAGCGTGCGCAGGTACTCGCCGTACAGCATTTGCCCGTCCCAGGGCTTGCCGAGGGCGTGGGTCTGGCGGTGGAAGTGCCGCAGCGACGCCTCGTCAGGTGCGGGCATGGTGCGCAAGATGCCGACCTTGCCCTGGAGCATCAGCGCGGCGGCGGCCATCCCGGTCATGAGTGAAATCTGGGCGTTCCAGTCCTCCACCGGCAGCGGCGGAGCCGCCACAATCCGGTAGCCGCCGTCGGGCAGCTGCTGGATCTCCTGTTCGGGCATGTTCAGGCTCGCGCCGCCCCGCTTGCGTTCCAGCTCCACCCGCTTGATGCCGACTTCTTTCAAAAGCTGCAGCACGGGCGCCGCGGTACCGGCGTCGAGCTCTGCCTGGACGCCCTTGTAGCTGAGCTTCGCGCGGCTGCGGACCTGGGCCCGGCGCACGAGCACCGAGGTCACCTCGGCCGCGGCGTCGAGCTCGAACTCCCAGACGAACGCCGCGCACAGCTGCCCGGCGAGCAGGCTGCCGGCGGCCTCGCTGATGATCTCCGGATGCAGCGGGATCCGGCCGTCCGGGGTGTAGAACGTTTGGCCGCGGCGGCGGGTCTCGGCGTCGAGCGCCCCGCCGGGAGCGACAAAGGACGGGACATCGGCGATGGCGTAAAACACCTTGTAGCCCTCGCCGCTCCGTTCGATGAACAGGGCCTGGTCGAGGTCGGTGGACGACGCCGGATCGACCGTCACGAACTCGACATGCGTGAAGTCCAGGTCCGGCAACTTGTGCTCGGCCACCGCCGCTTCCGCGTCGCGCAGCACGTCCTCGGGGAACGGGCCGGGCAGTTCCAGCGTGGTGCGCAACGCCTTGAGAGCCTCGGCAAGCTGGTTCTGCTGCTCGTGGACGCTCGGGGTCAGGCGATGATGTGACACGAAAATCAGGGTAGCCCGATTTCCGCGATTAGTCTTGGAATATGAGCGCAATCCCGGGCGACCCTGCCCGCTACAACAGCTTCCTGGCGGATCTGCTGGGAGTCATGGCGTACGGCGAACTGTCGGCGTTCGAACGGCTGTCCTCGGATGCCCGGTATTCGCCCACGCTGCATGACCGTGCGGTGCTGGGCAGGATTGCCGTGGTCGAGTTCCAGCACTACGAACTTGTCCGGGCCCGGCTTGAGGACATGGGCCTGGACACGGAGGCCGCCATGCTGCCGTTCCAGCCCTCCGTGGACCACTTCCACGAGCGCACCCGCCCGGCGGACTGGTACGAATCGCTCATGAAGGCCTATGTGATCGACACGGTTTCCGCGGACTTCTACCGTGCCGTCGCCCGGTATGTCGACGCCGGGACCCGGGAACTGATCGGGCAGATCCAGTCCGCTGACGCGTCCACGGCCGTGCTGCAGGAACGCCTCCAGGCGGCCCTTGCCGATGACCCCCGGCTGGCGTCGCGCCTGGCGCTGTGGGCCAGGCGCCTGCTCGGCGAGGCCCTGACCCAGGCCCAGCGGGTGAGCCTGGAACACGCGTTCCTGGGCGGACTGTCAGGCCTGGACGAAGCCGGAGCCAGGGAACTGGTTGCGGCCCTGACGGCTGAACTCGCGGCGAACCACTCCCGCCGGATGGCGGGGCTGGGGCTCGCCGGCTAGCTTCGCCGGCCGGACCGCCTCCGGGGGTCGAGCCGGGGGAGTGCTGGTCGGAAACCTGCTCAGGAAACCGCGGCGTCCAGCGCCGCCAGCAGCGCGCCCGCGGCGTGGGCCGGATCATCGGCGTCGGTGATGGCCCGGACCACGACGATCCGCCGGGCACCGGCGTCGACCACCTGCTCCACATTGCCGAGGTCGATCCCGCCGATCGCGAACCACGGCAACAAGCTTACGGCCCGGCCGTCTACCGTGCCGTTTCCCTCCGCGTCCGCCCGGCCGGTCGCCTGCGCGGCGTAGCGCACCAGATCCAGGCCGACGGCGGCGCGTCCCGGCTTGGTGGGAGTGGCCCACACCGGCCCCACACAGAAGTAGTCGAGTCCCTTGCGGCCGGGCGAGGATGCAATGGCCGCGTCCACCTGCTCCGGGTTGTGGGTGGACAGGCCGACTACGGTGTCCTTGCCGAGGAAGCCACGGGCGGCGTCAAGCGAAATATCCTTCTGCCCGATGTGGAACACCGGCGCCCCGGACAGGGAAGCGATGTCCGCCCGGTCATTGACGGCCCAGAGCCGTCCGTGGCGCTGCGCCGCGGCGTGCAGGACCGCCAGGAGTTCCAGTTCCTCGGAGGCCTCCAGCGACTTGTCGCGCAGTTGGATGACGTCCACCCCGCCGGCGAATGCGGCGTCCACGAAGTCCTCGAAATCGCCGCGGTCCCGGCGGGCGTCGGTGCACAAGTAGAGGCGGGCAGTGGTGTGGAGGGAGTCCTGGCTCATGGGACAAGCCTAGTTCCTCTAAACTGGGCGCATACCGCGGGAGCCCGCAGCAGCCACGTCAACGCTGCCCGGCTGAGAGGGCGTCAGAGCCGACCGCTTGACCTGATCCGGCTAGTACCGGCGTAGGGAAGGAATTTTTCATGGGCACAAGAGCCAGCCGCGAAGCCGAAGCCGCAGATGACGCCGCCTCCCGGGTTTGTGACACCGGGCCCGATGCCGTCCGGGGAGCCACCGCCCAGCCTGCCGCCGCAGGGGATCTCACCGCCGGGGACGTCACCGACGTCGACATCACCGCCGACGTCGCAGTGATCGGCGGCGGGGTGATAGGCCATGGCATCGCCTTCGAGGCCAGCCGCGCAGGCCGCTCGGTGGTGTTGATCGATGACGTACCCGGCAGCGGAGCCAGCTGGGCCGCGGCCGGGATGCTGGCCCCCGTCAGCGAACTGCACTACCAGGAGGAGCAGCTCCTGGAACTGATGCTCGAGTCCTCCCGCCTGTGGCCCGGGTTCGCAGCCGGGATCGACGCCGGTGCCGCAGGCACAGAAGCCCGGCCCGGTACCGGTTATTTGACGACGCCGACCCTCGCCGTCGGGGCCGACGCCGCGGACCGGCGCGCGCTCGCGGACCTGCGGGAAGTCCAGCAGGCCTGCGGACTGACCGTGGAACCACTGACCGTGCGCGAGGCACGCGGCCGGGAGCCCCTGCTGAGCCCCGGCATCTCGTGCGCATTCGACATCCCGGCCGACCACCAAGTGGACCCCCGCCTGCTGATCGCCCGGCTCACCGAGGTGCTCGGCGCCGACGGCCGCAGCAGCTTGGTCCGGCGCCGCGCGGATGGGCTGCTCTGGGAAGACGGCCACGTTGCGGGGGTCCGGCTCGCGGGCGGCGGTTGCGTACGCGCAGCGGAAACCGTAGTGGCCAACGGGCTCGGCGCCGCCGGCCTCGACGAGCTCCCGGCAGGCTTGGCACTGCCGCTGCGGCCGGTCTACGGCGACATCCTCCGGCTCCGCGTGCCCGCACACCTGCAGCCGCTGCTCACAGCCACCGTGCGGGGCATGGTGCGCGGGGTGCCCGTGTACATCGTCCCCCGGCAGGACGGCACCGTGGTGATCGGCGCCACCCAGCGCGAGGACGGCCCCTCGGACCCCCAGGCAGTTTCCGCCGGCGGCGTCTACCAGCTGCTCCGTGACGCACAACAGCTCGTGCCCGCGGTGGCCGAGCTGGAGCTGCTGGAAGCCACGGCCCGGGCACGCCCCGGCACGCCGGACAACGCCCCGTTGCTGGGACGGGTCTCTGGCACGGACGGCGGGGACATCCCGGGACTCATCATCGCCACAGGATTCTTCCGGCACGGCGTCCTGCTGACCCCCGCGGCCGCCGCCGTGTGCCGCCAACTCATGGACGGGACACCGGACCCGCGCTGGGCAGCGTTCCGCCCCGACCGTTTTTCCCGCATCCCGGATACGTCCGGGGACAGCCCCGACAAGGAAGCAGCATGAACATCAGATTGAACGGAACGGAGCAGAGCGTCGCCGACGGCGCCTCCGTCAGCACACTCGTCAGCCAGCTCACGGGCCGGAGCATCGGCCCCGACGGCCGGGCTGCCGACGGGCAGAAGCTCGGCGTCGCCGTCGCCCGCAATGCCGAAGTGGTGCCGCGCAGCCAGTGGCACGCCACCGCGCTCGCCGACGGCGACGACGTCGAACTTGTCACGGCAGTCCAGGGAGGATGACCAGCATGAACGAGACGACTTTTGCCGGAACACAGGCCATGCCGACTGTCGGAACGGCAGGCGACCCGTTCGTGGTCGACGGCGTGACGCTCGGCTCCCGGCTCATCATGGGCACCGGCGGCGCGCCGAGCCTCGACGGGCTGGGGGCGGCGCTCCTGGCCTCCGGGACGGAACTAACCACCGTCGCGATGCGCCGCTATTCGCCGGCGGAGACGGGCTCGCTTTTCCAGCTGCTCGTGGACCACCACATCCGCGTGCTGCCCAACACGGCCGGCTGCTTCACCGCCAAGGAGGCCGTCCTCACCGCCGAACTGGCCCGGGAGGCCCTGGAAACCGACTGGGTCAAGCTCGAGGTCATTGCCGACGAGCACACCCTGCTGCCGGACGCGGTGGAACTCGTGGACGCGACCGAGCAACTCGTGGCTCGCGGCTTCAAGGTCTTTGCCTACACCAACGACGATCCCGTGCTGGCCCTGCGGCTGGAAAACCTCGGTGCAACGGCCGTGATGCCGTTGGGCGCCCCGATCGGCACCGGCCTGGGCATCCTGAACCCGCACAACATCGAATTGATCGTCTCCCGCGCGTCCGTGCCGGTGGTGCTGGATGCCGGAATCGGCACCGCCTCGGACGCTGCCCTGGCAATGGAACTTGGCTGCGACGCCGTGCTTCTGGCCACGGCCGTGACCAGGGCCCAGAACCCCTCGCTCATGGGGGAGGCCTTCAAACACGCCGTCATCGCCGGTAGGCTGGCAAAAAAGGCCGGCAGGATTCCGCGCCGCGAGCACGCCCTGGCGTCCTCGGCGATGGAGGGCCGGGCCGAGTTCCTGTAGGACGGGGTTCGGCTTCGACCGCCAACCCATTCGCCGAACCAGCACATTCTCCGAACAACACAGGAGCCTGCAGTGGCAGCCACGGACGACGTCCTCACCCGGACCCAGATCGATGAGGCCCTGGCGGGCCTTCCGGATTGGAGGTACCGCCTGGGCGGCCTGGTGACGGTCTACAAGAGCCCGACGTCGGCCGCGGCGCTGGAGCTCATAGCCGCCGTCGGGCGCGTGGCCGAGGAACAGAACCACCACCCGGACCTTGACTGGCGCTACAACCGCGTGTTCCTGCGTTTCACTTCTCACGACGCAGGCACGGAGGTCACGTCCCGGGACGTCCGTGCCGCGGCGGCAGTCAGCGAGGCGTCCCAGCGTGCCGGCGCCGCCGCAGAGCCGGGCCTGTACCGGACGGTGGATATCGCCATCGATTCGGAGGACCCCGCCGGGATTTCGGAAGTTTGGCGGGTCGCCCTCGGCTACCGCAAGGGCAGGTTCGGCGACCTCGTGGACCCCCACGGCCGCGGGCCCGGACTCTGGTTCCAGGAGACCTCCACTCCGAACGCCAACCGCATCCACTTGGACATCCACCGGAGCAAGGCCGAATCCGACCCCGTCCTGGACAAGACCGCGGCGACCGGCGCCTTAATGAACCGTGACCACGCACCCAAGTGGGTGGTGGTCACGGATGCGCAGGGAAACCGGCTGTGCCTGTGCACCGAGGACGGCCACGGGCCGGACCTGCCGGAGTAGCGCCTAGAGCTTCAGGATGGCGGTCAGCCGCTCGGTGTCGTGCCGGGTCCGGGTCTTGCCGAGGTACAGCACGGCCGCGATGGAAGCTGCCGTGCCCAAAAGCAGCGGCAGAATCCACGGGATCCAGGTCAGGCCCGGCTGGTAGCCGAACCCGGCCGCCATGAAGATGATCCAGCTCAGCATGCCGACCGCGACGGCGACGCCCGCCGGGACACTGATGCCGTATTTCGTGTGCCGTTTGTCGTTGGCCCACACCACGAAGCCCGCGGCAACGGTCACCATCGCGACCACAATCAGGGAAAGCATTCAGGACACCTCACGCTGGTGAAGAAAACAGGGGCGAAGAAACGGGAGTGGCAGAAGCGGTACTGACGAAAGCAGCAGTGCCGGGTTAGAGGGCGCCGAAGCCGACGCGACGGGCCTCTTCTGCCCCGATTTCCACGTAGCCCAGGGCGTTCGCGGGAACGATCACCAGACGGCCCTTGTCGTCCTTCAGCCGCAGTTCGCTGCCCTTGGTGATCGCGTCGCCCACTACCTTGGCAACCGCGTCGGCGTCCTGGGTCGATTCGAGGACGATTTCGCGACCAATGTTCTGAATACCAATCTTTACTTCCACAGCAAGGCCTCCCAGCCAGTCAAAGTCAAAATGTCTAAGGTCAATCTCTAGTTGTAGTCTAGGTCTCCTTGGGGAAGCGGGAGATTCCGCGCCAAGCTAAACGGTAGATGAGGTCGCTGGCCACATCGAGATCCAGGTTTCCGTCCGTTTCCAGCCAATACCGTGCGCTCACGTGAGCCATTCCGGCGAGTCCGCGGCCCAGGAGCTGGGCCTCCAGCTCCGGCAGCTTGGTGTCCTCGGCGATCACGCGGGCGACGGCGTCGGCAAAGGTCTTGTTGAATGTTTCCAGCCGCGCGCTGACGTCGGGGTCGTTGATCAGGTCCGATTCGAAGACGAGCCGGTGCGCCTGGTCGTCGTTGGCGATGAAGCGGAAGTAGGCGCGCATGACCGCCTGGACGCGTTCGTCGTTGTCGGTGGTGGAATTCAGGGCGCCCAGCAGCAGATCAATCAGCTTGCTGAGGTGGCTGTCCAGCAGGGCCAGGTACAGGTCCCGTTTGGACGGGAAGTGCTGGTACAGCACCGGCTTGCTGACATGCGCGGTCTCGGCGATCTCATCCATGGCGGCACCGTGGTAGCCGTTCGCCACGAAGACTTCCTGCGCAGCCGCCAGCAGCTGCGCCCGGCGTTCGTCACGGGGGAGGCGTGCCGAGCGCTGTCCGCTCCGCGTCTGCCCGGCCGGCGGCTTGCCGGTCTCGTCCCGCTCCACCGGTGCCTGATGAACCACTGTCGGCCTTCTTTCCCTATTCACCCAATAGCGCGCAATGCGCCCCAACTGCACTCGCACTCAACAACAGTGCACTGAACAACACTTTACGCGCGGGTAATATGACCTGGCGGTATCTTCGGGCATAGATTGAAGTATGGCTTCCAAGTTCACCGCCAATGGTGCCCCCGCAACCCCCCGGACGCAGCTGGATCAGCGGCCCGGACCGCTGGTAGAACCGGCGGCGGACCTCAGCCCGGCCGAGGTGGAACGCTACTCGCGCCACCTGATCATTCCCGAGATCGGCGCGGTCGGCCAGCGCCGCCTCAAGAACGCGAAGGTCCTCGTGATCGGGGCCGGCGGCCTGGGTTCTCCGGCCCTGCTCTACCTTGCCGCCGCCGGCGTCGGCACGCTCGGCATCGTCGACGACGACGACGTCGATCTGAGCAACCTCCAGCGGCAGATCATCCACGGCGTCGCGGATGTGGGCCGGCCCAAGATCGAGTCCGCCCGCGATGCCATTGCGGCCCTGAACCCGCTCGTGGACGTCCGGCTCCATAACGTCCGCCTCGACGCGTCCAACGCCCTGGACCTCTTCGCCGGCTACGACCTGATCCTCGACGGCGCCGACAACTTCGCCACCCGCTATCTCGTCAACGACGCCGCCGCCATCCTCGGCAAGCCCTACGTCTGGGGATCAATCTTCCGCTTCGACGGCCAGGTCAGCGTCTTTTGGGAACAGTACGGGCCCACCTACCGGGATCTCTACCCGGAGGCGCCGCCGGCCGGATCCGTGCCGTCCTGCGGGGAAGGCGGCGTGTTCGGCATGCTGTGTGCCGCCGTCGGATCTCTGATGGTGACGGAGGCCGTCAAACTGATCACCGGCGTCGGGCGGTCCCTGCTGGGCCGGCTGGCGCTCTATGACGCGCTGGGCGGCACATGGCGCGAGATCAAAGTGGCCCGGGACCCTGCGGCCGAGCGCATCACGGAATTGACCGACTATGAGGCGTTCTGCGGCATAACCCCGACGGCGGATGCGGGTTCCGAGCACACGGTGACGGCGACCCAGCTCGCCACCATGCTGGCCTCTCGCAAGGCCGGCCTCAAGGATTTCCACTTGGTGGATGTGCGGGAGAGCGGGGAATACGAGATCGTCCGCATTGACGGGTCGGTGTTGATCCCGCAGGGCCGCATCCTGGCCGGGGAGGCATGGCAGGACCTGCCTCAGGATGCCGAAATCGTTTTCCACTGCAAGGCCGGAACACGATCCGCCGCCGTCCTGTCCGCGGCCCGCTCCGCCGGCTACGAGCGCGTCAGCCACCTTGAAGGCGGCATCCTGGCCTGGGTGCGGGATGTGGAACCCGGCAAGCCCGTGTACTGAGGCCCTCCGGCCGTTCCTGCTGCGGCACTGAAGGCACTATCCATCGAACGGCGGCTCCAGCGAAAGGCTTGGTCATGAGCGAGGAAAACACCCTGACACCGCAACGGAAGATTGGCTCCGGCTTCGGCCGGGATTCCACGGCGGCGGAGGTCATTGCCGGCATTGACCTGACCGGCAGGACCGCGATCGTCACCGGCGGCTACTCGGGGCTGGGGCTGGAGACCGTGCGCGCCTTGGCGTCCGCCGGCGCCGCGGTTGTGGTGCCGGCCCGGCGGCCGGAGCACGCCCGCGAAGTCCTCGCCGCGGCCGGGCTGGCGCCCGGAACCCGCGACGGCGATGTCAGAGTGGCCGGGCTGGAAGTTGCCGAACTGGATCTGGCGGACCAGGCCAGCGTGAAGGAGTTCGCCGCCGGATTCCTGGCCGGCGCCGCGCCCGGCACGACCCGCAGCCTGGACATCCTCATCAACAACGCCGCCATCATGGCAAGTCCGGAGCAGAGGGTGGGTCCGGGCTGGGAAGCGCAGTTCGCCACGAATCACCTGGGTCACTTTGCCCTCACCAACCTGTTGTGGCCGGCGCTGGCCGCGGCGGGTCGAGCCCGCGTGGTTTCGTTGTCCTCCACCGGTCACAAGCTGTCCGGGATCCGCTTCGATGACATCAACTTCGACGCCGGCTACGACAAGTGGCGGGCGTACGGCCAGGCCAAGACGGCCAACGCGCTCTTCGCCGTCCAGCTCGACGCCCTGGGCCGGGACTTCGGTGTGCGCGCCTTCGCCGTGCATCCCGGCGGCATCATGACGGAACTCCAGCGGCACCTGCCGCGGGAGGAAATGATCGCCGCGGGCTGGATGGACGAACACGGCAACGTCGACTCCCGGTTCAAGACACCGGCGCAAGGTGCTGCCACCTCGGTCTGGGCCGCGACGGCGCCGGCGCTCGAGGGCATGGGCGGCGTCTACTGCGAGGACTGCGAGATCGCCGAACCCACGGTGCCGGGATCGCCCGACGCGAGGATCAGGGGCGTGGATGCCCACGCGGTGGACCGGGAGGCTGCCGCACGCCTGTGGCAGGTGTCGGCCGAAATGACCGGGATCAACGCTTTTCCCGGGTAGGCCGGGAGCCGCGGATGGGACCGGGCTGGCTACGCGGTTTCGCGGATGTCGCCGGCGGCGGGGCTGCCGTCCACGGTGCCGTGGCCGAGAGCGTTGTGCTCCACGGGGCATTCCGCTGCGGAGCCCGGACCACCGGCGGCTGTAGCGGCGGGGGAGGGCTCCACCGTGATGCCGTACAGCGCCTCAAGGCCGGCAACGTAGGCATCCTGCTGTCCGTTGGCGGCGAGTTCGCGCGCCCGCACGGTGGGGACATGCAGCAATTGCTTCACCATGCGGCGCAGGGCGAATTCGACTTCCTCGGCGGCGGCCGTGCAGCCGTGCCGGGCCCGGACCTTTTCCATTTCGGCATCCAGGACGTTCATCGTGTGACGGCGCAGGGCGACGATGGCCGAGTCCACGGAGCGGGCCTCGCGCTCCTGCTCGAAGGCGCTGGCCGCACCGGACACAATGCTGCTGGCCTGGGCCAGCGATTCGGCCTGTTCCTGGGGTGCGGCGAGGCGGACGGATTCGAGCGTGAGGAGTTCGACGCCGTCGAGATCGCCCACCGCGGGGTCGAAATCATGGGTGAGGGCGAGGTCGATCGCGATGAGCGGCTGGGGCGAGCTGGCCCGGATCCGGGCGAGGTGGTCCGCTTCGACCCGGCTGTCGGAGCCGCTGCAGCCGATCATGACGTCGGCCGCGGCAACGGCGTCGGGAAGGGTGCCGTCATCCAGGGCGGTGCCGCCGCGGGTGGCAACGAAACCGGCGGCGCGGCCCGAGGAGGAATAGACGCTGACATCGGTGCAGCCGCGTTCGCGCAGCAGCGACATGGTGGCTCCGGCGTAGGCTCCGGTCCCGAAGACGACCGCCTTCTTGGCGGACCAGTCCGGGTTTTCCGACAGGTCCGTGGCCAGATCCAGCGCCACAGAGACGATCGAGAGGCCGCGCGAACCAAGCGCCGTCTGGGCGCCGACGTCCTTGGCGGTCTTGGAGGCGGCCTGGAACAGCCGGACCAGGCCGGAACTGGCGGTGCCCTCGTGCTGGGCGGTGATCAGGGCGCGGCGGACCTGGCCGGCAATTTCGCGTTCGCCGACGACGGCGGAGTCCAGTCCCGAACTGACCGCGAAGAGGTGCTGGCTGACCGCGGCGCCGGTGCGGGTGCTAAAGGCCCGGGAGACGAGCTGGTCGTTGAGTCCGCTGGCCCCGCTGATCTGGGTGATGAGGGCCGCCCGGGCCGCGTCGACGGCGTCAGGATGGGGGGCTTCGCCGTAGATTTCAAAGCGGTTGCAGGTGGCAAGCACAACGGCACCCGCCACGGCCGGCGATCCGGCGAGGGCGGATGTGGCAAGCCCTGAAGCGCCGGTGCTCAATTGAGCAACGGTTTCGAGGTCGATGTCGGCGTGTGTAGCCACCAATGAAAAAAGAACCACAGCAGGACCATCATAGCTTTTTCGCGTCCGTGTAGAACAACTGTGCCGGCGTGGGGTCCGGCACCCCGGCCTGTGATTCCCGACACGGTGCAGCATCTCCGGTTGGTGCGACGGACCCCCGTGACAGGCTGTCGTTATCTTTTGTGCGCAAATTTGGGCACAATCGAAGTCATGACTCCAAGCGCTGCGGCACGTGCCGGCACGACAACATTCAGTACGTCCCACAACGGCGCAACCGCCGATGCGGCAGCAAACGGCACCGTCGTAAGTGGCGCCGCAGTAAGCGGTGCTGCCCGCCTCGATGCCGGACACCCGCTGATGGACGGCCGCACCGCGGGCTCCCCGCTGATCACCGCCTACCGCGGCGGCACGCCCTCCCGCCGGCCCGTCTGGTTCATGCGCCAGGCCGGCCGTTCGCTGCCCGAATACCTCAAGGTCCGCGAGGGCGTCGCGATGCTGGACTCGTGCCTGCGTCCGGAACTGGCTTCCGAGATCACGCTGCAGCCGGTCCGCCGCCACGACGTCGATGCCGCCATCTTCTTCTCGGACATCGTCATCCCGCTCAAACTGGCCGGCGTCGGCGTGGATATTGTGCCAGGCGTGGGCCCGGTCCTCGACGTCCCGGTGCGCACAGCCGAGGACGTTGCCGCCCTGCCGCAGCTGACCTGGGAAGCCCTGGAACCCATCCGCGAAGCCGTCCGGCTCACGGTGGCCGAGCTCGGCAGCACCCCGCTGATCGGTTTCGCCGGCGCGCCGTTCACGCTCGCCGCGTACATGGTGGAAGGCAAGCCGTCCCGTGACCACCTCGGCCCGCGCACCATGATGCATGCCGACCCGGAAACCTGGACGGCGCTGGCCAACTGGGCCGCCGACGCCTCCGGCATGTTCCTGCGGGCGCAGCTGGAAGCCGGTGCCTCGGCCGCGCAGCTGTTCGATTCGTGGGCCGGTTCGCTGGGGCTGGCCGACTACCAGCGGTTCGTTGCCCCGGCGTCGTCCCGGGCGCTGGACCACGTCCGCCACCTTGGCGCGCCGCTGATCCACTTCGGCACCGGCACCTCCGAACTGCTCGTCGCCATGCGCGACGTCGGCGTCGACGTCGTGGGGGTCGACTACCGGCTGCCGCTGGATGAGGCCAACCGTCGCCTCGGCGGGACCGTTCCGCTGCAGGGCAACATCGACCCCGCGCTCCTCTCCGCACCCTGGGAAGTCCTGGAAGCGCATGTCCGCGACGTGATCGCGGCCGGCTCCGCGGCGCCGGGCCACGTCCTGAACCTGGGCCACGGCGTGCCCCCGGAGACGGACCCCGCCGTGCTGACGCGCGTCGTCGAACTCATTCACTCCATCGCTCCGGAGTAGAGGGCATGGACGCAGGCGCCGGAACATCCGCGGAAGACACCACCGGATCCACCCTTGCCGGGACCGCCGTGGTGGTCGGGGGCGGAATCTCAGGCCTGCTCGCGGCCCGGGAGTTCGCCCGGGCCGGCGTCCGCACCACCGTCCTGGAGGCCGGTGACGCCTGGGGCGGCTGTGTGGGCAGCCATGCCGTGGCCGGACTGACCCTGGACAGCGGGGCGGAGTCCTTCGCCACCCGCACTTCCGCAGTAGCCGACCTCGCCGCAGAACTCGGGATCGCCGGCGGGATCGTCGCGCCGAATCCCGGCGGCGCCTGGGTCCAGCTGCCCGACGGCCCGCGGGAACTGCCCAAAACCGGGGTGCTGGGCATCCCGGCCAGCCCGTGGGATCCGGAAGTCCGCCGGTCCCTGGGCCTGCTGGGCTCCCTCCGCGCCTCGATGGATGCCGTACTGCCGGCCTCGGTGGGCACCGCCGCCGAGGCCACGAGCGTCTCAGCGCTGGTCCGCACCCGGATGGGCAGGCGCGTGCTGGACCGGCTCGTGGCACCCGTCGTCGGCGGCGTCCACTCCGCCGATCCCTCAGTGCTCGACGTCGACATGGTGGCCCCCGGTCTGCGGGCCGGCATCCGCCAGCACGGTTCCCTCGCCGCCGCCGTCGCGGCCCAGCGCAGGGGAGCGCCGGCCGCCACGGCCGGCAGCGCCGCCACTGCCGAACCGGCTGGACCGGCGAAGGCCCAGGCCGCCGGGCTTCAGAAGGCCGGCTCCGCCGTCGCCGGCCTGCGCGGCGGGATGAACACTCTCGTGACCGCGCTGCTGGCCGATCTGCGGCAGCGCGGCGTCACCTTGCTCAGCGGCACCCGTGCCCGAGCAGTGGAGCGCACGGCCGGCGGCTGGCGGGTCACCACGGACCAAGCCACCTACGACGCCGGTCTGCTCGTGGTTGCGGTCGAGGGCCCGGCCGCCGTCGGGCTGCTTGAGGAAACCCTGCCGGAGTTGGCCGCCCTCCGCCCCGACGCCGGGCCCGATGTCAGTCTGGTCACCCTCGTGGTGGACCTCCCGGCCCTGGACCGGGCGCCACGCGGCACGGGCGTGCTCGTGGCGCCGCAGAGCCCGGGGGTGCAGGCCAAGGCGCTGACGCACGCCACCGCCAAGTGGGCCTGGCTGGCGGACCGGACCGGACCGGGCAGGCATGTGCTCCGGCTCTCCTATGGGCGGGGCGTTGCCCCCGGCGGAACCCCGGATGCCGGCGGGCCGGGAGCGGCCGCCGTGCCGGGCTCGGACGACGAACTGTTCAAAGCTGCGCTGGCCGACGCCTCCTCCCTGCTCGCTGTCCCCGTCACGGCCGGGGACGTGGCGGGCTGGGACGTGGTCCGCTGGGGCGGTGCGCTGCCGTTTGCCTCTCTCGGCCACAAGCAACGCGTCGCGGCCGTCCGGAGCGTCTGTGCCGCGGACGGCACGCTAGCCGTCGTGGGCGGATGGCTGTCCGGCAATGGCCTGGCGGCGATCGTGGCTGACACCCCGCGGCAGGTCCGCACCCTGCTGCCCTGAGCCTGCTGCGCTGACGCTTGCCCTGAGCCTGCTGCGTTGACCCTTGCCCTGCGCCTGAGCCTGATTCCCGGGTGGTGCCGCCCGAGTGCGGATGACGTGAGCTTTCGCACTAAGGTTGTCCCCGATGCCGCCCCGGATGGGGCCGCCCCGGGCATGTGCCTTGACTCGTGCCGTGAGATTGCCGCCTCAAAGACCGGCATTTCGAGTCGCCTGGGCCCCCTCAGTCACAGGAATCACAGCGGCCCCAGACGTACCGCCAACCTCTCCGACCTCCTCGGTTACTAGCCGGTATTCCGCGGTTTTTAGCCGGTTTTTCCTCCTGCGCGATACCGGCTAGGCTCGATGCCCATGGTTATTTTCAGGTCCAACGTGTCAACAACGAAGACCGGACGCCAGGGGGGACTTCGGCGCGGCGCGGCAGCGGCCACGCTCGGGGTGGTGCTGGCTGTCACCGCAGGGGTTCCTGCCTCGCACGCTGCCACAGGGCTTTCCGCGGCGGCGTCCGCCCCGCCGTCGACTCAGGGGTCGCTGACCGTCGGCCTGGATGATGTGCTGGACAGCCTGCTTGGCTCCGCGCCGACGCAGAGCCCCACGCCGTCCGCCGGCTCGAGCGGGGCCACGCCGTCGCAGTCACCGTCGCACGCCGGCACCCCGGAACCCAGTGAACCCGGCAGCCCGGAGCCCACGGAACCCGGCAGCCCGGAACCCAGTGAACCCGGCAGCCCCGAACCCACGGCTCCGCGGACCAGCACTCCGCCCTCCGGTACCCCATCCGCTACTGCTCCGCAGCCCTCCGCTCCGTCAGGCCCCGGCGTGCAGCCTCCCGCCCCGGCGCCGGGAGCGCCGGCCGCGGGCGGAGCAGCCGGCTCCACTCCGGCCCGGCCGGCCACCGGCAATACTCCGGGCCAGCCGGCCGCGGACAGCGGTGCCGGCACGGCCGCCGGGTCCCTGTCCGGATCCGCGCCGGCCGGAAGCGATGCCGGAACGCAAGCGTCGCCGTCGAAATCTGCCACGGCGCAGCCGACAGTGGCAGGGTCAAACAAGGCCGGCCCAACGACGGCGCCAGCCAAGGGCCACTCCGGCAGCACGTCCCTGCAGGCCACATCGTCGGTGGAACCCGCCGGACCTTCCCCGCTCATCGGCTGGGGCCTTGGCTTGGTGGCGCTGTCCCTCGGCGCCGGCGTTGCCGTTGTCCGGATGCGCCGGAGCTGACGCCGCCGTCGGCCCGGTTGCCGGTGTCGCCGCTCCCGCCGCCGCCGGATCCCGCCGCGGCATGTGAAATAAAGCACTTCTACGCGTTGTAGAAGTGCTTTTTTTCGACTTAGCTGGGGAGAGGAGGCAGACTGGTATGCATGAGCCACACTTCTGCCGAATCTGTCACTAAAACCGGAATGCCAGTCCCCGTGGAATCAGTCGCCGGGGCATCGGCGCCCGACAATTCAACCGAGCAGTTCTTCACCCTCTGGACCGTTTTCAAGCGGTCCGCAGACGTCGTCCGCGGCGAGGGCGCGGCCGAGGACTTCGAGTCCCTGCTGAAACGCCTCGCCGACGCCGGCGTGGTCCACCGCGGCAGCTACGACGTTTCCGGCATGCGCGCGGACGCGGACATCATGGTCTGGCTCCACGGGCCCAAGCCCGAGGACCTGCAGCGGGCGGTCCGGGACATCCGGCGCAGCAAGCTCTTCGCCGGCACCGAGATCGTCTGGTCCGCCATGGGCGTCCACCGCGAGGCGGAGTTCGCCAAGAACCACACGCCCGCCTTCTCCCGTGGCGTCGAACCGGCTGAATGGCTGTGCGTCTACCCGTTCGTCCGCTCCTACGAGTGGTACCTCCTGCCGGACGCCGAGCGCGGCGCGATGCTCCGCGACCACGGCCTCCTGGGCCGCGACTTCCCGCAGGTCATCTCCAACACCGTCTCCTCCTTCGCCCTGGGCGACTGGGAATGGATCCTTGGCCTGGAAGCTCCCGAGCTCGTGGACCTGGTTGACCTGATGCGGCACCTGCGCGCCACCGAGGCACGCCACCACGTCCGCGAAGAAATCCCCTTCTACACCGGCCGCCGTGTCAGCGCCGCGGAGATCGCCGAGGTCCTTGCATGAGCCCGCTGGATCCGCAGGATCCCCAGGATCCCCAGACGACAACAGTCACCGCCGTGAACCCCGTCACTGAGGCCGGCCGGATGGCCCCCAAGGACTACGACGCCGTCCTCCTTGCCTCCTTCGGCGGTCCGGAAGGCCAGGAGGATGTCATCCCGTTCCTCCGCAACGTCACGCGGGGCCGCGGCATCCCGGACGAGCGGCTCGAAGAGGTCTCGCACCACTACCGCGCCAACGGCGGCATCAGCCCCATCAACCAGCAGAACCGCGCGCTCAAGGCCGCCATGGAGACCGAACTCGCCGCCCGAGGCATCGACCTGCCGGTCTTTTGGGGCAACCGCAACTGGGATCCCTATATCCCGCAGACGCTCCAGGACATGTACGACGCCGGGCACCGCAAGGTCCTCATGGTCACCACGAGCGCCTACTCCTGTTACTCCAGCTGCCGCCAGTACCGCGAGGACATCGGCATCGCCCTGACCGAAGGCGGGCTGGACGGAAAACTCGAGGTGGACAAGGTCCGCCAGTACTTTGACCACCCGGGCTTTGTCGAGCCGTTCATCGAGGGAACCGCCGCCGGCCTGGCCGACGTCCGCGCCCGGCTCGCCGCGGCCGGCACCCCCGACGCCCCGGTGCACATCCTGTTCGCGACGCACTCCATCCCGACCCGCGACGCCGAGGCCGCCGGCCGCTCCGAGGGCGAGCCCCGCCACTTCGACGAGGACTCCGCCTACGTGGCCCAGCACCTGGCCACCGGAACCGAGGTCATCCGCCGGGTTGAAGCCGAGTCCGGGCTGACCGCCCCGTGGTCCCTCGTCTACCAGTCCCGTTCCGGCGCCCCGCATGTGCCGTGGCTCGAACCCGACATCAACGACGCCATCGAGGACCTCGCCGGCCAGGGCATCAAAGGCGTCGTGATCGTGCCCCTGGGCTTCGTCAGCGACCACATGGAAGTCGTCTGGGACCTGGACACCGAGGCGCTGGAAACCTGCGGCAAGCTCGGCCTGGCGGCCACCCGCGTCCCGACGCCGGGAACGCACCGCACGTTCGTTTCCGGGATCGTGGACCTGATCTGCGAGCGGACCGCAGCGAACAACATCGCTGACCGGCCGCACCTGACCGGGCTCGGCCCCTGGTACGACGTCTGCCGGCCGGGCTGCTGCGCGAACTTCCGCGGCGAAAAGCCCACCATCGCCGGCGCCGACACCACCGTCGGGACCGGGCACGATCCCAACCCGGCCGCCGCACCCGCAGCCGCGGACAGGGCAACGCCGGCGGCTGGTCAGGCAGCGCTGTGACCGTCAGGATCGGCACCCGCGCCAGCACGCTGGCCCTCACCCAGACCCAGCAGACCGCGGACCAGCTGGCCGCCGTCGGCGGGTTCCCGGTGGAACTGGTCCACATCCGGACGGACGGCGACGTCCTCACCGGCTCGCTGTCCCAGATGGGCGGCACCGGGGTGTTCGTGGCGGCCCTGCGCGATGCGCTGCTGCGCGACGTGTGCGACGTCGCGGTGCATTCGCTCAAGGACCTGCCCACCGGTGCGGCCCTCGGGCTGAGCCTCGCCGCGACGCCGAAACGCGTCGATGTCCGTGACGTCCTCTGTGCCCGGGACGGGTTCAAGCTCGCGGACCTTCCCGCGGGCGCCAGCGTGGGCACCGGCTCGCCGCGCCGGGCGGCCCAGCTTCGCGCCGCCCGGCCGGACCTGGACATCCGGGATATCCGCGGCAACGTCGACACCCGGCTCGGACGCGTCCCCGGACTTCCCGGCAACACGACCGACGAAGTCGTCGACGGTAAGTCCTGTGACCTCGACGCCGTCGTCCTCGCCGCCGCCGGCCTGCACCGGATCGGCCGGCTGGACACCGTCAGCGAATACCTCGAGACAGACATCATGCTGCCGGCCGCCGGGCAGGGCTCCCTCGCGATCGAATGCCGCGCCGCCGACGCGCCGCGCAAGGCAGGGTCCACCGAAGGGTCCCAGGGCGTCCTCGCCCAGGCCCTCGCAGCCCTTGATGATCCGGACACCCGGCTCGCCGTCACCGCCGAGCGTGCACTCCTGGCCCGCCTGGAGGCAGGCTGCGCCGCGCCGGTGGGCGCCTACGCCTACCGCAAGGGAAGCATGCTGTACCTCGAAGCCGTGGTCTGCGCCGTCGACGGCACGGCCAGTGTCCGGGACAAGAAGGCGACCGACGGGCTGACCGAGGTCGGGGCGACGCTGCTGGGAATTGAACTGGCCGAAGTTCTCCTGGCCCGCGGCGCCGCCGAAATCGCGGACCTGACCGCTTCCTGAACCGGGGGATCCACCGCATATGGGACGGGACAACGCCAGCAACAGGGGCAACAGCGAGCCGGACGGTCACGGCCATGGAGCCTTGGAAGGAGCCCTGGACGGTGCCCGGATCCTGATAGCCCGTAGCCCGGACCGCGCCGGCGAGCTCGTCGCGGCCCTGCGCCGCCTGGGCGCCGAGCCCGTGCTGCTGCCCCTGATCGACTTCGAGGTGGCACGGGACCAGCACTCCCTGGACGTCGCCTTCGACGCCCTGGGCGCCGGGGCCTACAACTGGCTCGTCATCAGCAGCGTGACCACCGTCCAGGTGCTCGAGGCCAAAGCCGCGGAACGCGGCTCCACCCTGGTCGCGTGGCTGCCCGGCCACGTCCAGGTGGCCACGATCGGGCCCGCCACCCGTCAGATCCTCGAATCCCGGGGAATCAGCGTGGACCTCGCGCCGACGGCACTGCAGTCCGGGACCGGCTTGCTCGGCGTCTGGCCCGAAGGCCGCGGCAGCGTGCTCCTGCCCCAGGCAGACATCGCCGATCCCCGGCTCCGTCGCGGGCTGGAGGCCCGCGGCGCCTCGGTGCAGGCCGTCACCGCCTACCGCACCGTGGACTACCCGGCTGATCCCGGCCTGAGCCTGCCCGCCTGCCTGCCGCCGCTGGAGGACTCCGACGGCGGCCCGCCCGCCGACGTCCTGACGGCCGCCGAAGCGAAACGCCAGATCCTCGCCGGCCGGCTCGACGCCGTCGTCGCCGCGTCACCGAGTGCGGCGCGCCGCATCCATGCGGACCTCGCCCCGCTCGGTGCGTGCCGGTTCGTCGCGATCGGACGCTCGACGGCGGGGGAGGCGGCTGATCTTGGACTCACGGTCGCTGCCGTCGCCGAAGCGCCGACCGCATCAGGCCTCGTCGCCGCCGTCGTGCGGTCCCAACCATCCCAGCATCCAGCGAAGGACAACACATGAGCTTCCCGACCCACCGGCCCCGCCGGCTCCGCACCACGCCGGCCATGCGGCGGCTGACCGCCGAGCACCGCCTATCCGCCGCGGAACTAATCCTTCCCGCCTTCATCCGTGAAGGTCTGACCGAGCCCAACCCGATTGCCTCGATGCCGGGCGTGCAGCAGCACACCACCGACTCGCTCAAGCGCGCTGCGGCCGAGGCCGTAGAGCTCGGCGTCGGCGGCATCATGCTGTTCGGTGTCCCGGCCGTCCGGGACGCGCGCGGCACCGCCTCCCTGGACCCCGACGGCGTGCTGAACAAGGCCATCCGCGACGTCCGCGCCGAGGTCGGCGACGAGCTCGTGGTCATGAGCGATGTGTGCCTCGACGAATTCACCGACCACGGCCACTGCGGCGTCCTGGACGCCAACGGCTACGTGGACAACGACGCGACCCTGGAGATCTACGGCCAGATGGCCGTCGCGCAGGCCGACGCCGGCGCCCACGTCCTGGGCCCGTCCGGCATGATGGACGGCCAGGTCGCCGTGATCCGGCAGGCCCTGGAGGACGCCGGGCACGCCACCACCGCCATCGTGGCGTACGCCGCGAAGTACGCCTCCGCGTTCTACGGCCCGTTCCGCGAGGCCGTCGACTCGCAGCTGACCGGCGACCGCCGCACGTACCAGATGGACGCCGCCAACCGCCGGGAGGCCATCCTCGAGGTGGACCTGGACCTGGCCGAAGGAGCCGACATGGTCATGGTGAAGCCGGCCATGAGCTACCTGGACATCCTCGCCGACGTCGCCGCCATGAGCCCGGTGCCCGTGGCCGCCTACCAGATTTCCGGCGAGTACTCGATGATCGAGGCCGCCGCCGCGAACGGCTGGATCGACCGCCGGGCCGCCATTACCGAATCCGTCCTGGGCATCAAGCGCGCGGGCGCCAACATGGTGCTGACCTACTGGGCGAGCGAACTCGCCGGCTGGCTCAAGGAATCCCGGTGAGCACTCCGACCAACCCCGCGGCCGGTTCGAACCCCACGGCCCCGGTGGGGCCCGGGCGGATCCTTCTGGGCCTGAACACCTTCGGTGACGTCGGCGTCTTCCCCGACGGCCATCCTGTCCCGCACGCCCAGGTCCTCCGGCAGCTCCTGGAGCAGGCGGAGCTCGCGGACGAAGTCGGCCTGCACGCCTTCGCGGTGGGGGAGCACCACCGGCGCGACTTCGCGGTGTCAGCACCCGAAGTCTTCCTGGCCGCTGCGGCCGCCCGCACCAAGCGCATCCGGCTCGGCTCCGCCGTGACGGTGCTCAGCTCCGATGATCCGATCCGGGTCTTCCAGCGCTTCGCCACTGTGGACGCCCTCTCCAGCGGCCGGGCGGAAGTCATGCTGGGCCGCGGGTCCTTCATCGAATCCTTCCCGCTGTTCGGCCTCGACCTGGCCGACTACGACGTCCTCTTCGAGGAAAAGCTTGAGCTTTTCGACAAGGTCCGGGCGCAGGAGCCCGTTCACTGGGAGGGACGCACCCGGCCGGCCATCAGCGGCCTGAGCGTCTATCCGCCGCTGGAACACCACCTCCTGCCCACCTGGATCGGCGTCGGCGGCACCCCTGAATCGGTGCTGCGCTGCGCCGAGTACGGCTACCCGATCATCTTCGCGATCATCGGCGGCCAGCCGCGGTCCTTCGCCCCGCTGGCCGGTCTCTATCGCGAGGCCATGGCCAAGTACGGGCAGCCGATGCAGCAGATGGCCACGCATTCACCCGGCCACATTGCCGCCACCGACGAGGAAGCGCGGGAGGAGTTCTTCCCGCACTGGATCGCGATGCGCAACCGGCTGGGCGCGGAGCGCGGCTGGGGCCCGGGGAGCCGTGCCGAGTTCGACGCCATGTGCACGGCCGAGGGGGCACTCTACGTGGGGTCCCCGGAAACCGTGGCCGCGAAGATCGCCCTGTTGAAGAAGAACCTGGGCGTGGACCGCTTTGATCTCAAGTACAGCAACGGCACCCTGCCGCACGCGGCCATGATGCGCTCCATCGAACTGTTCGGCACCGAAGTGGCACCCCGCGTGGCCGCCCTGCTGGCCGGGAACTGACCTGGCTGTGAACTGAAAGAATAGGAACCATGACTTCCAGCATGCCTCGCAACGAGGAACTCTTTGACCGCGCCCGCCAGCTGATGCCGGGCGGCGTGAACTCGCCTGTGCGCGCCTTCGGCTCCGTGGGCGGGACGCCGCGGTTCATGGTGTCCGCCAAGGGCGCCTACCTGACCGACGCCGACGGCGCCGACTACGTGGACCTCGTCTGCTCCTGGGGCCCGGCGCTGCTGGGGCACGCCCATCCGGAGGTTATCGCCGCCGTGCACGCCGCCGTCGACCGCGGCCTGTCCTTCGGCGCGTCCACGCCGGACGAGGCCAACCTCGCCGCCATCGTCAAGGAGCGCGTCCCCGCCGCCGAACGCGTCCGGATGGTCTCGACCGGCACCGAAGCCACCATGACCGCCATCCGGCTGGCCCGCGGCTTCACCGGCCGGAACCTCGTCATCAAGTTCGCCGGCTGCTACCACGGCCACCTCGACGGCCTGCTCGCCGCCGCGGGCTCGGGCCTGGCCACCCTCGCGCTGCCCGGCTCTGCCGGTGTCACGGCCGCGACTGCCGCCGAGACCCTGGTGCTGCCCTACAACGATCTCGGCGCCGTCGAAGCCGCCTTCGCCAAGCACGGTGACAGCATCGCCGCCGTCATCACCGAAGCCGCCCCGGCCAACATGGGCGTCGTCACCCCCGGCGAGGGCTTCAACGCGGGCCTTTCCCGGATCACCCGAGAGCATGGCGCCCTGCTGATCCTCGACGAGGTCCTCACCGGCTTCCGTACCGGCTACTCCGGCTACTGGGGCCTGACCGGCGGGGCCGCCGACGCCGCCGAGCCGTGGGTCCCGGACCTGCTGACGTTCGGAAAGGTGATCGGCGGCGGCATGCCGACGGCGGCCCTCGGCGGACGCGCCGAGGTCATGGACTACCTGGCGCCCCTGGGTCCGGTCTACCAGGCCGGCACCCTGTCCGGTAACCCGGTGGCCATGGCCGCCGGTGTCGCGACCCTCACGCACGCCACCCCCGAGGTCTACTCCTTCGTGGATGCGCGCTCCCTGGAACTCTCCGCAGCGCTGTCGTCCGCCCTCGCTGCCGCCGGCGTGGACCACTCCATCCAGCGCGCCGGCAACCTGTTCTCCGTGGCGTTCGGCACCTCTGCGCGGGGCGTGCACAACTACGACGACGCCCAGGGCCAGGAAGTGTTCCGCTACGCCCCGTTCTTCCACTCCATGCTGGACTCGGGCGTCTACCTGCCGCCGTCGGTCTTCGAAGCCTGGTTCCTCTCCGCCGCGCACGACGACGCCGCGATGAACCGGATCTTCGATGCCCTGCCGGCCGCGGCAAAGGCGGCGGCCGCCGCGAAGCCGTAGAGCCGGGGCCGCACCGACGCATTGGCCAGACGGCGGCGCCTGTCCCCGGCGGGGCCCCGCCGTCGTTCTCGAACTGTCGGCACCTTTAAACGACTGATGGCACCCGCAGCGGCGGGTGCCATCAGTCGTTAAGGCTGTCGAAACGGCCGGCGGACTAGAGAACGTCGGAGAGGAACCCCTGCAGCCGTTCGGTCTGCGGGTTCGTGAAGATCTGCTCCGGCGGACCGGACTCCACCACGACGCCGCCGTCCATGAACGTCACCGTGTCCGAGACATTGCGGGAGAAGCCCATCTCGTGGGTCACCACCACCATGGTCATGCCCCCCTTGGCGAGATCGGCCATCAGCGCCAGCACGCCCTTGACGAGTTCCGGGTCGAGGGCGGAGGTGGCCTCGTCGAAGAACATCACCTCCGGCTTCATGGCCAGGGCGCGCGCAATGGCGACGCGCTGCTGCTGGCCTCCGGAGAGGTTGGCCGGGCGCGCGTCGGCCTTGTGCTTGAGTCCCACCAGATCGAGCTGCTCGAGTGCCTCGGCCCGGGCCTGCTCGGCCGGCAGCTTACGCAACTTCCGCAGCGCGAGCGAGACGTTATCCACCACGGTCTTGTGCGGGAACAGGTTGAACTGCTGGAACACCATGCCGATCCGCTGGCGCAGCTCGTCCGGGTTGTCCTTCAGGACCGAGCGCCCGTCCAGCAGGATGTCGCCCTGATCAGGTTCGATCAGGCGGTTCATGACCCGCAACAGCGTGGACTTCCCTGAGCCGGAGGGGCCGATCACCGAGGCGGTGGTGCCCTTCTCGACGTGCAGGTCGATGCCGCGGAGGACATGGTTCGAGCCGAAGGACAGGTGCAGATTCTTGCCGGTCAGCGAACCGGAGGCGAACTCGCTCATGCCTGTGCTCCCTTCCCGATCAGGGCCGCTGCGTCGTCCGGCTGCCGTTTCTCCGGACGGCCGGTGCGCAGGCGGTTGTCGATGTAGTTGACCAAGTGGGTGAGCGGAACGGTCAGGATGAGGTACATGAACGCCGCGGCAACCAGCGGCGAAAGGTTCCCCGTGTTGGCGGCGGCATCGTTACCGATCCGGAAGATCTCACGCTGGCTGGCGATCAGGCCCAGCAGGTAGATCAGGGACGAATCCTTGATCAGCGTGATGAACTGGTTCACCAGGGCCGGGAGCACCCGGCGGACGCCCTGCGGAATCACCACGAGGCGCATGGAGGAGCCATAGCTGAAGCCGAGGGCACGGGAAGCCTCCAACTGGCCCTTCTCCACGCTCTGGATGCCTGAGCGGAAGATCTCGCCGATATAGGCCGCCGCCATGAGGGTCAGGGCGAAGATGGCGAGCGGGAACGGGTTCGTGGATCCGGTGGTTACCCGCACCACGGGTCCGAGCCCGAGGCCGATCAGGAGAATGACCACAATCGCGGGGACGCCGCGGAACACGTCGGTGTAAATCCGGGAGAGCCAACGCAGCGCAGTGATGCGTGACGTGCCCATGACGGCCAGGACCATGCCCAGGATGCACCCGAGCACACCCGAGGAAACCGCCAGGATCAGGGTGTTGGGCAGGCCGAACATAATCATGTTCGGCAGGACGGCTGCCATCGCCTCCCAGTCAAAGAAGGTCTTTACGAGCTGATCGAGTGCATCCATGGACTAGGACTTCGGAACGGTGACGGCCTTGGAGCCCGGGGACCACGTGGCCGGGGTCTCGCGGTCCGGGTACCATTCCTTGGTCAGCTTGGACCAGGTGCCGTCGGCAATCACGGCGTCGAGGCCGGAGTTCAGCGCGTCGATGAGCGGCTGGTTTTCCTTGTTCACGGCGTAGGCGGTGAAGTTCTGGGTGTTCACAACCGACTCGGCGATGACCGTGCCGTCGCCTTCCTTGACCTGGCCGGTGGCCTGCTGGGACGGTGCCACCCAGGCGTCAACCTGGCCGTTCTTCAGGTTGGCGTAGGCGGTGTTGTAGTCCTCGAAGCGGACGGGCTCGATCTGGAGGGTGTTGGTGACGTAGTCATCCTGCACGGTGCCCTGGACCACGGCGATGCGGGTGTCCTTGGTCAGGTCCTTGAAGCCCTTGACGTTGGAGTCCTTCTTGGCCACCACGGCCATGTAGCCGAAGTCGTAACCGTTGGTGAAGCCCACGGTCTTGCGGCGGGCGTCAGTGGTGGAGATCGAGGAGGACCCGAGGTCGAACTGCTTGTTCTGGACCTGGGCGAGCAGCGACGCGAAGCCGGTCGACTTGAACTCCACCTTGAGGCCCAGCTTGTCCGCGATGGCGCGCAGGAGTTCGTTGTCGTAGCCGGTGAACTTGCCGGACTTGTCGATGTAGATGTTCGGCGGGGCGTCCGAAAGGGTTCCCACGGTGAGCGTTCCGTCGCTGATCAGGCCGAGCTTGGACTTGTCAATCTTGTCCAGGGGAGTGACGTCCTTGGTGGTGTATTTGTCCAGGGATTTCTGGTCGCTGCCCTGGAGGGCATCGGACGGTGACGCCGTGGTCTGCGCCGACCCGCCGCCGCACGCTGCAAGGGAGACCGCCACGGCGACGGCCACGGGAACGGTTGTCAGCCACTTCAAGGCTTTGCTTTTCATCACGCAATCACTTTCGTCTGAAGTTCAGTGGTTCGCGGGGAGGCTCATCGGGCTCCCGGCTGCTCGCTTGGGCGCCGGGCGGAGCGGACACGCCGCGAAAGATAATTGTGTCATCCGGCATGGACGCCGATTCAATTCGAATTTATCAGCGCAAGAATCTATGGTCAGCGAAGTATCTTCAGGATCCCGGGTGGTTGGCCGTGATCCGGGTAGCGGCAGAAGGGCGCGGCGGAATCATCGGCGCGGGAGGAGCGGGCGGCCGGAAGCTCCGGGCGGTGTGAGTTGCGTCGCAATCGCTGGAATTGCCTGCACCGGGGGACTAGGCAGGTCATTCCGGAGGTCTTGGGCCGGCGAACGTTTCGTTTTAAGAAGTTCCCGGGCCCGGCCCCCGGACTCCGGGCGTCTAGAACTCGCCGCGGCTGGCGTCTTCCGGGGGCAGGACCGGCCAGTCGCCTTCGATCACGGCGGCCGGCTTCGTCTTGCGCAGGTAGCTCTGGAAATCCGCGGCCTGGGCTGAAGCCCATTCGACCTGAAGCTGGTGCAGGTTACCCGCCGGCATCCTGAGCTTCGGGAATTTTCCGGCCATGGCATCGAGCATGCGCAGGGTTGCCAAGGCGTCGGCGGCCGAAGTGTGGGCGTTGTCCAGGCTGACGCCGTATTCCTCGCACAGGGCCGTGAGCGTGCGCTTGCCCTTGCGGTACCGGTCCACCTGTTTGTTCATGATGTAGGGGTCCAGAACGGGGAAACGGCTCAGCTGCGGGACGCCGTAGCGGGCCGATTCGGCCGCGAGCACGGTGAAGTCGTAGCTGGCGTTGAAGGCGATGACGGGCACGCCGGCGTCGAACAGCTCCTGCAGCACCGCGGCGAGTTCGCGGGTCACCTCGGCGGCGGGCCGGCCTTCGCGGCGGGCCTGCTCGGTGGTGATGCCGTGGATATCGCTGGCCTCGGTGGGAATCTCCACGCCGGGATCGGCGAGCCATTCGTGTTCCTTGATCACCCCGCCGGCGGAATCCACCACGGTGACTGACGCCGTGACGATCCGTGCCGAGCGGGAGTTGCGGCCCGTTGTCTCGAGGTCGAAGGCTGCGCGGGGAAGGCTGTTCCAAGTGCTCATGCTTCAACGCTACCTGCTGCCTCCGACAGTTCTTGACCGCCCGCCCCGCGTGCCGTCAAGGCACGGCGCCGGAGTCCGGAACGGCTAGGCTGGATCGATGCGGACGGAGTATGTGGAAGCGGTGCTGGAGCTTGTGGCGTTGATCCCGGCCGGCACCGCAGTTGCCTATGGCGACGTTGCGGAGCTCCTGGGCTCCGGCGGCCCCCGGCAGGTCGGTTCGGTCATGAGCCACCACGGCAGCAGCGTGCCTTGGTGGCGCGTGCTGAAGTCCAGCGGGGACGCGCCTCCCGGCCACGAGCACGAGGCACTGGCGCTCTATCTGCGGGAGGGGACACCCCTGCTGGGCGGCTACGCCGACTTCCTCCGGACCGGAGAGGGACGCTGGCGCGTTGACCTGGCGGCAGGCCGGTGGGCGCCCACCGACGCCGACTTCGACCGGATAGACGCCATCGCTGAGCGCCTCGAACGGGCGTTGCATAAATTGTCGGTACCCGATGATGAAATGACTGTGTGAGTACCCCCAGCCACGGCCACCATCAACGGGAGCAACCCGAGTTGCAGCAGCCCGCAAGCCTTGATCCAAGCCCGCACCGACCGCCATCCCGGTTTCCCGGGGCGGGACCGGCAGCAGGCGCAGGTCTGCGCCTGCTGCCGCCCCGGACCCACCACAGTGCGGTCCCGGTGCTGTCGCCTGATCAGCTCGCCGCCGTCGAGGTCCCGCCCGGCTCCGGCCCCGTGCTGGTGCCGGGTGCACCCGGCACCGGTAAGTCGACGGTCCTGGTCGAAGCCGCCGTCCGCCGCACCCAACGGGATGGCCTGGACCCGGAACGGATGCTCATCCTGGCTCCCGGAAGGCTTGCCGCGGATACGCTCCGCGACCGCTTCACGGCCCGCCTGGACCGGAGCCTCAGTACGACGCCGGCCCGCACCTGGGCCTCGTATGCCTTCGATCTGATCCGGCGCGCCAAGGCCGAAGGAATCCTGCCGCTGCCGCGCCAGCCGAAGCTGCTCTCCGGCCCGGAACAAGACCTGATCATCAAGGAACTGCTCGAGGGGCATGCACTGCCCGGCCTTGAGCTGCCGTGGCCGGAAGACCTGGACGCCGCGCTGCAGACCCGTGGGTTCCGGCAGGAAGTCCGCCAGCTCTTTGACCGGATCATCGAATCCGGGCGGACGGCCGAAGACCTTGTGGCCCTGGCCCGGCAGTGCAACCGGCCCGACTGGATTCCGGCGGCCGCGCTGTACTCGGAGTACCGCGACGTCCTGGACCTCCGCATGCCCGAGGCCTTCGACCCCGCCGGCATCATCACCGCCGCACGCCAGATTTTCCAGGACGCCCCGGATTTCCTCGCCGCCGAACGCGACCGGCTGCAGCTGATTCTCGTGGACGACATCCAGGAAGCGAACCCGGCGGTCTTCGAACTGCTTGCAGACGTCGCGGCCGGCAAGGACGCCATCATCACCGCCTCGCCGGACACGGTGGTTCAGGGCTTCCGCGGTGCACGCCCTGATCTCGTGGCAGAGCTTCCCCGGGTCCTGGCCCCGGACGGGGCGATCCTGGAACGTCCGCTCTGGACAGCGCACCGGCACGCCCCGGCCGTGGCAGAGTCGTGGCTGTCGGTGGCCGGACGCATCTCCCGGCGCTCCGGCGGTCAGTCCGCACGCCGCCTGGAGCAGCCCGGCCCCGTCCCGGCGCCGGAGGGAACCGCTGACAGGACGCCGGTCAAGTCGCCGGTCAGGACGCCGGTCAAGTCGCCGGACCCGACGCGGGACGGGCCGGCACGCGCCGCCGACGGCTGTTTGGGGTCGGTCGAGGCGCACCTGCTGCCGTCTCCGGTCCACGAACTGCGGTACGTGGCGCAGCGGATCCTCGAAGCCCAGTTGAAGGATGGCCGGGAACTCGGGGACATCGCGGTGATCGTGCGCAACGGCGGCCAGCTCAGCCAACTGCAGCGGTACCTGGCCGGGCAGGGGATTCCCGTGCGGATTCCCGTCGCCGAGTCCGCGGTCCGGGACGAGGTCGCCGTGCGTCCTTTGCTGGATGCCTATGCCGTGGCCCTGGACCCGGAAGTGCTCACGCCCGAGGCGGCCGTGTCCTTGCTGACGTCGCGGATCGGCGGCGCCACATCGATTGAATTGCGCAGGCTGCGGCAGTCACTCCGTGGCGAGGAACTCCTCGGCGGCGGCGGACGCACCAGCGATTCCCTCCTGGTCGAAGCCCTGCTGGAACCCGGGGCGCTGGCCACGCTGGGCATCGAGGGGCACTCGGCCCGCCGGATCGCCCGGATGATCAAGGCCGGGCGGGACGCCGCCGAGGCCCCCGGAGCCAACGCCGAGACGGTGCTCTGGGCACTCTGGCATTCCACCGGCCTGGCCTCCCGCTGGACCGAGGCCGCCCTGGCCGGAGGATCGGCCGGGGCGCGGGCCGACCGCGACCTCGATGCCATGATGGCGCTGTTCCATACCGCCGAACGCTTCGTTGACCAACTGCCCGGCTCCGGCCCGGAGCAGTTCCTTGAATACCTGCTGAGCCAGGAGCTCCCGATGGACACCCTGGCCGCCAGGGCACAGCTTGAAGACGCGGTGGAACTCATGACGCCTGCCAGCGCCGCGGGCCGGGAGTGGCCGGTGGTCATTGTGCCGGGGCTTCAGGAAGGCGTGTGGCCCAACACGAGGCTGCGCGGCGAGCTGCTCGGCAGCACCCTGTTCGCCGACGCCGTCGAACACGGCGTGGAATATGCCCTGCAACTGGACCCGCTCAGCCGGTTGCGCGAAATCCGCTATGACGAACTCAGAAGCTTCTCCACCGCGGTGTCGCGCGCCCGCGAAGTGCTGATCTGCACGGCCGTGTCCTCGGAGGACGAACAGCCGTCGTCGTTCCTGGATTATGTCGCGCCGCTGCGGCCGGGGCAGGACCGGCGGGGGTTTACCCCGGTGGAGCGTCCGCTGACCCTTCGGGCCCTTGTCGCGGAATTGCGCCAGTACGCCCAGCTCGACCCCAAGGCCGCCGAATCGGCCGAAGCCGCGGCCGTGCTGGGAGTCCTGGCCACGGCACAGCCGCCGGTTCCGGGCGCGCACCCGACGAGCTGGTGGGGACTGGCCGAGTTGTCCTCCGGCGAGCCGGTTGTGCCGCCGGGCGGCACCGTCTTCGTCTCGCCCTCGAAGGTCGAAACCGTGCAGAAATCACCGCTGGACTGGTTCGTCCAGGCTGCCGGCGGGGAAGCTGCGACGGATTTCGCCCGCAGCCTGGGAACCCTGGTCCACGCCATCGCGCAGGACCTCCCCGACGCCTCGGGAAGCGAATACGTCGCGGAACTCGTCCGGCGCTGGCCCACACTGGGGATGAAGGACAACTGGGAAGGCAAACTGGATTTCCAGCGTGCCGAGTCGATGGTCCGCAAGCTCGCCCAGTATGTCCTCGTCATGCGCAGCGAGGGCCGGAGCCTGGTCGGTGTTGAACAGGACTTTGAGGTGAAGCTGCCGGACGTTCCGGCGGAGACCACGGCGGAAACCACCGCAGGATCCGCCGGGCCCGGTTCCGGCGACACCGGGAGCATCGGGCCGGCGCGGCCCGCCGTGCTCCGGGGCCAGGTCGACAGGCTGGAGATCGACGCCGAGGGCAGGCTGGTGATCGTTGACCTCAAGACCGGCAAACGCCAGCCCGGCAAAGCGGACCTGGAGCGTCATCCGCAGCTTGGTGCCTACCAGGCCGCCGTGCTGGCCGGGGGCTTTGCGGGTCCCGACGACGGTCCACCGCCGCTGCCGGGCGGGGCCGTCCTGGCCCAGCTCGGCACCACCACCAAGAGCCCCGGCATCCAGGCCCAAATCCCGCTGGACCCGCAGGACAACTGGGCGCTCGAAATGGTCGGCGACGCCGCCCGGGTGATGTCCGGCAGCACCTTCCAGGCCCGCCATGATCCGTCCAAGGGAGGCCACGGCGGCCACGGCTGCCGGCTCCCCGAAGTGTGCCCGCTGTGCGTGCGGGGAAAGCAGGTTACTGAATGACCTCCGAGGCGCCGCCGACCGGCCTGGCCGACCCGCACCCGGTACCGAACGCCGGCACCCTTCCCGAGCCGCGGTTCAGTCCCGAGGAGCTGTCCGCGATGCTGGGGGAGAAGAACAGTCCCACGGCCGAACAGTCCCTGATCATTTCCTCACCCCTCACCCCGCGGCTGGTCATCGCAGGGGCAGGCTCGGGGAAGACCGCCACCATGGCGGACCGGGTGGTGTGGCTCGTGGCCAATGGCTGGGTTCGGCCGGAGGAAGTCCTCGGCGTCACCTTCACCCGCAAGGCCGCCGGCGAACTCGCCTCCCGGATCCGGGCCAAGCTGGCCGCGCTGGCGCGCATCGCGGCGGCTGACACCGGTAACACCGTCTTCCCTGCCGGGCTGCTCAGCACGGACGCGCTTGAACCGAAGGTCTCCACGTACCACTCATACGCAAGCGGCATCGTCTCCGACTATGGCCTCCGCCTCGGCGTCGAACGCGACGTCGTGCTGCTCGGCGGCGCCCAGTCGTTCCAGCTCGCCAGCGAGGTGGTGGAAGCCTTTGACGGCGACTACGAGCACTTCCGGTCCGCCAAATCGACGCTCGTCAAGGCTGTGATCCAACTGGCCGGGGAGTGCGCGGAGCACCTGCAGGACCCTGCCCACGTCCGTGGCTGGTTGCTGGAACGGATCGCCGCGTTCGAGTCGCTTCCCTACGTGGCCGAGGCCAAGAAGAACCCCACCCAGGCAGCGGGCGAGCTCGGCGCCATGCTGCGGACCCGGGCCAGCGTCGCGGACATGGTGGGCCGCTATTCGGCGGCGAAGCGCGCCCGCGGAGCCTTGGACTTCGGCGACCTTGTGGCCTTGGCGGCGCGGGTGGCCAACGAGATTCCGGTCGCCGCCCAAACGGAGCGTCAGCGTTACAAGGTAGTGCTCCTTGATGAGTTCCAGGACACGTCGCATGCCCAGCTGGTGCTCTTCTCCCGGCTCTTTGGTGACGGCCATGCCGTCACCGCGGTGGGGGACCCGAACCAGTCCATCTACGGCTTCCGGGGCGCCTCCGCAGGGCAGCTCTTCCACTTCGTCCGCGAATTCCCGGTCCGCGTCAGCGGCACCGCCACGAGCGGTGACCTCACCGCGGGTGACCCTGCCGGGGCGGCACGCTTTGCCGTCGCGCCGACGTCGTACCTGACCACCGCGTGGCGCAACGGGCGCAACATTCTGTCCACGGCCAACCTCATTTCGGCGCCGCTGAGCAGGGCGGCGGCGAGCCTCGGGGCCGCCGGGGCCCGGGAAACGGCGGATGCCGTCGAAGTCCCGCCCCTGCAGCCCAGCCCGGCCGCGGTCCAGGGCAGAGTCGTGATGGGACGGTTCGCCACGGACGAAGCCGAGGCTTCGGCCATCGCCGGTGATGTCCTGAAGTTCCGGGTGACAGACTTCGACGCCGCACAGGCCGACCCGGAACCTCCGGCCATGGCTGTCCTCTGCCGGCGGCGGGCACAAATGGAATGCATTCGGCGCGAGTTCGAGGTCCGGGGCATTCCGTACGAAATCGTCGGGCTCGGCGGGCTGCTGGACACCCCCGAAATCATCGATCTCGTCGCCACGCTCCGGGTCCTGGCCGATCCCGGGCGCTCGGATTCCCTCATGCGCCTGCTGGCCGGCGCACGGTGGCGGATCGGCCCGGCGGACCTGATGGCGCTGAGGGACTGGTCCAGTTTCCTCGCCCGCCGCCGCGGCCGTCCCGGCAGCCCGGACACCGACGACGCCGGGCCGGACACAGCGGAAGATGACGTGATTGAAAGCGACATCACGGACTCCGCCAGCCTGGTCGAAGCCCTGGACTGGCTGCCCCGCGAAGGCTGGACCTCGGCGCACGGACGCAGACTGAGCCCCGAGGCCCGCGGCCGCCTGCAACGGCTCTCGGACGAACTCCGGCAGTTGCGCAGCTACATGGGCGATGATCTCACCACCTTGCTGGGAGAGGTCGAACGGGCCATGCTCCTGGACATCGAAGTCGCGGCGCGGCCCGGAATCAGCATCCATCAGGCCCGCCGCAACCTGGACGCCTTCCAGGATGCCGCCGCCGGGTTCCTGCACACCTCCCAGCGGGTCGACGTCCTGGCGTTCCTCGCCTGGCTGGAAGCCGCCGCGGCCGAGGAAAACGGTCTCGACGCCGCAGCGCCGGAGGTCAACCATGAGGCCGTCCAGCTCCTGACGGTCCACGCCTCCAAGGGCCTGGAATGGGATGTCGTGTTCGTTCCCGGGCTCAACTCCGGGGCATTCCCCAGCAGCAGGGACTCGCGGTGGAGCAGCGGAAGTGCGGCTTTGCCGTGGCCGCTGCGCGGCGATCGCGCCGACCTGCCCCAATGGGACCTTGACCAGCCGGACCAGAAAGGCTGGCTCGAAGCCGAGAAGGAGTTCAAATCCGCCGTCCAGACGCACGGCGAAGCCGAGGAACGGCGCCTGGCCTATGTGGCCTACACGCGGGCCAAACACGTGCTCTGGATTTCAAGTGCCGCCTGGGTGGGGTCCCGCGCCGGATTGGCTGAAATGTCGCCTTTCCTTGCCGAGCTCGAGGGCCTCACCGCCGAGGGCGCAGCCGAAATCCACCCCCTCTCCGTCAGCGAGGAGGAGCTTCCGGCCGAAAGCCCCCTGACCTCCGAACTCGAAGTCGCCGCGTGGCCCTACGATCCCCTCGAAGGACCGTATGACCCCCGGACGGGCAAACGGCTGAGGCTTGTCCCTGGACGCCGTGCGGCCATGGAATCAGCCGCGGTCCGCGTCCTGCAGGCGATGGACCGCGACCCGGGTTTTGACCCTGGCATCATCCCGGCCTCTGGCGCGGGCCGTGATCCGGCTGCCGTCCAGACGTTGTCCAGCGGCGACGAACGACGGCCCCTCCTGCGGGGTCCGGCGGCCGGATGGGCGCAGGAGGCGGCCACTTTGCTGGAACGCCGGTCCCGGCGGTCCGTGGTCCAGGACGTGCATCTGCCCGGCCATATCTCCGCCTCCACCCTCGTGGACCTTGACGATGACGCGGACTCAGTCGTGGCCCGCCTGCGGCGGCCTGTCCCGCGCGAACCGGGGATGTCGGCCCGCAAGGGCACGGCCTTCCACGCGTGGGTGGAGGAATACTTCGGGGCCGCCGGCATGCTGGATCTGGGCGAGGCTGCCGGCGCTGACGACCACATCGACGAGGCCTACGGCCTGGATTCCATGGTGGAGACCTTCCGCCAGTCCGAGTGGGCACACCGCGCCCCGGCCCATGTCGAGGTGCCGGTGGAAACGAGGATCGGCGACGTTGTGGTTCGGGGCCGGATCGACGCGGTGTTCCGCGACGCCGACGGCGGCTGGGACCTCGTGGATTGGAAGACCGGGCGCCGCCCCTCGGCATCCCAGCTGAAGGTAAAGGCCGTCCAGCTCGCGGTCTACCGCCTGGCGTGGGCCAGGCTCAAAGGGGTCCCGCTGGAGGAGGTCCGGGCAGCGTTCTACTACGTGGCTGACAACCAGGTGGTCCGTCCGCACGACCTCGGATCGGCGGAGAAGCTTGAAGAAATTGTGGCCGCGGCACTGGGAAGGACAACGGCGGCGAGGGGCGCCTAGATAGATCCCGCCGCCGGCCGCAGCCGGCGGCGGGATCCGTCAGCTGTCCGGACAGCAACTCAGGAAAACAGTTCCGGAAGGCAGCTCAAGAAGACTGCTCGGGAAGGCAGCTCAGGACAGTCGGTACCGGCAGTTGTCCTGGCGGACGGGCCTAGCGCGACGTGGCGTCGACCACCGTGATGGCGGCGGTTGACGTGCTGTCACCCGGTGCAGGTTTTCCGGCCGAATCCGGCTGCACGACGGCGATCGATTGGGTCGAGGTGTCCTCGGCAGCGGGAACCGCGGCATCAGCGTCGTCTTCTGCAGCCACGCCGGCTTCGGAGTCCGGGGCATCGGAGTCAGCGACATCAGCCTGGGTGACATCAGCCGCTGAGGTCTCGGGTGGGGATCCGGCGTCCTCGTCCGCGTCGCCGCCCGAAGCCGCTGGGGCCTCCGCGTCGGCATCCGCGCCGGCACCCGCGGCTGTGCCGGCGACTGCGCCGGGCTCCGCGGCGGCCTTCGGGGCGTCATCCTCCGTCTCCCGGGGGATGGGCGTGACCTGGACAGCGGGCACGGCACCGGTCCCCGGGGCGGCAGGTGCAGCCGGGGCGGCTGGTGCAGCCTGAGCGGCACCGGGTACCGGCTCCAAGGGCAGCAGCGTGACCTTGCTGACGGCGGGCGCCGTTTCGCCGGCCGGGGCTCCCGGGGCTCCCGGCGCGGCTGAAGCGGCTGCCGCGCCTGAAGCGGGTGGCGCCGTCGTTGGTGCATCGTTACCGGAACGGGCTCCTTCGGTGCCAGGTTCGGGTGCCCCGACCGGCCGCGGCAGCGGTTCCACACTGATGGGCTGGCCGCCGTGTTTGGCGACGTCGTCGGCCAGGGCGGCCAGCATGGACTCGGCCTCGCCGATCATGTCTTCGTTGCCGGCCGCCATGCCCTTGACCAGGTACTGCGCCAGGGCGAATTCGGCGGACAGCGCCGCCCGCCGCAGCAGGTGGACATCGGGAACGTCGCGCCGGCTGGTGGTGTAGTGGTCCAGGACCGCGTTCACAAAGTCCTGTTCGTTCGAGGCCACCAGCCACGCCATATCGTCCGCCGGGTCGCCGATGCGCAGGTCGGTCCAGCCCGTCACGGCGGTCACGCGGTCGCCGTCCACCAGCAGGTTGTCCTCGTGGAGGTCGCCGTGAACCACACAGGGATTGAAGCGCCAGAGCGAAACATCTTCCATCGCGTGTTCCCAGCGCCGCAGCAGCAGGGGCGGGATTTTTCCCGTCGTGGCGGCCTGGTCCAGTTCGTTGAGGCGCCGCTGGCGGAATTCGTTAGGCGTGTAGCTGGGCAGATCGGCATTGCTCACGATGGACCGGGGGAGGTCATGGATTGCCGCCAGCGCGGCCCCGATTTCCCGGGCCAGGGCCGGAGAGCCGCTGCTGAGGTCGTCAAGGGAGCGGGTGGCACCGGCCAGATGGGAATACACGAACGTACTGAGCTGGCCCTGCCGGACCGTTCCCGCCACCGTGGGCATGAGGAACGGCAGCTCCGCCCGGATGCCGGGAGCGAAGGCCCGCAGAACCAGGAATTCGGTTTCGAGCCGGGCGCTGGCCTCGGCGTGCCGCGGAGAGCGGACGCGCCAGCGCTTGCCCTCGGAATCCAGCAGGAGCGCTGCGTCGAAGTCTGCCGGATCGTCGGGCGCAGAACTGACGGCGGTCGGGGTCAGGCCGGGTACCGCCGCAGTTGCTATAGCTGCCAGTTCGATTGGTTTCCTTCTCACCCTTCCACGGTAGATTGAGCGGCGCCCAAGACGGCGATGCACTCCGGCGAGTCTTCAGATCGGGGCCAAATCGGGGCCAAATCAGGGGTAAAGCGGCGCTAATTCCGCGGCAAAGGGCGCATCGCGCACCCGCCTGGGGCCGCCCGGCCGCGTGGGCGGCAAAATGTCAATTGTCAGCCCGAGTCAGTACGGTGGGTATATGAGTCTTGCGGAGTCACCGGCGGAGTTACCGGCACAGCCACCGACACCAGAGCAAACGCCCTCTGAACCTTCGTCGCCCGGCGCGGCGCCGCCGCCGGTGCAGCTCCTGCCGGCAAACCACCTGATGGACACGGTTCTTCCCGTGCGCCCGGCCCTGATCGACCGTGGTTCCGCGACCCGGTTGAAGCCCGGGATGCTGGCGGAGCTGATCGGCTCAGGTTCGGCGCGGGCCGTAGTGCTTTCCGGCCGGCAGGCCCTGGTCAGCGACAACAGCCTGGTACTGCTGAACGCGGCCGAGCTCGCCGGGCATCTGGCGAACACTCCGTACGCTCCGGAGCACGTCATCTATCTGGGTTCGGCCCTGGCCGGTTCGGACCTCGACGCCGGCACCGAACTTGTCCTCTTCGTCCTTCCGGTGCAGTTCGAAGTCAGGGCCGAGGAGTTTGAAACCCACGTGGCCGGCATCCCCGGCGATGCGCAGTGGGCCGGTTTCCGCGAGGTCGCGGCACACTTGAACGCCACGGACACGGCGTTGTTCGTCGAGGCCAGCGCCATCGCCAACTGGCACGCCACGCACACCCATTGCCCGCGCTGCGGCACGCCCACGCAGCCAGAAGCCGGCGGCTGGGTCCGCCGGTGCCCGGCCGATAACTCCGAGCACTATCCCCGGACGGATCCGGCCATCATCGTGACTGTGGTGGGTGCCGACGGGCGGCTGCTGCTTGGCGGCGGCGGCCCGCTCGACGCCCGGAACTATTCGACCCTCGCCGGCTTCGTCGAGCCGGGGGAGTCGCTCGAACAGGCCGTGCAGCGCGAGATCGGCGAGGAAGTCGGGGTCCGCGTCACCGCCTCCCAGTACCTCGGCTCGCAGTCCTGGCCGTTCCCCGCCTCCCTGATGCTCGGCTTCACGGCCACCACGACGGACACCGAAGCCCGGCCCGACGGCGTCGAGGTCACCAGGGCACGCTGGTTCAGCCGGAGCGAACTGCAGGAAGCCGTCCTCAGCGGCGAGATCGTCATTTCCAGCAGGCTCTCCATCGCCCGGTCCCTCATTGAACACTGGTACGGCGGCGTCATTCAGGACGCCGCAGACAGCGCCTGACACGGCCTGCCCCCATCCGCAGGACACCGACTACCGACTGAGCAGCAAAAGTGACCACAGAGAAATTGAACTTCAGCACCATTCCCGCCGGCGAGCCTGCCGGGCCCGGGGACGCCACGACCGACGGCGGCCACGAACCGGACACCCGCTCGCTCGAGGAACGGATCCTCGGCGGCCTCGACGCCGAGCAGCGCGAGGTCGCCAGCACCCTGCAGGGGCCCATGTGCGTGCTGGCCGGCGCCGGGACCGGCAAGACCCGCGCCATCACGCACCGGATCGCCTATGGCGTGCACTCGGGGGTGTACAGCCCGCAGCGGCTCCTGGCCGTCACCTTCACTTCCCGGGCAGCCGCCGAGATGCGCAGCCGGCTGCGCGACCTCGGCGTCGGCAACGTCCAGGCCCGCACCTTCCACGCCGCGGCGCTGCGCCAGTTGCAGTTCTTCTGGCCGCAGGCGGTCGGCGGCACGCTGCCCAACCTGCTGGACCACAAGGCGCAGATGATTGCCGAGGCGGCACGGCGGCTCCGGCTCAGCACGGACCGAGCCTCCATCCGGGACCTCGCCTCCGAAATCGAATGGGCCAAAGTCTCCATGCTGACGCCGGCCAACTACCTTGAAAACGCCCAGGGCCGCGGCAATCCCGGCGGCTTCGACCTCACTGCCGTGGCCCGGGTCTTCCAGTCCTACGAGGACGTCAAGACCGACCGCAACGTCATCGACTTCGAGGACGTGCTGCTGATCACCGTCGGCATCCTGCAGGAGGACCCGAAGGTGGCGGCGACCGTCCGGGAGCAGTACCGCCACTTCGTCGTCGACGAGTATCAGGACGTCTCCCCGCTGCAGCAGCGGCTTCTGGAGCTGTGGCTTGGCGGCCGCGACGACCTCTGCGTCGTGGGCGACGCCAGCCAGACCATCTACTCCTTCACCGGGGCCTCCCCGAAACATCTGCTCGGCTTCAAAGGCATGTACCCCGAGGCCCACGTGGTCAAGCTCATCCGGGACTACCGTTCCACCCCGCAGGTGGTCAAGCTCGCCAACGACCTCCTCGCGGGCCGGCGCAGCGGCGGCCCCGCGGCGGACGCCGCCTGGGCCACGCCACTGCAACTCGTGGCGCAGCGGCCGGCAGGCCCGGTGCCGCAGTTCACCGAATGCTCCGATGACGAGGCCGAGGCCGCCACGGTCGCCGCCCGGATCCGCGAACTGCTCGACGCCGGAACTCCGGCCAGCCAGGTGGCCGTGCTCTTCCGCACCAACGGGCAGTCCGAAGCCTACGAACAGGCCCTGGCCTCGGCGGGGATCGGTTACCAGCTGCGCGGCGGAGAGCGGTTCTTCGCCCGGAAAGAGGTCCGGGACGCCATCCTGCAGCTCCGGGCCGCCACCCGGGCGGTGGCCGAAACCGCCGTGCCGGAGCCGCTCGGGCAGCTCGTCCGCGACATCGTTTCCTCCCTTGGCTATACGGACGCGGCGCCGCACAGCGGCGGCGCCCTTCGGGAACGCTGGGAATCGCTGGCCGCCCTGGTCGCCCTGGCCGACGAACTCGTCATCAGCCGCGGGGAACAGTTCAGCCTCTCCGACTTCGTCAACGAACTCCAGGAACGCTCGCTGGCCCAGCACGCGCCGACCGTCCAGGGCGTCACCCTGGCGTCGTTGCACGCAGCCAAGGGCCTGGAATGGGATGCCGTGTTCCTCGTGGGGCTCAGCGAAGGGCTCATGCCCATCTCTTTCGCGGACAGCCCGGAATCGGTGGACGAGGAACGCCGGCTCCTGTATGTGGGCATCACCCGCGCCCGCGAACACCTGTTCCTGTCCTGGTCCACCGCACGGACGCCCGGCGGGCGGGCCAACCGCAAGCCGTCGCGCTTCCTGGACGGTCTGCGCCCCGACTCGGTGGCCAGCTCCCAGCTCCGCGGCAAGGGGGCGGCGCCCCGGCGGAAGGCGGCCGTCCCGGCGTCGTGCCGGGTCTGCGGCAGCATGCTCTCCAGCGGCGCAGAACGCAAGGTGGGGCGCTGCAACCAGTGCCCGCCCAGCTACGAGGAACAAACGTTCGACGCGCTGCGGCAATGGCGCAAGGACGTAGCCCTTGAGGCCGACGTTCCCGCGTTTGTCGTTTTCACCGATGCCACACTGACCGCCATCGCCGAGGCCCGCCCCGACTCGCTGGAACAGTTGGCCAAACTCGCCGGCGTGGGTCCGTCCAAACTGGAAAAGTACGGCGAGGCCGTCCTCACGGTCCTGGCAGAAAACACGGGCCACTGATGGCCGGCCCTACTGCGCCGCTGACCACCGCCGACGGCGCCCCCGTAGTGGTCCGCCGGTCTGCCCGCCGACGCCGGACCGTCGCCGCGTTCTGGGAAGACGGCACAGCCGTGGTCGCCATCCCCGCCTCCTTCAGCAGGGCCCAGGAACGCGAATGGGTTCACCGCATGCTTGAAAAGCTCCGGCTCCAAGGGTCCCGCGGCGGGCGTGGCCCGGGCCGGCGGCGGCCCCGCTCCGACGCCGATCTTGCCGCCCACGCCGCCGAACTGTCAGCGAAGTACCTGGGCGGCCGGGCGGTGCCCTCCTCGGTCCGCTGGGTCACCAACCAGAACTCGCGCTGGGGTTCGGCGACACCGTCGGAGGGAACCATCCGGCTCTCGGCAAAGCTTCAGCCGATGCCGCAGTGGGTGATCGACTATGTGCTGCTCCACGAACTGGCACACCTCCTGGTGGCCGGCCACGACGCCGCATTCTGGCGGCTCCTGACGGCGTACCCGGAGACGGAGCGCGCCAAGGCCTTCCTTGAGGGGGTCTCGTTCGCGACATCACGCGGCCTGGCGCCCGGCGACCCATCCGGCGCCGGCGACGACAAAGCCCCGGACGGAACCGAAATCCCGGCCGGGCCCGCTAACTAAGCCTTGGGGTTGCCGCCGTCTTCCGGCCTGCCGCCCTCGTCCGTCCCGCCGCCCTGGCGGTCGTCGTCGTTGGCTGCCGGCGGTTCCTGGCCGGCGCCGGAGTCCTCCGTGCCGTCGGTGCCGGCCGGCTCGTCGAACCCTCCGCTCAGCAGCTTCTGCAGGGCGTCGTCCACCTCGCTGTCGCTGGCTTCGGCAAGCTTCCGGCGTTCGCTGAAGCCCTGCGGATCGTCCAGATCCTCTGCCGTGGGCAGCAGGTCGGGATGCTGCCAGACGGCGTCGCGGCCGTCCACCCCACGCTCGTCCTTGAGCAAGGCCCACAGCGTGGCGGCCTCGCGGAGCCGGCGCGGCCGGAGTTCGAGCCCCACCAAAGAGGAGAACGCGTGTTCCGCGGGACCCCCGGTGGCCCGGCGGCGCCTGACGGTCTCGCGCAGGGCAGCGGCGGAGGGCAGCAGCTTCTCGGTGGCACCCCAGGTGAGCTCGTCCACCCAGCCCTCCACCAGGGCGAGGGCCGTCTCCAGCTTTTCGAGGGCCTGCTCCTGGGCAGGCGTGCGCTGCGGCATGAAGACACCCTGCGAGAGCGCTTCCTGGATGCCCTCGGGGTTGCTGGGATCGATCTCCCGGGCGAGTTCTTCGATCTTGGATGTATCGATGTGGATGCCGCGGGCGTAGGCCTCGATTGCGCTGAGCAGGTGTCCGCGAAGCCAGGGGACCTGGACGAAGAGGCGGGCGTGTGCCGCCTCACGCACGGCGAGGAACAGGCGGATGTCATTCTCCGGCAGGCTAAGGCCCTCACCGAATTTCGCCACGTTGGCTGGCAGGAGCGCCATTTCGAGGTCGGCCAGGGGCACGCCGATGTCCGTCGAGCTGACCACTTCGGCCGAGAGCGCGCCGATCGCCTGGCCAAGCTGCATGCCGAAGATCGCGCCGCCCATGTTTTGGATCATCGAGGAGGCGCCGCCCATCATCGCCTTCATTTCCTCGGGCATCTGCTCGGTCATGGCGGCGGAAAGCGCGTTGGCAATGCTGTTGGCCACCGGCTCGGTCAGCCGCTTCCATGTGCCGAGGGTTTCCTCGACCCATTCCGCGCGGGACCACGCCCGGCCGATCAGTCCCGTGGCCGGAAGCCCCGTGACCTGGTCCAGCCAGAGTTCGGCCAGCCGCAGGGCCTCATCGACCTCCCGCGACTGTTGGGCGGTGACCGAGGGGTCGGACCCGCTGGCCGCCACGCGCCGGGCGTTCTCGTGCGCCAGCTGCCAATTGACGGGCCCCTCCGTCGGGGCGCTCATCATCGCCTGCACCTGGGAGAACATCTGGGCCAGGAGGTTTGGATCGTCCGGCAGGCCCGCGGCCTTGGCGAGTTCGGCGGGATCTATATTGCCCATGCCCTGGCCGCCCATCAGGTTCTTGAGCATTTCAGCCAAGGGATCCTTGGGTTCCTCGTCGCCATTGGACGGATTAAGTGGGTTGGAGGTCATGATCCCGCCGATCGTCGGTGTGGCTGCTTCTCAACTTCACGGTACCCCTCGGCAAGAGTGGCTGTCTGCCGAAACCGCGCCACGTTCGCTGTAGGCAAAGAGCGTTCCGGGGGAGCGAGCGCGTAGTGTTGGAAGTTGGAATATTTGCAGGCCGCAGCCTTGGGTAAGGCTGCGGCCCAAGTGCGCGGTCAAGGCGTCCTGTCAGGATGTCCTGGCAGGCTTGTCGTGACAGAGTTTTCCTTCCCGGGAATCCTGTCAGGGGCCGCCGCCCCTCGCGCCGGCACGGAGAGGTCGTTCAATGACAGTCACCCAAGGTGAACAGCCCGCCAGCGAACCGGCTGCCGGCCCGGTCCGGGGCCGGAGGATGCGGGTGGCAGGTACCGGCGTTCGGCGGAAGCGCGGCAACCGGTCCTCAGCCATGCTGGTCTCGGGGCTGCTGGTCTTGGCCCTGGGGATCACTGCGGTGAGCCTGCCGGTGCCCTACGTGGTCGAGTCTCCCGGACCCACCTTCAACACCATTGGCGAGGACAACGGCAAGCCGGTCATCAGCGTGACCGGCCATGAGACCTTTCCCGCCAAGGGCAATCTGGACCTCACCACGGTCTATGTCGACGGCGGACCCAACGGTCCCGTCAGCGTGTTCGAGGCGTTTTCGGCATGGCTCAACCGAACCAAGGCGGTCTACCCGCAGGAACTGCTGTTCCCCACCGGCGTGACCAAGGAACAGTCCCAGCAGGAGAGCGCCACGGCGATGACCACCTCCCAGGAGAACGCCATCGCCTCGGCACTGAAAGAACTGAATATTCCGTTCGGGCAGAAAATGCAGGTCGCCGGCCTCCCGGACGACTCCGCCTCCAAGGGCCTGCTGCAAACAGGCGATGTTCTGGTCTCGATTAACGGCAAGCCCATCACGGCCCTCGGCGTCGTCCAGGCGGAACTGGCCGCCGGCAACGGCAAACCCGCCAAAGTAATCGTGGAACGTGCCGGCAGCCAGGTGCCCGTCACCATCACTCCGGCCAAGAACAGCGCAGGCCGCTACATCCTCGGCGTCTTGCTGCAGTACAAGTTCACCTTCCCGTTCGACGTCAAGATCTCGCTCGACAAGGTGGGAGGTCCCAGCGCGGGCATGATGTTCGCCCTCGGCATCATCGACACCGTCACGCCAGGGGACCTGACCGGGGGCAAGCACATCGCCGGCACCGGAACCATCACCCCGGACGGCGCCGTGGGACCCATCGGCGGGATCGCCCAGAAGATGCAGGGGGCGAGGTCCGGCGGGGCCACAATGTTCCTGGCACCGGCGGCCAATTGCGACGACGTCGTGGGCCACGTTCCCGACGGCCTGCAAGTCGTCAAGGTGGAAAACCTGACGGAGGCACGAAAAGCGGTTGAACTGGCCGCGTCAGGCGGCGACACATCCGGCCTCCCTGTCTGCACCAGCAACTAGACTGGCCGCGGAACTAAGCGCCGGCCCCACTCGTGGCACTAATGACGGCCGCCGCCGTCCCGCCGGGGGCATGCTGTAGGACCCTGACGGAACGGCGGCGGCGGCCGTTAGAATGCATCAACCCTGCAACACCGGCACTTAGTCGCAGGACTGAGCCGCAGCAGCGACTAACAACTAAAAACCAGCAGTAGACGACCAGCTATGAGGTACCGAGTTTGTCCCGTCCCGCCAGCACTGTCCCGCCCGGAAGACCCCAGACACGACGCGGCGCCCTGACGCCGACGCTCATTATCGTGGCCCTGATCGTGGTCGGATTCATCTTCTTCGCCAATGTGTGGACGGATGTCCTCTGGTACCAGCAGCTGGGCTTCTTCGAAGTGTTCATGACTGAGAACCTGGCCAGGATCGCGATTTTCCTGACCGGGTTCGCCATCATGTTTGCCGCCGTCTTCTTCGCCATCCGGATTGCCTACCATGCGCGGCCGGTCTATGCCCCCGACTCGGAAATCCGGGACAACCTGAACCGGTACCAGGTCCAGCTTGAACCCATCCGACGTGTCGTGATGGTGGGTCTTCCCATCCTCTTTGGCCTGTTCGCCGGCAGCGCCGCCGCCAGCCAGTGGCAGAAAGTCCTCCTGTTCCTGAACCAGGAGCCATTCGGCCAGAATGATCCGCAGTTCGGCCTGGACATCAGCTTCTACCTCATGACCCTGCCGTTCCTCGGCTTCGTCACCGGGTTCCTCATCAGCGTCACGATAATCGCCGGACTTGCCGGCATCCTCACCCACTACCTCTACGGCAGCATCCGGATCATGGAACGCGGGATCTTCACCAGCCGCGCCGCGCAGATCCACCTGGCAGTTACGGGCGCCGCCTTCCTGCTGCTGCTGGGCGTCAACTTCTGGCTGGACCGCTACTCCACGGTGCAGAGCAACGGCGGACGTTGGGCCGGGGCGCTGTACACGGACGTGAACGCCGTCATCCCGACCAAGGCCATCCTCGCTGTGGCCGCGGCCATTGTGGCCGTGTTGTTCATCGTCGCCGCAGTGATCGGCAAGTGGCGGCTTCCGGTAATCGGCACCGCCATGCTCATCATCACGGCCATCCTTGCCGGCGGGGTTTACCCCTGGGTCATCCAGCAGTTCCAGGTCCGGCCCTCGGAGCAGACGCTGGAAAACGAATACATCAAGCGGAACATCGCCATGACCCGTGCCGCCTACGGCCTGGATAAGGTCCAGGAAAAGCGGTACAACGCCACCACCAACGCCACCACCGGCGCGTTGGCCCCCGATGCGCAGACCACCGCCAACATCCGTCTGCTGGACCCGAACCTCATCTCGGATGCGTTCTCCCAGCTTGAGCAGTACCGGCCCTATTACCAGTTCCCCAGCGCCCTGAACGTGGACCGCTACGAGATCGACGGCAAGATCCAGGACACGGTCATCGCGGTCCGGGAACTCAACCCGGACGGGCTGGCCACCAACCAGCAGTCCTGGCTGAACCGGCACGTGGTCTACACGCACGGTTACGGCGTCGTCGCGGCCAAGGGCAACAAGTTCACCGTGGACGGCAAACCGGAATTCCTGCAGGCGGGCATCCCGACCACCGGCGTGCTCGGCAACGATTCGACCTACCAGCCCCGCGTGTATTTCGGCCAGAACTCGCCCGACTACTCGATCGTGGGCGCCCCGGACGGCGCACCGCACCGCGAGCAGGACCGGCCCGCGGCCAAGGAAGGCGACGGCGAAACCCAGTACACCTTCACCGGCAACGGCGGCCCGAACGTCGGCAGCTTCTTCAACAAGATCCTGTATGCGATCAAGTTCCAGTCCTCGGACCTGCTGCTTTCCGACGGCGTGAACGCCGAGTCGCAGATCCTCTACGACCGCAACCCGCGGGACCGCGTCGAGAAGGTAGCGCCGTACCTGACCGTGGACGGCAATCCCTACCCCGCCGTCGTCGACGGCCGGGTTAAGTGGATCGTGGACGGCTACACCACCAGCCCGTACTTCCCATACTCGCAGCAGGAGCAGCTGTCCGCCGCGACGGCCGATTCGCAGACCGCGGCGAACCGGACAGTGGCCCTGCCGAACAACTCGGTGAACTACATCCGCAACTCGGTCAAGGCCACGGTAGATGCCTACGACGGCTCCGTGACGCTGTACGCCTGGGACGACCAAGACCCGGTACTGAAGTCCTGGCAAAAGATCTTCCCCACGTCGCTGAAGCCCTATTCCGAGATGTCCGGTGCGCTTATGAGCCACGTCCGGTACCCGGAGGACCTGTTCAAGGTCCAGCGCGAGCTTCTCGGCCGCTATCACGTGACTAATCCGGACGCTTTCTACACCAACAATGACGCGTGGTCCGTTCCTAACGACCCCACCGTCAAGGACGAGGTCAAGCAGCCGCCGTACTACATGTCATTGAAGATGCCCGACCAGGACAAGCCGGCGTTCCAGCTGACCTCCTCGTTCATCCCGCAGGTGGTCAACGGCAATGCCCGCAACGTGCTCTACGGCTACCTGGCCGCGGACTCCGATGCAGGCAACCAGAAGGGCATCAAGGCCGACAGCTACGGCCAGCTCAGGCTCCTGCAGATCCCGCCGGAAACCCAGGTGCCCGGCCCTGGCCAGGCGCAGAACAAGTTCAACTCTGACCCCACCGTTTCGCAGGCGCTGAACCTGCTGCGGCAGGGTGCCTCGGCCGTGCTCAACGGCAACCTCCTGACGCTGCCGGTCGGCGGAGGCATGGCGTACGTCCAGCCCGTCTATCTGCGCTCCACGGGGGAAACGTCCTACCCGACGCTGCAGCGGGTCCTGGTGGCCTTCGGTGACAAGATCGGGTTCGCGCCAACCCTGGACGAGGCGCTGAACCAGTTGTTCGGCGGAAATTCGGGGGCCGCGGCGGGAGACTCGGCCAACAAGGGACAAACGCCGGGCACTACCCCCGGAGGCACAACGCCGGCTCCGGGGACCACCGACGCGAATGCCGAACTGAAGGCAGCCCTCGATGAGGCCAATGCTGCGATCAAGGCCGGCCAGGACGCGCTCGCCAAGGGTGACTTCGCGACCTACGGCGACCAGCAGAAGAAGCTGACAGCGGCAGTGCAGAAGGCGCTCGACGCCGAAGCCAAGCTCGGAGCCGCTGCGCCGCCGGCAGGCACCACTACGCCGTCGCCCACCCCGTCAGCCACACCGTCCGCGTCAACCGGCAGCTGATGCTGCGGTAGGACCAAGTGCAGGCCGGGTTTGCCCTCCACGGAGCGGCGGGCCCGGCCTGTGGTTTGCCGGGTCCGTGTTTCTTAGCCGGGCCTTGAGGGTGGCGAGATGCACATCACGTCACCTCGATTTGGCCTCAAGTTCACCGGCGGGTAGAGTTGATCTTGCGACGCGGGGTGGAGCAGTTCGGTAGCTCGCTGGGCTCATAACCCAGAGGTCACAGGTTCAAATCCTGTCCCCGCAACTGAGAAAAGGTCCGGAACACTGGAAACAGTGTTCCGGACCTTTTGCTTTAAGCGCCGGTACCCTCGGGACCGAAAGGTGGGTTATAGGACAAAAGTGGCGTCAAGCATTGGGTTGCTTGAAAAAACTTCCGTGGTCGTGCATCCGCGTAGGGCCTTCGGCCGGTAGTAAGGGTGTAAGCACAACCACAGCCCCGATGCGGGCATCCCTGAGGAGTTGGAAATGCGCAAGAAACTCTTTGCAACCGCCGGAGCAATGACGCTGCTGGCATCACTCGCCCTGGCCGGCCCGGCCCATGCCGGCACCTGGCATCACCGGGATGAGGGAACAGCAAAATTGTCGGTCCTCCATGGCGTCCCCGGCCTCACCGTGGATGTCTGGGTAGACGGCAAGCTCACCCTGGACAACTTCACGCCGGGCACATTGGCGGGCCCGTTGAACGTCCCTGACGGAGACCACAAAATTGCCATCACCGGGGCCGACGCCACCAGCGCCGACAACCCCGTGATCGGCCCCGCCACAGTAGACCTGGAAGCAGGCCGGGACTACACGGCGGTCGCACACCTGGCCGCTGACGGCACCCCCACGGCGACGCTCTTCACGAACGACACCTCGGCCAGTCCGGATGGAAAGGGCAAGCTGACCGTCCGGCACGTCGCTGCGGCCCCCGCCGTCGATGTCCTGGCCGGTGGAACCGCAGTCATCGAGGGCCTTACCAATCCGCATCAAGAGACCCTCACCCTCAAGGCCGGCACTGTCTCGGCCTCGGTCGCAGCCGAGGGAACCACTGACCCGCTGATCGGCCCCGCCGACGTCGAGATCACCGCAGGAAAGAACACTATCGTCTACGCCTGGGGAAGCCTCGCCGACAACAATCTCGGCGTCGCCGTACAGGTTGTGGACTCCTCATCGAGGGGACACGAAGGCCGCGAATAGTAGCCCTCGGGTACTCCCGAAGCCATCCCGTTCCGTCTCCCAGTGGGGCCTCGTCGACCGCGGCCCCACTGGCACGCGCACGGTGAAATCCGGGACGGCCCACGACCTTCGGCCGTGGCGGATCCCCGGAGGGAACGGCATAATGTGGTTCAACAGGGCCCGCTGCCGCGCAAAGGAGCACCCGATGGAGGCTGCCACGCATGATTGGGACGCCGGTCTCGATCATGCGTTTGCCGGCGGCGACGAGCGCGTCCTCGCCGAGGCGTACCGTCGGCTGGGCCCGCTCGTCTACACGCTGGCGCTGAGATCCTTGGGAGAGCGCGCCGCTGCCGACGACGTCACTCAGGAGGTCTTCATCCGAGCCTGGAAATCACGGACCAGCTACCGCCCCGAGGCGGCACGGCTGCCGGCGTGGCTGATCGGAATCACGCGCAATGCCATCTCCGACGCGTTATCCGCCCGCTCCCGCCAGCACCATCTTGAACAAGCGGCCATTCACTTGGTCGCCGACCCGCCGTCCGGACCGGACGCGGGGGATGTCGAGGAGGTGGCAGACCGCCTGACTTTGGACGAAGAGTTGGAGCACTTGGGCGATCCGCAGCAAACAATACTGCGGCTGGCTTTCTATGAGGACTTGACTCACGACCAGATCTCGTCTCGCCTCAACCTGCCGCTCGGCACCGTCAAAAGCCACATCCGGCGCAGCCTCGCCCGTTTGCGCACCCGCCTGGAGGTGGAACATGGAACATCTTGACGCCGAACTTCTCAGCCTGCTGGCCCTTGGCGAGCCCCTGGGCACAGACGCCGACGCCGAACACCTCGCCAGCTGTCCCAAGTGCAGCGAGACCCTCCGAGGCCTGCAGCACACCGTGCACATTGCCACCCTCGACCCCTCCGGCGTCGAACTCGAGGAGCCCGGCAGCCAGAACTGGACCGCCATCCATCAGGCCCTCGGACTCTCACCGACCCTCGCGGCGGATCCCCTGAGCCGGACCTCCGCAGGGCCCACTGTCCCGCCGGAGTGGCCGGCCGTCAGCCCGGCCGCGGCGGAAGCGCCCCTGAACCGCGGCAACGTACCAGCATCGGCACCGACTCCACTACGGCCCGGCGACCAAAAGCGGCGGGCCCGTCCAGGGCTCTGGTTTATTGCGGCTGCCGCCGGCATCGTTCTCGGCACCGCCGCCGGATGGACCGCCGCCGGAGTCCTCGGACACACTCCAACGCCCGCGCCCACCTCCACCCAATCGGGTCCTGCAGCCGTAGTCGTCGCCCAAACGCAGTTGACCCCGCTGCCCACGCACGCCGGGGGCGGAGATGCACAGGTGGAGCAACTCCCCGATGGAACCCGCCAACTGATGATCCGGCTCTCCAACGACCACATCACCGGATTCCGCGGAGTCTGGGTCGGCTCTGCTGACCTATCCAAAATGGTCAGCCTGGGCGTCCTCGCCAATGACTCCGGCACCTTTACCATCCCGCCCGGCATCGACCTGGCCCAATACCCCATCGTCGACGTCTCCGACCAGCCTTACAACGGGGACCCGGCACACTCCGCCGACAGCATCGCCCGGGGAACACTAAACCCGAAAAACTGACCGCCGAGACCCTTCGCCAACCGTGGCGTCGCAAGCAGTCCCGGGCTCTTGGAACGGCCGGTGGTCAAGTCACCTCAGAATCTAGGGTAGAGTTGATCAAGCGACGCGGGGTGGAGCAGTTCGGTAGCTCGCTGGGCTCATAACCCAGAGGTCACAGGTTCAAATCCTGTCCCCGCAACCAAGAAACACCAGCAGTACACAGGAAGGCCCGGATCGGATGATCCGGGCCTTTCTGTTTGCCCCCGCGAGCCGGCCATTCCAGGCCCGGCCCTGCCCTCAGCCGTCCTTGAGCCGCTGGTAGGTCGCCAGGGCAAGGGCCCTGGACTCGGCCAGGTCCACAATGCGGGCCGGGTAGCCTGTGGCGGCGCCGTCGGCCTTCCAGGGCTCATGGACGGCTTTGTCATCCAACGCGGCGAGCTCGGGAATGTACCGGCGCAGATAGCGTCCGGCGGCGTCGAACTTCTTGCTCTGCGTGACCGGGTTGAAGATCCGGAAATAAGGCGACGCGTCCGCGCCCGACCCCGCGACCCACTGCCAGTTGGCGGGGTTGCTCGCGGCATCGGCGTCAACCAGCGTGTCCCAGAACCACGCTTCTCCCAGCCGCCAGTCGGCCAGCAGGTTCTTCACCAGGAAGGACGCGGCCGCCATCCGGACGCGGTTGTGCATCCAGCCGGTCTGCCACAGCTGGCGCATGCCCGCATCTACCAGCGGATAGCCTGTCCGGCCCTGCTGCCAGGCCTCCAGTTCGGCGTTAGACGGCGGTTGCCACTCAAAACGGTCGAACTCGGGCCGGTAGTTCTCCGTCGCCAAGTCCGGGTTCTCGTAGAGAAGCTGCCAGCAGAATTCCCGCCAGCCGAGTTCGGAACGGAAGATCCCGACGTCGGCCGGTGCCCCCGGCGCAAAGTGTTCCCGCAGCGTGTGCCAGATCCGGAAGGGGCTGATTTCTCCAAAGCGCAGATGGGGGGAGAGCCGGCTGGTCCCTTCGACACCGGGGATGTCGCGGCCGGTGCCGTATTCTGCCGCCGGGCCATCTATGAAATCCGCCAGGCGGCTATGGGCACCGGTTTCGCCCGGCGTCCATGTCCCGGCCAGCCCGCTGCTCCAGTCGGGATGACGGGGGAGCAGTCCCCAGCTTTCAAGTGATTCGCTCGGCGGCAGGGTTCCGCCGCGGGTGCGTGCCGGGGCCGGCAGCCGGTCCGGGGCCGCCAGCGGCTGCCGGGGCTCGGTCCCGGCCAGGCAGGCCTTCCAGAACGGTGTGAAGACCTTGTACGGGCCTCCGCTGCCGGTCCGCACGGTCCACGGCTCGAACATGAGATTCGCCTGGAAGCTCGTCGCGCCGAGGCCCTCGGCGGTGGCCCAGCTCTTCAGGCCGGCGTCGACGGTGCGCTCTGGTCCGCCGTAGCGGCGGTTCCACAGCAGGGTGTCGGCAGAGGTATCCGCGGCGAGGTCCTGGATGATCCGGGCGGCCGGGCCGCGGCGGAGAACCAGCCGCGACCCCGTGGCCTCCAGCGCGGCGGCAAGCCTTGCCAGCGAGTGGTGGAGCCACCACCGCACGGCGCCGCCCAGGGGCCGGATGCCGGGAGATTCCTCGTCGAGGACATAGACAACGGTCAGGGGTGTGCCCAGGGCGGCGGCCTCTGTCAGTGCCGGATTGTCATCCAGCCGGAGGTCGTCACGGAGCCAGACAAGGGTCGCAGACATGGACCCACGGTACACGCGCGGGCCCAAACCCGGCATAACGGGCCCGGCACAACAAGGGCCGGGCTCCGGCGTGCGGACCTGATGTGTCAGGCCCACCCGCCGGAACCCGGCCCCGGGGCTGGAACCGGTTAGAGCTTGTCGAAGTCGGCTTCGTCCACCGTGGAGCCGGTTGCTGCCGTCCGGTCGCCGGTGCCGATGGCGGCGGGGGAGCCGCCGGACTTCATCGCGGCCAGCCGGGCCTCGATCTCGGTCTGTTCGCCCAGGTCTTCCAGTGAATTGAACTGGGCGTCCAGGCTTGAGGCAGCGAGCTCCTGCTGGCCGCGGACCTTGGCTTCCTCGCGACGGATCTTCTCTTCGAAACGGCCTACCTCGGACGTGGGGTCCATGATGTTGATGCTCTTGAGCGCGTCGTGGACCTGGCTCTGGGCCTGCACGGTCTTGGACCGGGCCACCAGCTCATTGCGCTTGCTGGTCAGTTCGTTGAGCTTGCCCTTCATCTGGTCAAGGCCGTGTTTGAGCTTGTCTACAACCTCGGTCTGGGACGCGATGCTCGGCTCGGCGGCCTTCGCCTCGTTTTCAGAGGCGATCTGGCGCTGCAGCGCAACCTTGGCCAGGTTATCGAACTTCTCCGCGTCACCGACGTCGCCCCGGGCCCGGTATTCGTCGGCCTTCCGGGAGGCAGCGAGGGCCTTGTTGCCCCAGTCCTGGGCGTTCTTGATGTCTTCGTTGTAGTCGTCCTGGAGCATGCGCAGGTTGCCGATGGTCTGGGCCACGGCGGACTCAGCCTCCGCGATGTTGTTCGTGTAGTCGCGGACCATCTGGTCCAGCATCTTCTGCGGATCCTCGGCCTGGTCCAGCAACGAGTTGATGTTGGCCTTCGCCAGCTGCGCCATGCGGCCGAAAATGGACTGCTTAACCATGGTGTTACCTTTCGTCCTGCTCAGTTGTCTCACTGAATCCAGTGAACAGATGATGTGTCGCTTCTATCCGCTGTCCGGTCCGTTCCGGCCGGCGCGTAGTCTGTTGTGTTCCTGTGCCGCGTGTCTTCTTTGCAGCGCGGGCTCGGCTGGCTAGAAACTGCCGGAGTCGCCGCCGCCGAAGTCACCGCCGCCACCGCCAAAGTCGCCTCCGCCGCCCCAGCCGCCACCGGAATCGCCGCCGCCGCCCCAGCCGCCGCCGCCTCCGCCTCCGCCGTGGAGGATGGAGTTGATGAGGATGCCGCCGAGGATCGCGCCGCCGAGGCCGCCGCCGCCGCTGCCGCCAAACATCCCGCCACGGCCGTAACCCTGGTTGGCGTAGCCGCCGAAGTGGTCAACGTCGGACTGGGCCAGTTGCGCGGCCTGTGCCGCCAGGGCGTGGGCCTGTTGCGCGTACTGCAGCGCGGTGACCGGGTCGGTGCGGGAGATGGAGAGCGCATAGTCCAGATTCCGCTGGGCCTCAGCCAGGCGTGTGCGCGCGTCGGTGCCCACACCTCCGCGGCGGGCGGTGATGTAGTCCGACGTCGCGCTGATTTGGGCCTGTGCCGCCATGATGCTCTGCTGCAGCGAAGCCTGGGCGCGGCGCGCCTGTTCCTGCTGGTCGCGGATTCCGCTCAGCGCCTGGTCGAGTGTCTGGTGCGCCGCCGCCACCCGTCCCAGTGTTGCGATGGGATCGATCTTCCCGCCCTGGATTTCCGCCTTGACCTGCGCCAGCGCGGCTTCCACCGCGGCCACCGGTCCGGAGAGTTCCGGATGGGCGCCGGACTGGATCATCGCCTTCGCCTGGGCCAGGTCCTGGGCCGTGTCGACGACGGCGGACTCCAGCCCGCTGCGCGCCTCACCGAGGCTTTCGGCCGTTTTGGTGATGGCGCCGATCAGCACGTTTGTCTGGTGCAGGCTTTCCTCGGCGGCGCGCACCGCGACAGCGGCGAGGCCGTTTTCGCCCGCGGCTAGCTTCTCTTTCGCCGTTGCGGAGGCGTTCTGCACGAAGTCCAGGCGGTCCTTGGCCTGGTTGATGTTGTCCGCAACCTGGACCAGGGCGCTCTCGGCGTACTTGGCGCGCATATCGGTCAGTGATTGTTCGGCGCTGGCAATCCTTGCCTGGGCCTCCGCGGCTCCGGCGCCGACGGCGGCGAGGGCCTGCGGGGCGTTCTTTTCCAGCTCCCGGAGGGAATCGAAGTCCGCCTTCTGCTCCTGCAGTGAGGCAAGGGCCGCTTCCGAGCGGCGGATGATTTCGCCCAGCCAGCTGCGCTGCTGCTCCTCGGTATCGGGAATGTGGTCGTCGAGCTGCTGCTGCAGCTTGAACGACTCCGTCATGTGGGCCTTGGCCTCCTGCAGCGCTTTGGTGAAATTACCCACCGCGGAGTCGCCATATTGGGCCTGGGCGAAGCCAAGTTCCTGCTCGCTGGACTTGATGGCGTCATCGGCCTCGATCAGCAGCGAATCGCTCTTGCGGCGCAGTTCCGCCACGGTGAGGCCCGCCAGCGGGTCCGGCTCCGCGCCCTGCGTCCCGTTGGACGCCCCCGCGCCCTGGGCTGCCTTCTTCCGGCGGTTGCGGAGGTACAGGTACGCCCCCGCCCCGCCCACGGCAACGACGCCGACCCCCACAAGGACGGCGCTGCCCGCTCCGGCGTCGGATGGCACGGTGCCGCTGCCGCCGGCTGCCGCGTCGCCCACCGCGGCGGCGGTATCAATGGCCGCCTGCGCGAAGTCGCGCTTTCCGCCGGCCAGGTTCGGAACTATGGCGTTCTGCGTGATGTTGGACGTCTTGGAGTAGATGGCGCTGGCCTTGGCGGGGGAGAAGTAGTACTTGCCGTCGTCGGACATGGTGAGAATGACGTCGGCTTTGCCCATGCCCTTGTTCGTGGCGACTGCCACCGCCCATGCCGCGGGGTCCGTGGGGTTCTCGAACGTCTTTGCCGTGATGACGTACAGGTTGTATTTGTGGTCCTTCAGGAGCTTCTGGATGGCGTCCTGGACTTCGGCCTTGCGGCTGCCGAGCACGTTCGCGCTGTCCACGATGTTCTGCCCGGACGGGATGGTCACCGGGTCTTCGGCCAAGGCCGGAGCGGCGGGAAGCGCCAGCAATCCGGCCACGCCAAGGACGGCGAGGAAACGATTCAACTTAGACCGCATGTGCAACCCTTCAGCACTTCTGGGACCGGTTCGGTCGAACCAGCCGTCACAGAATGCAGCAGCGCCCCCACGCAGATGTAAAGCCGCAGGTCGCTGTGGCAATTCCATTTGATTCTATGGTGCACCCAAATGGCAGTCCACCTACGGGAATATGCCACCAGCGAAAAGCGCTTAAGCGAGCAAACACCGGCCCTCGGGCCGCTGTCCATCCGTTCAGGAACCTCCCAGCAAATGTCCGCTCTAGTATCAGTCTGAGCGTCCATAGTTATAAGCAGACGAGGATGAAAGGAAGTCTCATGACTGAGAACCCAGTGCCGGGTGCGTCACCGGAGCCGACACAACAGAACCGGGGAACCGCGGAACCGCAGGAGCGCTCCCCGGAGCAGCCGCAGGCGTCCAGCGCCCCCGAAGCGGCACCCGGAAGCCCGGCACCCGAGAACCCGACCCTCCGGATGGACCGCGCCGAGGACGGCGCGCCGCGTCCGGTGTACCCGCAGCACCAGCCTTCCCAAGCCCAGCCCTCCCAGCCTCAGCACCCCGCCGCTGACACCCAGCAGTTCGGTGCCCCGGCCCAGCCATCGGGCCCTTACGGCGCGCCCGCCCAGCCCGGCCAGGGCCAGGGCCAGTCCGGCCAGCCCCCGTACGGCCAGCCCCAGCCCGGACAGGGACAGGGTCAGTACGCCCAAGCCCAGTCCGGCCAGCCCCCGTACGGCTACGCCCCCTACACTGCCCACTCCGGCGGCCAGCCGCCGTCGGGTCCGTCGTATGCTTCGGGACAGAGCTTTGCCAACGACCCGGCGCACGCCCCCAAGCGCAAGGCGGCCTTCGGCGTCCCGACCCTTGTGGCGAGCATTGTGGCGGCAGGCCTGATCGGCGGCGGCGTGGTGGCGGGCAGCAATGCGCTGCTGGCGGACCGTTCCTCCACGGCCACGAGCAGCACCACCCAGGCCGGACCGGTGATCGTCAACAACAGGGAAGACGTCAACGCCATCACCGCGGCCGCCCTCAAGGCTTCGCCCAGTGTTGTGACCATCAAGGCAACCAGCGGCAGCGACGGCGGAACCGGCAGCGGGATCATCCTCGACGCCGAGGGCCACGTGCTCACGAACACCCACGTGGTGACCCTCGACGGCAAGGCCGCGAATGCCACGATGGAAGTCCGGACCAGCGACGGCAAGGTGTACTCCGCCAAGATCGTCGGCACCGATCCGCTCTCCGACCTCGCAGTGATCAAGATCGACAACCCCTCGGGGCTGGTCCCGGCGACTCTCGGTGACTCAGGGAAGCTGAATGTCGGCGACACCGCAGTCGCCATCGGCTCGCCGCTGGGACTCACGGGCACGGTCACCGACGGCATCGTCTCCACGTTGAACCGGACCATCAGCGTGGCGTCCTCGGCCGCGCCCAAGGACGGTGCGGACAACTCCCAGGGCGGCGACCAGGGCTTCCAGTTCGCGCCTCCGGGCGGCGGCCAGACCCAGAGCACCGCGGATCAGGGGTCCATTTCCATCAACGTCATCCAGACTGACGCGGCCATCAACCCGGGCAACTCCGGCGGCGCCCTGGTGAACACCAAGGGCGAGATCATCGGCGTCAACGTCGCGATCGCCTCCGCCGGCGGTGACTCGGCCAGCGGCAGCAGCAGCGGCAACATCGGCGTGGGCTTCAGCATCCCGATCAACAACGCCAAGCGCGTGGCCCAGGAAATCATCAGCAGCGGCAAAGCCACGCACGGCCAGTTCGGCGTCAGCGTGAAGGCCAAGGCGGCAGGCTCGTCCTCATCCGGGTTCTCGGTGGGTGCCGAGGTCGCGACCGTCGAGTCCGGCTCGGCCGCTGACAAGGCCGGTGTCAAGGTGGGCGACGTCGTGACGAAGTTCCAGAACCTGACCATCAGCGATCCCAACCAGCTGACCGCGGCGGTGCGCGAACAGCCCGCCGGTGCCACAGTCAAGGTGACGGTCCTGCGCGGCGGCCAGCAGAAGGACCTCGATGTGACCCTCGGCACTGCGGCCGAGCAGTAGTCACCGAGGAACAACGGCGGCAGCAACCGCGGGCAGCGGTACTAGGGCCGGGCGGCACCGAAAGGTGCGGCCCGGCCTTTGCCGTGCCGCGCCGTTGGGTACGGTGGCCGGGCGGGACCAGACGGGCGGGACCAGACGGGCGGACCAGGCGGGCGGACCAGGCGGGCGGACCAGGCGGGCAGGGCACGTCGGCTGGAGACGGAGCTGACACAGGCGTTAACCCAGGCCGCGCCGCCCGGCGCCTATATGGTTAGCTAGGAACAGCCCGGCTGCCGGGCGTTCCGTCGCCATGACCCCGCCAGGGGCGGCTATCCACCCGCATGGAAGGCTGCTGTAGACACAGTGGAAGAAACTCTGAAAATCATTGTGCTGGTCAAGCACGTCCCGGATGCGCAGTTCGACCGCCACCTTACCGGGGAGGCCAGCACCGTTGACCGCGCCGAAAGCATCCTGTCTGAACTGGATGAATACGCCCTCGAAGCGGCACTGCAGCTGATCGAGGCCCGCGGCGGGGAAGCGGCCGGCAACAAGGTCATCGCACTGAGCATGGGCCCCGCCGGAGCCGTCAATGCGGTAAAGAAATCCCTCCAGATCGGCGCCACGGAAGGCGTGCACCTCAGCGACGAAGCCCTCGCCGGTTCCGATGCCGCTGCCACCTCGCTGGCACTCGCCGCCGCAATCCGCCACCTGGGCGCGGACGCCCCCGCGGACCTGATCATCACCGGCATGGCCTCCACGGACGGCGAGACCTCGCTGGTCCCGGCACAGCTCGCGGAGCGTCTGGGGCTCCCGCAGGTAACTTTTGCCGCGTCGCTGGAGCTCGACGGCGGCAGGCTCACCGCCCGCCGCGACGGCGACACGCACGCGGACACTCTCGAGGCTGACCTGCCGGCTGTTGTCTCCGTCACCGACCAGATCAATGATCCCCGGTACCCGAACTTCAAGGGCATCATGGCGGCGAAGAAGAAGACCATCACCACCCTGAGCCTTGCCGACATCGGCGTCGATCCGGCCCACGTGGGCAAGTCCGGTTCCTGGACCGTCGTCGAGACCGCCGAGGTCCGCCCGCCGCGCACGGCGGGCACCATCATCACCGACGACGGCGACGCCGGCATTCAGCTGGTCGAGTTCCTGGCCGCCCAGAAGCTGCTCTAAAGGGGATATCCGAACATGGCAAAAGTACTCGTTTTTATTGACAACCCCGGTCAGGCGCTGAAGAAGCCCAGCCTGGAACTGCTCACGATCGCCCGTTCCCTGGGCGAGAGCGTGGCCGCCGTCAACGGCGAGCTGCACGACGACGCCGCCGCGGCCCTGGCCGCCTACGGTGCCGAGGCGCTGTACCGCCCGTCCGCCGCGGACCTCGACGACTTCCTCGTGGGCCCCAAGGCGGCGTTCCTGGCCGCGGCCGTGGCCGCCGCCGGAGCGGACGTGGTCCTGACCGAGAACTCGGCCGAGGGCAAGGAAATCGCCGCCCGGCTCGGCATCAGGCTCGGCGCCGGCGTCATCACCGACGTCGTGGCCGTGGACCTTGACGGCACGGCGCACAAGTCGGTGCTGGCCGGATCCTACACCACGACGGCGAAGGCCACGACGCCTGTATCCGTGCTGACCGTGAAGCCCAACAGCGTCACGCCCGAGCCCGCGGTGTCCGCGACGGCTCCGGAGACCGTCACGGTCCAGCTCCCGGCCGACGCCACCGCGGCCGCCGCCCGGGTCACGGCGCGTAACGACAAGCCCGCCAGCGGGCGCCCGGACCTGACCGAGGCTCGGATCGTCATCGCCGGAGGCCGCGGCGTGGACGGCAACTTTGGTCCGCTCGAGGAACTCGCCGACGTCCTGGGCGCGGCCATCGGCGCCTCGAGGGCCGCCACGGACGCCGGCTGGATCGGCCACGACGCCCAGATCGGCCAGACCGGCAAGACCGTCTCGCCGCAGCTCTACATCTCCGCAGGCATTTCCGGTGCGATCCAGCAGAAAGCCGGCATGCAGACCGCCAAGGTGATTGTGGCCGTCAACAAGGACGCAGAATCGCCGGTTTTCGAGATCGCGGACTTCGGCGTTGTGGGTGACCTCTTCCAGGTTCTGCCGCAGGCGACGGCCGAAATCAAGAAGCGCAGAGGCTGACCCATGAGCACCAACGCCGTTCCGGCGCAAAGCCCGTTCGATCCGGAAACCTCCCGGATCGGGCGGGTGCTTTGTTTCACGGCCCACCCTGACGACATCGATTTCGGCGCCGCCGGCACGATTGCGGCCTGGACCGCCGCCGGCGTCCAGGTCAGCTACTGCATCATGACCGACGGCGATGCCGGCGGCTTCGATCCCGCGCAGCGCGACGAAATCGTGCGGCTGCGCACGGAGGAGCAGCAGCGCGCCGCCGCCCTCGTCGGCGTCACGGACATCCACTATCTGCACCAGCGCGACGGCTACCTTGAACCCTCGCATGAGGTGATGCGCGAGGTGGTGCGCCTGATCCGGCAGCTCCGGCCCGACGTCGTACTGTCCATGCATCCGGAACGCAACTGGAACCGGATCCAGAAGAGCCACCCGGACCACCTGGCCGTGGGGGAAGCCGTGACCCGTGCCGTGTATCCCGCACTGGAAAACCCCTTCGCGTACCCGGAGCTGGCCGAGTCCGGGCTGGACGCCTACAAGCTGCCGTGGCTGTGGCTCTTCGCCGGGCCGGAAGAGCGCGAAAACCACTTCGTGGACGTCACGGAACACGTCGAAAGCAAGCTGGCCGCCGTCCACATCCACGTCAGCCAGCACCCCGACGTCGACGCCATGGAGCGCACGGTCCGCGGCCTTATGCTCAGCACCGGGGAACGCGCCGGACTTCCCGCCGGACGCAGCGCCGAGGCCTTCCATGTCGTCACAGTCAACGGTCCGGGGACCATCGCCGGGTTCTAGTGTTGCCGCAGCACAGCCTCTGCCATATGCTGGCCTCTGTTTAAATCATATTTATTTGATGGAAGGCAGACTTTGATGGCGAAGACTGCGCAACACCCCGTTCTTGTGATCATGGGCGTCTCCGGATCCGGCAAATCAACTGTCGCGGGACTGCTGGCCGGCAGGCTGGGCTGGGATCTTGCCGAAGGCGACGACCTGCACCCCGAATCGAATGTGGCCAAGATGCAGGCAGGCCAGCCGCTGACCGACGAGGATCGGTGGCCCTGGCTGGAAAGCATTGCCGACTGGATCAGGGCCCGCACCGGGGCCGGGACTCCCGGCGTCGTGACCTGTTCTGCGCTGAAGAAGCGCTACCGGGACATCCTGCGCGGCGAAGGAGTGGTCTTCGTGTTCCTTGAGGGATCACAGGAGAAGATCTCCGACCGGCTGGCCTCCCGCCACGGTCACTTCATGCCTCCGGCCCTGCTGGAGTCTCAGTTCGAGGCGCTCGAGGCGCCCACCGAGGACGAAAACTTCATTGCCCTGTCCGTCTCCGCATCCCCGGCGGAAGAGGCACAGGAAATCATCACCCGGCTTAATCTCGACGCTGCCGACGCCAGGCCCTGAGCCTTCCCGCGTTCCGCCGCCGACCAAGGAATTTTTGTGAAATCTCTGATAGCAACGCAGCTTCCGGCTGCCGTTGACGCCGGGTCCGGCATCAACACCCAACTACTCATCATCGCGGGCCTGGGCATCGCCCTGCTCGTGGTGCTGATCGCCAAGTTCAAGTTCCATCCCTTCCTGGCCCTTATTCTCGGGTCCGGGTTCGTCGGCCTCGCCGCCGGCGTGGAACCGGCCAAGGTGATCGCGAACTTCGAGGACGGCGTGGGCGGCGTCCTGAAGGAAGTCGGCCTGCTGGTCGCGCTAGGCGCGATGCTCGGCAAGCTGCTGGCTGACTCCGGCGGCGCCAACCGCGTGGTCGACACCCTCTTGGCCAAGGCCACCGGAAACAAGCTGGTCTGGTCCATCACGCTCGTTGCCGTGATCATCGGCCTGCCGATGTTCTTCGAGATCGGGCTCGTCCTGCTGCTGCCGGTGATCGTCCTGGTCACGCAGCGCTCCAAGATGCCCCTGATGCGCATCGCCATCCCGGCACTGGCCGGCCTGTCCGTGCTGCACGGGCTGGTGCCGCCGCACCCGGGGCCGCTGATCGCGATCAGCGCCGTCAAAGCTGAACTGGGCACCACGCTGGCCCTCGGCATCCTTATCGCCGTCCCCACGGTGATCATCTGCGGCCCGCTCTTCTCCCGACTGGCGGCCCGGTGGGTCCCGGTGGGTGCCCCCGCCGTCGCCGGCGGCGTCGACACCGTGCACGGCGCGGACATGGAGGGTGTCAAGCGCCCGCCGAACTTCACCGTCACGCTGTTGACCATCATCTTCCCGGTGGTCCTCATGCTGCTCAGGGCCGTCGTGGACATCATCTGGCCGGACCCCAAGACGGCCCCGGCGATCCGGATGTTCTTCGACTTCGTCGGGCAGCCGCTGGTGGCGATGACCCTGGCTGTCCTGCTGGCCATGGTGACCTTTGGCTACGCGGTGGGCCTCAACGGCAGCAAGATTACGAGCAAGATCGCTGCCAGCCTGGGCCCGATCGCGGGGATCATCCTGATCGTCGGCGCAGGCGGCGGTTTCAAGCAGACGCTGATTGGCGCCGGCGTGGGTGACTCCGTGAAGGCTTGGGCCGAGGGGACCAACATGTCCGTGCTGGTGCTCGGCTTCATCGTGGCCGTTGCCCTGCGCCTGGCGACAGGCTCGGCCACCGTCGCCACCGTGACGGCCGCCGGCATCGTGGCACCGCTGGCCAGTTCACTGACGCCGACGCACGCCGCCCTCCTGGCCCTCGCGATCGGCGCGGGCTCGCTGTTCTTCTCGCATGTCAACGACGCCGGCTTCTGGCTCGTCAAGGAGCTGTTCGGACTGACGGTGGGCCAGACGTTCAAGACCTGGTCCGTCATGGAAACGCTGATCTCCGTGGTGGGCTTCGGTCTGGTCATGCTGCTCTCGCTCGTGATTTAGCCGCGCCCAACACAGGCCATACGCAGGAAGCCGCCCGGTCCTTGACCCCTCCTCTGGAGGGAGACAAGGACCGGGCGGCTTCTGTGTATCCTGCGGTCTCTTGGGTCCTGCGGACGTCCGGACGCCTAGGCGCCCAGCGGCGCGGCGGCGACGGTCGGCAGGGTCGGTGACGTGGACCCGCCTGCGGGCTCGACCGTGATGCCGAGGGCGGCGGCGGAGCCGATGCCCTTGACGACTGCCGGCTTGGACAGGGCTTCAGCGTCCATGAGGCCCTGCGACACCGGAGCCGAACCGTCCTTGGGGATCAGCCACATCTGGTAAACCTTGCCCGGCGGCGGAGCCGGAACACCGTTCATCTTGACGACGGCGGCGTCCTTGGACGAGGAAATCGACACGGTGGCGGTGCCGCCCCCGTTGACGTCGACGGTGGCCTGCCGGACGTCGCCGGCCTGCATGACCTGATTCAGCGGATCGTTCTGGTTGGCCACGTACGCGCTGACACCCACGCCGCCAAGGGCGATCACGGCTGCAGCGGCGACGCCGACAAGCCAGTTCCGCATGCCCTGCGGGCGGCGGCGTTCGTCCCTGCGCTTCCGGGCGGCGCCGAGCTCGTCAGCAACGGGCAGTTCAGTCGTGTCGCGTACCGGATGCGGCGGGACGGGCGTCGGTCGCGCCCCGGCGTCAGGGAGGGACACGACGGCGGGGGACTGATCTGCCGTCTGCGCCGGCAGGGAGGACATGATCCGGTCCAGCAACCCGGCCGGAGGTTCTTCCTCGGCGGTGAAGCTGGCGGCCAGGGTCTCCCGGGCCTGCCGGACACGGTCATTGAAGGCATCCCGGTCCGCAGCCGGTGCGGAGGCGAGGAAGTGCTCGATCGCGGCCCGTTCGACGTCGTCCACGGCGTTGAGGGCGTAAATCTCGGCAAGGTCCACGACGCGGCCGGAAGCGAGGTCTGTGGAGATGTCTGCGGTGAATCCGCCGGGGAGGCGGTTGTTGTCATGCGCGTTCATGTCAGTCAATTCAGCTCACCCCCAAGCAGGTCTTCAGTCGGATTAGTCCATCGCGGATGCGGGACTTGATGGTGGGCACCGCGGCATTCAGCCGCTCGGCCACTTCCCGGTACGTGAGGCCGCCGTAGTAGGCCAGCCGCACGGACTCCTGCTGCGTATCGGTCAGCGTCGCCAGGCACCGGACTACGGCCTCGGCCTCCAGCCGGCTGCCGACCTCGTCCGAGACGGAATCGTGGTCGATCTCCTGGCTGCTCGCACCGTACTTGGCTTCGCGGTCAGTGGCGGACTGGGACGACCGAACCTTGTCCACGGCACGGCGGTGCGAGATGGTCATGAGCCAGGCGAGCGGGCTGCCGGCCGCGGCATTGAACTTGGCCGCGTTCTGCCAGACCTGCAGGAAGACTTCCTGTGTGGTGTCCTCGCTGAGTTCTGTATCGATCAGGACCCGGCGTGCCATGCCGAATACCCGCCGGGAGGTGAGGCTGTAGAACTCCGCGAATGCTTCCTGGTCACCCTGTGCAATCAGTCCCAGCAGACTGCCGAGCCGGCCGTTGATGTCGGCTGCGGTGCCCGCCGGTGCGGCGGCCTCGGGGTTCGGGGCATTGGGAGTTTCCATCACTCCCAAGCATAAGGCGCCCGCCGTCGAACGCGGGCCAGGAAGTGCGGCCTGCGGCGTGTGGCCGGCCACTGCCTCACAGGCAGGGCGCGTCGGAAAAAGTGTTGTTCTCACCCGCCGCTCCTCGCTCCCTTCCGTTTTCCCTGCGTGACGTGCTGAGGCGACGGCTTCTGTGCCCGCCTTCAGAAGTGATTCGGCGCGGCCAGGAACCCGGATGGGCGGGAACTGCGGTTTCTTCTGCCGTAGGCTCCCGATACGGCGGCCGCCGGCCCTCTGCGCGAGACGCGCTAGAGCTTGGCCCCGGCGAACCCGTTCTGGCGCCACGCCTCATAGACAGCGATGGACGCCGCGTTGGCCAGGTTCAGCGACCGGAGGGCCGGCAGCATGGGCAGGCGGACGCGGGACGTCACCTGGGGACTGTTCTTGAGTTCCTCCGGTAAACCCACGGATTCGGGGCCAAACAGCAGGACGTCGCCCGGGCGGTAGCGGATGTCTGTGTAGGTCGTCTCGCCGTCGGACGTGAAGGCAAACACCCGCTCCGGCTTTAACGCCGCCCAGGCCGCGTCGATGTCCTTGTGGACGGTCACGACGGCGAGGTCGTGATAGTCGAGGCCGGCGCGCCGGAGCTTGGCGTCGGAAAAGTCAAAGCCCAGCGGCTCCACCAGGTGCAGTTCGGCACCCGTGATGGCTGCCAGCCTGATGGCGTTTCCCGTATTGCCGGGGATTTCTGGGGTGTGGAAGAGGATGCGGAACACCTTCCCATCCTATCCAGCCGGCGGCGTCGGACGCGTCGCCGGTCCGCCGGCGCCCGGGGGGCAGCCCTGCCCGGGGGAGTACCCGGGCTGATCCGGCGCGCCTAGTGCATTCCGCGCAGCAGCCTGGCCAGCACCGGAACGCTCACGGTGTTGGGGGCCGGCCCCGAACTGAGGAACTGCTTGAGGCCGCGGGCCAGACCCGCGGCGTTGACCACCTCGACAAGCCCGGAGTTCTCCCCGTAGCCGCTTCCCTGGCCGCCGGGCGAGCGGCGGTGCCGGTCAATGACCGGCTGGTGCAGATTGCCGTCCGTGCTGTGGACGACAATCCAGCCGGTGACATTGAGCTCGGGAAAAATGTCCTGCATCCGACGCACAACATGGCCCAGCTGGGGCGGGGCCACGGACCGCCCGCCGTGGGTCAAGGTGCTGCCGTTCCACGCGTAGGCGCCCGGCGGCAGCAGCATGGAACCGATGATCGCGAGCCGGTAGCCGGCAAGGAGGGCATGGTCGATGTGGCTGTTGTCGGCCGGGGACTGGAGTCCGTTGATGAGGCGGGCCGCGGGGATTGCGGTCAGGATCTGCCGGCTGATGAGCTGCACGGTGCGCATCTCGCGCTGGATCCTGGCCTCGGCTCCGAAGATCCCGCGCTTGCGGGGCATGCCGTGGACCTGTTGCCGCGCCACGTCGGCGGGAATCAGCGGCACCGCGGAACCGTCGCCGAATTGCTCGAAGGGGGGAACGTAAACCGGCGCGTCCGCGGCGGTATTCCGCGGCGTGTTCGGGCGGCGCACATTGGCTGAGGCCCGGCTGCCCGCGGCCGGGGCGTCGAAATGGGCGCCTTCATCCTCGGCGGGGGATGAATAGGGCCCCCCGGGTGTGCTGCCGTAGGAACGGTCGTAGTCCGCGCGGCGCTTGGCGTCGATGAGCGTCTCGTAGGCGAGGGTGACGCGCCGGAATGCCGCAGGATCGCCGCCGTGGTCCGGGTGGGCGAGCCGGGCGGCCTTGCGGTACGCCACTTTGATGTCCTTTTCCGTCGCCGTCACGGGGATCCTGAGGACTTGGTAATGCGAGCTGCTGCCCTGCGTCAAACAGAAATCCTTTTCGTTGATGGTGCCGGCGTCGGGACTGCCGGACCGTTCGCGCGCGCCCGGCGAGGCCAGTTTAACCGGCTGGAGGATCAACGAGCGTGTGTACCGGGATGGTTCCCGGTGGCTGGCATAATTCAGCGCATGATGATCGCCGTCGCCGTCAACCCGCGCGCGTCCTTTGGCCGGGCGCGGCATGCCGGGAAGGAAGCGGCGGCGCACTTCCGTGCCGCCGGGGCGGAGGTCCTGCTGCTGTGCGAGGACAGCTATGCCGGGCTGGCCCAGGCCGTTGACCGGGCGCTGGAATCGGGCGTGGATGCCCTGGTGGTGGTGGGCGGCGACGGCATGGTCCACCTCGGGCTCAATGCGCTCGCCGGGGACAGGGTCGGAGGCGGCGGTGGCCCCGGCGCAGGGAACGTCGACGGCGGCCGGGTTCCGCTGGGTATCATTCCCACCGGAACGGGCAACGACATGGCCCGGGCGCTGGGCCTGCCGCGGCACAGCCTTCCGGCGGCCTGCGATCAGGTTCTGGAGTCCCTGGCAGGCGGCGGCCGGATGATCGACGCCGGCAGGATCACCGCCGGGGGGACCTCCCGCTGGTTCGCGGGCGTGGTCTCGGCCGGGTTCGATGCCGCCGTCAATGAGCGGGCCAATGCCTGGCGCTGGCCGCGCGGCAAGATCCGCTACCAGCTCGCCATGCTCCGCGAACTGGCCTCGTTCCGGGCCATCAGCTACACGGTGACGGCCGACGGTGAGAGCTGGCAGCAGGACGCCATGCTGATTTCCGTCGCCAACGGCCAATCGATCGGCGGAGGGATGCGGATCGCGCCGGAGGCCGTCCTCGACGACGGCCTCCTGGACCTCTTTATTGTCAGCAGGGTGTCCCGGGCCGGGCTGCTGGCCGTGTTCCCGAGGGTGTTCTCCGGCAATCACGTGGACCACCCCGCGGTGCAGCTGCGCCGGGTCCGCCGCGTGGAACTCGCGGCCGGCAACATCGTGGCCTACGCCGACGGCGAGCGGATCGGGCCGCTTCCCCTGACCATCGAAGTGGTCCCGCGGGCCGTCCGCGTCCTCGCGTAGCGGCCCGGATTACCGGCCCGGCGTAGCGGCCTGCGCGGCAGCTGGGGCCTTTGCGGATTTGCGCGGGGACAACCTGTTCAGCGCCAGGGCGGCCACGAGCAGCCCGAAGTCCCGCAGCGCGACGTCGTAGAAGCCGCCGAGGATGATCAGGTTGATGATGATGCCCAGCAGCCAGGCGGCCACCAGCGCCGACCCGAAGCGGGGGCGCAGCGCCACCATCACGCCGGCGAGGATTTCCACGCCGCCCACGATGTACATGACGGTCTGGGCCGGCAGCGGGACCACGGAGGTCACCGCGGGGGCCAGGTACATGGTCCAGTCGGTCAGCAGGTTGGTGAACTTGTCCAGGCCGAAAAGGACCGGCGCAACCGTAAAGACCGTCCGCAACAACAGGAAGGCCTGGCGGTGCCGGTCCGCCTCCAGCTGCCGGGCCGGTGTCGCGAGGGTTGGGGAAGCTTCCATGGCATGCTCCTTCTAAAGTTGGATAATCCGATTTTAGAACCCCTGAGGGGAATTAAGCAATGATTCTTGTTTTTAGAGATATCCTTGCTTCATGACCAAACTTGCGTGGAACCGCCGGCTTGCGGCGCTCGCGTCCCTGGGGGACGAGAACCGCAGGAAGCTGTTTGACTTCGTCGCCTCGGCACCGGACGCCGTCGGCCGCGACGATGCCGCCGCGGCGCTGGGCCTGGCGAGGAGCACCGCGTCGTTCCACCTGGACCGGCTGGTGAAGGACGGGCTGCTGGCCGTGGAGTTCCGCAAGCTCGGGGGACGGGAGGGCCCCGGCTCCGGGCGCCCGGCCAAGCTGTACCGGGCCGCCGTGGACGAGGTGGCGGCATCGGTCCCGGACCGCCACTACGATCTCGCCGCCGAGCTGCTCGTCTCCGCGATCGAAGCGGCAACACTCGACGGCGGATCGCCCCGGGAGGCCCTGCTCCGGGCCGCCCGCGCCAAAGGGCTGTCAGCGGCCGAGTTGTCAGCGGCCGAGGCGTCAGCCGCTGAGCGCCAGCCGGCGGGGACGGGCGCGGTAGCGGAAGCCGCTGCCGGTCCCGGCGGCGCCGAACCTTTCGCGGACTTCCTGGCGGGGCAGGGCTACTGCCCGGCGGACGACGGCGCCGGCGGCCTGCTGCTGTTGAACTGCCCGTTCCACCGCCTCGCCAGCGGCCACGCGGACGTGGTCTGCGCCATGAACGGAGCCTTCCTCGGCGGTGCCTCCGCAGCCTTGGGGATCGACCCCGGGCGGGTCGAAGCGCTCGCCATCGAAGATCTCAGGGAGCAGGGGAGCGCGCGGCCGGGGCAGTGCTGTGCCCGGATCCTGCCCTCCGGCCGCGGGTAGAATTGGGCTGTGCCTGCCTACCTCGACCATGCCGCCACCACCGCCCTCGCCCCGGAGGCGCTGGCTGCAATGACGCGCGAGCTCGCCCGGACCGGCAACCCCTCCTCGCTGCACGGCTCGGGCCGCCGGGCGCGGCGCGTCGTGGAGGACGCCCGCGAGGCCCTGGCGGCCGCGGCCGGGGCCCATCCCTCCGAAGTCATCTTCACCTCCGGGGGCACGGAAGCGGACAATCTTGCCGTCAAGGGGCTGTACTGGGCCCGGCGCGCGGAGGACCCGACCCGCACGCGCATCCTGTGCTCCGGCGTCGAACATCATGCAGTCCTGGACACGGTGGAATGGCTGGAGCGGCACGAGGGGGCTGAGGTCTGCTGGCTGCCCGTCGACGCCGATGGCGTCGTTGACTTGGCCGCGCTGGAGGCGGAACTGTCCCGCGATCCGGCGTCGATCGCCCTGGTGACCGTCATGTGGGCCAACAACGAGGTCGGCAGCATCCAGCCGATCGCCAGGATCGTGGAGCTGGCCCACCGCGCCGGCGTGCCCGTGCACTCCGACGCCGTCCAGGCCTTTGGTTCGGTCCCCGTGGACTTCCGCGGCATCGGGCTGGATGCCATGTCCATTTCCGGGCACAAGATCGGCGGCCCCGTGGGCGTCGGTGCCCTGCTCCTTGGGCGGGCGGTCAAGCTGACACCGGTGCAGCACGGCGGCGGCCAGGAGCGGGACGTGCGTTCCGGCACCCTGGACACCGCCTCCATCGCGGCCTTCGCCGCCGCCGCCGAAGCAGCTGTTGGCCGGCTCGGCCAGGAAGCCGCCCGGATCTCGGCCCTGCGGGACCGGCTGATCGGGGGCGTCCGTGAGGCTGTCCCCGAGGCAGTGCTGCGGGGCGCCCCGGGCGCCGGGAGGCTGCCGGGCAACGCGCATTTCACCTTCCCCGGCTGCGAGGGCGACTCGCTTCTGTTCCTGCTGGACCTGGCCGGCGTCGAATCCTCCACCGGTTCCGCCTGCACGGCGGGCGTTCCGAGGCCCTCACATGTGCTGCTGGCCATGGGCCTGGACGAGGACACGGCGCGGGGTGCGCAGCGCTTCACCCTCGGGCATTCCTCGACCGACGCCGACGTCGACGTCCTGCTTGCCGCGCTGCCGGGCGCCTACGCCCGGGCACGCCAGGCCGGCATGGCCGGGCATGAGTCCAGCATCCAGACCGCGGGCACCGTCGCCCGCGAATCCGCGCGTCAGGCTTCCTTAGGGAACTGATCCAGGAGCTGGTCCAGCGGTACCGATGAGTCCGTGAGGAGATCCGGGCTGATGGCGGCGCGGGCACTGATCAGCGCTTTGATCGCCTTTTGCGGTTTGGCTGCGCGGGGCCAGTTGACGTTCATCCCGGCCACCACGCGGCCCTCGCGCTGCCAGAACGCGATGAACTCCTTGTCCGCGAGCGAGCCGCGGATCGCCGGGGGTCCGGCAACGAGCGACGGGAACCCCGAGTACTCCATGCTGACGTCGTACTGGTCCGTGTAGAAGTACGGGATGGTATCCAGCACGGCGTCGAGGCCGAGCATGGCCCGGGCGGCGACCTTGCCGCCGTTGAGGGCATTGGACCAGTGCTCGCTGCGGTGGTGCTCGCCGGTGAACGGGTGCAGGGCATTGGCGACGTCCCCGGCGGCGAAGATCCCCGCGGTCCCGGTGCGCAGCGAGGCGTCAGTGAGAATGCCGTTGCGGATTCCGACGCCGGCCGCCTGCGCCAGCCCCACCTCCGGAAACACTCCCACGGCAATGACCACAAGGTCGGCCGGGAGGATTTCTCCGGTGTCGGTGCGGACGCCGGTGACCCGTCCGGAGGTGCCCGTGATTTCCGCCGCCGAGGCCGGCAGCCGGAACTGGACGCCGTTGGCCTCGTGCAGGGAGCGAAAGAAGCCGCCCAGCTCGGGCCCGATCGCCGCGGACAGCGGCACCTCTTCGAGCCCCAGCAGGGTGACGGCGTTGCCGTAGCTGCTCGCGGCCGCGGCCAGTTCCATCCCGATCCAGCCCGAGCCGACCATCACCACATTCCGGCCGCCGTCGGCGAGGGCGCCGCGAAGGCGGCGGCTGTCCTCCACCGTGCGGAAAGTGCTGACCCCCGCCAGCGCACTGCCCGGAAGGGGGATGCTGCGCGGGCTTGCCCCGGTCGCGAGCAGCAAGGACGTGTACTGCAGCCGGCTCCCGTCGCGCAAAACCACCGCCCGGCCGGCCGGGTCCAGTTCCGTGACCCGTACGCCGGGCCGAAGGTCGACGTCGTTGGCGCCATACCACTCTTCCGGCACCACGGGCAGGGCGTCCTCGCCCGATTTGCCCAGCAGGTAGTCCTTTGACAGCGGCGGGCGGAGGTAAGGCGCGTGGGACTCCGCGGCGAGCACCGTGATGCGCCCGGAGAAGCCCTCCGTCCGCAAGGTCTTGGCGGCAGTGGCGCCCGCCAGGCCGCCGCCCGCGATCACGATGTCCTCATTGGCCATGGTCTGCTCGATTCCGACGTGCCGGTGCCAAGTTCATCAATCTAAAATCACTTCGTTTGATTTTAGATTCGCCGGCGGCGGCGGGTCAAGGGGTTTTGGGCGGGGAATCGGCGTGGCGATAGAATGGGCTCGCAGGCTTTGTGCTATCCGGCCCGATGAGCGCCAACTTTGGGCCACTTGATCTGTGCCATTTGATCTGTGCCACGTGCTGAGCGTCAGGTGTTTGATGCCACGGACCGGCACAAGCCGGCGATACCCCCGAAAACTAGAGAAAGCCAGTATGCGAGTTCTAGCAGCCATGAGCGGCGGCGTTGATTCCGCCGTTGCCGCCGCCCGCGCCGTCGAGGCAGGGCACGACGTCGTCGGGGTCCACCTCGCGCTGTCCCGAATGCCGGGCACCCTGCGGACCGGCAGCCGCGGCTGCTGCACGATCGAGGACTCCCGCGACGCCTGGCGTGCCTGTGACATCCTCGGGATCCCGTACTACGTCTGGGACTTTTCCGAGCGGTTCAAGGAAGATGTTGTCCAGGACTTCATCGATGAGTACGCCGCGGGCCGCACCCCCAATCCCTGCATGCGCTGCAACGAGCGGATCAAGTTCGCCGCCTTGCTGGAGAAGGCCATCGCCCTGGGCTTCGATGCCGTGTGCACAGGCCACTACGCGAAAGTCATCACGGACGCCGACGGCAACCCCGAACTGCACCGCGCCGCGGACTGGGCCAAGGACCAGAGCTATGTGCTGGG
>ENA-OWNT01000631-OWNT01000631.1-seawater-metagenome-genome-assembly--contig:-NODE-631-length-70522-cov-6.457903_pt1 | contig 70522 bp, 69 predicted proteins | sample MGYA00238136_ERZ651165 | MGnify/ENA primary metagenome ERZ651165 (study PRJEB26861, sample SAMN08777766) | seawater metagenome | isolation source: coastal seawater | place: USA: Florida | collected... | reverse complement strand
GGCTCTGGAGCAGGGGGTGGCGGAGGTGGTGCAGCCTGTTGTTGAGCAGCAAGGCGTGCAGCTTTTTCAGCTTCTTCGCGCTCCTGCATTTTCGCCCAATCTTCATCGGACATGCCATAGGGCTTATACTCGCCCATTCCTTCAAGGCGCTCATCATTGGCATCGACTTCTTCAATTTCCAAATCTGCTTCTGTAGTGAAACCCTCTGCCGCACCCTGGCGTTTTGCAAGGGATTCCATCCACTTCATCATTTCTTCCGGCGACATTGAGTCGAAATCGGGCGTATCAGACATGACTCAAACCTCTCTATCGTGGTAACTGTGTGCAACCTGTTTTAACATCAATTATTCCTGGTCGTCGAATTCGTCATCAAATTCATCGTCAAAATCGAAATCATCAAAATCATCATCGAAGGCATCATCAAAATCATCGAAATCTCCGGCAAATTCGTCATCAAAGCCTTCAAATTCGCTATTTTCTACAGTCAGGCTGTCGTTGACCGTTGTTGCTGTATTGTCTTCAATGTTGAATTCATCATCCTGTGTGACAACTTCGTCTGTTTCAAACTCAAAATTATCCTCGAATTCACCATCATATTCATAATCCTGCGCGCTTTCAAAATCTTCTTCAAAGCCACTCAGGTAATCCGGTACGGCATCTATCGGGTCATCACCGCGTGCAAGGTTTTGGAGTGCCTCGCCCCGTGCCCATACCGGTGGTGCTGAGAATTCAAAGCCTCTACGTGGTACAGGCATCGGCGGTGGTGGCGGATTTGAGGCGTAATCATCCTCAATAATCTCCATCATGCCGGATTCTTCCTCTACTATATCCTGTAACCACTCGAAATCGCTATTAATTGTTGCAGATTCGTTGATATTACGTTCGCGGAGTGTATTATCGCGCTCATCAAAGCCTTCATCCAGATAACCTTCGTCCTCAGCTTCGAAGTCTAAATCTAAGCCCGGAACCATCGCATTGAGCCAATCCGGGGCGTTATCTGCATCAACAACTTCAACTTCTTCTTCATAGTCGTCTTCATCAACACTCGCAGCAACAAAGGCGGCTTCGGGTTCTTCTGCCAGAGGGATTGCCTCTTCTTCTTCTTCAAAATCTTCTTCAAAGAAGTCATCTTCTGCAACGGGTTCTTCCGCAGCATCGTCTTCATAGACAACTTCCTGATAATCGCTTTCTTCTTCCCAGCCGTCATCATCCAGCATTTCCATTTCCGGCTCAAGTTCCGGTAAGGATTCTTCGGCGTCTTCAAGCCAGGGCGGGAGTTCGTTATCTGCCGGACTGTCATCAACTCCGCGTGAAACACGGATACTCTGTAGCATTCCGGTCATGCCTGTTGTGGATGACACGTTGAGGTCATAATCTTCTTCCGGCTCATTATACTCTTCCACGATTTCCTCTTCCTCACCTGACCAGGCATCCTGTTCTTCAATACCGATGTCATCCAGCCAATCGCCAGCCTCTTCTGCGACAGGCTCTGTACCCGGTTCAGGGTCTGCATAGAGTTGTTCTTCTTCTTCAAGCTCATCGGTGAATCCTTTACCGAGTTCGCCCCATCCATCCTCTTCTGTTTCAGGTTGTTCTTCTAATTCGTCCGTAAATCCAGAACCAATCACACCCCATTCTCCTGATTCTTCCACCGCTATTTCTTCATCATCCAGATTAGCTAACCAATCTGCGCCTTCCGGTTCAGCCAGGTCTTCTTCGCTAATGTCTTCAAAGTCAAAATCATCAATCTCAGGGGCATCTTCTGTTGCTTCCGAGAGCCAATCGGCATTTTCAGCGTCTAATTCGTCGGTGAAACCGGGTCCCAGGTCTTCCCAATTGCCTTCCTGTTCAGCGACAGGTTCGGCGTCTAATTCATCGGTGAAGCCAGCCCCGACATCACCCCAATCGCTTTCCTGTTCCGCGACAGGTTCGGGACTATCAATGTCAGCTAACCAGTCAGCTTCTGCGGGTTCAAGCTCATCGGCTTCTTCATCGAAGTCGAAGTCATCAAAACCGGAATCTTCTTCGGCAACAGGTTCGGGACTATCGAGATCGGTTAACCAATCAGCTTCTGCGGATTCAAGCTCTTCATCGGCTTCTTCACCAAAGTCGAAGTCATCAAAGCCGGAATCCTCAGCGACAGGTTCGGGACTATCAATATCAGCTAACCAGTCAGCTTCTGCGGGTTCAAGCTCCTCATCGGCTTCTTCGCCAAAGTCGAAGTCATCAAAACCGGAATCTTCTTCGGCGACAGGTTCAGGACTATCAATGTCAGCTAACCAGTCGGCTTCTGCGGGTTCAAGATCATCGGCTTCTTCACCAAAGTCGAAGTCATCAAAACCGGAGTCCTCAGCGACAGGTTCAGGACTATCGAGATCAGTTAGCCAATCAGCTTCTGCGGGTTCAAGCTCATCGGCTTCTTCACCAAAGTCAAAGTCATCAAAACCGGAGTCCTCAGCGACAGGTTCGGCATCATCAAGGTTTGCTAACCAATCAGCTTCTGCGGGTTCGGCATCCTCGTCGGCTTCTTCACCAAAGTCGAAGTCATCAAAACCGGAATCCTCAGCGACAGGTTCAGGACTATCAAGATCAGCTAACCAGTCGGCTTCTGCGGGTTCGAGATCATCAGCTTCTTCGCCAAAATCAAAATCATCAAAACCGGAGTCCTCAGCGACAGGTTCGGGACTATCGAGATCAGTTAGCCAATCGGCTTCTGCGGGTTCAAGCTCATCGGCTTCTTCACCAAAATCAAAGTCATCAAAACCGGAATCCTCATCGACAGGTTCGGCATCATCAAGGTTAGCAAGCCAATCGGCTTCTGCGGGTTCGGCATCCTCGTCGGCTTCTTCACCAAAGTCGAAGTCATCAAAACCGGAGTCCTCAGCGACAGGTTCAGGAATATCAAGACCGGTTAACCAGTCAGCTTCTGCGGGTTCTGCATCCCCGGCAGCTTCTGCTTCATCAGACATCCAGTCGAGAGCTTCTTCCTCTTCTGCTTCGCCAAAGTCCCAGTCGAAACCATCATCGGCGCTGTCATCTGCATCCCCCCAGTCAAGGTCTTCTAAGCCTGTTTCACCGAAGTCATCGAAATCTCCGGCAAGGAGTTCTTCCGCCTGTGCTTCTGCAACAGGTTCTTCACCGTCAAGAGCACGTAACCAATCAGATTCTTCCTCAAAAGAATCATCCTCTGATAGCGGATCAATATCGGGTAATTCCATATCATTGTCATTATCATTCAGGAAATCTAACATGCTAGATGGTTGAGCAGCAGGTTCATCATCCTGAACGTCATCTACTTCAAGCCAGTCTAATTCTTCATGTTCATCATCCAGGTCGAGTTCATTGGTAGGGTAGTCTTCTGGATTGAGTTCTTCTTCTAGCTCATCATCACCGTCAGTGAGCCATGCCATCGGGTCTTCACCTGCGCGGGGGTCAAATTCCCCATCCTCAGAATCATCGTCCAAATCAACCCCGGCTTCCGAGAGCCATGCCATCGGGTCTTCATCTGCGACGGGTTCAGTTTCCTCATCCTCAGAATCATCAGCATTGAGCCAATCCATACTATCATCGGGTTGATCGATCATGGTTTCCTGCATTTCTGTATCTATGAGCAAATCATCAACAGGCTCTTCACCTGTAGTATTGGTCAAATCAGCAATATTCAGCAAATCATCTAAAGCAGAATCGTCCGAGAACCAATCATCATCGGCAGTGTCGTCTTCAAAAAATTCCACCCCATCATCCTGCAACCATTCCATCGGGTCGCCTTCAATAGGAGCGGTGTCTTCGGTATCTTCTATATTGAGAAGCTGGTCTGTGAGCAAATCATCGGTTTCTGAGGCAACAAAATCGTCTTCATCAGTGATCTCGACCTGACTATCATCCAGCCATGCCATCGAGTCATCGTCATCTGAATCTTCGAGTTCGTCGGTATTCAGTCCCTCGAATTCACCTGTCCGCTCGAAATCAAGACCTTCGTCTTCAAGCCATGCCATCGGATTTTCTTCGGAATCACTCACGAGGTCTTCAAGCTCATCTGTGCCGAAGAGATCGTCTCCCGGATCATCATCCCCACCAAGCCATGCCATCGGGTCAACTTCATCTGATTCCAGGCTGACCGGGTCATTATCTTCTGCGAAAAGTGGCGAGACAACGTCTGCATCTTCATCAAAATCAATGCCACTACCCTGCATCCATGCCGTCGGGTCATCGGGATTGACAGCAGCAGATTCTGGTTCAGCGAGGTCATCCGTACCAAAGAGATCATCTTCGTCCCGTGCTGTATCTCCTAATAAATTATCGTCCGAGAGCCATGCCATCGGGTCATCATCGCCGTCTTCATCTATCGCGCTAACGAGGTCATCAGTGCTCATTTCATCGAATTCGCCGCTATCGGTTGAATCCAGCAGAGCATCGTCATTTAACCAGGCAAGCGGATCGGTATCAGGTTTTTTGCCAGTCGTCTGTGCGGGAGCATCAATGTCAGCAAAAATATCATCCTCATCATGAGAGGCATCAAATTGACCGTCGGCAACTTCATCCAGCCAGCTTAAATCGTCTGTTTGACTTTTGCCTTCGCCCTGTTTGCCTGATAATTTCCCGAGCAAGCCAGTGAGATTTTCTGCCTCAGCAGCAGGAGAACCGTAATCATCTTCTCCGAGCAATCCGGTTAAGCCTGTGCCATCATCGCCAACGAAGTCTCCGCTATCTCCAGCTTCTTCTAGCTCTCCCAGCAGGTCAGTTAAGCCCGTGCCTTCCGATGCCAGATCGTCAAAGAGAGCATCATCGTTGTCATCATCAAAGAGCGAGAAGTCAGCAATGTCTTCATCTTTAACTGTGTCGTCTGTTCCGGCGCTATCGGGGAAGTTGAAATCATCCGGTAGCAAATCACTCAAATCATCGGTGACTTTCTTGGGAGGCGTGACAGGTGCTGCGACTGCCTCATCCTGTAATTCATTCAGCCAATCATCGGAAGCGGCTTCGGCGACAGGTTCATCGTCAAAGTCGAAATCATCCATGCTGATGTCAGCATCGTCTGCTGCTGCTTCAGCTTCAACCAGTTCTTCAATATTTTCTAACCAGTCCGGGGCATCTTCCTGAGATGCGAGGGTTGCGGCATAACGTGCAAAATCGAGTTCTTCGACTTTGAAACGTTTGTGGTCAACAACATCTCCGGTGGCAAGTTCATAGGCGAGGAAGGGGTCAATCGCTTCGACACGGCTAAGATAACGCTGTGCATCGGATGGGCGTTCAGCTTCTAACCACAGTTCGGTCATGATGCGGTTGGCATCCACTGCGAAAGGGTAGGAGTTGATAACATCGAGCGCTACTTCTGCTGCCTCAACATGATCGTCATTGCTCCATAATGCCCGCGCCTTAATCAATTGCAGGTCGGCTCTATCCGGCACTTTCTTGAGCGTGCGGTCTAATAATTCGAGTGCTTCGGCGTGCATCCCGGCTTTGACATATTGATTGGCAACAGCCCCTGCGGTGAGTTGAATTTTATCAACATCAACATCACGGAATTTCTTATACAACTCGCGCAGACGATCATTGACCTGTGTGCTACCCGGTTGAACATCAAATGCACGTTCAATATGCCAGAGTGAAGCATCGGGTCGATTTTCGTTTTCGTAAATGATGCTCAGTTGATAGTGCGAGCTAAAGTCATCGGGGATTGCCGCTAAGAGACGACGAAAAATTTCGCCAGCTTCTTCGTAGCGTTGTTGCCGCATGAGGGCACGTCCCATGTTGCGATAGACTGCTGCATTCTTGGGGTAGAATTGCAAGACATGCGCCGCGTGTGCGATGGCTTCATCCATACGACCCTGGCGAATCATGTTCTCAATGCGTTCTATATATGCGTTTAAAGTAATTTCTTCTGCCATTCGGAGCAGCCACCCTGCCTGCAAAATTTATAATTCAGATAACAATAGGGGGATAATGGTAATCGTATGTTGTTTTTCCCCGATTTGCTACCATTGAGTCTGGATTCAGTCTTATTTTTAATAACATTCAGTATAACACATCTGTCCTGTTATTGATTAAGATGCGACCTTAATCCTATACGAACAGTACCTCCGGTTGGCATCTGCCCATAACTCATATCATTGTAAGGTGTATTGATGAATCATGCCACGTATCGAAGCGTAATTTTTGTAATATTGCTTGTGAGTTTGCAGATTATAATGTTTTCTGCCGATGCACAGGACTCTTCACCGACTCTGAATGACTTCTGGAATGGCGATGCAGAGTGGCTTGTCGATATTTATGATGTCGGCTTACCTGTGGGGGAGAGTGATACGATTATCATGCCAGATGGCTCATTCCGCAGTTATTTACATGGTAGTGATCGTTCTGCGGGAATCATTGACCAGTGCGGGATGCCAGCAGAATTTCCCGGTTGCTTAACCCTGTGGACAGGTAATGAGAATGGCGAGTCATTCAGTTTAGATGTGCCTGTTTGCTTGATGCCCTGTGGTTCATGCCCCTGTGATGATGTTAATGACCATATCCTCGCACAGCAATATCCGCGTGTGGCAGTAGCAGATGATGGAATCTGGTATATGGTCTATGAATGGCACGCTCAAGTCATTGTTCGAACCAGTGAAGATGGTTTAGTGTGGTCAGATTGGGATTATCTGGAAACCCCCGCCGGAACTTGGCAATCGAGTTATGCTCCCTGTTCAGACATTGAAAGCATTGGTGAACATCCGAATATTCGTGGACAGGCAGACGATTGTATCCTCGGTGCGCCACCGGGACTCTATATAGAAGGGGATATGCTCTATGTCTTTGTGATGGCAGGGAGTGCCCCCGCTCATATGCGTTGCTACAAAGGAAACCGTCACGGCGATTTAGCGAATTTACAACTTTGTGATACCGACCCCTTATTCACAGGCTCAGAAACTTATGGAGATGTCAATTTAACGGGAGACGAAGCCGCAGCATTCTGGGATTTTCGCTATATTTCCAGCGCGGACGTGATTCAATCCGGTGACTATTACTACATGGCATATGAAGGTATCCGGGGACCCTCTGAACTGGAATTCGGTCGCGATAATCAATTTGGTTTAGGATTTGCACGTGCAACCGCACTCGATTCTGAATGGGAAACACTGGAACGCAATCCGGTGGTGATGGGTTTAGTCGATAATTGGGGTATCGGTCATGCTGATTTACTGGTGATTGATGGTGTCACGTATATGTACAGCGCGACTTCGCAAATAACACGCGGCAGGTATCGTCTGGAGTGGGTAGGGCAGTAAAAGTGCTGAGGCTATAATCCGGGGCTGATTCTCATGGGCGATGATCCCATTCATCACGTAGTTCTCTAATATATTCATCAACGTCAACATCTTTCCAGATTTCCGCCCCCAGACCCCGTAATTCTAACAAACTATGTTGTTTGATTCCGGTGGTTCAGCTAATGTATCAACCAGAATGTGTATCAACTGTTTGCGTTCTTCAACTGATAAGATTGATGCTTGCTCAACAATTTCCTGTACCGTCATTTATACACCTCCATTTCTGATAATTATATCATGGATGACTGCTATATTATGTCACGCTAGCATGATTGACATTCCGGTGGATACTGTACTTCAATGATATTGTCAGCGGATTTGCTTGTAATCGTACAACAGGCGTGAAGATGAGCTTTTAGCTGTTGCCGCCCCCGTTGCACCCGCGATTTAATTGCTGGCAGCGAAACGCCTTCACTATCAGCAATGTCCTGTAGTTTGCTATCTGTGAAATGTGCCTGAAACAGAGCATCACGGTATTTGTCAGGCAATTTGTCCATCAATGATGTCACGCAGGGTTCAAGCTCTTGAAGGACGCTGTCAGTGGAGTCTTCTTCGAGCGCTAACATCTCCGGGAGGATTTGCTCCGGGCGTTTTTTTCGATAATGGTCAATGATGGTGTTGCGGGCAATTTTGTATAACCAGGGTAAGAATTTCTCTTCATCCTGTAGCCCGTCTATCTTTTCAACAGCTTTCAACAAAATATCTTGCACAATATCTTCTGCTGACTGAGGATTATCGACACGCTTAACCACGAATAGATACAGATTGTGCCGGATGTCTTGCCAGTTCATTAAATATTTTCTCCATTAAATACAAAATCAAAATGCCGATAAGCGATTGTATCGGCATTTCGAAGCTAGATACCAGAGTGTTTATCTACAACCGCAACTTCCTGCGGGTTGGTCTGTTGAGCAGCAGGTCCCTTTCGCAGAGGGTTCACAACAGCTACTCTGTTTTGTCTCCGAACAGCAGGCTGATGTGCTGCTAGCTTGCTGTTCCGTTGCACCAATAATTTCTGAGGCAGGGACAGGATGTTGTTTTTCTGACATAGTGCGCTCCTTTTGTTAATATATGTCATCCTTAAAGACGGGAAAGCTTGAAAAAAGATGCAAATTCGTCCGGGAAGAATTAGACATTCTGTCAATTTTAATGTTGATCAGTGTTAAAAATTAATATAAAGTTGTTTTCTTAATTATTATTACGGTGATTTTAATTTATACTACCGTTATAAATCGTAATGTAATAGGATAGCAAAATACATGGTCAGAACACCATACCACCAGGAACAACTCACAGAAGGTTTGCTCTACCAGAAATACGAGCCTCATATTCACAGTTTCACATTTTCGAATATGAAGAACGAAACGATTGATGCTGCATTTGAGGTAACACAAAAACTCGATCAAATCTATGCAGAAAAAGAAAGGCATATCCAGTACTTATATGTACTGGAACAGGTGACATATTCGCCCCATGTTTTACGACGGGCGATAGAATCCGTTGATTCAAGATCGGAATCCTTACATGAATCCAGCGCGGTTGTTGCGGATACATTCCTCACAAAAGTGCTGGAGACTGTCATGTTTCCCAAACTCAATTTGCATAAAAAACAGGCATTGTCCTTTTTCAGTACAGAAGCAGAAGCCTTCGCATGGTTTGAAGAACGCCGTAAAACCATAGGCAAATAACTTCTCGCTAACAGGCATTCGTAATACCATGATGAGCAGCAGGTGATTGATTCACCCGCTGCTTTTTGATACACTGGTCTCATTGAAAAAAGTTTTATAAGGGTACTTACATGGTCGAAGCACAGGTCGAAAAAAAAACGGGCGCGGAGAATGTTTTCTGGGATTTATCGGTTTATTATGATAGCCCCGATGATCCGCGCATAGATACAGATTTAGCGAAAATCGAAACAGATGTAAAGCAGTTTGTCGAAGATTATCGCGGGAAAATAGCGGAACTGGTTGCGGAAGAACTCGGCGAAGCCTATGCCCGCATGGAAGCAATTTATGACGATTTCGGACGGATTACCAGCTTTGCCAGCCTCAATTTTTCTGTCTATTCCACCGACCCGAAATGGGGTGCATTCATTCAGAAAGTTCGTGAAAAGAGTGCCTCACTCGGTCAGAAACTGGTATTTTTGAACCTGGAATGGAATCAACTGGATGATGCGCGTGCAAAAGAAATAATGGCTGACCCCGTCTTGCGCGATTATGCTTATCACCTCGAAGTTGAACGCAAAAATAAACCCTATCAACTGAGTGAAGCAGAAGAACAAATCCTGATTGAAAAATCGGTCACCGGGAGCAGTGCCTGGAGTCGCTTCTTCGACCAGATCATGAGTGGTTTGACAGCACATTTTGATGGTGAAGATTTACCATTTGAGCAGGTTCTGAGCAAAATTCAGGGTAATCCTGACCGTGATGAACGTAAAAAAGCTGCTGACGCGATTACTGCCGCCCTCGAAAGCAAGACAATGGAATTAACCTATATTTTCAATGTGCTTGCTGCCGATAAAGCCAGTGATGACCGTTTGCGCGGGTATCCCACATGGCTTACATCCCGAAATCTGGGCAATAAAGCCAGTGATGAAACTGTCGAAGCATTGATTAATTCGGTGACATCAAATTATGACATCGTCGCTGACCACTACACGGTCAAAAAGGCATTGCTCGGTTATGATGAACTCTATGATTATGATCGTTATGCACCCCTGACCCTCAAAGAGAGCGATACGTTCTATACATGGGATGAAGCGAAGAAAATCGTGCTGGACGCTTACACCGGATTTAATCCGCGCATGGGTGAGATTGCATCACGCTTCTTCGATGAAAATTGGATTCACGCTCCGGTAATTCAGGGTAAACAGGGCGGGGCATATGCTTCTTATGGCACGAAAAAATCTCATCCCTGGATTTTCACCAATTACACCGGAACGGCAAATGATGTTGCGACCCTCGCTCATGAGATGGGACACGGTTTGCATATGTTCCTCGCTGGCGAAAAACAGACCCTGTTCAGCATGTACACACCACTGACCACTGCTGAAACAGCATCGGTTTTCGGTGAGATGATCGTTTTCCAAGATTTGATGAAAAAGGAAAGCGATAAAGAAGTCCAGCTTGCGATGTTGACTGAAAAAATTGACAGCACCTTCGCGACTGTCTTCCGCCAGATTGCCATGAATCGCTTTGAAGATGCCATGCACACCGCACGCCGTGAAGAAGGTGAATTGACTACCGAACGTCTTAGCGAACTCTGGATGTCTACCCAGAAAGATATGTTCCAGGGTAGTGTCACCATGCGCGATGAATACAAACAATGGTGGAGCTATATCTGGCATTTCCTCGGCGCACCGGGTTATGTTTATGCTTATGCTTTCGGTGAATTGCTGGTACTCGCGCTCTACAACCTCTATGAGCAAACAGGCGATAGCTTCATTCCGAAATATGTGGAATTACTGGCATCCGGTGATAGCGATTATCCTGAAAATCTGCTGGCAAAAGTCGGCGTTGACCTCAATGACCCTGATTTCTGGAACAAAGGCGTTGACCTGATTCGCAAGCTGGTCGAACAGGAAAAAGCCCTCGCGAAAGAACTCTATCCTGACAAATTTTAGTCTTCTGTAGTGGCACAGCGTGCCGTGCTAGATAAGAGAGCGTATCCGTGATGGTGCGCTCTTTTTTGTTACCCTTTAGAAAAAACTAAAATGCTTCCTGAGAAAATCTGTTCTAAAATAGAATCAGGTATCGCAAAATAAATTTGAGAGGTGTATCTCATATGCAACAGATTATTCGTGATGTTCCTATTTTTTATGAAGCGTGCGGTGAAGGACTTCCCATCCTCTTCATGCACGGTAGCCCTAACGATCATAAAGTGATGCTCAATTCCTTTGAACCCATTTTCGCTGACAAACCAGGCTGGCAGCGAATCTATGTGGATTTACCAGGTATGGGGCAAACACCGGGTGCGGATTGGATTCAGGGGAATGAGGATGTCATCAACTTAATGGGGGAGTTTCTGGATGCGATTGCTCCAGGGCAAGATTTCGTTGTAGTCGGGTTCTCTTATGGTGGCTTTCTGGCACGGGCATTAGCCTATCTCTACAATGAGCGTTGCCGGGGTATGATGCTGCTTGCACCTTCGGTTTTTCCAGCCGGTCAACGCACTTTACCGGAAGCTAACATCATCGTGAAAAATCCTGACCTATTTGCCGATGTGCCGGAACAAATTCGTGTCATATTCGAACGGGCAATTGCCGTACAGACAGAATATGTCGCCCGTCGTAGCAAAGAAGATATTTTGCCTGCAATACTCGGGGCAGATTATCAATTTCTTGCACGCCTCCGCTCGACATTGTCTTATCAGGATGAAATGAATGCTAAAGGCTTCGATAAGCCCGGGCTGTTTTTGCTGGGTCGTCAGGATGTCGTCACAGGGTATGAGGATCCAATGGCTTTGCATAAGGTTTATCCACGAACAAGTATCGTCGTGCTTGACCGTTGCGGACATGGTCCATTGCTCGATCAGAAAGACCTCTTTGAAGTATTGACTGCTGAATGGCTATTCCGTGTAGAAGAAGCACTAGAATTCTAAAAATTACGGGAGGCATACCTGTGTCTCCCGCCTCATTCGCCTGAAAAACTGTCCCGCACTATAATCATTACAGCAAACATTATGAGGGACAACTTTATGGATACAATACTTGAACTACTACAGGATAATATGGTCGAAGCAGTGGTGACAGTGGTTTTTACATTTGTCATCCTGTCGGTCGGGTTTGCATGGGGTAGACGGCGCATGGCAGGTATTTCGCAAACATGGGAAACGGTCGCCGCAACGCACGGATTAAATTATGCCAGCAATCCGATTACCTATGATTATGGCAGTCTGGTCGGGAATCAGACATGGGACTATCCCGGCATGGAAGGGCAATACCGACGGCGACAGGTGCAGGTGCAAACCTCTGCCGGGATGAAAGGGCGCGAAGCCGGACGATTCATGCTGGTCGCGACTGTTCAACTGGAGAAAACAGCACCATTCACCGCCCTGACGTATAAACGCCCCTTCAATGATGCGATTCGCCAGCGTATCAAGAAAGACACAAAGAGCAATCACAAAGCCTTAAAAGCCTTCAAAATTCGTTCTGAAGATATAGATTTTCTGGTCAATTTATCGCAGACGATTGATTTAAGCGGAGGATTGAAAACGCAAAAATTCCGTACCGGACAATTTCTCTTCGATGGCAAGTGGTTCGTGTTCGAAGGCGCAACATCGGGTTACAAAGCATCGCCGGAAGATGCGATTGCACTCTTAGACTGGCTCTGTGATATCGCCGATAGAGTGGATGCTTCATCACCTTGATTGCCTGACAGTCTGTTGCTGTATTATACATATTCCGTCATGAGCTTTACTATTATCTTGACAGCGGGTGATGTCTAAACTATCTTGTGTGCCATATTTATTTTTTGGGTCAGAGGGGCAGAATGCAAAACAACGAATGGCAAAGCCTACGCTACGATATACTGGAGGGGGATATTCACCACATCACATACCTGGAGATATCCCGAAACGCCGTTGATGAGTATATGGAAGTTTTAGAACATATCCTTGAAACCACACCGGGCGATAGTGTTATTAAGATGATTGTCGAAGTAGAAGGTTCTGACCGATCGCAACCCCTTGTGCGTGTACAGAGTAGTCTCAATGCCCTGATGAAAAGATATCCTGAACGTGCGCCATTACGGATTGCCCGTTTAAACACAAAGGTCAATGTGCTTGGCAAGGTTGTTTCCGTTATGATGCAAAGTGTCCAGCGGAGCGATGATAAGCTGGAATATTTTGTCCGTACCGATGTCGATAAAGCCATTCAATGGCTAAATGCTTCCGACTGAATTTCTGTACAAAATGCAAAATTATAATTTTGAATCAAAAAGTCCCGCATAACGGGGACTATTTTTCACAATTTTCTGGTGGACAGAACAGGCTCTGTCCTTCAGGATTAGTTATTGACGCGGGTGACGTATTCGCCGCCTTTGTCGATATTGATTTTGATGACATCACCAACATTGATGAACATCGGTGCTTGCACTTTTAATCCGGTTTCGAGTGTCACTTCTTTTTGCGGATTGTTGGCGCGGTCGCCGGTCACAGCATTTTCAACTTCGATGACTTCAAAGTCGATGGTTGAGGGCAATTCATAATCGAGAATTTCGCCTTCGAAACTGGTGAGTTTCAATTCCATATTCTCTTTGAGGTAATGAATATCATCCCCGAACACACCACGATTAAGTTGTGGCTGTTCATAGGTCTGCATATCCATGAAAGTCAGGAATTGACCATCATCATAGAGATATTGAACCGTTGTACCTTCTAAGCGAACATCGTTAATTTTTGCGCCACTGTTGTATGTTTTGATCGTGGTTGACTCACTACGCAAATTAAAGACAGTTACTTTAATCGTCGCGCCACCACGTGCGGTTTTGTTATGGCTGTAATCTACGACTTTGTAAAGTTCGCCATCTTCCTGATAGGTCGTGCCTTTACGAAGTTTATTGCTATCGATCATTACTGCGTTTCTCCACTATGTTCTAAACGAGGGCTGATGGCAACAGTATATCTGACAAATTTCAAAAACTATAGGGCAAAGGGATTGGTGACTATTTTTCAGAAAAGTAGTCACTTCGCATAGTGTCTTTGACTGAAATGATGTGTCGCTCATACTGTGCATAAATCGAATTGAGGAGCGCAATCATGGACTATCCAGCGAAAGAAAAAAGAGAATTTGTAGCAAAAAATAAAGTATCGGTTGACCCGAAAGTGAAATGGTTTGTCACAGCAGGATTCACATGGGGACTGTCCGTTGCCGTTGTAATTGGCTTTTTCATCGTAGCTCTCCTGAATTATGAATTTACCTGTTGTTCGGCATCCCGCACCGTTTATCGTAGGGCGTATATGAATTTAGCGGGAACAATTCTGGAAAGTTTGCCATTTATTTTCACTGCGGGGACTATTTTATCCAGCATCTTAGTTCACAAATTCTTGAAAATCAAACGGACTGTGATTGCCTTGCTGCTAAGCGTTCCGATGTCCCTGGGAATATTATGGGCTGCTTTACAGCTTTCATATTACTGTGCTGAATTGAGTTATCTACCCTGATAGGAGGCTATCTTGATGATACCGGAAAAGAAGAAAAACGATGACTATTCACCATCTATTTCTGATGCTGTGCTGGTCTGGTTATGGGCACTGGTAAACGTAGCTCTGGTCGCAGCAGTGTATTTTGTAATGGCGTATATGTTTTATTGCTGTACCTGGTTCTGGATGTACTCAGCACCGGATTGGATTTCTGAATTTGTTGATCGTTATTCTATTCACATTTTGTTTTTCAGCCTGACTGCTGGATGCCTGGTTTCAGTATTTGGCTTGAAATTACGTCTTACAATTGCAACCCTAGCTACATTTCTTTCAACAGTAGCCACAGGCATAGTGATACTAATCCTGATCTGATTTGAAATTATCATGATTAAAAAGGCACAAACTGGAATATAGCGTAGAGGTGTCAAATGAAAAAGAAAAATCAGCCTGAAAAGGCTTATCGCGACAACTTGATACGGGAAACATTGTCCACAGGTATTGTAACGATTTTCATCGTCATTGCTTTATCATTTTGCCGATTGATGTATGTATTTTTCATTTGCATGTGTGCGATGGAGACGGATAGAACGCGCTATTATTATGGCGAGATTAGCAATGCTTCCCTTAATCAAACCGGGTATCAAATCCAGATGGCGCTGCCCTGGATTGCTATAGCTATTTATTGGTTTATAAATTGGAACTTCCACGCCCTCTTGTGTCCCTCGTTGCTACAACTGCTTCTACAGCGATAACAACCTGGCTTATTGGTGAGCTTGCCCACAACCTGATCGTGATGAGCATCGCATAATGGTGACTGTTTTTCAGAAAAGTAGTCACTTCGCATAGTGTCTTTGGCTGAAATGATGTGTCGCTCATACTGTTTATAAATCGACTTGAGGAGACAATCTGATGGAAACAGGCAAAGCAAAGCATTCACAACTACTGAAAAATAGCACATTTGATACAGGTTACATGACAGGATTTTATGCTGCAAGCAGTCTTTATATTATGCGTTTTATTCTGTGGTTGTATTCGGTATTTATGTTTATTCAATCCGGCGAATTATCTGCTGGCTTATGTGGATGCACGCGAAATGCTGTTTCACATTACCCTTATCATCCCGAAATTCTCGGAAATGCTCTGAGTTTTGCCTTTTTCGGTCCTATCTTTTTCGGTTTTCCAATCAGTTTTATTGTCGTCTATCTGACCCACAATCGCATCAATAATAATTCACGGGTGCTTCTCACGGTTACATTGACGATATTGCTTCAGATTGTGATTTCGCAAAGCGGATTGTTCTAAACAATTATCAGATAATAGCTGGAGATAAACACATGGAAAAGCAAAAACGCAAAAACAGAAAACCACGTAAGCCATTTGATCTAGCGTGTTCAGGTTTGATAATTGCCTTCATGATCCTCTGTGTGCCGACATTTTGTGTCTGGTCATATAATCTGCTAAATATGGGTTTATCAACATTGTATATTGGCAATGCCGCAATGGAATTTGCAAGCCTGTTGATATTTATCATGCCACTTATCGGGATTATTGCTGCAATCGGCACAAGCTATTACACCGTGTACATCATGAAATTATATCGGCTGGATGGTGTCGCCTCACTCACGACTCTGGCAGCAATTGCCGCAGAACTCGCAACCTATTTCCTTGCAACGGGTCTCGACAAGTTTTTCGCCTATTGAGTTTTTCTAGCAGAATGATGACTATTTCTCAGAAAAGTAGTCACTTCGCATAGTGTCTTTGCTTGAAATGAGGTGTCCTTCATACTGTATATAAATCGAATTGAGGAGACAATCTGATGAAAAGACAGAAGACAGGCTATGAACTTAAGTGGGATGAGAATGAACCGGGTTTTGAATTCAATCCGGGCTTTGAAATCCGGGATGCCATTGTCGTATGGTTTTCGTCGGCGGGACTGCTGATTGCTTCGAGCATTGTGTTTATGGTTGTCACTTTTGCTATTCTTCTCACCACCTGCGGGCTGCATTGCAATAAGGAATTTCCTCTAACAGAAAGCATTTTTGAGGTGATGGGAACAGTTGTTGAAAATCACTCTATCATGCTGATTACTCTGACCGTTCTCTGTGTTGTTGCTGTATATCTTCTAAAATTTGAATATCTGAAAGCGGTTGGTTTCACGTCCTTGATGATCGTTGCAACGGCGATTGGCTTACATGTTTTCATGACAATCTGAGGGATGTTCGGATGGAAAAACAATCACAATCGACATGGTTTGATAATGAATGGCAAAAAGACACCGCAGAGGGTGGTTTCAACCGGAAGACTGTTTCCTGGTTAATCACCTGGTTGCAAACAATGGCTCTTGCCAGTGTTCCGGCTATTGTCGGCGGGATTATCACCTTTATCTTAGTTCTGATGATGGCTTATGATACGGCACTGGATGCGACTTATGCTGATGTCAGTTTTGTACTCCTTGTGACTTTACCGCTACAGTTCTTCATTGTGACAGCGCTTGCCAGTGTTCTGGCAATCACACGATTCTCATTCAAGAAAATAGTCTCCCGTCTGTTTTTCACCGTTGGTCTGTCAATGAGCGTCTTATCGACTGTCGCTGGTATCGGTCTTTATCTGTTACATATAGCCGCTGTTTGATGACATTTGCACCGGATTAATCAGCGTAAAAATCACAGGATACTCCCGATAACCTGTACAGCTACCTTCCCCTCCATTTGAGCAGTTGCCAGAAATTGAAGGTGAGCATAAAGTATTATTAAGAAGTTTAGTGCGGGGAAGTAAACTCGATGATTGAAGTACGCGGTTTGCGGAAGCAGTATCAAATGGGGGCGGTGACAGTCGATGCTCTGCGTGGAATCGACTTTAGCGCGGGTGATGGCGAATTTGTTGCGATCATGGGTCCCTCCGGTTCGGGCAAATCCACCTTTTTACATTTACTCGGCGGGTTGGATTATGCGACTTCAGGTGATATTACGCTGAACGGGCAGTCGATGGCGAACCTGAGTGACGATGATATGGCAGTCTTGCGCCGCCAGAAAATCGGCTTCATCTTCCAGTTTTTCAATCTGATGCCCACCTTATCAGCCAGCGAAAATGTAGCCCTACCTCTGCTCATTGATGGTCAGAATGTGGATGACTATCAGACCCGGATTGCGGATTTATTGTCGAAAGTGGGATTGGGCGACCGTCAGCATCATAAACCGGATCAGTTATCCGGTGGACAGCAACAACGGGTCGCAATTGCCCGTGCGCTGGTGACAAATCCGGTGATTGTGCTGGCAGATGAACCGACCGGCAACCTCGATAGCAATTCTTCCCGCGATATTTTGAGCTTACTCCGTACAATGGCTGACAACGAAAAACAGACGATTATCATGGTGACACATGATGCTCACGCTGCATCGTATGCAGACCGTATTTTGCTATTGCGGGATGGCTTGATTGTGCATGAAATCTCCGGTGAAAAGCGTACCACACAGACCATTCGTGCTGTGATGTCCGAACTGGAGGCAATCGAATGATGCGCTCTTTGAACGGACTTGCGCTTCGCAATATGGGTACGGCGCGTGTTCGCACAATTTTGAGTGTGATTATCGTGCTGGTCGGTGTCTCGATGATGATTGCGACCGATGGCTTTACGGAGTCAATGCGTGCTGCTATGCCGGGTGCTGATGAAGGACAGAATATTGGCTCATTTGTCCTCGGAACAATTGATATTCTAATGACCGTTTCCAGCCTTGTGATTATGCTGGCAGCATCTTTTCTGATATTCAATGCTTTTATGATGTCTGTCACGCAACGGCGGCAACAGATCGGGATGCTGCGCTCGATTGGCATGACACGAAATCAAATCCTGCGCCTGGTTGTGATGGAAGGGCTGGCGGTCGGTATCATCGGCACAGTCATTGGCTTGATTGCGGGTCCTTTACTCTCCTATGGATTGGGTGTCATTCTGAAAAATGTCGGTGGTGGTATGTTCACAATTGACACGACACTGACAATCCATCCGGCAACAATGCTGGTCGCAGCGGCTACCGGAATTATCGTGACATTACTAGCTGTTTTAATCCCTGCCTGGAATGCAACAGGTGTATCGCCTCTGGCTGCATTACGCCCACCTCAAACAGGCAACATAGAACATAGTCCGCGCCGGAGGGCATATATTGCTATATTTATTATGCTGGCGCTGATGATTTTCCTGCTAATTAATCCACCGGGAAAATGGGTCGAATCGCCGCAGGGTATACAGTTGACCTTGCTATTCTCAGGCATCTGGCTTGTTTGTATGTTGACCTTACTCCCTGTCATCGTTGAGGTAACGGCTGATTTTGCCCGTCGTATTCTCAGTAAACGCTGGAAAATGACCGGGCGTATCATGGCTGACAATTTACAGCGTGAACGTCAGCGCGTGACTCTGACTATCCTGACGATGGCGCTCAGCATGACGATGATTATCGCGATGACCGGGTTCAGTCAATTCTTCTTGTTTAAACTGGTTTTAGATGTGATGGAAGAACGCTCGGAACGTACATTATATGGAGTCTTACCTTTCAACATGAATGACGGGATTGGCGCGTTTACATCATCAGAACTGGAATTGCCTGATGGTTTGCTGGATGAACTTTATTCAAAAACCGATGGGCTTGCGGCTGTTGCTCCTATTCGCATCGCTTTTATCCCTGAACTGGCATCCATGTTCCCGGATATGTTTTCCTATGTGATGTCCCCGCAGGAGATTCAGGCAACAGGCGATTTCCTCTTTACTTTTGTGGAGGGGGATTGGGAGACCGCTACCCCGATGATGGAGTCAGGATGCGGGATACTGGTTTCTCCGGCAGTTGCATCACGCCTGGATGTTGAAATAGGGGATACAATCACACTGGACAGTCCGAATGGCGATGTAACCTGTACGCTTGCTGGAATCGGCACAACTCCCGGGACAGCCTCTATTATGAGTGTTGCCGGGAGTGAACCCTTTGAACCGACACCACCCATTGAAGTTGCGATTACACCCTATGTCGGGGTCGATGATGCAACAGTAGAAGTGATTCTCTTCGAAATTCGAGACGACTATCCAGGAATTTATGTCGAAAATATTGGTAACATTGTCACCGTCATGCAAACGATGACCGGAGGCATGGCAGGGGCGATGAATGGCATTCTGGTGATTGCTGTTTTAGCAGCAGCACTGGGAATTCTCAACACAACGATGATGAGTGTTCAGGAACGTCAGCACGAAATGGGCTTGTTGCGGGCAATCGGGGCAACCCGTAATCAGGTGCGAAACATGGTGATGGGTGAAGCGGCACTTATGGGACTTGTCGGGGCACTGGTTGGATTGGTTGCCGGAGCGGGGATGACCATCATCTTTGTAGTCACGTATGGCGGCAATAGTGTCGGCTTAACAGATATGCCACTATGGTCAACGGCGTTTGAGGTGCTACAACCTGCGCTTATCACCGGAATCGTTGGATTGATAGTCGCACCGATAATTGCAGCGATAGCGGCATATTTCCCGGCACGGAATATCTTGAAAGGAGCAGCAATAGCATCGCGTAAACGAAGCGCTTAGGTGGATCATCTCAAGCAACAATCTATAAAATTCTGCATAGCTGATGATATACCTTTGTTTTGATGCCAGAGCATTTGTGTCCATACAATAAAATTGTTGAGTTGCCAGTTAAGGGTGATGAGGTCTTCATTTCGTAACTCAGCTTCGACTGCGATATGTGGTAAAACAGCAATGCCAATGTTTGCCATCACACAGCGTTTTATCGCTTCGATGCTATCAAATTCGAGATAATTTGTCGGGACAATACCCTCTGAGAGGAGATGACGTTCGAACATGCCTCTATAGCCACATCCTAATTCTGTGAGAAGCAATGTTTCTTCTGATAATTCTTTGAGAGGAATATCAGATTTCATGGATAACCTGTGTTCGGGTGATGCAATTAAGACTACCGGTTCTTCTGTGAGTTGCTTCACTTCAAGACCGTTAGATTGAATCGCTTCTTCCAGCATGAAAGCAATATCAACCTGACCATTTTTGACGCTGCTATACAATTCAGCGTAGGGCATAGGGCGGAAAATGAGCCGGACACATGGCATGGAGTCTCTAAATTGTCTGATAATCTGTGGTAGACGGTAGGTGATGACGGTTTCTGCTGCTGCGATTGTGATTGTTCCTGTATGTTCGTTGTCTGATGTAACAGTTTCTCTGGCTTCTCCGGCTAATTCCAGCAAACGATTGGCATATTTCAAAAGTTTGACCCCTGCATCAGTCAATTCAATGCGATTGCCGATGCGGTTGAATAATGGCTTTCCCAAATCTTGTTCCAATAGCTGAATATGCGCTGTGACAGTTGATTGGGCGTAATCGAGCGCCACTGCTGCACGGCTAATGCTCATTTGTCTTGCAACCATCTGGAAAGTCTTGATGTGCTTTAAATCCATCATTCCCTCATCATCGAAAATTCCGATATATCTTATCGTAAATTTCATTTTACCTGATGATACCTTCCCTATAAAATGTCATCAATTCACATCTTAATAGAGGACAGCTAAATGACAATTTCAAGCAAGCGTGGCGCATTTCTCGCGGCAGGACTGACAGTCATTTTGTGGGCATCGGCATTTGCGGGTATACGTGCCGGATTAGAGAGTTATAGTCCCGCAAGTGTTGCACTACTGCGTTATCTGGTAGCATCTGTTGTGTTAGCCGGATACGCTATTGTCACAAAAATGCCACTCCCTGAGCGGAGCGATTTGCCGCAGATAACCCTCATCGGATTTTTAGGATTCACCGCTTACAATATCGCCCTCAATGCAGGAGAGGTGGCTGTATCGGCAGGAACAGCCAGTTTCATTGTTGCTTCCGCGCCGATTTTCATGGCGTTGTTCGCAACAGTTTTCCTGAAAGACCATCTCGAAATTTATGGATGGCTCGGGATTATCATAAGTTTTTCTGGAGTTGCACTCATTAGCTTCGGGACAGGCGATAGTTTGCAGTTGAATCCGATGGTGATGTTGATTCTTGTGGCGGCGATTCTGCAAGCGATGTATTCAATTATGCAAAAGCCACTCCTCAAGAAATATAGCCCGATTATGCTTGTGACCTATGCTGTCTGGATAGGAACAGCCTTTTTACTGGTATTCCTGCCTGGCTTAGTCCGTGAAATCCCTGCTGCAAGTGCATCGGCAACATGGGCAGTTATCTATATGGGTGTGATGCCCGGTGCTGTCGGGTACGTTGCCTGGTCGATTGTGTTATCCCGTATTTCTGCGTCTATTGCCGGGAGTTTCCTCTATCTTGTACCGGCATTCGCTATTTTGATTGCATGGCTCTGGCTCGGAGAAATCCCCGATATAACAGCAGTATCCGGCGGGGTTATGATTGTCCTCGGCGTATTTATTGTTAATCGTTTTGGGCGTTAATTCCCTGATTTGATTGCCGTGACAGCCATAAAATCATCATCGAAAGCAATCGGGTCATCGCCTAATTGTTCATAGAAGGTAATGCCACTGAACCCGGCTGATTACAGTAATTCGCGCAGTGCAGATTGCGTATAGGCTTGCATACTGATGACAAAATAACTTGCCTCACCGGATGCTGCCTCAATGATGAAATAGCGTTCGGTTGTTGCCTGTTGTTCCTCATGCCAGTGATGCTCTTTTATCGCGAGATGCGGACTCACAGCATAGAGATTATTTTCTCCTGTGAACCATCGCGGCGGTAAATTCCCGATACGCTGAATCGAGTCGATTGTCTGTGGCTCTAGCAGCAACATACCGCCAGCACGCAGAGCAGCATAAGCATTTTCCAGAATAGCGCGGCTATCCTCTGCTGAAAATGTGTTGAACTGTCCCGAGAGCATCATCGCCAGATCATAATTTTCACCATAATCGCTTTCCAGAACACTACCCTCAACATAGTCAATAGATAGGGCATCTCGCTCTGCCTGTGATTTTGCATACTCGATAGATGCCGGAGAGAAATCTATCCCGCGATAGTGATGTCCCATTTTTGCAAAACGATTGCCATACAAACCGGGTCCACAGGTCAAATCGAGGATATTGCCCTTATTTTCTGAGAGACAATTCTCATGAATCCAGTTTACATGATGCTCGATGATTTCTGTGCGACGACTGGCAGCATTATGCGCCTGGTTGAGATGTTCTTTCAACATTCGTTTGCTGAATTCCGCTTCATTCCAGGGCAGGTTTGGCTGATCGCCGAAGGGTTGCGGGGCAGGGGAGCGCTTCACAATATCAAGAATGTTCAATGAGAGACACCTTTTGTGTTTGAATAGATGTCTCTCATTATAAAGTGTTCTGAAGGGTCATAAAAGGTTATGTGTGTGCTTTAGAGTATGATTTTTAGCTTTCGTAGGCTTCCGGGACAAGTTGCCCTCTATCATAGGCATCTTCTAAATCGAATGCCGGGGTTGCTGCCGAAACGTAGCTGAGAATGCTATCACCTGTGTTTTCGATGCCGTGCAACTGATTCGTAGGAATATAAATCAGATCGCCAGTTTTGACGGCTTGCGTTTCCTCACCGACAGTCATTTTGCCTTCTCCGGCGATAATCACGTAAACCTGTACTTCAGGGTGATTATGTAAACGCTGCTTGCCGCCGACTTCTACATCAACAATCGTGATTGCAAGTTGGTCTTCATCAGCATCGCCACGCCCGAACATGAAAAATGAGGTCATGCCTTTGCGTTCGCGTTTATCAACACTGTTTTTGCTGCGTACAAACATTTCAGTCTCCATGTAAATTTGAGTGATTCACTCTCTACAGCTTATGTGTAGTAAAAAATATTGTCAATGTTGAATGAAAAATCAATATAACTTGATTTGAAGAAGCAAAACCACACCGTCACTTCGATGGAAGCTCTAAACCTGTGAGGATTGTCGTTGCTTGATGAGTTCCAGCGCCTCGTCAAGTGTTTTTGCCCGTTTAATATCTTCACGGAAAAAACTAACAATCACGTTTACCAGAAATTTGAAAATTGGATTTTCAATTCCCACAATAACCTGAAAATCAATTAGCTCGTGTGTACTGATCGGAACACTGGCTTTCTGAATTTCTGCTACTTTTTTGGGAAATCCTTCCACTTTATCAATCAGATAAATGATATATTGCTTATCTGTTCGATCCTCTAATAGTTCGAAAACTTTGAAATTGAGTTCTTTGATTTCATCAATCGTCAAATTTTCTGCAAATTCGACGATTGTGACAGTCGAACTATGCTGATTGATAGAATATGGCACTGTACTTTCCTCTAACATTAAACCTGTGCAAGACACTACTAATAAACTTCCATGATTATAAATTATTACTATATATTTCGAATAGTGCAAAAGTTTGCATTTTTAGAAATGCTGACTTGCTGTCATACGCTCAGTTAAGTTTTTCATGAGCAGTGTAAGACTGATTACCTGTTCATCATCCAATACACAATAACAATATGCATTCTGAATAGAGAAAACATCATGGCAACTCCCGCTGAAACCCGTCTTTATAAACCTGCTGAAACGCCATATCCCATATTAGACCTGATTAGAAATCGCTTCTCACCGCGTGCTTTTGATAGCCGCCCCGTCGAAAAAGATAAGCTCGTCACCATACTCGAAGCTGCACGTTGGACTGCGTCGGCGATGAATGCACAACCCTGGCGATTTATCGTCGCCACCCGCGACAATGAACCTGAATTTCAAAAAATGCTCTCGATACTCAAAGAAGGCAATCAAAAATGGGCAAAAGATGCCCCGGTCTTGATCTTAGCTGTCACCCGTGAAGAACACGACGGAGGACAGGTTAATAGATACGCCGACCATGATACCGGACAGGCACTGGCTTATATATCGGTTCAGGCAATGGTATTTGATATTTACCTGCGGATGATGGGCGGGTTTTATCCTGACAAAGCCCGTGAAATCTACAGTATTCCTGAAGGCTATACCCCATTAACGGCGCTGGCACTCGGTTATCTCGGCACGCTGGAACAACTCGAAGAGAGTGTACTTGTCAGAGAACAGCGTCCACGCACCCGCAAGCCATTGACCGAACTCGTTTTCTCGGATGATTGGGAAAATACTGCCAGCTTTGTAGAGTAAAAATGTCTTGATACAGGTAGAAGAAATAGCGTTCCTGTTCAATTGTTCTATAATGGTAGTGAAAAGGACAATTATGAGGACATTATATGCGCTATTTTATACCTGTACTATTTTTACTGGTAATTCTTGCTGCCTGTAGCTCTGCCGACCCTGAATCGCCGGAGACAAATGATGCCCTGGATGAACTTGATGCTCCTTTCGCAGCGATCATTTCCGGTGATGTAGAAATGGAAATCACAGGTACAGGATATTATGCCTGCCTCACCGGTCAGCATGTGATCAGCAACAAAGCACCTGGCAACACTGACCTCAATAATGTTGTGATTAATATTGAACCGGATACCGTTACCGGAACACATAGTATCTCAACCGCACAGATAAACGTGCCTGTCTCTGCCTATTTTGTGAATTTACCGGACAATGGTTACTACCGTGATAATGTATCCGGCTCTTTAGAATTGACTGCCATTGCAACACAGCCCGGAGAGCAAATTGCGGGAACATTCAGCTTTAGCGCACAGAGAACGAATGGCGAGACGATCAATATAGTCGGGCAATTCGATTTCACTGTCCCGAACGACTTCACTCCCTGCAATTGAACGCTATAAGATAATTTGTACAAGGGACAACAGATGACTATTCAAGAATTGAACATCAGCAGATAGCTTTGATTAATGATCTTTTGCATTTTTGTTTATCGGTAAGGTGACGGTTATTTCCGTACCTGTCCCCGGGGAGGATTTGATATTGATGTCCCCTCCGTGAAGTTGTACGGTATTTGCAACGATAGATAGCCCGATACCTGTCCCTGAAATATTGGATTGCCGCACATTTTCTGCACGATAATAGCGCCTCAAGACCAGCGGGATTTCTTCCTCAGCGATCCCGATACCTGTATCAATCACTTTGAGCAGTATTTTTTTATCGGCATATTTCAAGCTAACTGTCACCGAGCCTGTCTTTGTATATTTGATGGCGTTAGTAAATAGATTTTCAAAGACCTGTTCCAGCATAAAGGCATGACCCTGGATGGCAGGAACATTAGCTATATCAGTTTTGAGTTCCAGACCGAGATCCTCAATGATTGTGAAGTGCGCTTCGATAATAGGGGAGATTAATTCATGCAACAATACAGGTTCAAATTCGACAATTTCTTCAAAATTGAGTTCGACTTTCGACATGGTTGTTACATTTTCCAAGAGGCTTTTGATACGTTCTACATGAGTTTCAATGCGTTTGATGTAGCGATCTGTGGCATCGGGATTGATCTCAATCATCGAGGTATTCATGACGATAGATGTCAATGGCGTGCGAATATCATGGGCAATATCTTCCATGAATTTTGTTTTGATCGCATCTACCTGCTTGAGTTGTTTATTTGCCCATTCAAGTTCGATTGTCCGGTCTTTTACCATAATCTCCATTTGCGTGTACATATTTCGTAGTTCGTGAAGCGCCTCAACTAGAGAATGTGCGAGATCACCGATTTCATCTTTACTCCGGGCAGATTCTGCCAGTTCGATTGAGCTCTGCCAGTTACGCTTCCGCAAATCCCGGCTGGCTCTATGTAATACTTGAATCGGTCTGATGATTGCTAATGTTATTGGTAGACCAACAATCAAGGAGATAGTGAGTCCGAATAATCCGCTGGCTGTCAGGCTGAGGATCGTCCGGTTAACTGCTGCTGTAATATCACCTGAATCATGAGTAGTGACCAGTATCCAATTACGCTGAACGGTATCACTATTAGTCGTGATAGGCGCATAAGCTATCATCCGTTTATTTTGAAAATCACGGATATAATCGGCTTCAATCGCGCCGGAAGGAATAAGAGGGAAAAGTAAATCGAGTGTATTCTCATGTCCTAAATCGCCGGCATAAAGTAAATCATCAGAATCGGGGCGTGTTGTGTACATAATATCCCCTGACCCGTTAATCAAATAGTGATTAGCCCCGTGATCGAGAAAACTAATTTGAGTGAGCAAATCCTGTGCCAGCAAATTGAGCACCAGGATTGCCAGTAGCTCATCATCATCTGAATATAGGGGCATCGCATATCGCAATACCGGTGTATACGGTTCTTCGATGACGCCTTCTTCCTGATTCAAATTTAGCGGGGAAACATAGACTTCTCCTGCTGCGAGGGCGATTGCTTCCAGAAAGTAGGAATGGCTTGATTTATCCTGCAAGCCGGAATCTGAAACAATTTCTACTTCTCCATCATAATGATTGACACGCAGAATTTCGATGCCATCCGATGAGAGTAAACGCACCTGATCATAAAGTGGGTTATTCAAGGCGAATGCGGCGAAAATCGTCTCAACCTCCATGCGATTATCTGCTGTCGGAGTGGTGATAAATTCACGAACAACCGGAATCTGGCTCAGAAAATTGATGTCTGCGATGCTCTCATCCAGCAGGAATGTAATTTCGTGGCTTTGAATCTCAAGATCACGTAGCGCCGTCTGTCCATAATCCTCCAGTAGATTCTGACGGACAGTCGTATTGATGTACAGCGATACCACAAGCGGAGGAATAACTAAACAAATCAGGAAAGCAACAATAACTTTTGTCTTTAACGAACGCCACCGATTGCCAGTAAACATGGCTAAATCTCTTACTACTACATTGACATGTGCCCCTTAATAGATATTTTACATGGTATTTCGTTTTTTATACATTAATGTTTTTCCTATAGTAACCTTCGACGAAATATTAGACATCCGGTAGGGGTTTGACGTGCCAAACCCGCTTAAAAACCGACTTTATTGTTGCGGGTTTCATTCGAAAATAAAAAAAGCGAGTCATGAGTGACTCGCTTTTCCAGCAGTGAAGACTGTGATTATTGAATACTGCGCGGGTCTAAAGCATCCCGCAAACCATCTCCGATGAAGTTAATTGCCAGCACGGTACAAACGATGAAGAAGCCCGGCGCCATCCACATCCACCAGACGCTATCAATACGATCCTGAGCACCGGTTAGAATATTGCCCCAGGTTGCTGTCGGCGGTTGTACACCAAATCCGAGGAAGCTCAGATAGGCTTCCGTGATGATAGCTGTACCGATACCGAGTGTTGCGGCAACGATGATGGGCGCAATAATATTCGGTAGCAGATGACGGAAAATGATCCCGATGTCTTTTGCCCCGATTGCGCGTGCTGCCATGATATATTCTTGCTCTTTTAAGCTAAGCACCTGACCGCGCACAATCCGTGAGAGTTGCATCCAGCTTGTAAGACCGATGAGTACCACAATGAAGACAACCGTACTGCTGACTTCACGCCCTAGAATATTGACAGTGGTTGCATTTTTGATAATCACCGATGATAGCACCAGTAAGAGAATCAACGGCGGTATCGAGAGGAACATTTCTGTAATGCGTCCGAGTAAGGCATCAACAATGCCGCCAAAGTAACCGGAGACAATCCCGACTAATGTACCGACGCTAATCGAGATGAATACTGAAACAACACCGATAGCAATTGAAATTTGACCGCCATAGATGGTACGGATAAAAATATCCCGCCCGACAAGGTCACTCCCGAACCAGAATTCAGAAGAAGGTGGTTCGGTCTTAAAGAGAATGTTGGTGTCGTTTCCTTGAGCCTCTGTGTAAAAGAGTGCGCCTACGGTCACATACAGCGCAATCAACGTCAGCATGATTGTCCCGGTAACAGCCATGCGATGCCGCAAAAAACGACGGGTTGCAATCGCCAGCAAAGAGCGTGATTTAAGCTGGCTCTCCGCTTCGAGTGTCGCGATTTTACTTTTTTGTTGGTTCAATGTCATATCACTCATCTAACACCCCCGTTAATCAAAGCGAATACGCGGGTCAACCCACGCATATAATATATCAGCCACGACCTGGAATACCACCACACCGACAGCAACCATCAGGGTGAAAATTAACAGGATAGGCGGGTCAAGTGTCTGCAAGCTGTTGATGAATAACCAACCCATCCCCGGCCAGGAGAAAATTGTTTCGGTAACAACAGCGCCACTGAGAATAAACGGAATATCCAGTGAAATCAGTGTTACCAGTGGAATCGAGGCATTTTTGAGTGCGTGTAACCATGTGATACGCCGTTCTTTGATGCCTTTTGCCCGTGCCGTTCGGATGTAATCGGCATTGATCACTTCCAGCATACTCCCGCGCATAAATCGGGCATAACGGGCGGTAGAAATTGCGGCAATACTCATCGTCGGCAGAATCAGGCGGATAAGTAATTCATCAAGCGACCGATCCCCGCGTGTTTCATACATACCCCCGGTGGGTAAGTACGGCAAACCCAGATCCTTGAGCGTGAGAGAGAAAAATAGTACACCTAACAATGCAATCAAGAAGATAGGCATCGAAAAGGTTAGAAAAGACAGGGTTGTGACGATATTATCTATCCAGGTATAAGGTCTGAGAGCGGCGAAAACGCCAATACTCACCCCCGCAATTACTGTGACCAGCAGAGCCGAACTCCCCAATATGAGAGTGTTCGGTAAATAATCTCCGATAACATCGACTACCGGTCTGGCATAGCGGATAGACTGCCCGAAATCACCCCGCAAAATGCCTTTACGGTCACCCGGGGTCTCGGCGTCACCATCAAAATCGAGGTCACGCATATACCAGTCATCACCGAAGTACCAGTGAATAAATTGCATATAAACAGGGTCATCCAGACCTAAGCTACGCCTGAGATAAGCACGGTCTTCGGGGCTGGCAGTAGGGTCAAGTGCCAGGTAAGCAAAGGGGTCTCCTGCAAATTTAAGCAGGATGAAAATGAAGACATTAACTAAAAATAATAGTGGTATTGCCTGTAAGCAACGCCGGACGACATATTGTGTCATGAGTCTTTCCCGGTAAAAAATAATAGCATGTTCAAATGTGGGCTATTGCTATGTTGCAAACAGGGGAAGCACGCGGCTTCCCCTGCGATTGAATATTACACAAAATCAATCATTGAATCGGGATGCTTAACCTGCAGGCGCCCAGTATTCAACCTGATTGAACCAATCAGCAGCCAGTGTACCGACATTGTCACTAACAGATTCTGTTGAGAGCACATCGGTTGAAACGGCATACCATGTTGCACGTAAACGCAGACCATGCCAGAAGTAACCTTCATAGTGGCGGGTAACAGCTTCTGCAACCAGAGCATCACGTTCCGCACCGGGCAATGTTGAAGCGATGAGGTTATCAACTTCGTCGTAACGTTCATCACAGAATTGCCATGGGTTGAAACCATCTGGATTTTCATCTGATGGGATACCGGAGCACTGATAGCTGGATGCATCACCGAGTGGTGTCAGCGGATCAGCGCTGTTTGCGAAGATCGCGAGATCCCATTCATAATTTGTCAGCGTACCACGATCGCTGTAGGCAGCGAAGAGGGTGGTTGCCGGGATGATTTGAATGTCTGTACCGATACCAACTTCATTCAGGTATTCCTGAATGACGAGCTGGTAGTTGTTACGCAGTGTGTTTTCGGTGGTGACGAAGCGCAGACCTGCAAGTTCAACACCATCTTTATCGACTGTGCCGTCGCCGTTGCTGTCTGTCCAGCCAGCTTCTGCAAGCAGTTCTGTTGCGCGTTCAGGATTGTATTCAAGGTATGGCAGTTCATCAGGCCACAGGGTGTTTGGATACCAGCTTGTTGGTACAGCAACACCGGGACCTACAAGTTGTTCTGCGAGTGTAATACGGTCGATTGCGTGCGGGATTGCCTGGCGTACCAGCGGATCAAGCAGTGCAACACTACCATTGCTGTCAATCACACCATTTTCGCCGGAACGAATCCAGAGCGCGTCGGTGAATACACCCTGTGCAGCGAAGACTTCTACGCCGTCGATTGCTGCATAATCAGCGTTGAGATCATCTGACCAGCCGAATGTAACATCAACCTCGCCAGCTTCCATCGCATTACGCATCTGGGTGTCATCGGTGATGAAGACAACAACAACACGGTCAAATGCTGGAGCCTGGTCTGGCCAGTTCGGGTTCGCACGGAATTCCATACGTTCACCGATGCTCCATTCGGTCAGGATGTAAGGACCGAAACCAACCGATACGGATTGGAAGTCCGCACCTGCAACATCAAATGTTGAGCCACCTGCGAAGTAAGGATCAGCTTCCAGTGTACCGCCATCAGCGATTGCTGGACCGAAGATGTGTCCTGGATATTTACATTCCGGGTGTTCGGATGCCGCAAGGTAGTCAGGGAAGACACCATTATAGGTAATAGCAAATGTTAAATCATCGATAACTTCAAAACTCTGAACAACATCAGGATATGTTGCACGTGAAACGTTTGCTGAGGTTGATGGATCCATACGGATATTGTGCCATACTTCGCAGTCAGCAGATGTGATTGCTGTACCATCTGACCATACAAGACCTTCACGCAATGAAATAACGACGCGGGTATCACCCTCATCTGTTGTTTCTGCTGCTGGAATTTCTGCTGCCATTACGGGGAAGATTTCGCGGTTGGTATCCCATTCCCAGAGGTCACGACCATAGAAACTTTCTGGAAGACCACCGTAAACGAGGGTGTTCAGAGGCCAGAGGTTCGGTGCTTCCTGCTCGAAAGCGACAACCAGCACGCTTTCATCCTGAGCAGTGCCGATGCCAAAAGAGGCAATCGCAAACACCACGACAGCTAATAACTTAAACACATGGGAAGTGCGTCCCATATCCTACTCCTTCTTAAAATAAACTGATGGAAAGCATTTATATTTTTATGTTCACTCACATTAAGTAAACATTGCGGTGTATTATAACCCGCAGGTCACGATTTTGCATCTATTTAAAGTGCTACAAATAATTTTTGTGTATTCTATCTAAATTAACTAATGTCTAGCGTTGTTAGATGCAAAATTAGACACCCCTAGCATACCCTGTATTTATGCAGTTTTGATGAAAACTTCAAAATTTGGTCTGTAATGATAGTGGAAATATATTTTCGTAGGATATAAGAGTTCAACAGCGTCCCATAAATTGCACAAAGAAATCGTTCATAATTTTAAGCGAGGGAACTGATGTCCGAACAACAAGCACAGGATAATCTTATCGTCTGCGATTTGTCCGTTTTCACCGATGAGAAGCGTGATAGCCATATGAAACAGGCATATGGTCTATTTTCAAAAGTGACCGAATTACGCGAATCAGACAAGGGCTATGCGCTCCGTCTACCGGATGAAGAGAATGTTATCCTCACAATGGCGCAATTCATCAATGATGATCGGCGTTGTTGCCAGTTCATCAATTTTGGCATTGAAGTCGAATCATTCAATAAGGGTATCTGGTTGACTCTTAAAGGGGATACCGACGAAGCAAAAGCTGCGATTCACGGGGAACTCATCGGGCTTGTACCGGATAATATACGTTAAATTTTCGGAGGTGTAGAGAACTCCCTCTACGCCTCTGTTTCCGGTGGTGGCTCGTCTTTGAGTAAATTCTCGCCGGATTCAGGTGTCCGCGATTGACGTGCCTGGGTTTCAATTTCTTCGGCTTCACTTTTTAAGCCGCCTTCAGCGCTGGTCGAAACTGTATTTGCTTCGACAGGTTGTTCTGCTGAACCCGGTAGTGATTTTGCCTCTTCTTTTGTAATCATCTCAACAGGTACACCCTGCGGGAAAATCATTTCGCGTGCTTCATCCGGCATCGAAATTCCAGCATCCTGTATTGCACGTTTAACGAGTCGTATCACAGATGATTTGACTTTTAGCCAGCTATGCTCTCTGCCATCCAGCCAGAAATAAATTTGAAGATTGACTGTTGCACTACCCAGGCTATCGACCAGAACCAGATGTTCGGGGTCGTTTAATACTGCCGGATGATCTTCCAGCACCTTACGTACAGTTTCCTGTGCAAGAGAGATTGAATCGTCATAGCCGATACCGACAGTGAAATCAATCTGACGGTTGGGATTGCTGGTGTAATTGTGAATGATGCTTTTATAGACAGTCGCATTCGGAATTTGTACATGATTACCGGCAAGTGTCATCAGGATTGTTGTACGTGTTGTCATACGTTGAATATAGCCTGTCACCTGATTAATTTCGACCAGATCACCAACATTAAAGGGGTTCTGGATACTCAAGAAAATACTCGCCAGGAAATTTTCTGTGATGTCGCGGAAGGCAATACCGAGAACAAGCCCGAGCAAACCTGTACCACCGAGAATTGTCAGGGCGATGTTTGTCCAGCCAGCGACCTGAAAAATCAGATACAATCCCGCGATGAAAACCAGTACGCCTACTGTTCGCGAGATCACATTGCGTAGTAACACACTCAGGTTACGATTGGTGAGATAACGTTGTGTCATGCGTGACATCATCCGCGAGATAATCCACGCAAAAAACAGGATAATGAGGCTGAATCCTAAAATAGGAATGGAACGTAGAATCGTGCGTCCCTGATTGCGAAGTCCTGTCCAGATCGGGTCAAAATCGAGCAGGGCGGGTTCAACGACTTCCATCTGATTGACAACTGCCGCAACATCACGGGTATTGGTAGCGAGGTTGCTTGCCCATGTTTTAAATTCCTCTGTTTGTGCCTCTCCTGTCAGGAAGACGACACCATCCTGCACGCTTACTTCCGGTTCGGTAAACCAACCGGTTGCAACGAGAATATCCTGCAAACGGGTTTCAATTTCATCATCACGGGCTGTTGGCTGGACTTCGACAACTGCCGGGGCATCCGATGGGGAGTCACCTGCATCGGAGGTGGGTGTTGCATCCTGTGCTGTTGTTGCAATAGGACGCAGCACAAATAATAGCGCCACTATAGAAGTAAGAAGATAACCGCGCAATCGAAGCATTAGAGCTTGTCCTGAAAATGTCACCAATCTTTCATATTTTTGCTGACAGCCGCTTTTTTTGCAACTGATAGAATTTATGCCACCTTCAAAAATGGCAATTTCCTGACTCTTTCCGGCAACATCGGAGAGAGAATAGCCCGTTCATTCTCATCGAGCGGATTGAGCATCAACAGTACAACGAGATAGACCACACTTGCCACAATCAGCGCCAGAATCATATTCACGTTCAACAACACTGCCACAACCGCAAGCATCGCCCCGGTTGCAATCACAGGTCGCCAGATGAGCGAGAGCCAGTTCACAGGCTGTTCTAATCCTCTGTGCATCAAAATCCCGAATGGAATCAAGAGCGCGGCTTCACTGAGAATCGTTGTGACGGCAGCCGCAGCGAAACCATATATCGGAATGAAGATGATGTTGGTGACAATGTTAAAGGTCACGGCGAGGAAAAACGCCCGTGTGATGTAGCGTTGCAAGCCGAGTGCAATCAGCGCATATTGTGTCAGACTGTTCATCCAGCCTAATGGAATACTCCATATCATAATCATGAGAGCAATAGACCCGTTTTCGACGTAACTCGCTCCGGCAAGTATCAGAGTCAGCAATTCTGCTAAAACAGTGAATCCGACTGCCACAGGCAATGATAAGGCGACCATCAGCTTGATGCCGAATTGATAAGTCAGCTTGAGCCTGTCTTTATCTTCTTCTGCCTGACGCGACATCATCGGGAAAAGTGCCTGTGTGAAAAACGAGGGCACGATATTGATCGCCATCAACCATTTATAGGAGGTGCTATACTGCGCGACAGTGATTGAGCCTTTAATGGCTTGCAGAATCACAATATCTATCTGGAAGAAAATTGTCGCCAGAAAGTGATTCAGCATCAGCGGATAACTCTCGCTGACCATCTCTTTCAAAAGCGACATATCCGGCTTTTTCGGTAGCCCATCAATGAAATCACGTCCCGCCCATAACAATACGCCGAGTGTGATGAAATTATTGATGATGCTAACACCTGCCAGACCAACAATCCCGTATCCTAATAGCAGTACTATCACACCGAAAATCGCTTTGTTGATCGTGGTAATTGTGGCAATCGCGGCGGGTTTTTCTGCCTGTTCATGCGCGTAGTAGAGTGAGGTCATGCCTTTATTGAGGCTTGCCGGGAAAAGACCGATATACAGTAATATAATCGCTATCAGACCTTCCTGCGGGAGTGGTTCGACTGTGTTTTGCCAGAATACCATGAATACGAGCAGCAATCCCAATCCGACCACGCTCAGGAAAAATCGGAAAAATGAGGTGTTGAATAGATAGAAACCACTGCGGGTTTTATCTTTGCTGACTTCACGCATTAAGAAGAGGTCGAGTCCGAAATTGGTGAAAATATCAAACCAGACAAAGACCACCACCGCAAAGTTATAGACCCCGACCATCTCCTGAGAGATCAGTCGATACATCACAATCGCGAAGACAAAATCAATACCCCGGTTGAAGAGATTCAAGATAATTGGCGCAACACTGTTCCGGGCGACTTTTGCGGTTTGCGAGGAGTCTTCGGTATTTGTCCCGACAAAAATTGTCCACAGCCACATGCCAACTAAGAGGGTAAGCGCTATCGCAGAAATCGCACTACCGAAAAATCCAATTTGTACACTGGTAGGACTATAGACGAGGCGCACAGTGAAGCGACCTTCTTCTAAAGCCTGTTGTGCGTCGTCAGATAGATTGCTCTCAGCGTAATATTCGCGCACCGCATCCAGATTGATATTTACACCCTGTAGAACATTAGCGACAGGCACGACCTCTAGCTGAAATTCATTTTCCTCCCCGATACCTGCCGGACGGATAAAAGCTTTCCAACCATCAAGATAATTTTCGCTATAAACCAGCCAGCTATCATCTGTGAGTGTGAGTTCGACTAATTTTTCGCGTCCCGTGTCCGATAAAACCGTCGCTGCTGTGTAGTCGGGAATCTCGAATTCTGTGACACCGTCGGCATACTCAAATGTTTCCGTTGGTAGTGTCATTGCATCGGCATTGACTGTAAAAGCACGTGGCACAGCAAGCGGATTCTCGTAGATGACGACACTCGCATCACAGCAGATGGGTTGCCAATCATTAAAGGGAATCAGCACATCGGGATAGGTGACGATATAGCGCACATTGAGCAGGGCAAGCATCGACGAATCCAGCACCTGCACATAATCCGGCTGAGGATGCCAGTCATAATAGGCTTCATTCATGAAAATCGGTGAGATACGATTGAAGTCTAATTGTACCTGTGGCGTAACCTCGCGCATGTAATCGACATAGCTCAATGGAATGATACTGTCATAACCGCGAATATCATCTAAGCCATATTGCATTGTGACATTGGCATTGAAAATTTCGGTGCTATTTTCCGGCTCAAGCGTGGTATAGCGGAATGCGTCATCTTCTTCATAGCGTTCCTGTAGCCATGATATTGCCTGTGGTGTGTAATCTAAGAGTAACGGATCACTCGCCGGATTGAATCCCCATGAAGCTATCATCAAATCAGCGACCACTACTGAAATCGTGAAAATACTCCACCATTTGACGCCCTGATACATCCGCATTCGCCCGACCCATGCAAAGACAATCCCCGATAGTAGAATCATCAAGCCGAATACAGCAATATTGGCGAATTGATAACTATAGAATAAATCGGCTGTGCCTGTTCCGAATGCCTGACGTGCTTTTGCCAGACCATCTAACACTGATTCAATCTGTCCTTCTATAGAGGAAAAGGCAAAATAGCTCCCCGCTAATCCGACAAAAATAAGAATCGCGATAGCAATCAAGCCGTATCCGGTGCGAGCTTCTCCCGGAGTGAACTTTTCTGCGGCGCGACGTTGTAAACCATCAAAACCGAATGCCGCCATAATCGACACGGCGACTGTCAGACCGAAAATCCAGCGAAAGGGCGAATTCAGTTGATTGATACCCGGCAAAACATAAATTAGCCTGTAAGTCGGTAAGCCAAACATGAAGGTGATACTGAGAATCGCCAGCGTCCCGAAGATTGTGCGATAGGGCGGTTCTCGCATGAAGACTTCCATGATTTTGCTATCCTGTTCCATTGTCCACATCGTGCGGTCAATCACAGCATAGAGTGATAGCAATAACGGCAAAATCCCGAGATAGAGTGCGCCTTCTACATAATTTTTGATACCCCAGTCAGTGTGGGATTGCCCTTCATTCTCCCAATTTTCGACCCATTCAAAATTGAAAACATCGTAAATTTCGTGATGGGTGGGATTGCCATAGAAATTCGGGAGCGCAAATTGCAAGACATCTCTATAAGGATGAGCATATTCAACGACGGTAGCATAGTCGCTGCGTTCGGCACGCCAGTTAATCTGTGCAAATTGGAATAAGGGCAAAAATTGAATCGCTGCCAATCCGATGCCGAGCACAATCATCGCTATCATCCAGCCTGCCTGAGACAGCATGAGGGGCATTCGCCGCACACGCATCGAATCGTGAATCCAGCGCCCTCCAGCATAGAATCCACTGATAAGCAGGCAATAAATCGTCACTTCGACATGCCCCGCGAGAATATTCATCGCCAGAGCAATCGCACCAACTGCCACCCAGGGAATCGAGGTTTTGCGTCCGAAAAGTGACTTTTTCCGTATGATGAACTCGATCATCAGGAGCATGAGGGGCAACCAGGGAATTGCGCCGATCATCATCTGGAAAACCACGCTGGCAATCACGAATCCGCCAAACTGGTAAATCACACCAGCTAACATCGCGCCTGACCGACTAATGCCCAATCCGCGTGCGAACAGATACATGAAAACCCCGGCTAACCATAGATTCAGCACGGTGAACCAGCCATAGGCTAACCAGAGCGGCATCACGTAATAAACCACACTTAAAGGATAGAACGCACTGTGTTGTCCCGCCGCCAGAAAAGGAATGCCCGAAAATTGATGCGGATTCCAGAGTGGAACTTCACCTTCTGCCAATTGTTGCCGGATGAATGATTTCCACTGGTAATTTTGCAATATGGCATCACTGACCAGATGATTATGTGGACGCTCCGGTGCTTGTACAACTTCACGGTCTGTCGCGTAGGGTTCATACTGAAATAGGTTCTCAGTTGGAATCAATGTTTTGCCACCCAGCGTTTGCGGGAAAAAGAACGCAAGCGGGAGCAAAAACAGCATAGTCACAATCAAAATGTCGGGGGCAGCACGCCGGATTACCTGCATGGTCGTTCCTCAAGTATTGCGGAATCAATCGGAGGAAAAGCATACAATTTTGTCCCGTTTTTTGAAAGATAGGATACAGAAGCATTGGTTAGCATAAAATAGGTTGGCAATTCATAATGGGATACATCAATAGAATATAGGAGACGCTATGAGCCATCTATTCATCAGTTATGCCCATAAAGATAAACAACATTTGCAAGGACTGCTCACCTGGTTGAAGGATAACGATTTTACCGATAATCAAATCTGGTACGACAATATCGAAGGCGGCGATAACTGGCGCGAAGAAATTTCCTCTGCATTAGATGAAGCATTTGCAGTTGTCGTTATTGTGACAGTCAACTCGATGCAATCCTACTATTGCACTTATGAATGGTCATATGCGCTCGGACAGGGAATTCCACTTATACCTTTACTCTTTGATGATGTTCCTGCAAAAGATTTTCATGCTCCACTTGCCGCAAAGCAATATATTGACTGTACTCAAGAGATTCCGACCACTTTGAAACCCACTATTAGGCAACATAAAAGTATTCCTCCTCAAACTAAGACCATAAATGGAATGGTTTATGATGCTATCGAACTTACACATCGTCGTTTTTTTGTACTTTGTTGGCTTGAATTTTCAGGTTATTTCCCCGACGAGCTGTATATAGATGTAATGGGATATTTTAGTGATGAAGCTGGCATAGCGCTTAAGAAACTTAACAAAATTATGCTTGAGAATATGTATGCGATACGTGGTAGGCAGTATCGATATTGCTGGCAAATTATAGAATTTCTAGAGGTGTTTTCGGAATTGGATCATATTTACCGCGCTATTCCTTTTTATAAAAATGACTACTTTGAAACAAAAGCGAGTACTCGATTTAAAAAAGAATGGCTTCCTGCTTATAAATACTTCGATACCTATGACTGGTGGGAAAAATCAACTAATCGCTACTTTAATAGTAAACAGCCCTATCGTTGGGAAATATTTGCTGAAATTGTAAGAGTATTTCCTGATATTGATTCGGGGATTGTAGAAGACATGATAGAGAATGCCTTAGAACATTTAGAAGATACTCAAGATAATAACGAATAAAATCCTCCCGGGTGGCGAAAGTCACCTCTTCTCCTCAAATAAAAAGTTAATTTTATGCGTAATAATTAATCTTAATTAATTATTCGACAATTATTAGGTATACTCAAGATATATGAGCACATGGAGAGTTCAAGGAAATATACAATGCAAATTCGAGATTCACGCGGTATAAAAGCACAACAGGTCACACAATGGTGGTCACGGGTTCGTCGCTACACGCAACTGGTTAATCGCCTGTCAAGCCGTTCCGCAAAAGACTTGACCCGTGTTCAGGATATTGAAAATGTGATTTACAGTCTGAATGCACAGTTCAAAGCGATTGAAGAAACAGCATATCCGAAAAGCGCAACGCACATTCGCGGGGCATTACTCGCCTTTTTAATGAACATGATTACCGTCTTGCAGCATACCCGGTTACAAAATGATGATGACCGCAATGTGATTTTCGATATTGCGATGGTCGATAAAAACATGGTTGAACTGTACCTGGACGAACACGGCTTAAGTTTATAAACAGGTCTTTGAAGCGAAAGTAGCACATCATGTCCACAGCATATCAATCAAATCAGCATCGTGTAGTTGACATCTGGTGGGAACAAACCCGGTCACGCTTGCATCTCTTTTTCAAGGTCATGACACAGGATGGGGTAATCTCTGATAAGGAAGTTGAGGATGCGCTGACCTATCTGACAGCCCGTCTGAGAGAATTTGAAGATGTGACCTGTCCGACGGTAGTTGCTGAAATTCATGGTCAATTGCTACAGGCATTGAGAAATATGAAACAATCGCTGCTGTATCGCGTAGAGCATAATGACCATCAGGCACAGATTCGTCTGGAACGGGCACTATCCAATATAGATGCCCTTCGTTTTCATCTGTTACAATTCGACATTCTGGTCTAATTTGTAACATGTTGGTGGGCAGCACAGTGTAAATAATGCTGCCCTTGTATAGTGGTAAAGTTAACTAATTATGTTGCAATTTGCAAACCTTAATGCTTAATTCAGATTTTTGGTTTAGAATACGAATAGTTCAACAAGATAGGGTCAATAAATGGTAACACTACAAAGCGAAATCCAGATTACAAGTACAGTCCTCGATCACTGGTGGGACAGCATCCGGCGCGATCATCGTTTATTTTTGCGTATGATGGACGAAAATCCCGAACAGTTAGAAGGATTGCCTTACCTGGAAATCGTCATTACCCACATTGACCGCAACCGTATCAAATTGTTACGTATGAGCTTCCCGCGTATTACAAAAGATGCACGTGCTCACCTGTTATCCGCAGAACGCTATTTTCTGGGATGTTTACGTGCTTTACGCAGTGGTAATCGGGCTGAAGCCGATATGTTTTACAACATGGCACAGGCTGATTTGAGTATGCTGCAATATATTTTCATGGAAAGCGGCGTCAAATCTTACATTTGATGACCACTACGATTTCGTATTTAAGTGATCTCAGGTTTATAGTATGAGCTATCAATTACCAGTTGGAAACCCGGTCGATGCCTGGTGGTGTTCTATCCGCAGCGTTATTGAACCCTGTATTGAGTTACTCGGTCAATTTCCACCTGCACCGAACGCGACGACAGCAAATGAGCTCGTGCCGACGGTTCGCCGGGCATTAGATACAATCGACGATGCAAGCTATCCGCCACAGGCACAACAGATACGGGATTATCTCCTGGAAAGTTTGCTCTATCTTGGTAGCAGCTTGCAAGAACAGGCAACACAGGGTCATCAAGCGCCTGATACATCACACAACATGGCATATCATAAATACTTGATGGTCAGCTACTTTTTACTGCAACGCGGTATCTATGAACCGACCCCCGATAGCTACAAAAAACAAAAAGCAAGCTAATTGCTACAACACACATTAACGAAAAACGCCCGATTATCGCAATCAGGCGTTTTTTGATTTTATTATGTTTGGTGTAGGGACACACCGCCGGTGTGTCCCTACAAATATCTGAAAACTGCTAACTAAAATACCAGCTTCGCCAGTGAGAGAATGCCCTGACTCCAGGGAACACGGTGGCTTACACCGCTCTGATTCTGGAATTGTTCCAGATTTTCGATGTACCACTTGTAATTACGAATCAGCGCATCTTTATTGCTGAATTGTGGTTGCCAGCCTAATTTTTCAATGGCTTTATCGACACTGACAAAGCTATCTTTATTGGCTGTTTCATAGACCCACTTGTAAAGCGGTGAAATATTAAGCATTTCAAGGAAACGCAATGTCCAGATAGCAGGTTCAGCAGGTAATCCGATGATTTTCTTGCCATGTCCGGCGTAATCGAGCACTGCCTGGTAATCTTCCTTGAAAGTTGTGAAGTCAGTTGCGCCGATGTTGAATGTATCGTTGACCACGTCGCCATCGAGGGTCGCGCAGAGGTAAATCGCTGCACAGAGGTCTTCGACATCCAGCAATTGATAGCGATTGTTGCCGCTACCGAGAACCGGGAAATTGTGTCCGGTATATGCCCAATCATAGAGCAGCGCAAATACGCCGAGACGTTCCGGTCCGATGAATGATTTCGGACGAATCACAGGTACAATCATACCTTTTTCGCGATATTCAAAGCAGACTTCTTCGGCTGCGATTTTTGATTCACCATAAGGACCCACACCATCTAATTTGTCATCTTCAAAGAGCGGGTGATGGTCAGGAATGCCATAGACGGCTGTGCTGGAAATGTGAATGAAGCGTTCAACGCCGTGTGCATGAGCACTTTCGATGACATTGCGTGAGCCATCAATATCGGTGCTATAGATTTCTTCCGGTTTATAGAGCGGCAATGCGGCGGCGGTATGAATGACAACATCAACACCTTCCATCGCTTTATCAACTGCTGCACGGTCACGAATATCGCCTGTGACTTCGGTAATCTGGCTACGTTCAGGGTAGTCGAAAGGTGCAATGTCGAGTGAAACGACTTCGTGGTCGCGTTCGAGTAAATAGCGCACCATGTTGATGCCGAGGAAGCCCGCGCCCCCCGTAATCATATAACGTGCCATAGTTTTGTTTTCTCCATTGATTTCTTATCAGAATACATGAAACGAGGCGAGATAGACTCCTCGCCGGACTTTGTTCAACTATGCCATACTGCGGCTTGTGACATTTCTCACATATTGTAACCGATGTTTATACCCGGACAACCCTTAAGAAATTTCCGTATAAAAATAAATAAAAACTCGATAAAGATAACAAAAAACGATTAATCTTAATTCTTTTTGCAATAATCTACCTGTACACTGTGAACGATAGAAGCGGATAGATTAGAGGTGTGTTATGGCAATTACTGTGGAATGGCTGGTCGATGAACGGGTAATTCTCTCAACCCTTGAAGATAAAGTCACACTTAAAGAGGTCGAATCCTGGTGTGAAACCCGCAAATATATGGTCGATATGGGTTTGCCTCCGGTGCATCACATCTCCGATCTACGGGAGTTGAACACAGAGCAAATTGATGAAAAAGCCGTTCAGAAAATTTTGCATTCCATGCCCCGCAACCTGAATTTAGGTAGTCAACTGCGTATCAGCCATCAACCTGTAGAAACTTACATTGACACCCCCGTCAATGATTGTGAAACACGGCACTTCACGACCCTTGAAGATGCCATGAATTGTTTGCAACAACATGACGAATTTTTGCAAGAATTGGATTGGCAACAGGCTTAGTGTTTTTTAAGATATTCCTGTTATAGTGTAGGCATAATTATCTACGAGAACTTGAGGAACATATTATGCCAACACGTAGCGCAAAAGCAAATTGGTCGGGTTCTGTGCAGGATGGGCATGGCGAAATCGAATTGAAAGTCGGTAGCTATCCTTATTCTGCAAAAACCCGTATGGGTGAAGGCGAACAGGTTACATCCACAACCAATCCCGAAGAACTTATCGGTGCGGCACAGGCAGCTTGCTATAGCATGGCTCTGGCGACCCGCTTATCGGTACACGGACACACCCCCGAACATATCGAAACTGATTGCAAAGTCACCCTCACCCCGTCCGGTCTGGGATTTAAACTCAGCCGCATTGTCATCAACACACAGGCAAAAGTTCCCGGTATGAGTGATGAAGAATTTCAAAAACACGCAGAAGCAGCAAAAGACAATTGCCCCGTATCGAGTGCGCTTGCTGCTGTGCCAATTACACTGACTGCTTCTCTAATCGAAGACTGAGGCGACACAGATGAATATAGCAGTCATTGGCTCGGGTGTAACGGGCTTGACAAGCGCCATTTGTCTGCAAGATGCTGGCTTTGACATAACAATTTTCACTGAAGAATTGCTGCAAAATACGACCTCGGTAGCAGCAGGCGCAGTATGGTGGGGACACGGCGAAGGAAAAGTCAGACAATGGGCAGGTCGCTCCCTTAAGATTTTTCAGCAATTAATTGAAGAGGGCAATACAGGCGTACACTTATTACGCCTGCGCGATGTTTATACATACCACACAGATTTGCCCTGGTTTCATGACGATATTCCATACTGTGAAGCGATTTCACCTCAAGATTTAGACCCTCCCTTCATTTCCGGTTTTATGATGGATGTGCCTCTGATAGAGCCGCCACTCTATTTACCGTATTTGCTCAAACGCTATCAGAATAATGGCGGTGAAATCATTCAACAAACGCTACAGTCATTTTCTGAGATAAGCGCTGAATATCCCCTTATCATCAATTGTACGGGTGTCGGCGCACGTGAACTTGCCCGTGATGCTGCTGTATACCCGATTCGTGGACAAACAGTCATTGTCGATGCGCCTGATATTCAGGAAGGCTATATGGATGATGAGCATTTTACCTATATTTTTCCGCGTAGTGATGGCGTGCTATTAGGTGGAATCGCACAGGCGAATCGGTCTGATTTCAAAGTAGACCCTGCTATTCGTGACGATATTTTAGCGCGGTGTATTGCTGTTGATGCGCGTATCCGTAATCGACCGATTGTTAAAGAAACAGTTGGTTTACGCCCGGGACGCCATACTGTGCGCCTTGAAAAAGAGCAACTATCAGACAATTGCACGGTCATTCACAATTATGGACATGGCAGTATCGGCTTCACACTCTCATGGGGGTGTGCAGAAGATGTGGTCAAATTAGTGGAGACTGTGAGTTCGTAAAATGGAAACCACTAATGAATATGACTGGTACGACATTCCAATGGAAAAACTCGGTTTATCAATAAAGACAATAAATACTTTATTGAGGACTGGAATGACTTCTGTAGGAGATTGTGTTGATAGTATTGAGCATATCAGGAATCCCTCTGGAACGTGCATTTGGACCCGATGGAGCACTGATGATGTCATTATAAATGATGTCTTGCCAATATTGACCGAACACGGTTACTGGCAAGAATATAAACCCGAACCAACGCCCGATGATTTTGCGCCTCAAGTTATCGAGGAAATTAAAGAGAAGCTCATTTCAAAGGGTTACTGGCAAGCAAAATAATCAAAAAGGGTCGCGATCCACATCCCGACCCTTTTTGTATGCTTACCCCGATTTCTTCACCGGATATTGCAATTCTGTGACCCATTTCTCTGGATTGCCTGTGACATCAAATACCAGGTAAACATCACGTGGAGAGCCATCCGGCACATAACCATTTTCCTGCATCCATTGCTGAATCGCGCCATGTGCCAGTGAATAATTATCAAATGTACCATAGTGAATCACTGATGCGACTGTTTCTTGTGGTAATGAATACTGTTCCAGTTCATCTGCATCCGGCAAATCACCATTTATGGGAATCGCTGTTTCCAATATCAGGTCTGTTTGACCGGGTATGCCATGATAACGGGCAATGTCATAGGCGGGCATTCCGGCATTATTGTCGAGAACATGCTGACGTAGCTCACGGAACATCGCCATATTGAGTTCACCGGATTCTTCAAAATTTGGGACGATTGCTTTCTTTGCAACCACCTGAATCGGAGCAATTTTCTTGATTTTTACACTGTACATCGTCTTTATCCTTTTTGTTTATCGTTATAATCAGTATCACAGTCGAATATGACATCCTCTGTCATATTGCTAAAATATGATTTTGAAAAAGGCAAAATTGGATGCGTGCAGACCGATTAATCGCGATTTTATTACGCTTACAGGCACACAATGGCATTACAGCAAAGACATTAGCATCAGAACTTGCAGTATCTTCTCGAACGATATATCGCGACATTGAAGCGCTGAGCATGGCAGGGATTCCGGTCTATGCTCAACGCGGCGAAAATGGGGGACTATTTTTAGATGAAGCGTATAAAGTCTCGCTAACAAATCTACTCTTACCGGAAATTCAAGCACTGTTTGTGATGGGCGGGGCAGCACCACTCGAAGCATTGAATATGGAACGGGTTGTTGAGAATAGCTTGCTCAAATTGCTGGCAGCATTACCCTCACACTATCAACTTGAAGCACAGGCATTGCAGCAACGTCTCTACATTGATACGCAACGCTGGAATCAAACATATGAAAAATTGGATTGGCTGGATACCCTGCAACAGGCAGTCTGGCAGGATTCTGTGATTCATGCGCTGTATCAATCACTGGGCAGCGATTCAAAAGTACGTGAAATTGCCCCTTATGGATTGGTAGTCAAAGCGCATATCTGGTATTTACTCGGTTTTCAGGACGATGAAACAGATAGCCGTGTTTACCGTGTTTCGCGCTTTCAAAATGTAGTTATCACGGAAAAATCATTTGAACGGGATGCGAATTTTGACTTAAAAACCCTGTGGCAGCAGAAAAGCCACTATTTCGAGGAATTGATTGCTGCCGATTACGAAGTAAGGATGCGATTGCCATCTGCAATGATGGAGGCACTCTATTATTTTATCCCCGGGCGCTATGAAATTCTTGAAGAAGAGGGTGAATATTGTACGCTCGAAGCACGGTTTTATAATGCCAATGAAGCACGGACGATTTTGATGGGATTCGGTGACCGTGTCAATATCCTGAAACCACAAACACTGGTGGATAGCATTCTGGCTTACGCACAATCTATTGTAGAGAAAGATAAAAATGAGGGAGCATAAAACTCCCTCATAGTTCGAAACATTAGCCGCAGTCAGCCGCGCCTAAAACATAGCTGATAGATGAGGTGTTATCGCCTTCATTGGTTTCAGGGATTGCTCCCGCGCTATCGACTGTGACAACAACTGTGTGTGTTTCATCGAAGTAGGTATCAACGGTCAGCGATGCGACCACAACGAAGTTACCACCGGAATTAATGATCGGGAAGCCACCAACTGTACTGGCAGTTGTTTGTCCTGTACGGTTGTTGCGGTCAATCACGGTCAATGAACCGGATGCATTTGTTGCGCCTGTGCCGGAATTGTTCACATTGATGTAAATATCAAATGATTCACCACACTGTGGCGGCAAGGGTTGCAATTCAATACCTGTGATCTGCAAATTCGCAGTCGTAATCGGTGTTGCTGTTGCAGGAGGTGTCGGCGGTGGTGGCGGGTTAATTAATGGTAAATCTGCGATATTGCCTGTGAATTCGACTGTACTCGGTGCGATGAAACCGCGTGTTCCATTGACTGTTTCGATGTAGTACCAGCCACTGCCGAAGCTACTGATACCCACGACAACCGCTTCTTCGCCTTCCAGCAGTGAATCAATGCGCGGATAGGTCGTATCATCACCGGAACGAATATTGGCATCTAACAGAGCGCGGACAACAGGGTCACTTGTGCCAAGCGGGGTAGGTGTCGGTGCAAGTGTCGGACGCTGACCACCACCCGGTAAATTGGTCGGTGTTGCCTGTAATGTCGATGAGAGAGGTAATCCAGCAACGGAATCCTGTGGATCATTTTCTACACGCAGAGGCGCAACTTCAAAAATTTCCTGTTCGCCATCGGCTAGATTAATGACCAGTCGAATTTCATAGATACCATCGCGTACTGTGGTCGTATTCCAGACACCGAGAACACCATTTCGTACAGCCTGACTACCCGGTAAGGATGCCGGGAACCATTGTTCGACTTCAATATCTTCTTCATCACGGTCAAAGCGAATTTCGTGATACTCGATAATATAGTTGCTCATGTTGAGCAAATCGGCTGTTCCGAGGATTTCAACAGAATCACTCAAAACCCAGACAGGCGGCGGGAAAGTAATCGCGATGTCGGTATCATCGCCCGGAACTTCCTGTGGTGTGATGTCCTGTGCCGAAGCGACTAAGACCATCATCGCACTGATGAGGACTGCTAATACGAGTAAAAATTGACGTTTCATAACGTTGCTCCTTATATATCCCCTGAATAAATGATAGTACTTCCCTCTCAAGAAGGTGACTATTTTTGCATAGCCATCCCCCGCGATTAGCTCGATTGTAACAACTTAAACTGTAGACGTTTCAGACCCCACTTCGTTGATATTAAGGTTCGACCTGTTTATCATTGTACTGTTATCTGCAATATGCAAAACTTGACTTAACCGACGTTCAGGCTACGGCTACCTGACGCTATCGCCTGTAATATAGCGCTTTGACATTAAAATCATTTACGTTGAATCTTAGAATTGTGGATGAATGCACAATCTATCGCTTCACAGGATGCAACAATCAACGAAATTCCAACTGCGGAAAATCTATCCCTGCGATACAATGATAAACAGATAGGTAGGGAATGCCTTCCCGATTACGCAGATTGAAATTTTCGGACACGATAATGCAGATTAAAAATTAAGTACGGAAATAAGTGTAGGGGCGGGTCGCCGTGCCCGCCCGTTGAAATGAATCGCGGGAGCGCACAGAGGCACTCCCCTGCACCCTGTCTATATTTTAGATATATAGTCAGAATTTGACTCCGCATTTAAAAATTAAAAAACATCATCGTGTCCCTACAGTGTGTCATTTTTTGGAAACGAGAGACTGTCGGGATGGCTTTTATGTCATCTGCAACTCCGCCTTATAATTTCTTTGTGTCCTCTGTGTCTTTGTGGTCAAAATTCACATGATGACACCCGAACGATGTCAGTATGAACAGACAAAGGTGAAACAGGCACTATGCGATGGATACGCCCCGGATTGATACTCATAATTGTCGTTGCTGTAGTTGGTGTGACGACTGCACAGGAAGACCTCGGCTGGTTGCTGGATTTGATTCCAACCGGAGATAATATTGATTTGGAAAAACAACTCGACCAGGGGGCTATCCAGGTTGTCGCAGGGGAGAGTTTATTACTGGAAGAATTTTCTGCGCTCAATGCCTGGCAAAATACCTCCGACCGTGAGGGCAATCGCCGGGTACGCAATGAACGCTACGAAATCCGCCTGATTGATAACGACATTATTTATACCGGATTGGGCACTGTTGAATACGATAACACCATCATCACGGTTGATACTCAGCGCCTCTCGCAAGAACCGAATGACGGTTATGGTCTGGTGTGTCGCGCTTCCGATGAAGATAACGGTATCCATTTTTATATCAGCAGTGATGGTTACTGGCGTATTTTTGCTTTTGAAGATGGGCGTGCGCGTCCGTTCATGCCCTGGACAGCCAGTGATCTTATCAATCAGGAAGCCGATGCCCGTAATCAGATTACCGCTGTTTGCGTCAATGATTATTATGCGCTCTATATCAACGGGGTGCTGGCAGGGGAAGCCCGTGATAGCAATTTCACCAATGGTCTGGTGGGTATGTCGGTGATTGTATTTGAAGAAGATAGCGAAGTCTTTATAGCCTTTGATAACTTACGTATCTGGTCAGCCACCAGTGATGCCGAACCTGCTGTCGTTTCAACAGAAGATTCAAATTCTGTAGTTGATGCTCGGCGTGCCGAGACTGTCCTGTTGCTTGAAAATGGCGATGAAGATGTCTCACTGACCTCGCTGGTTTTATATGACAACATGGATGAAGAAGCTAACTGGGACACCATCAATGGCGACGAAGGGGACTATGAATTTGATGATGGCGTCGTCTATATAACATCGGAAGAGGGCGCGGGTAATCCGATTTTCCTTGTCTCAGAATCCGGTTATGACAATGTGGTGATTCAAGCTGAAGTCACTTTTGAAGATGGTTCGGAAGATAATGCTTTCGGTCTTACATGCCGCACCAGTATCGAAGATTCTATCAGGGGCTATCAATTTGTCGTCAGTTCCGATGGCTATTATACAATCTGGGTGACAGACGGTGTCAGTTATCGTTTTGCTGCGGATTGGGAACGCGACACAGCAATCAATACGAACGGTTCAAATCTGCTGACCGTTGTTTGCATTGATGATTACTTTGCATTTTATGCCAATGATGTGTTGCTGGTCGATTTTTACAATGATGTCTTCCTGACCGGGCGACCTGGCTTGCTCGTTTATAGCTTCGATGATGACGATGAAAGCACCGTATCTTTCGATAACGTCTATATCCGCGAAGCCGAACTCCGCTAAATTAAAAATAGGGCAGACCTGCTGTTGGTCTGCCTTCTACAACTTCACTTTAATTTTCTTCCAGCACCACCAGAACAGCATTAGTTGTCGTGTTATCGCGAATCATGATCGTGTTATTGCTTGACCAGGTTAATTGTGCATGTGATAGGGGCGTTGTGCCATCGGGGCGTTCCATTTGTAGAACAAGTTCTGCGGGTTCACCGATAGCTGGCGCAATATAGAGTCCGCCTGATTCCGGTGTAAAAGGATTCTGCACCAGATAAGCAATCGCATTTCCTTCCGGCGCGAACCCTGCCTGAATGACAAAATGCGCCTCATCGAGATTATGTTCTGTCCCGTCACTCAAATCAATATATACAAGCCCGTCGTAATCCGGTTCAAAGCGGGTATTGGTATCACGTGGCGCAGGATTATAAGCGAGGATGAAATTATCATCGGCGGAAAATTGCAGCGAAAATACAATCTCTGTACTCTCTGAGAGCGAAATTTCTTCTAATAATTCACCGTTTTCTGCATCAAAGATGTCGATACTCTGAATATCTGTATCCCGTTGAAATGGGGCTTCGGCGCTTGCAATGCGATTACCTGACCGCGTAATTGTCCAGTAAGCAAAGGGAGATTCAAGCTCACGTTCGACAAGCACAGCACTTTCCCCTGCAACAGGGTCAACAGTGACAATACGGGCAACATTATTGGCATTTTCTCCGTCTTCATATGGATAACGCAATACTGTCAGTTGATTATCATCTGACCATGTGACAGCCACATCAACACCGAACACCGCGTCAGCATCAGCATTGAAGAAGAAATTGCCTTCAAATTCATCATCGGTTACGTTGCGGATTTCACCTGCTGCAATATCCAGTAGCTGTACATCGGCATCCTCAAGATAAGTGAGGGGTTCATTATCTATCAGAGCGAAAAATTGCCCATCCGGTGACCAATGCCCTGTTTCTAAGTTCGGGCGAATATCCCCATCGAAATTATAGCAACCGATTTCGCTATTATCGGGCAAGCTGTACAAACAAATTGCCCCACGATTAACATGTGCATACTGGCTGCCATCAGGACTCATGAAAACCGCCGTCCCGACAGGACCTGCCAGACGCTCCAGGTCAATCACTTCGACCACTGTATAACCGGAATCTGCTTCCTGTGCGACTGTCATAAATGCTGTCAACATCACAAAGCAAAGACAGATAAATCGAGTACTAAAGGGCATGAAAATCTCCTGAGTAGTTTTAGTTTTCTTCTAGAATGACAAGCATTGCATTCCAGGTTTCGTTATCGCGAATCATGATAGTGTTGTTGCTTGCCCACATTAGTTGGGTATATGATAGTGGTGTAGTACCATCGGGCAGGTTCATTTGCAGAACAAGTTCGGCTTCTTCACCGATAGCCGGAGCGATATAGAGACCGCTTTCTTCCGGGTTCAATAGATTCTGAACCACATAAGCAATTGCAGTACCTTCGGGGGCAAACCCCGCTTGCAGCACATAATGCTCACTATCGAGGTTGCTTTCGCTACCATCGTCCATGGAAATAATATTCATACCATCCAGTTCGGTTTCAGTATTTTCATGTGGTAATGATCTCCGTCGATAAAGCGGATTATAAGCCATGATATAGTCTTCATCGGGCGAAAATGCTACTGAAAATACTGAATACATAACCTCTGAAAGAGGAATTTCTTCCAGTAAATCGCCAGTTTCGGAGTCATATAAATCAATACTCTGGATACCATAGTCCGGCGATAATGTATCTTCTCCAACTGCTATCGTATTGCCTGACCAGGCTATTGAGAAATATAGGAAAGGTCTGTCGAAGTCATGCTCTACCAGTACAGTGTTTTCCCCGGTGATAGGGTCAACGATGACTATGTGAGTTATACTGTCTTCGTTTTCACCGTCAACATAGGGATAGCGTAAGACTGCCAGTTGATTATCATCTGACCATGCCAGCGCATAATCAACGCCGAACGTGGCTTCCTCATCATCAAATTGCAATGCAAATAAACCGTCATACTCATCGTCTGTCAGATTACGAATTTCTCCGGCGGCAATATCCAGAATTTGAATATCTGAATCGCGGAAATTTCTGAGCGCCTCTTGATCGACAAATGCAATGTATTGACTATCAGGCGACCAGCGCACAGTTTCAGTCGCGGGTCGAGCAGGCTCCGGCACGTCATAACAGGCTTCTTCTTCGTTATCGGGCAGTGTATATAAACAGATGGCTCTATCAGCAAAATGGGCATACTGACTGCCATCAGGATTCATGAAAACAGCCGTCCCGACAGGTCCCGCCAGTTGTTCGAGGTCAATCACCTCAACCACTGTATAGCCGGAATCTGCTTCCTGGGCAGTAGAAACAAGCATTGATAAGGCGATAATTGAAATTAGTAGCAGTGTCATTCTAAAACGCATTGATTTCCTCCTAAATAATTATCGAATATATTGTGGCACAGGTTTTGTATGTGTGCCCGACAATCCCTTGATTTTCTAAATTAGGACTAAAGTTTAATGCGAAATGCTTGAAACATGACGCAATTTAAGGCACACTAACGCTGTCTGTAATGTGATTTGTTATAAATTTTACAGATGAACTTAATCCAGATAGAGGAGAAGCCAATGCGTAAACTCTCAATTTTGTTGAGTGCCCTGTTCTTATTGATGCTGGCAATCACGCCCGCAATCGCTCAAGATGACCCTGCATCTATCCGCGTCGCTCATTTTTCACCGGATGCTCCCGCAGTCGATGTCTATGTCAATGGCGATGTTGCAGTCGAAAACCTCCAATTTACAGAAGTAACCCCATTTTTAGAATTAGCTGCCGATACTTATGAAGTTGCTGTTGCTCCCGCAGGTACATCCATTGATGATGCTGTCATCGGTCCGGTAGAACTCACCCTCGAAGCAGGTAGCGCGACAACTGTTGCTGCCGTTGGTTCAGTAGATAACGGCACACTGACCGCGACTGTCATTGCTGAAGATTACAGCCCGATTCCAGCAGGAAGTGCCCGTATCACTGTCGTTCACACAATTGAAGGCGAAAGTGCCCTTGATATTTACGGGAGTAGCATTCAGTTGATTCAAGCATTGCGCTATCCCGAAGGCGCTGGCGATGGTGCATTCACCCGTGATGTTCCAGCAGGACGCTACAACTTTGAAGCCAATATTGCTGAAAGCGACGATACTGTTCGTGTTGCCAATGGTGTTGAACTGGAAGACGGTCAATATTACCTGATCGTTGCTCTGGGACCGCAATCACAGGAAGGCGAAATGCTGGTTGTCACACCGGAAGGCAATAGCGTCGAAGATGATGGCGAAGAAATGGCGACCGATGATGAAGAAATGGAAATGGAAGCCACCGAAGAAGCCACAGACATGGAAGAAACAGACGATGAGACAGGCGACGAAGAAACAGAAGTCATGCTGCCATCCGAAGGCACAGCGATGATTCGTGTCGGTCACTTCTCACCGGATGCTCCGGCTGTTGATGTTTATGTTGATGGTTCAGTTGCTGTTGCAGGACTGGAATTCCCCGAAGTAACCGCATTTGTCGGTGTCGCAGGTGGTGACTATGAAGTTGCAGTTGCTCCGGCTGGCACATCCATTGATGATGCTGTCATCGGTCCGGTAACTATTACTCTTGCGGATGACACCAATACAACGGTCGCCGCAGTTGGCTCACTCAATAATGGCACACTCACAGCGACTGTATTCACCGAAGATTTCAGCCCGACCCCGGCAGGAAATGCCCGTATCACCGTCGTTCATGCGATTGAAGGTGAAAGTGCGATTGATGTCTATGGCAGTGGTATTCAGTTGATTCAAGCGCTGCGTTTCCCCGGTGCAAATAGCGATGGTGCATTCACCCGTGATGTTCCGGCGGGACGTTATAACTTTGAAGCCAACATTGCTGAAAGCGATACTACAATCCGTGTTGCCAATGGTGTTGAACTGGAAGACGGTCAATATTACCTGATTGTTGCCCTCGGACCCCAATCACAATCCGGTGAATTACTGGTTGTGACCCCTGAAGGCTACGAAAATCCTGACGAAGAATAACATCGTCACATAAATTGAATTCTTCGAGAGAGGTACAGTGTGCCTCTCTTTTTTTGTTTATTACAATTCCCGTACAGGCTTTTTACAACTTTTTTGTAGAAATTGTGATCCTTGAGGCGTCTAATTGCGTATATGAGATTGGCAGAAGACGCCATCCATTAATACAGCAATTGGAGACATAGAAACACATGCACACCATACTTTACATCGAAGATAGTTCACTGAATCGTCATTTAGTCCGGCGCTATTTCAAACGCACGGATATACAACTCATTGAAGCGGAAACAGGCAAAGAGGGCATCAAACTGGCAAAAGCATACCGCCCTGAATTAATTCTCCTGGATTATCATCTACCGGATATTGATGGCAGAATGGTTGCTGGAGAGTTGCGTAATTTGCCGGAAGTAAGCGATACACCGATAATCGGTCTGACAGCCGATGAAACATACATCCTGCACAGGCAAATGCTCACCGAAGGCTTTGACGAAGTACTGACCAAGCCTATCAGTGTGAATGGCTTGCTACATAGCATCGAACGCTACCTCAGCTTCAACGTCGTAGACATTGCCTGAGCATAAAGACGAACCTTAAGAAACTGGCTATTTACCATCTTTATTAAGGTTTTGTATAATTCCCTTAAAATAAAGTAACTTAAACATCCGGCATATTTTGCGGATTTTAAGAATGGGAGACAAACCCGTGACGACGGTTTTATACATTGAAGATGACCTGGCGAATATAGAACTTATCCGGCGATACCTTTCTGCCATTGATTGTGTTTTCTTTGAAGCAACCGATGGTGGCAGTGGCATTACCTCGGCGGTCAATACAACACCGGATATTATTTTATTGGATATTTATCTGCCGGATATTAACGGGCTGGAAGTTGCCGACCAGTTAAAAGCGATACCGCAACTGGCGCATATCCCTGTTGTCGCACTCACTACTGACGATAGCATCGAACTGAAAAATGAATGTTTCGCCCACGATTTTGCGGAAGTTCTGCACAAACCTGTGCGTCCACAACATCTTCTGAGTGTCATCGAAGAAATGACGGCTTAAATCTCAGCTACACACACATATCACAGAGACAGGTTACACAGCCTGTCTTTTTTGTTTTTGCTTGACAGTGAAAGAATACCCACTTATAATAAATGAACATGTTCATTTATTACCTGTCTGGCTTGACCTATCAATTTTGAGCCATTTATGAATTGCCTGAAAAAGTGGCATTATTTTTTATCTCAGGAAAGTGAACGTGTTCATTTTTGTAGAGGATACACGATGGATCTTAATCTCGCAGCAACCAACATTTTGAACTATACCTCTCCGCAGGTCGTGAAGGCAGTCGAGTCTATTCATTCAGCATCGGAACGGGAATTTCTAAACGCGGCGCATCGCTATGTCTCACAACACGTTCAGCCGATTTACACTGTGGATGAATTTCAACCTGTGTCTGTCACACTGGAAAAGGGCAGAGGGGCATGTAGCCAGCGTATTGCCTGTGTAGAAGCATTTGCCCGTGCTGCTGGCATCCCGACACGGGTTCAGGTTCTATGGGTAACAGGGAAATTCTGGTATCCCCGTTTTGCATTGTGGACACATCCCTTTATCCCGCAACGCATTATGCTGCTATGGGCACAATTTTATGTTGACAACACCTGGCTTGATTTTTCAGAAGTGGTTGCACCGCTTCATCAACTGGCGACACAATCAGAACATGGCTTCACCAATGCAGATGAGACCCTGTTCGATGCTGTAGCGATTCGTCCGGTGGATTTCTCGAACCGGATGCAAAAATGTGAATGCAACAATGACTATGATTTATCAGGATATGTTGTAGGTGATGGCGGTATTTTCGACTCACGCGATGATGCTCTGAAAGCATACGGCTCGTTCCAGCACACATTGCGCGGATTGGCATTTGAAAGGCTCTTTGGCAATCAAGCAAGCTGGCAACCTGCCTGAAAGAATAGTTATGGCAAGTCAGCGAATAAATTCGCCGCCTCTGAAAACCCATTCGATAAATCGAATTCTATCAATAACAATGATCCTATGTTGCAATGTATATCGCAGAATGAAATTCATTTCATGTGATTTCGTAGCTGGTTGAGTTATCAACTAGCACATCACCAATTTAATTTTGAGAATATTTTCGGCGGATGGAATGTATTCCATCCCTACGCGAGTCTTGATTTTAAAGGTGTTTCGTAGGGTTGAGATACATCTCAACCGATTGTAAATAATGCAAAACCTTTTTGGTCGTGTACTAGCACGCTAATCAGATAGCATTCTTCGGTTTTTACCCGTCACTTATTCTACCTGTCACTGCTTTCGCACTCAGAACACAGCACTCACTTTTCCCGACTCAAACTGAGCGTTTCCTATATGCACTGGCTACGGTGACATGACCTGCGCTACAATTGAGAGTAGTATTCTAATTAGTATTTGGTTTTTTACAGGAGGCAACACTTATGATTACAGGTCTACCCGCTTTGATGATGGATTATCAACTAACTCTCACACCCATCATGAAACGCGCCAATACCCTTTTCTCGGATAAACAGATTATCACCCGGATTGGAGATAGCTACCATAGCTATACCTATGCTGACTGGTATAAAGCCTGTGGCAGACTCGCCAACGCACTCGAAAAACTCGGTGTCCAACCCGGTGACCGCATCGGTACATTCGCCTGGAATAGTTATCGCCATCATGAACTGTATTTCGCTGTTCCCTGTATGGGCGCGGTTGTGCATACCCTCAATTTGAGACTACCCTCCGACCAACTGATTTACATCGTCAATCACGCTGAAGACAAAATCATTTTTGTCGATAACAGTCTTATCAAATTGCTTGAACCACTCGCTGACCAGCTTAAAACAGTGGAGCATTTTGTGGTGATGGGAGATGTCCCCGAAACGACTCTGCCAAATGTGCTGGGTTATGATGAACTGACAGGCAGTGAATCCGACGACTATGACTGGCAGGAAATCGACGAAAATACGGCTGCTGCAATGTGCTATACATCCGGCACGACAGGCAATCCCAAAGGCGCACTTTATAGTCATCGTGCATTGTATCTCCATACCATGACCACCTGCATCACCGATAATTTTGAATTGTCCGAAAAAGACCGTATTATGCCCGTTGTACCCATGTTCCATGCAATGGCATGGGGATTGGTTTATGCCGGGACAATGATAGGTGCGGATATTGTCTATCCCGGCGCACATATGACGCCGCCTGACCTTGCTAAGACAATTTCCGATAACAAAGTCACATTCCCCGCAGGCGTTCCGACATTATGGCTCGGGCTTTTGCAAGAATTAGAGAAAAATCCTGATTTAGATGTTTCATCCGTTCGTGCGATGCCTGTTGGAGGTTCGGCTGCTCCCCGTGCCATGATTGAAGCCTATCAACGCAAATATGACATTGCGATCATTCACGCCTGGGGCATGACCGAACTTGCGCCTATCGGTACGGTATCTGTTCTCAAGAGCCACATGCAAGAATGGGACGAGAAAAAGCAATACGATTATCGTCAGAAACAGGGTTGGACAGTCCCGACAATCGAAATGCGAATCGTGGGTCCTGTTGGAGAAGAATTGCCCTGGGATGGCGAAACAATGGGTGAATTACAGGTACGGGGTCCTCACGTGGTGCGTGAATATTACAAAGACGAGCGCAGTGCCGATTCTTTCATGGATGGCTGGTTCAGAACAGGCGATGTCTGCACAATTGATAGCGAAGGCTTCATGAATATCGTTGACCGCACCAAAGACCTCGTGAAGAGTGGTGGCGAATGGATTAGCACGGTTGAACTCGAAAATACGATTATGGCGCATGATGACGTGCTCGAAGCAGCCGTGATTGCACTCCCGCATCCGAAATGGCAGGAACGTCCTTTAGCCTGTGTGGTAAAACGTCAGGGCGTTGACTCTGCGAAATTACAGGACGAAATTTTTGATTTACTCTCGGAACACTTCGCGAAGTGGCAATTGCCCGATAGCATCGAATTTATCGAAGAAGTGCCCAAAACCAGTGTCGGCAAATTTGATAAGAAAGTCCTCCGCAAAGAGTACGCTGCCTATCAATTCGCAGATGCGGAAGCCGGGGATTAATTAGCTGGATAGCATTTCAGCCCATCAGCTTTTAGTGAATCGTAAGGGAGAGTTTCAAACTCTCCCTTTAAAGCGGACTAACTTCAGTTTGAAATGCGACAATTTCTACCAGCACATCATCCTGAAAATGAAAACGAACAGTCCAGATAAGATCAGTTTTTAAAAAGAGCCAGTAAGCTCTTTTCACTCTGGCAGAGTAACATATAACACTGTCATACGTTTGATGTGCTTGTTGAAAGTCCCGAAAATAGAGATTGTTCGGATTCAGATAGCCAAAATAGGCGATATTTATCTCATTTTGCTTGAAATAAGATATAACATCATCCCAAATGGAAATATTAACTGTAAATTCCCTCTCAAAATAGGATTTTAGATCACCAACTTTTTCAAAGTGAGACACTTCAAACATAGCTTGCATCCTCTATTCCTGCCTGAAAAAGGTCTTATAAGCTCCCTTTCTCCATCAGCGAGCTTGCGAGTGCCAATGGGGAAAGGGCGGGGGGATAGGGGTTTGTCTATTGTTACGGCGCAATGGTATTCAAAATCGCCACCACCTCACTCAATGCTGCACCGGAAACCTCGTTAATGCCCGGCTGCGGCAAGAATCCCACAAACACCATTGAATCATCATCCAGCAAAATCACCATAACAGTACGTGGATAACTGCGACTATCTGTTGTTTCGATGTAGGTTGTCTGTGCAAAGCGATTGCCATTCTGCAAACTGCCTGTTTCCACATCATCGGGATTAATAATCACGCTATCATCCAGTGGCGAGACAATATCCAGCAGCGCAACCACTAAATCATCGGGATAGCCATTTTCGATAGCGGTTTCAGCCGTAAATGGCACGATGAAAATACTCGTATCCAGTGTGGAGAGTGTGACCGTGTTATTTTCATTTTGCGTTGCCAGCCAGTATGAGGGGAATCGAATCTCACCGACCCCTTCCAGGTTGAAGGCGCTATCCAGTGCCATCATCTCAATCGGGGGCAATGTACCATCAAGGCGAATCGTCTGAATCATATCCTGGACATCGGAATCTTGCAGGATATTTGCGCCGACAGGGGCGGTGATTTCCATAGCCAGCACATCGGTATCGGTCAATGCCGCGAGGAAATACACACGCTGAATTGCTTCCTCATCAACTGTATCCCGCACCGCATAACGAATCCCTTCTAAGCCGCGAATGTTGATGAAAGAAATATTTTCAGGGTCAAATACAATCGACTCATCAACGGGCGCGAATAAATCATAATAGAGCAATTCTATCGGGTCAGCTTTCAGTTCCAGCACATCAATTTCTGCTTCAGAATAGACCGATACTGTGATTGTGACCTCATCCAGTTCCAGACTCTGATCAATCGTATTTGCCAGCCAGGGGTCAGGATATTCAATCATCCAGATGTCATCAAAAGTGAAGCTATTACCGAGAATCGTATCGAAAGTCGCGCCTAAATCTTCGTAGTGTAATGTCTCCAGAATACTGAATATGATGCCTTCATCCTGTAATTCTTCGACCCCGTTAGCGATATTGGGCAAAACACTAATAATCGCCACCGAGCCATTGTCACCAACAGGCAGTGCTATCACAAGCACATCAACATCGTCATTATTGGTATAGCTGGTTTGAATGCCATCGCGCTCGCCTATGATAATAGGGTCTTCGTCGCCGGGGTCATAACCTTCGCCCGAACCCCACCACCAGTCGAGAATTTCCGGTAATGAATTCAATTCCTGCGATAAGATGGTGCGTTCATACATAATGTAAAACTGAATTTCGGTGACTGAATTGGCTAAATCCATCTCATCATAATCTTCATAAATCACCAGAAAATCAGATGGAAAATTGACCACCGTGCCATCGACAAACGTGTATGACTCAGTAAATTCATCCTGTGCCGATACCAATCCGACTATCCACAGCAAGCATAGCATCACAAAAAAGCGTTTAAGCATCGTTTTCCGTTCCTCTGTTTTGTCTCACATGCTGTATTATGGACTTGATAGGGCAAAACCCGCAAGTGAATCCAATATGAAGGTGAAAAATGAGTTCAAAAGAGGAAGCACAACAACTGGCGCTGGAATTCGTTACTCGTGAACGGAAGCTTGATAATGATGATTACATCATACTGGATGAATATACGCATGAAACACAGGATACTTATAGTTTCATCTATGACACGAAAAAATTTATTGAGACAGGTAATCCTGAGTATGCACTTGTCATTTATATACCGATAATTGTTTCTAAAGCGGACGGAACATGTAAATTCTTATGAAATGCCCTTACTCATCACTCATTACTCGTTACTTCCTTTACTCATCATTACTGACCCACTTCGCGCCGTTGCCATTGAGTCGATAATGCCAGACTTTCCCGGCATCGGCTGTTTTGCTGAGATAGGCAATCGGTGGTTCGGACATCGGCAGATAGTCAATTTTTTTGAGATACTGAATCGCCTGTTTGACCGGAATCCAATCTGCTTTGAGGATTTCGCCTTCGGGGTCATCGGGGCTGACTGTGCCTGACCACTTATTTGCTCCGATGTGATAGACAATCGCGTAAGTCGTGCGGTCATCGAATTGCATTTTTGTCTGATAGGCAATTTCACCTGTGGAGAGCAAGTCTAATCCGGTTTCCTCTTTAACCTCGCGCAACAGGGCAGAAGAGGCAGTTTCCCCTTTTTCAACCCGTCCACCTGGCAGTGACCAGTAAGGATGCGGGTCAGTATCCCCCTGAACATAAATCATGAGAACATCATTTTTGTGATTGGTGATAATAGCTGATACGAAGTTGGCTTGCATCATGTGAAATGCTTTCTTTAAATCTGACTACAATAAGCATAATACCATGTTATATAGAGGCTAGTATGATAATTCATTTCAAGTGGGCAGAGCGAGACCAACTCAATTTATCTGATGACCAATTACAGAAACACTTTAACCCGCAGCGAATAAAGCTGGACTCCGATTGCTTTATCAAAACCGATGAGTCGGGCAATATTCAGGAAAATTGCTTCTATGACCTCAATTTAGAAGTAGGAGATGCCTGGGGAACAGGCAAAACAGTATCGAATGCTTTGCTGAAAAAAGTTGGGCAGGAGATAAAATCACAATCTGCAAATCCTATCAAGCACTATTGTTGGGTCAGTGGAAAGGATGAAACCAGCATAGAAACTTTCTCCGCTAATGACTATGACATCGCGAAAATTTCCTATCAACTGAGTATCACCCTGACTGATGCACTATCCGCACCCGCTTTGCCGGATGGCTTTAAATTTCAGCATCAACACGATACCCGCGCACTTTTCGATGCACATCACACGGCATTCCGAGAGAACTGGCAATCTTACGATCATAAAATCACTTATGAGGAATGGCTTGAACGCTATGTCGAAGGGCATGAGACATCGCTATGGGTTGTGATACTGTCCGGGGAGCAAATTGCCGGATTCAGCTTGAATCAAAAATTGAATAATGAGATCGCAATCATTGATAGCATCGGCGTTTTGCCTGATTTCCGGCGGCAGGGATTAGGCGAAATAGTGCTCCGACAGAGTTTTTATCAACTACAGCAACACGGATTCCAGAAAGCTGTCCTCTCGGTAGATACGCAAAACCCGAATGAAGCTGTCCGTCTCTATCAAAAAGCAGGCATGAGCATCGACGTGAATATCATCAATTATCATAAGGTGATTGGATAGCTTAATCGGGCAAAACAAGCTCAATTGGCTCATAGTAGCTATCGCGATTGTTGAGCAAAATGCTATCAATCATCCGCATAATAATAGCTTCAGTTTCTTCAGGTTCAACAATACGATTATCAAAATTCCTGATACTCATCCTAAACCAAATATCAGAATCTAGCTTAAAAATATAGACAGTATAGTAGCGTGTCGAATTGGCAGTATAAGTCTCCGCATCATAGACAGTAATCACATGGTTGAGATGGTTCAATTGATTTAAAGAATCTAAAGGAACTTCTTCGCCCTGTGTATAGGCAAATAACATTTCACCGATAATGTCTTCGTCTTCAATATTCTCTGTGTCTATTGAATCGTCAAATAGAGAAAGCCAATAAGACTCATGTCTTGCCAGCGTTGTTATATAATGATTTTCGCTGCGAAGTTCTGGACTGTATGCTCCCATTGAATTGACAATGTCAAATTCATCAGGATAAATCATAGTTGCTAGACCACCGAAGTAACTAAAAACCCTGTAGTCATTCGTTAGAGAAGTTGACCTATTTATCACATTCAAGATTGTTGACAGGCGTTCATCAAGATTGTCGGTTTGGGCAAGAATCAAGGTAATGACCTTATCATCCGGTGCAAGTATCGTATAATGAGCCGTTTCTGAAACGCCTCCAAATAGCTCAATTAAGTTCTGATTTTCTATCTCAACTGATTGAAAATATGCATGGATTCTACCCGCGTGGAATTCCTGTGCATCATCAGCTTGCAGAAAATAATTGATTGTTGCCTGATGTGAGCGTGCATCTTTTGCTAGATAAAAAATGCCATATTCATCCTGTATAAACAGAGATTCAAAAAGATCATAATTAGGTTGTATCTGCCAGTTGGACGGAAATTCAATGATTGTCCCATCGGAGAAAATCCATTTAAAGGTCTCATGTTCAGGAATTGTTTCCTGAGAGTTACACCCGAATAAGACTATGGAAAATAGTACAACAAAAATAATCCGCTTCATGCTGACCTCACTCTGATCTTTTGCTTATGGGAATCGCAATCGAATTGGCTCATAATAACTATCCCGATTGTTGAGCAAAATGCTATCAATCATCCACATAATAGTATCTTCATCCTCCGGTTGGATTGCTTCATCATCCAGACGGGTAAAAGCAATGCTAAACCACAATTTGTTCTCTAAACGGAAGACGTAATATTTGACAGTTTCGTCCTCTGTTTGATACGTGGCTATTTGATGGTCGAGATGCTCAAAACTGATAAAGGCTGCGTCATATTGACTGTACAAGAATAGATTTTGCCGGATTATATCCTCGTTTGTGATCTCCCCGGCTTCAATTTCATGACTTCTTTCGATAACACGCATCCAGAAATTTTCTTCTTGCAAAAGGATTGTCAGGTATAAATTGTCGTTTTGTAGATTTGGTGCTCCGGCAGACATCCAATTCACGATTTCCCAATCCGAAGAATATGTCATAACCGCCAATCCGCCTACGAAACCGAATGTTTGCAGTTCATCATGGAGTAGTCTTGCTGTTTCGAGAACATTGCGAAATTCTGCCTCGCGTGTCTCTATATCAGATGTCACAGGGAACCATGCGTGAAATACAGTATCATCGGGGGCTAGTACCAGGTAATCAACAAAATCGGTGATTCCAAAATATTGATGAGGATACAATTCGCGGGTTGTTTCAGTTCTCAAAAACCGCACAGTGCTGGCAGATTCGACTTCTGTGACAGTCTCATGTTCCTCATTAAACCATTCAATGGCAGCTTCGTGACTGCGACCATCGCGTACCATGTAAAAAATACCATAAGCATCAACCATCGTTCCGCCTTCGGCAAAACCATCATATTCGATATATCGCCATGTATCAGGGAAATCGACAGCGACCCCATTATAGAATACCCATGTCCATGTCTCAGGAGGTACTTCCTGAGAGGTACAACCACTCAACAATATCAAAAATAGCACAACAAAAATAATCCGCTTCATGCTGACCTCATGAGCAATAATAAACTGAGCTACTTCTCATTCTATCGGATGACGATGCTTACCAATCCCCTAATAATTGAGGGTTTTCCTCAGCACTCAGCACCCGGCACTTTTGAATCAAAAAGGGACATGCTATAAAAGCACATCCCTCTGAAAATTGAGATTGTTAGTGTAACTTAGTCACCTGATGGAGCAGGGGCAGCCACACGAACACCACCTTCAAATCCCGGTGGACGAACGCCTTCTTCCGGCAAACCGAAGTGACGGTCAATCGCTTCAAGATAAGCAGTCGCGGCTTCTGTCCCGTAGCCATAGGGGTCTTCAAATGGAATCGGGTCTTCATCGAAGTTCATCGGTGGCGGCGGACTGGTTGTAGCCCATTCCAGTGTCAGCGCACGCCAGGGATTCGCACCTGCCAGTTTCCCTGTGAAGAAACTCGCCAGCGCATTCCAGACGAAAATGATCGTGCTGAAACCAAGAACGATCGCTGCAATGGTTGCAATCACATTCAAAGTTTGCAGTTCAGGTGAATGAGTGTAAACCGCAACACGACGTGGCATACCGAGCATTCCTGCCATGTGCATCGGGAAGAATGTGAAGAAGAATCCGAAGTAAGTCAGGACAAAGTGTACCCGTCCCCAGAATTCGTTCATCATACGCCCCGTCATTTTCGGATACCAGTGATAGAGCGCACTGTAAATTCCGAATACAGAGCCACCGAAAAGCACAAAGTGGAAATGTGCAACCACGAAGTAGGTATCGTGTACATGAACATCCCAGGGGATTGCTGCCAGCATCACGCCGGAGATACCACCGATAACGAACATCGAGAGGAAACCGAGTGAGAAGAGCATTGCGCTGGTGTAGCGAATCTTACCGCCCCAGATCGTCCCGAGCCAGGAGAAAATCTTAATACCTGTCGGTACAGCGATAATCATTGTCGTAATCATGAATGGGATACGCAGAGCCGGTTGTAAACTGGTGAACATGTGATGCGCCCAGACAGTGAAACCAATCAGCGCAATTGCCATACTGGACATCGCAATCATACGATAGCCGAATACAGGCTTACGACTGTGAATGGACAGCACTTCACTCAGAACACCCATTAAAGGCAGTACCATAATATAGACCGCCGGGTGACTGTAGAACCAGAAAATATTTTGCCAGAGCAGCACATCACCGCCAGCAGAGGGCAGGAAGAAGGTTGTTCCAGCCACACGGTCAAGCAGCAAAAGTGTCAACGCGCCGGCTAAGAATGGGGTTGCCATCACAACGATGATACTGGTTGCAAGAACTGCCCAGCAGAGCAGAGGCATTTGCCACAGGCTCATTTCTTTTGGACGCATGTTGAGAATGGTCACGATGAAGTTAATCGCGCCTGCAATCGAGCTAATCCCGAGCAGGTGAAGCGACATCGCCCACATCGTCTGACCATCGCCACCGTATGCCAGCACAGTTGAAAGTGGTGGGTAGCTTGTCCAGCCTGCTTCTGCCTGACCGATAACGTATCCCATCAGCAACATGACACCTGCGGGAGGAATCAGCCAGAAAGCAAAAGCATTCAACCAGGGGAATGCCATATCTTTCGCACCGAGTTGTAGCGGCACGACGTAATTACCGAGTGCGCCAATCATCGGGATAATGAAGAGGAAGATCATCACTGTCCCGTGAATGGTGAATAGTTGATTGTATGCCTGACCTGAACCCATGAAATCGAGTTCGGGAGTCAGCAATTCCCAGCGAATCATCAGAGCAAGAGCGCCACCGATGATGAAAAATATCATTGATGTCACCAGATACTGCAAGCCGATGATTTTGTGATCGACTGTCCAGGAAACCAGTTCTCCGATAGATGGGAAGCGGTTCTCCGGGTGTGTGTCCTTAATCTGTCGTCCGGCAGGTACTGAGATTGTAGCCATGCAAAGACCTTTCTTGAATAAATTCTACCACTACAGCGTTATATTATCCGTAGGGGTTTGGCGCGCCAAATCCCTACATTTTAATGTTTACTTGTTACTCGTAATCTTCTGTGACGACCAGCAATTCATCGACCAGTGCATCGACATCACCGATGAAGTTACCGTTTTCGTCAAATTCCCAGTTCGTAAATCCGCAATCACTATCGGCGGGATTGCCACTGTCTGTTTGTGTACAGAGATAAGCCACAATGCCTATCAAATCTTCGCGTGGCATCCGATAAGTTGAGCTATCAGGGTGGAAGTAAGGCATAATTGCCGGATAACCTGCGACCAGATAATCGGTCGAACGCCAGAGCGATTGAACGATGTATTCTGCACCGATGTCAACCGGATTACCAACCGCTTCACCGGATGCGTCTGCACGCTGCGTTGAACGGGAACCGATACCCTCTAATGAGGGACCCTGCGCCCCTGTCCATTCGAAGTCACTCAGAGCATGACAACCGCCACAGCCGTAATTACCGATGACGTTGATACCCACTTCAAAGGGATCGCCAGCCGGAACACTCAAACGATCAACTGTTGGCTCGTACCAGACATTAATCATTGGTTCCAGATCTTCGAACATCACAATATCAGTGAACATATCGCCGTGACCACCACCGCATAATTCAGTGCAAATCAGACGATAGCGATTGAAGCGGGCAATTGGCATACCATCAGTAACCTGAATAAAGCCTTCTTCACCGCGTTCTGTCAAAATAGGAACCCAGCCAGCTTCGATACCTGCGTCAGGGACAGCCAGCCCGAATTCAAGGATTTCCGGCATTGCGCCTTCTTCAAGTTCAAAGGATAGCAAAACATCGGATGTGGTGTCTTCTGCCGAATAAACCGTGATCGGACTGTGTACCATCACGTATTCCCAGCCCTGACCATCCGGCAATTGCGGACGGAACTGAACTTCGGTGGTACGACCCGGCAATAAGTCCTGTTTGACGCGCATTTCAGGCGCCCAGAAAGAGTGAATCACATCGAGGGTGTTCATGCTAATCGAGACTTCCTGTCCCGCATAGACATAGAGGTCGCCCGTATTAATCACAATGCGCTGTCCTGCATTTTCTGTGATGCTTTCATCTTCATTGAGCACATCGGCAAAGTCATTCGTAATGTATTGAAAAGACCACGCATACCGTTGCCCGACAGCCGTGATTGCAATTTCATCGCTGCTGGAATCAGTTGTCCAGAGCACATTCGGCGTGTCGAAGTTTTCTGTATTTTCTGTCCACACTTGAAAGCTATAAATCGCGAGGAACACCACAATCAGCGATGGAACAATAGTCCAGACAATTTCCAGCATAAAATTGCCGTGAATGTTCGGACCATCTTCTGTATCACCATCTTTAGCATGAAAGGCGAAGGCTGCATAATAAATCAGACCCTGCACCAGGAAAAATACGACGCCTCCGATGCCAATTAAGACACGGAACAAGCCATCGGTGCGTTGTGCTTCCTGTGATGCAGCTTCCGGCAGGACACCCATAGACGGGAGAAACATCCACATCAGAAAGCCGAAAACGAGACTCAAAACACCGAAAATAATGAGGGGCATTGTATTCACCCCTTGAGATTGATTTTGTTGAGGAACAGTAGCCATATCGGAAGAAATCCTACCTCAGCTTATTTACCATTAAGTCGGGGGATGTGCTATTTTGAAAATCATGGATTCAGCAGAAAAAGAGCGCACCCGCAAAATGTCATAGTTTGTTTGTTACATTTTGCACAATTCTATCAAAAAGCATTGCCTACGACAAGCAACGAAAACCCCTACTTTTCGTCACAATTTTAACCCTTATCCAATATTTGTCCAACCAATTCATCATCACGGATTCTTATGCTCACTATCACACAAAGCTGATACATGTGTCCCTTAAATAAATTGTGGAAAAATTTGCCTCAAGCACATACAATAAACTTATTCAGTGATTATTGATATTGAGAATTAAGGGATAGGTAGTATTATGAGCAAAAATCTACGCTATGCAGGGATTGCCGCACTTGCACTTCTGGTGATTGTACCGATTGTGTACTATATGATGTTTGGAGAAGATGCCGAATTTGCCGTCGCCATCATGCTTGAAATTGCTGTCATTGGCTTTTTTACCGTCATATTCGTCATGATTATCGGTCTGGTAGAAGATCATTACCCGACAGAAGCGAAAGATTCAGCCGCTGTCACAGCATGGTCACAAAGGACAGGGGCAATGGAAGAAGCAAAAGCTCAGGAAACTGTCGAGAAAATTGAAGAAGTCTCCGGCGATGGTGTCGAAGAATAATCAAAACAGGGCGGACAACAGTTCGCTCTTTTTGTTTAATGAAGTTTCAGGACATAGGGATTAGTGTTTGGTGTATGGAATATACTCTTAATCACGGTTTTGTAGACCCACCTTCACTAAGCCATCTGATTAGACGTGATAGCTATCCTTATCTTGTTGCTATACAACACTGGCTAATTGAAGAATTGTATAAAGAATTAGGCGATACACTGGCGGAAGTTAATCTGGATGTGATTCGTGTGGGTAGAGGAAGATGGGGACCAGGTACTTATCCAACTATTTTGTTTTCAGGTGATTTCGGACAACTCAATGCTTTTGAGTTTGAAGAGATTCTTGTAGATGCCTGTGAGGACATACTAAAACGAACATCAAAACAGCAACTTAATAAAGCGCTTGCGGAAGATGGTATTGATTGGGGAAAGGTAGCAGAGGAAAAACTCTTTCGATTTTATGACCCTGATTAACAACTATAGCCAGTAGCCAGGGGCTAACAGCTAATAGCCAACAACCAAAACTCTTGCATAATATTAATGAAATCGACGTAAACTATACTTTCTTTGCGTAGTCTGTATACTGGTAGGTAATTCGCAAATTGAAAGGTGACGATCACCTATGAACTTCACAAATCACAACGAAGCCTTTGAAACACTCAAAACAGGACAACCGGATGTCCGCGCCGAAGCCATTAAGTATATCGGCGAGAATCAGTATGCACCTGCTGTTCCTGTCTTAGCGCAACTGGTCGAAGAAAGTGACCCTGGCACACGCTACCTGGCTGCTATTGCACTCGGTAAAATCGGTGATGAAGCCGAATCCTCGGTATCATCCCTGCTGATAGCATTACGTGCCGATGATATGTACCTGCGTGTTGCGGTGACAGGCGCACTGATTAATATCGGTGATCCGGCTGTTCCCGGACTGATTAAAGCGCTGTTCGACAAAAACAAAGCTGTCCGGCGTGCATCGGCAAAAGCACTCGGCAAAATCGGCAACCCCCGTGCGATTAAAGCCCTGGAAGTCGCCGTGAAAGATCGTGAACCCGGTGTTCGGAAGCTCTGTAGAGAAGCACTCGAACGCTTGCAAGACTGAGTAAAACGCCTCAATGGGATGTCAGCGCACATCCCATTTTCATTTTAATGTTGCGACCCTGCTGCAATCATCTGCGTATAGAAATCGAACCATAAATAGGGCATAGTATTGTCCGATATTTCACACACGGGGCACTATATGAAAATTCGTATCGCACTAACTGTTATATTGCTGATTGTCGCTGCTATTGTAATCGGATTAGCCTATCTTTCGTATACCGCACAGAATGCTAGTTTTGACCTCGAAAATACTGTTATCAGTGAAGATGACTTTATCAGCCAGGGAGATGACATTCCCTTTAGTAATCCTCCAGCAGATTTGATGTTTGCCTCCAATGTGGAAGGGGATTGGGATGTGATGTTGTTGCAAGCAGATGGCACACTGCTCAATCTCACAGGGGATGATAGTGGCGGACAGGATGTTTTCGCCAGCTTTTCCACGGATGGCACGACGATCAACTTTGTCAGCAATCGTCTTGACCCGATGGCGTTGGGACCCGCACAGGTTTTCCCTGATGGTACAGGTCTTCGGACACTAACAATCATTGAAGCGGTTCTCGTTTTGTTCCGGGAAGCGCAATTTGATTGGGATCCGGCATGGTCGCCTGATGGTGAGACACTGGCATGGGTGTCATTGCGGGATGCTAACCTGGAAATTTATACAGTCGGGCTGGATGTGGAAGTTGATATTTCTGATGCTGAACGCATGACCAATGGGAGCGCCCGTGACTGGTACATGGCATGGTCGCCGGATAGCACACAACTGGCTTACAACAGCAATGCCACCGGGAAAGAAAACATCTATGTGATGGATGTTGCAACAGGGGAATCCACCCAATTGACCGATCAGGACGAGACCAATTTACTGCATCCATTCTGGTCGTTGGAAGGCGATTCTCTGTTTTATCTGCGGGAAACAGAACAGACCTTTGTGGATGGCTCATTCGGAATTATTGAGGTGAATCCAGACGGGGAGGATGTCGAATTAACAGAGGATGACATCATCCGGGCTGATCCTGTCTGGTCGCCGGGTGCGAGTCACATTGCGTTTATGTCGAATGTCGAAGGCAACTGGAACATTTATGTGTCGCGTGCGGATGGGACTGGATTGCGCCGTGTGACCGATGGCGAAGGCGATTACATGTTCCCTGTCTGGAGACCGTAACAGGGTTTGTGCCGGGTTATGAAAATTTGCCTGTTTATCAGGGAATAACAGGGGCATATTTTTATAAAAACAGGGGATTTGCGTTGGATTATGGTTTGATTTACTAATTATAGTTTGCGCCGCGAAGGCATGAAGAACACGAAGAAAATACGGCAAATTGAAGGGCGTGCTACGGTGCGCCTTTTTCGTTTCTAAATGCCGGATACGTGATTGTTAAGGTGCTGACCTGACTCACCTCTAAATTTCCCCCCGCAAGCAAGAAGAGACTTTTTCAGCGTAGCACAAAACAGTGTTGAGATGTCGTGCATATGACCGTTGATATGCACGGAATTTTTGGGCAGATTCGGGTGAATAGTCTATAATTCACGGTTATTACACTCACACGACCAAATTTTCAGGGAGTTCCATGTCACAAATATTCATTTCGTATGCGCGGAAAGACCTTTCTTTTGTTGACCGTTTGCACAATGATTTAGGTGAAGCAAACGTAAATTACTGGATCGATCACGAAGGATTATCCCCTGGAACACGTAACTGGGAACGGGCTATCCGTAAAGCCATTGCAGAAAGCTACGCGCTGGTCTGGGTGGTTTCGCCAGCCTCATATGAATCAGAGTATGTGACTAGCGAAGTTGCAGTTGCGGAAATGCACGAGCTCAAAATTTACCCGGTCTTTGCTGATGGGGATAACTGGGTAGCCTGTGTACCTCTGGGCAAGCACAGCATCCAATTTGTTGATATGCGCGACGATAAATATGCTTCGGGGCTGGATGATTTACTCAACGCATTAGGAGGGAGTAAGCCAGAAATAGCCCTCCCGGAACCGGAAACCCCTGCTTTATTGGAGGGCAAAGAACCACGCAATCCTTATAAAGGATTAGTCGCGTTTACGGAGAATGATGTAAATGATTTTTTTGGTAGATACCGTCTTGAAAGTCAAGCAGAATTTTCAAAATGAGGGTCAAAAGGAATGCGGGATTTGAGAATACCGTAA
>ENA-OWNT01000630-OWNT01000630.1-seawater-metagenome-genome-assembly--contig:-NODE-630-length-70541-cov-6.168611_pt1 | contig 70541 bp, 82 predicted proteins | sample MGYA00238136_ERZ651165 | MGnify/ENA primary metagenome ERZ651165 (study PRJEB26861, sample SAMN08777766) | seawater metagenome | isolation source: coastal seawater | place: USA: Florida | collected... | reverse complement strand
TGAATACGCGATTGATACCATCAAAGGCGCAGGAATCACCGAAATCGGGATTGTGGTCAACAGCCTTGATTCCCCGATTGTCAAAATCTTCGGTGATGGCAAAGAGCTTGATGTTAAATTGGAATATATCATTCAAGAGGAACAACTCGGTCTGGCACATGCCGCCGGAATTTGTCGTGATTTTGTGGGCGATGAACCTTTCGCTATGTTCCTCGGTGACAACATTTTTCAGGATAAAATGGCAGATTTAATCCGTAATTTCCCTGATTCTGATGCTGACGCTTCGATTGTGCTGGCAAAAGTACCTGACCCCAGTCGATTTGGTATTGCCGTAGTTGAAGATGGCGTCATTCAGCGGGTAGTCGAAAAACCGGCAGACCCGCCGAGTGATTTAGCGATTGTGGGTGTTTATTTATTCCGCTCATCTATCTTCCCGATTATTGATGCCCTCAAACCATCGGGACGGGGCGAATATGAAATTACCGATGCTATCCAGGGACTAATCGAAGGTGGTCAGGATGTTGCGCCATACACAATTAAAGGCTGGTTCATTGATGCCGGAAAACCTGACCCGATTATCCTTGCCAATCAACTGGTTTTAGAAGAACTCCCCTGGACACCTGCTCCCACCGATGAAAACAAAATTGAAGGCGATAGCGATGTCTCACACCGTGTTATCATCGGCAAAAATAGTAAAATTATTGATAGCGTCGTGCGTGGACCCGTTATTATTGGCGATAATACCATCATCGAAAGTAGCTACGTGGGACCTTATACCGCTATTGGCGATGATTGCCGCATTGAAGGTAGTGAAATCGAAGCTAGTATTGTGATGGACGGTTGTGTTATCCGTCTGATTCCCGGACGTATTGACCGCAGCTTGCTGGCAGATAATGCACAGGTCGTCTCAACTGACCGTCTACCAACTGCTTATCGCTTTGTCCTTGCTGAAAATACCATCGTCGAAGTTTAAACCCATCTGAACAAATGTGTAGGGGAGCGTCTCAGTGCGCTCCCGAAAATATCATAAATTCTGGTTTATAGCGTTTTCTCTACAATTCAAAGCCGGAGGTGAGTCTAAAATGACTCGCTTTTTTATTACCCCTCATTCGGGTGGACTTGCTTTTCTCAATAGATTAAAGGCGCTACAATCAAATTTAGATTAGATTTTTTAGGAGAGAAAATTATGTCAGAACGTATTGCAACACTCAAACAAAATTTAAGTGATGCCCGTAGCAAACTGAATGAGGCGCTGGACTCAATTGGCGACCGTGCCGATGAGCAGATTTATTCGGATGGCGCTCAATGGACACTGCGACAACTCGCCATTCATCTTGCTCTAGCCGATGCCGGACACAATCGTATGGTCTGGAGCTATGCCGACGGTAAAGAATTCATTCCTGCGGATTATGATATCGAACGCTACAACAAAGGCTCTGTTCAGAAAAAAGCGGAGATGACCCTGGCTCAAGCCCGCGAATCCCTCAACCAATCACGAACAGAATTTAATGCCTGGCTGGATGCACTTGAAGATGAGTCTGTGCTGGATAAAACAGGGCGTCATGCCTCATTACGCATCCTCACGCTGGAGCAGATTATCGGGGTGATGTGTAGCCATGAAATCGGACATGCTGACGACATCATGGCAATGGTAGCAACAAAATAAGGCTCTCTTAGAGAAATTCCCTGCATTTTTGGCAAATACTTGGAAAGGAATGTGTAGGGGAGGGTCGCCGTGCCCTCCCGGAAGATTCACATGTAAGGGCTTGCTACAGCACACCTACCAACAAAGGGTTACAGCATTTCAATAATCGAAAATGCCTTAAAATAGCGGTTTCTGTTTCGGCTTTTTCAGGAAAAGGTTCGGCGGTAGTAGATTATGCTCGTCGAGCCATTCATCATCGGGACCTTCCCAGCCAAACTCAGTCAAATCCACTTTTGCAGATTTACCGAATGTCACCCCTTCGCCTTCCAGTAAGCGACGTTGTTTATCACCGGACTGGTCTGGCAAGCTAATTTTCCCCTGACTATTAATCACTCTCTGCCAGGGGACATCATCATCCTCAACTTTACGCATCGCAGTACCAACCCATCTTGGAGACAATCGCTGATGGGCATCGGGGTCAGTGCCTTCATAAGGCGGAATCATTGATGCAATTTGCCCGTAGGTGCTTACTTTCCCTTCAGGAATTTGCCTGACGATTTTCCAGACTGTATCAAAAAAATCTTTATCCGGTGGATTCCACATGCTCGTCATAATAATACTTTCCACAATTTCAGGTATCCATTTACGAGGTTAATAAACGGGCATATCACCGTTCATATGCACGACATCATCTTCGCTTTGTGTGCTATGCTCAAGACAGCACCTTAACAATCTCATCAAAATATGAGGCATTAGTCTCATCAGTCGAAGCAAACACTTCCAACTGAAAACTAACGCTAATCGCCTGTTTTCGAAAAATATCCCCCTGTTATTCCCTGATAAACAGGCAAATTTTCTAAACCTGGCACAAACTTATTTAGACAGTGCTTTCAGTAATTCATCCTGTGATGGAGTGTAATTCCCGACATGTTTTACTACAATTCCACTGGCATAATTGGCAAGCATCGCCGCATCCGGTAATGATGCTCCCGCACCGTAAGCCAGTGTTAACACAGCTATCCAGGTATCCCCTGCGCCCACTGTATCAAACACATCGCTAACAGCCTGTGAGCCAACATGTGCAACTTCTTCATTGCTGGCAATGGTTGCCCCATCTGAACCACGTGTAATGACAACCGCGACTTTCGTCATCAGGCGATTGGCTAATTCGCGTGCAGCTTCCGCAAAATCATCATCTTCCCGTAGTGTTGTATCCAAAAATTCTGCGGCATCATCCGCATTGCATTTGACAATATCCACGCCGTGATACTTATCCAGTGCGCCCTGTGCATCGACTATAATCGGCACACGTCCACTGGCAATCTGTTTGACGAGGCTAACCAGGTGGGCTGTCAGCAAGCCATTCTGATAATCTGAAATCAGAATCGCATTCACATCGCCAACATGTGTTTGCAAGCGCTGAATCAATGCCGCTTCGATGAATTGTCCGATTGGCTGACGTGAAATCGTATCAATACGGGCGATTTGCTGGGGGAAACGCAATCCCATCTGCGCCAGAATACGGGTTTTGAGCGTTGTTGGTTTTGATGAATCAATCACCAGCCCTGTCACATCAATCCCGCGTTCATCCAATTGTTCCCGTAGATGAGTCGCAGCATCATCCGCACCAATAATCCCGACCTGCACGACTTCACTCCCCAGCGAAACAATATTGACTGCCGGATTCGCTGCACCACCGGGAATAAACTTGCGGGACTCAAATTCCAGTACAGGAATCGGTGCTTCGCGGCTCATGCGTTGAGCGCGTCCGGTTAAATATTCATCAAGAATAACATCACCTAAAACTAAAATGCGGTGATTCGCCAGTTGCGGAACAATTGCTTTCAGATTGTCAGTCATAATTTTCTTTTCTACTGCATGAATCGTTATGAGTGCTGTTCTTTCGGGATAAAACGCAAAATCCGGCTATTCGTTACTCTGCCAGTTTCGCCCGGACTTCCATCAAAATTTTGCCGAGCATATTTTTACCCGAACCATCTTTGCCACATCCCCAATAATAATCGGATGGTGCATTCTCAACTATATCACTATCGCCTGTGGAAAGCAGCAATTTCGCTATCTCTTCATGAGTTTCAAACTTTTTTGTGACAGCGCGACGCATCACATCGTCTTTGATTGTTTCCCAATCTTTACGTAAGGGGAAATCACGACGACGCCCTAAATTTGCAGCATCTTTCGGGCTACGGGCTTCGCGTACCATCGTTTCATATTTCGTGCCCTCAAATTTCATCGCCTGAAAATAGTGTTCGGATGTTTTCCAGTATTTGCCATCCAGTTCAAATCCATGACGACTGAAATTAGAAAATGCCCCGTATTCACCTTGAGTATTATAAAAATAGATGGTCATTAATTTGCTCCCCGTGAAAGTACGGCAAAAACAAAACGTGGCAGACGCATCATACGCCAGATTCGCCAGGGTTCTTTATACAGGCGGTACAACCATTCCAGATGATAATCTTGCATCCATTGTGGCGCACGTGGAACTTTCCCGACAATAAAATCGAATGTGCCACCAACGCCCATTGCCATTTTAACATGGAGTCGCGGCATATTACGGGCAATCCATTTTTCCTGTTTTGGCGCACCATAAGCGACCAGCAATATATCTGCCCCACTGGCATTAACCATCTCAACAATTTTTGTTTCTTCTTCTGCGGAAGGACTACCGGAATATGTACCCACTATCTGTAAGCCAGGATTTTGTTCTCTCAGAATATTTGCTGCTTCTTCTGCAATTCCTTCCCCCGCACCTAAGAAAAAGAGTTTCCAGCCGCGCACTGCCGCTTCTTCTGCTATCCGGGGAACACCGTCACTCCCTGTCACCCGTTGTTTGAGCGGTGAATTAAGCCATCTCGCTGCAAAGAGCAATCCAGCCCCATCCGGCACACATAAATCAGCACGCTTGATGATATTCGTAAAAATCGGGTCATGCTGTGCCATCATCATAAATTCAGGATTCACCGTACACACCAGATGTGGGCGTGTCCCTGTTTTAACCCAATCATCAATCAGATTCATCCATTCGCGATAACTGATATTGGAGACAGGCAAGCCTAAGATTTTCACCTGTTCTGTAAAATCGAGTTCGCGCCGTGCATCAAAAGGATAACCCTGTATTTGCGGGACAGATTGCCCGTTGAGTACTTTTTTTGCAGCATTAATCACCTGTTGCGGGTGAATCATGGTCATGCATGTTTTTTGCTCGCAACCTTCCCGCGAACCAACGCCATGTTCAACATAAATACAGGGACTGCACTGTGCCGCAGTCCGTAAGACAACAGCATTGCCATCCGGTGACCAGGGCGACCATGCCTCATGGTTCGTCGGACCATAGAGAGCAATTACAGGTGTTCCGGTTGCGGCTGCCAGATGAGTCACACCGCTGTCTGTGCCGATGTATAAATCTGCTGAACGGATAATATCTGCAAGCTGAGTCAGTGTGGTTTTGCCAGAGAGATTTTTTGTACTATGTTTCATTAATGATTCAACTTCACCCGCACTATCATTAGCAGTTCCGACGAGTACAATTTCAGCATTCAGTGATTCATGGAGGGCATCGGCAACCCGGGCAAAATTCTGTGGCGACCATCGCCGTGCCAGAGAATAACCACCTCCACCAGCATGAATGATAATACGCAGCCCCATTTTGACTGAAATTGGCAGGATACCTCCATCAAGCGGCACTCGTGCCCGTTTTGGAGTCGTGTTTGCGCCTAATAATCCCACTAAATCCAGCCAGTATTGTGCCTGATGCTTCGCTCCAAAACCTTCATCGGGGATGCTATGAGTCAAAAATGGGGCATTGCCATTATCCAGTCCGAGAACTGTTTTCGCACCTGTTGCTTTTGCCATCAACCAGAATTTGATTGCGCCTAATTTGAGCGTAAAGTGATGGAAAAACACGACGGTATCATATTTACCTTTACGGAGGTCAGCGATACGTTTCAAATTTGCTGGATTGAGCAAAGCCTTTGTGCCATTAAAGCCTTTTTTATCGAATGCCAGGATCTCATCCACCAGACCATCTTCTATGACTGCTGTTGCATGTTTTGAGGTTAGCAAAGTGATGTGAGCATCGGGAAGGGCATCACGCAGCGCAATAATTGCTGGCAACGTCACAATTAAATCTCCGATGTCTGCCAATTGCACAAGGAGTATGCGGTCTGGCATAGGCGTTATTGTTTCCCCTGGTTATCATGGTCGTATCATTTCACATTGTACTAATTGCGAGAAAAAACGGTATGGCGATTTATTACTTCGGTTATGGTAGCAACATGTCCTCCGCCATGATGAAAGAGTGGTGTCCGAATCATAAATTGATTGGTGCGGGTCAACTCATCGGCTACAAACTGGCATTTACACGCCTTTCCGGGAGATGGGGCGCAGGTGTTGCCGATGTCATTGAACAGGAAAACAGCCTTGTATGGGGTGGTCTGTATGAAATTAGCCAATCTGATCTGGATGCGTTGGATGTGAAAGAAGGCAATGGCAATCATTATCAGCGTATCGAATGTGATGTTATAGCCGATAATCAGTCTTACCATGCCTTCACCTATGTTGTGATTGATAAAGCGCCGGATGGCATCCCGACTGCTATAGCCTACCGGGATACTATGTTAACAGGTGCGCGGGAACTCAAATTACCGGATGACTATATCCAGCACATTGCCAATCTACCTATTACATCACCTGAGAAATGATTTTTGTACGAATTTCATGCCGGAAAGAATCTGCTGCACACGTTTTTCGCTTAATGAGCCAACATACTCGCCTAATTGTGACTTGTGGATTGAACTGACTTTTGCAATTTCGACCACGCTCTGACGCGGCAAATTGGCTTCATCCACTTCGAGCAAGACATTACCGGGCATATTGACCCGTTTGAGATTCGATGTCAGCGCACAAACAACAACAGTCTGGATACGACTATGATTCAAGAGATTATCTTGAATGACGACCTGCGGATGCGAAATATCTGATTTTAAGCCAGTCAAATGGTCAGATTTTATCCAGTAAACATCGCCCTGATTGATTATCCGCTCATCCTGAATTTGTGCGGCAACAAAATCCCGCAGAGCCAGCTCAATCAACTCATTTTGTGAGAGATCGAGTTGCTCCACCAGATTTTTAACATTATCTAAGAGTATTTTTTCAATAGAGAGTTTTACCTCTATTTTTGAGGTCATGTGCTAATGTCTTTCAGAAAATGATCAATTACTCGCAAATCGTGAATGTGCGTAAAGCTCTTGCCAGTAATTGCTTACAGTAAACTGACCATTCCCCTGAATGACGACTTTTCGCAACAATGTCCTCTGGAATATCAGCTTCTTCTAATCGTTCGAGATATATAACGAGCATATCATTACGTTTTGCCTCATCCCACATGAACGCAAATCGAAGCATCCCGTAAAAATCACCTTCACTGAAACGAACATCGTTCTCTTTTAGAAATTCAACAGTTTGTCGCACATCCGAGTTTTCCGGTTGTTCATCTATTTTGAGATGTTTGAACATGCGTACTCCGCCATCGTAGCCGAATTCATGACCGTTGATGGCGATGGATTGCATATCCGGGTAATCGAAGCTCAGATTGTTATCCGGTAAATATCCTTCAAACTGAAAATAGAGGATGCGCTGAATCTGCCCGTCAGCATTCTTATCAATAAAATAGTAATTATCAATATGGGCGTTATCCAGAACCGTGCTATTGAGATTCCCGATGTAATCGAGTGATGGTTCAATTTGTATGCGTAAACGCGGCAACTCTGTTGATTGCAACTCATTTGCTTCAACAGAGCGTTTTGGACTCTTATCCATATTTCACCTCCTATCACCCTATTATACGCATAAAGTAGCAGAATGGTTCAAAAAGACTTTTAAGTAGCCGAACAAATTTTTCATTCAACCTTAATTAACCGGTATTCTGGAAATTATCAATTTAGAAAAAACGAAATTTCTTGTATTTGTATGGAATAGCATTACACTTGAAATTAGATTTTCTTTTTAGCTGTTGAGGATTTTTGCTTTATGACTGATAAAACAATTCAAACATTTTCACTTAATGACCTGCATCAGTTGGAATTACATAATGTCACTGCTGAATTCGTTGATTTTAAAGACAAATCATCCCTGCGATTAGCTGTTAAGCCCGATGAAGATGATGACGGTCATGCTATCGCAATTTTGATGAACTCTCATTTTAAGGATGGCATCATAGAAACAAGAATCGCAGGAGGTCTGGCAGCCGATGCACCGCCGGAGATGCGCGGGTTTGCGGGCATCGCCTTTCGTGTTCAGAGCAATGGTGCTGAATTTGAATGTTTCTATATCCGCCCCACAAATGGTCGGGCAGACGACCAGTTGCGTCGTAACCACGCTACACAATATATCTCACATCCTGATTACCCCTGGTATCGTCTGCGTGAGGAACATCCCGGCGTGTATGAATCCTATGCTGATATGCTTCCTGATGAATGGATTAACGTGAAAATTGAAGTTTCAGGGATTCAAGCTCGTCTCTATTTGAACAATGCTGAGCAACCCTGCCTGATAGTCAATGATTTGAAACATGGACACAGTGAAGGAGCAATTGCATTGTGGATTGGATATGGAACAGTTGCACATTTTGCCCCGATTACAATTAGATAATCAGGATTGTGCGGTTTCTTCCAAAATTTTGAGGGTTTGTTTTGCGGCATCCTGCCAGGTGAATAGTTTTGACTGTACCAGACCTTTCACACCAAGTTTCCGGCGCAACAGTTCATTTTCGGCAACTAAATCGAGAGAAGCGGCAATTTCCGGTACAGATTCGGGGTCAACAAGGATGCCAGCATCACCAACTAATTCCGGCAAACTGGATGTATTACTGGCAATAACGGCTGTTCCCATGTACATCGCTTCAATCACCGGAAAACCGAAACCTTCGTACAAAGAGGGGAAAATCAATGCAGTCGATTGACGCATAAGTGCGCCTTTGTCCTCTTCATCGACATAGCCTGTAATGTAGACATTCTCAACGCCATCTATCCATTTTTCATCGAATAACCAGCCCTGTTTCCCGGCTAATACGAGTCCCATATTTTTATCAGGATTGCCGCTCTGCCACATATCAAACGCCTGAATAATCCGTTCAATATTTTTGCGTGGTTGTAATGTCCCGACGAACAAAAAATAGGACAAGGGAATTTTATATTTGGCGTATAATCCCCAGCCATGTTTATCAATTGGCGCATCGACACCGGGATAAACAACATGAATTTTATTCGATGGCACATCATAGAATTTTTGCAGATCATCTGCTGTTGCCTGACTATCAGCTAAAATGCGGGTCGCCCGTTTTGCGCTATGTTGTGTTGACCAATCAAGATATTTTACCTGTGAAGGCGGATGAGCTTCCGGGAAATATTTGTATCCGAGGTCATGCACTGTGACAACAGCTTTTCCCGGAAACATATAAGGCAAAGTATGGGCGGGAACGAATGTCACATCGGGGCGTGATTGCCACAATGCTGATGCAAATCGAAGATGTGTCCACATGCGCGGAAATGGAATGACTTTACGGGTGACAAAATGGGATGTCGGGAATATTTTCGGTTCGGGACGATTCCGAAAATAGAGTGTCATATCATGCGGGCTGCCAATTGCATCATTTTGCAGGATAAGATAACGAATCAAGCGACGCGAATAGTATTCAGTTCCTGTCATGCGTTCAACAGTCGAACGGCTGGCATCAATCGCGATTCGCATAGGCTTACTGCTGACGACGTAAAATAGGCGCTATCAATAAAACAACGATGATGATGATCGCAACAGGCAACAAGCCTCCCAATGTTTGAGCAATTCCGGTATCTAAAATTGTTGTTGTGGTTGCGACACCTGCTAAACCTGCAATTGCTAGAATCAAGCCAATTAACCAGATACGTCGCCCCGATGGAACAAAAATATCGGTAATCACAAACGCTGTCCCGACTGCCGTTATCAGCAAAGGATAGCCATCTGTTAAATTCAGATTATTGGGAATGACCAGATAGGCAGCCGTTCCCCCGGTGAGTAACAGCAAAACACCGATGAAAAAGCTCCCGATTGCCCAGCGCGAGGTCGAAATCCACTGTGCCAGCAACATTGCCCCGATGCCGCCAACCAGTACTGCCGCAATCAAAGCAGGGTTAAAGCCAGTTTCAGATGTCGTGACGATAAAAGTCAGATAACCCCCGATGCCAATTAAGAGTAAGGCTGGCACAACCGATGCTAACTGTCCACGATGTAATGTACTCACAGGTGGACGTGGAAAAGTGCCGTAATCAGTTACAGGTTCGGCTTCTGGAATTGGCTCTGGTTCAACTTCTTCATCAGACTCAACACGCTCAAATTCCTGAATATCGAGCGAGTCATCTTCATCGTCATCCGATGCGGTGTCCTCATCCTCGATTTCCGGTTCAGCTTCACGGGTCAAATCTTGTAGAGACGCAATTGCCGCCAGCGCACCTTCTATATCAAGATCATCTGTATGAACCTGCTGTTTAGAGTCGTCAAGCTCTGACTCAGCAGGGGTTATGTCATTGTTTTCGGTTTGTTCTTCTTTGTCTGTCATAGCGGGTATTGTGATGTGTTATTGGTTTTTTCGCAAGTTCTAAGTTGATTGTTTCATCCTGCTTGTACGAAAGTACGGCACAGGATAAAGTTAATTTGAGACTGCAACAGACATGGAGAGACGTATTTGGAAACAGTCATCCGATTAGAGAATTTAAGCAAAACCTATGGGCGTGGTGAAAATGCGGTTCATGCGGTCAAGGGACTATCGCTCAGTATCGAATCAGGGCAAGTCTATGGGTTTCTGGGTCCCAACGGTGCGGGAAAAACAACCACAATTCGAATGTTGCTCAATTTAATTTATCCAACATCCGGCGACATTTACCTCTTCGATACGCCTCGTGATAAGATGCTTCCTATTTTGCATGAAAAAGTCGGCGCATTGGTCGAAGAAGCCACATTTTACCCCTTCATGTCAGGTTTCGATAATTTGAAACTTCTCGCCCGGAGCGGAAATTACAGGAAAAATCGGATTACAGACGTTCTGGAACTGGTCGGGATGCGAGATTATGCCGATAGAAAAACAAAAACCTATTCTACAGGCATGAAACAACGATTAGGTGTTGCGGCGGCATTGCTCAATAACCCGGAGTTACTGATTCTCGATGAACCAACAGCCGGACTTGACCCCGGTGGGATTCAGGAAATGCGAAACATGCTCCAGCATCTTGCGAAAAATGAAGGTAAAACGGTCTTTTTATCGAGTCATTTACTGTATGAAATCGAACAAATTTGTGACCGGGTCGCAATCATCAACAAGGGTCAACTGGTTCAGGAAGGCAATGTTGCTGAATTGATTGGTTCTGCCAGTCTCATTACCATCAAAGCTAATCCAATCGAAAAAGCGCAGGTGATTTTATCTGACCATGTTACAGGCTTAGTTCACGGGGATAGCATCGAAATCACAGCCAATCATGATGAGATTCCGGGTATCATCGAAAAATTAGTGGATAACGGTGTTGCTATCTATGAAGTCCGTCCAAAGCAACGCAGTCTCGAAGATTTATTTCTGGAAGTGACCCATGATTAGTCTTATCCGCGCAGAACTCAGCAAAGTCACTAAAAATCGTGTTGTTTCCTTTTTCACCATCGGGTTAATTCCAGTTCTGGCATTCATTTTATTGAATTTGCTCACAATATTAGGGGCTGCCGGACTATGGATTACCGATATTAATCAGGTCAACTGGCAGGAGCAGGTCATTTTAACCTTGCTATTCGCCAATCAACTTTTAGCACAGGCATTATTCGTCATTTTGGGAGCAGTCACTTTTGGTGGAGAATATCGCTGGAACACCTGGAAAATGATTGTGCCGCGCAGCCATCGCCGGAATATTGTCGTCAGTAAATGTATTGTGATTGCTATCGCGATACTTTTTGCTATTCAAGCGACTGCAATTCTGACAATGATTGGCTCATGGGAAGTCGCAACCTTTACCGGAGTGCCTCTGGTCAGTGGAACGTGGAATAATGTTGGATTGTCTTTCTGGCAGCAATATGCCATCGCAACATTCGCATTATTCTGCACTTATATGATAGGCGCAACTTATGCAAGTATCGCTGCAATTCAGACAAAATCTACCGGAGCAGGAATCGTTCTGGGTGTGATTATCGCTTTCGCAGATACGGTTTCACAACCGACTTTTGCATTAATTAGCCGTGTTTTACGAATGGATTTTCTCAGAGAGATTCCATCATTTTTCCCGAATTACAATATTCAGAATATTCTCTCCTGGGTCACGACAGGAAATCCTGTCTACAGGTGGAATGTCTTCATTTCAATTCTGATTGTCCTGCTGTGGATTTTTGCGGGGATAGGGATAGCTGTGTTTTTATTCGGACGGCGTGATATTGATTAGAATTTAACAGTCTCAGGCTTGAATATCGTTTTCCGGTCAGCTATACTGATTCCCTATTGGCGACGTGGCCGAGTGGCAAGGCAGAGGCCTGCAAAGCCTTGTACACCAGTTCGAATCTGGTCGTCGCCTCACATAAACGTCTGTATAATCACAGGCGTTTTTTGATTCAAAAAGAACGATGCATATCACATCGCTCTAAAAATAATTTAATGCCGTCTGAATAGGTTTCGTAAGAAATTTCTTGCCCTGAGAAGCCAATCCCCCAGCCTGTAGCTCCATTCCTTTGTTAATACAGCATACTTATCCCCATAAGGCTCGTACTCTGTCGAGGCAAGTGGATGTTCTTCTTTTTCTTCTTCAATTTGATGCAAGCGCTGTTCCGCAATCATTGCCAGGGTAACAGGAACAGTCATGAGACTAATCAGTTCAGCATCAGAAAAATCATCTACTAGCGCACCATGTTGTTGCCGCATAATGCGTTCGGCTAATTCGGTTGCCAAATAGGCACTGATTTCTTTTTGCCGATCATCAAGCTCATTATCCCATAAATCATGCCCTGCTTCAGAGGATAAACTATCAAAGAATTCGTCCATTTCCTGTTCCATAGGAGAACGTTCATGAACAGAACCCAGATTGCTCACATCAAAGGATTCGCTGTTGATATGGTCTTCAAATGGATTACGGTGTTTTTTACCGGGCATAGTCAGACTCTCTTTACCCGCTGTAACGAACGATTACTTTCAGTATAAGATATTCTGATATGGCTGACAATTCTTTCACCACCATATATAGATTAATTCTTCAATGTACTGACTCATGTGCATTCGATACCAGTGAATACCCGCAACCATATGCAGTACAAATATGCCGATACACAACAGTAAAATCAGCCATTGTGAGGGAGATAAGCTGTCTCCTGTCAGAACTACGCCATATTCTTTTACCATGAAAATGGTTGTACATAAAAAGAGAATCAGTGCAGCGATTTGCACACTCCAGCCAAAATCACCCGCAGCAATCGAGGTATAATCGACTATCAGATAGAGAAAACCCGCCGAAACAAAAAATAGTAGCCATGCCAGATTCAGCATGAAATTTCTGTATGTTTTCGTGAGATGGAAAACATAGACCACAATAGGAAATGCCGAAGACATAATGAATTTATACAGAATTTGTTTATCCGCATTTTCTTCATAATGTAATGTCCACTCAAATAACACGCGGAATGGTTCTATACCGATACCACCGCTACTTGTCCATGTCAGTGTCTGAATGTATAAGACCAGAAATGTCGGCAATACGATGCCTGCAATCAGCACTGCCCAGTTGATATAAGATGGCTGAAACATACGCGGCAAATCATTAGCTGAATCGAGATTCTTATAGAAAAATGCCCGTAAGATGCTGATAGGTTGCTTCAAAATTGGAAGAGTATCCTGATAACGCACTAACATCAGCATGAATGTCAATAAACCTAGCGTTGGAACAAAAGCAATCACGAAATTAGGTTTTGCCACCAGGGTTAAAGCAGTCAAAATAGCAAACGGAAAAATCCAGTAGCGTGATAACGGTTTTGCATTGAAGAATAGCCGGAGTGTCATGAAAAATAGGATTAGGGCAAATGGCTTCATGATGTTCATCGTCGGATTGTGATAAACATGCGGCACAAGATAGCCAAAATACAAGTTTTCCGGTGTGAAAAAATTGATTGGCATAATAATCGCTAGGCATAGTGCTAAAATGCCCGATACAAATACCACGCTGAGGGTTGCAGGTAAATCGCTACGCTGACGCAGTTGCCAGTACATAATCACGATCATGGCAATATAGCACAGCGTCATTGTCCATGCTGCTGCAACATTAATGTCATTGATAAAAGGTAAGCTGCACATCAAACCTGTTGCCACATGATAGAGAAAGTGAGGTGTATTGCGGAAAAATTCACCCGGTTCATTCACAAACCACAGTGCGAGACGATTATGTATTTCATAATCTCCCATAACCTGCCAGCGTGTCATCATCGGCAAAAAGATAACAATCGCGGCTATTGTTAGTAGCCCCAACATGATGACATCTCTACGATTTTGATACAGTATTGCACGCAGGTTTTCCCACATAGACAATAAAACCTCTATTTTTGACATTCGGGCGGTCATTATACCGCTATAATCATGCAGGAAAATCTTGAAAATTGTAAGGTTTCAGCAACACCGTCAGGCAATAGCCGGGTATAATAAGTAGGTAGTCGTAATTCAGGGAAGTCAGGCTATGCGTTTACGTTTCGGGAAACCATCACTACCATTACTGATATTTTTCGCAGTAGTCGTGGCTGTTGTTTTCTATTATCTTGACAATCGAAAACCGGAAAGTACAACTCCGATTATTGAAACACCAGTAGCAATCGCAACAGAGAATATCTCTGTGGTCAATGTACAACCGACCCCTTTTGCCACACCAACACGAACAACCCGTTTCACTACATCGACACGCCAGGAAATCCCGGAAGATACTTCGATTTTCATTCCGACAGCAGGTGTGTGGTCGAATGTCATTCAAGCCTATCTCGATAACGGCAACTGGGATATTAGTAATCTTCGCAGTAACGCCGGGCATCTCGAAGGCACGGCATGGGTTGACCAGCCCGGAAACACGGTTATCTCAGGGCATGTTGAACTGGCAAACGGGCGCTCGGGAGTATTCGGTTCACTGGAAGATATTGTCGTCGGGGATGTTATCACAGTGATTTCAGAGGGAGTGGAATACAACTATGTGGTTATCGAAACTTATCACACCGTTCCCACAGATTTAACCCCGCTACGCCCGACCCTTGATAGTCGATTGACATTAATCACCTGTAATTCGTATGATATAGTCACGAATGCTTATCGTGAACGGTTGATAGTGGTTGCAGAGCGTGTTGGATAATGGTTGCAGGAAATACAGATTTTCGTACTACAGTTGATTTGCCGGAAAGTAGTCCTTCCTCATTTATCCGCTTGATAAAGTGGTTGCTCAAACACGCCTGGTTCGTTTACAAAAGCGATCACATCCACACAACACTCTCCCCATCGCAGACCTATAAAGTACTGGAGACAGCAGCAAAACCGAGTGTCAAGCGACTTGGTCTACGAAAATTATTCGCTAATAGTCGGCGCTACTTCATCCGTGCGAAAAATGATGGTGGCTTCCAGATGATGACCAGCAGCCGGGTATGGTGGCATCCCAAACGACGTACCAATGCGACAGCGATACTCTCTGCCAATTTTGAAGCGATTGGTGATACAACACATCGCATCCATCTCAATAGTCGTGTGAGAGTACGATATTTGTTCGGTCAATTTCTCTGGCCCGCTTTCATGACCTCGATTATTATCTTCCTGAACTGGAATCCCTGGCTATTAATTGGCTGTATTTTTGCCTTATTTGCTCTCTCATGGACGGCACATCGCTTAACAGCATTATTGGAAATTCACGAAATCGAGTATTTTATTGAAACTGTTCTGCATGATTTTTCACCTGAAACACCACAACAATTAGCAGCAGGGGATGCAGATATTGTCATGGAAGATGAATTCACAGCAGAATGGGATCGCTATATTGAAGAAAAACGCGCAGAATAATCTCACTCCGGCGCAGCAATCACACCACAGGCGAAACGCCCGCCAGCATCACCATTCGCGAGAGTCACTTCATCCGCACCGCCATAACGGTCAGGAATATTCGCAACATTATCTGCACCAACATGCACGATGAAGCTACTGCCATCCGCATCAAATAGATCATTGAAATTAAAACGTGCAGTGTGGACAGACAGATACGCCCGTCCGGTTGAATCCGCTTCCAACAAAGGCAAATCACCGGAATGTTCCCCATGATGAGAATCACTCAAATCAAAATGTCCACCTGCTGTTACAAAATCACCTTCACATAAGCCCTTCTCATGTATATGAAAACCGTGAAAACCCTCTGTCAATCCACGCATATTCACAGTGATGAGAACACGGTTATTCGGAACAGGCTGAATCACAATCACCCCGACATTCTCCCCGGCAGCATTCACCATATCGACAGCAACGGCTCTATCAGGATGCGGGCGCAATTGGTCAAATGCAAAAATACTGACTGTGAACAAAGCAAACATGAGTAAGAACAATTTTGAGCGCATGATATTTTCTCCACAACAACTTACATCCCATTATACAAAATCGAACTATCATCTGTTCAAAGCTATAGGACAATGCTAATGTACTGCCCGTTTCAGGATGATTTCAGCAGGATAAATTGATGACAGTTCAACAGAAAATCGGTCTCTATGTAGTGGTATTTATTGCAGCATTTGCAGCAGTATTTATCATGGATAGCATCACACCGGAATACGAAACAGAGTTTTTCACAGGTGAAACTGATGTTGTCCTGCCGTTCCAGGGAGACCAGAGTGATTATGTTAAGCTGGCTGAAGATTTTGGTATATCAGATGGCGATGTACTGGGTCCTTTTGCCTATCGCATCATCCCCGGAGTAATTGCCGCCGCAATCGCCGCAGTGACCAATAGTCATGTAGTCGATGGCTATCATATCATGACCTTCATCGGGCTAGGTCTACAATTGGTGATGTGCTTTGTGGTTGCAAGAGAAGTCGGCGCGAATATCTGGCAGAGCTTTTTTGTCATGCTGATCGTCGCCCTATCATTAGGCAATGTGCGTTCGATGACTTACGACTATATTCGTCCTGATGCGGTTGCTTTCCCCTGGATGCTGGGTGTTATCTGGTTGATATTACGCGGAAAACTGCATACAGCAATGATTCTCTCATGGGTTGGCGTCATCGCACGGGAGTATTTCTTGATTCCGGCAGGGATTATCTCTGTTTATCATCTCTGGCAAGCCTATGAAATTTTCCGTGACACTGAGAATAATCAAGCACTATGGAAGCCTCTGATATTTGCCGTGCTGTCGTCGTTGGGGGCAATTGTCGTTTTCTGGATTCCACGCATGTTGATTAGTGTTCCTGATACCTATCAATTCATTGAAACGACTGATCAGGGCGGTTTATGGGATGGTCTCCTATTTACAATTCAGAGCGGTGGGCGAAACAAAAATTATATCATGGCATTCGCTGGCTACATGTTCCCGACAGCATTGCTATTCTCAATTTTCCGGTGGAAAAATATTTTGCCTGATTTGAAACGGGTCTTTGCAATTGTTTTCCTGTATTCTGCCGGAATCATGTTACTGAGCTATATCGGTGGATTGGATTTTCTGCGATTCACAGCTTATATGGTCGTTCCGCAGGTGATTTTGCTAGCGGTATTTCTAAAAAATGGCGTATTCTGGTGGGAACTCGTCTATCTCGTTTTTATGTGGGGATGGTATAACCGTGTGCATCAAGCGATTACACCACTGCAAGAAAATATGCGGGAATACATCATATTTATCTCCCCCTGGGGCATGAGCGTACCAATAGAAGTTTCTAATCACTTCAAGTTAGCCGTGCTATTCATTGTGATATTGTGGGCAGTGCGTTTCGCCTGGTATGCCTATCAGAAATGGTTTCAACCGCAAAAAGCCATTGCGATCAGTACAGAATAACAATTAAACATACAATTCAAGTCCGGCTTGTAGAGCTTCGGGGTCATCGTTTTCATAACCGTGTAAGGCTTCTTGAAGTGCAAAGGTTTCACTATAGAATTTGATGCGCGGCAACATCTCTTCAAGTGAGGGATTGTGCTGTAGCATTTGATTGAAGAGTGTCAAACCCCGTCCACGAAAACCATAAATCGCTGAATAGTCGATTGCAGGATCACCTATTCCAACAAAGCCAAAATCAATGACACCTGTGAAGCCCTGTGTTTTATCATAGAGAATGTTCCCTGTGCCAAAATCCCCGTGAATTAGACAATTTTCTGTTTCATCGGCAATTGCGAGATATCCCTCGAATAGCTCTGTGACTTCCTTGCGTGCATCGGGTCGCATTTTATCATAGAGACCATTTTGAATACGCTTATAGAGGTCTGCCCAATATGAAACCGCAATTTTTTCAGGTTGTACAGGCAAATTATCAACTGAAATACTATGCAAACTCTGTAAAAAATTAGCGAGTTGCTGTGCTAGATGCTCTAATGTCGGTTCATCAACAGACTTTGCCAGTTCGTAAATATTGACCCATTTACCGTCAATCATCTCATAGCCCATGAAAGCCTCTCCGACAGAAGCATCAAGATGGGTGTAAACAGGATTCGGGACAGGCAAAGTGGTTTTCCCCTGCAAAAATCGCAAAATCTCTGTTTCAACTTTGATGGTTTTGAGACTGTCTTCATAGCGTGGAAAGCGAAAAATCAGATTCTCATTGACATGAATGACCTGATTGAAATTGCTATTTTCATCAACCTTGCTGTTATTGATAACAAGGTCAGGATACTGTTTTTTGATAACTGAAATATAGTCTGTCATAAATCTATTTTACGCATTAAGTGCAAGAAGCGACACATTGAGTATCGCTTCTCACAACTGGATATGGAGGATTTACACTAGATTGCTAATTCAGGTACAAGACCCATTGCTTCATGCGGGTCGGTGTATGTCATATCAAAGGCATCGCTGACACCTTTGTAAGTTAATTTTCCGGCATAGGTATTCAAGCCCTTGAGGAAACCTTGATCGTGGTGAAGCGCGTCTAAGCCATGATTTGCAAGGCGAACGATGTAACGCAAAGTCGCATTGGATAAGCCTAAGCTACTGGTACGCGGAACAGCGCCTGGCATGTTAGCAACACCATAGTGCAACACGCCATCGACAAAATAGGTCGGGTCGCTATGTGTGGTCGGGTGAGTTGTTTCAACGCAACCGCCCTGGTCAACCGCAACATCGACAATAATACTACCATCCGGCATATCTTTGAGCATTTCGCGGGTGATGAGTTTTGGAGCGCGTGCGCCTGTAATCAAGACACTGCCTATAACGGCATCGGCAGTTTTAATCACTTCTTTGATGTTACCGGAGCTACTATATAGTGTCTGGAAATTCCCGTGCATCACATCATCGAGATAACGTAGTCGTTCAATATCAATATCAAGCAGAGTCACTCTCGCGCCCATCCCAAGGGCAACTTTTGCGGCATTAGTTCCAACTGTGCCACCACCGAGTACAACAACGTTTGCAGGATTTACACCTGGAATACCACCCATCAGGACACCGCGTCCACCTTCATGCTTTTCGAGGTAATGTGCAACAACCTGGGATGCCATCCGTCCGGCAACCTCGCTCATCGGCTCAAGCAGAGGGAGACGACCTTCTCTATCTTCAACAGTTTCATAAGCAATCCCTGTCACACCGCTATCAAGCATAGCACGGGTGAGGGCTTCATCGGCTGCGAGGTGCAAATAAGTGAAGAGAATGAGGTCATCGCGTAAAAATTCGTATTCGCTGGCTTGCGGTTCTTTCACTTTAATGACAAGGTCAGATTCATTCCATGTTTCGGCAGCAGTTGCTTTAATGCTTGCACCTGCGGCTTCATAATCAGCATTGCTAAAACCGCTACCCTTACCTGCATCAGATTGTACAAAAACAGTGTGACCATGTTTGACCAATTCAGCGACACCGTTAGGGGGTACGGAAACGCGGTTCTCATCTTTTTTGATTTCTGCGGGGATGCCTATTTTCATCCAGATTGCCTTTCGGATTTAAAGTAGTTTTAATCCAGTATACCGCAATTTGCACAATCAGAGCATAAATTTTTTGTACAAAATATCTGATTATCACACACTAAAGATTATATCCCGCGTAATTTGGGCATTTTTGCTAAGATAGCACTTCACAATTAAGCTCATAAAGGACATTCTTTGTATGAATCTTACAATTTACCTCTCCGGCGAAATTCATAGTGATTGGCGCGAACAGATTGCAACAGGTATTCAAGAGCATAATTTACCTGTCGAAATCTTGACCCCTGTCGTCACACATGAAGCAAGTGACAATGTTGGGGTTGATATTCTCGGGGCGGAAGATAAAGCATTCTGGAAAGATCACAAAGCAGCAAAAATCAATAGCATCCGTATCAAAAATGCCATTGAAAAAGCTGATGTGGTAGTTGTTCGTTTTGGAGATAAGTACAGACAATGGAATGCTGCCTTTGAAGCAGGATATGCTGTCGCAAAAGGCAAGCAGGTTATCACCCTCCACGATGACGGTCTGCGTCATGCCCTCAAAGAAGTGGATGCCTCAGCGGTTGCAACTGCTGAAACCCCGCAACAGGTGGTCGAAATTTTGAAATATGTCACTACGCAAAAATAAAAAAATGAGGGTACAACAACGTACCCTCACATAATTAATCATCTGCGGGGATGATGGTTTGCAGGTTTTCATCTGCAAGATTAACCAGCATCACACCCCCATCATCTAAAATACGCACTTCAGCATATCGTGCCCGCGCAAAATCATCGGCATGTCCCTCTTGAAATAAGAAAGAATCAACCCCGACACGAACCCGTTGCCACCAGGTATCACGGGCATAGAAGTTAACAAGTACTTCGTCCTCAGCCAATATTTCTCCATCAACATAACGTCGTTCAAAATGCGCGACATTGTTGTCATCAAGCGAGAGTACGAGTTGACCCCGATCACGTCCACTGTCATTGACAACATCCCGTGCGTCATTTTCGACATCATAGCGCAATTCCATATAGAAGCCCTGCAAAATTGACTGTGGATCGACGGGCGCGAGTTCAAAATAGGCAACAGTGCCATTGTTGATATTGTTCTCGGCTGTGATAATGCCTGAGTTGACAAAATAGAGAAACACTGCCAGCGTCCCGAAAAGAATGAATATCCGTATCTGTTTCACGCGATTGAGCCTTTCTTCTCGTCAGGCACGATTACCATCCTGCGTAGCAGTAAACGCGCCGCAATCAGTATGACACCTGTTGTCATTAGAACGATAGATTTTGTGAGCAATGTGAATTCTAACCAATAGTAGAAATAGATGATGAACCCGGCTAAATATACATTGCTCAGAATGAGTACAATTCTATTGCGACGACGGAATGCCAGAACAATCCCGATGATTGCGGCTAAAATGCCCGGGGTCGCATAAACAGGTAGCGTGACAATCAATGTGACAACATAAATTGCGATTGCGTATGGCGACCTGACCGACACCTTATATTCTTTCATCAGGACAATTTCGAGCAGAATTAGACCAACAAACAGAATAATAGTGGTAATCACTGCTGTCTCAGTTGTCAACATGTCATCATAGTAAGGAACGTACCTGTTCGTAACTTCGTAGATCAATAATACGAAAGCACTTAGCATTGCCCCGTAAGCAACAGGATGAAACATGATAGGGCTGTAAACTTGCCACCGGGCTGGTAACAGATCACTCCAGATTACTATCGCGACAAACATCAAACTTCCGATCAGCAATGAAATTAGAACTGCTGATTCAAGTACAAACGCAATGGAAAACAATGCTGAACTAATCACAAGCGTGGCTAGAAAGCGATAGATAGCGTTTGGATATAGAGCAATAAACGGAATTTGAAGAGCAATGACGATAAGGCTTGCTGTGGTTATCGCAGTATTCTCATCCCAGTTTTCCATGATCGGGGACAGGATGGCGCCGACTCCGAACAATACCATGCCATGCCCGATAACGTGGCTTATCAAATAGAGATAAGAAGCAAATGTCGGAATGCGGGCAAGTTTACGGGTTGTCATTGTTGTGGTAGCAAGATAAATGACACCAACAGCCAGATAGACAATACCATAAAGAGTTGCCACATCCTGCCAATCCCGCAATTCACTGAGCCATTCAGAGAAAACGACTGCTAAACCGGCAATAAACAGAATTTGTCCAACAATATGAACGGGGAACAATAAACCGGACTGGAATGCCCCGATATTGTCACTGTTAGTCACAACCATAATTGTCCCGACTATAGCAACAAGTCCGATAATAATGCCCAGCATACCGATAAATAGCGGATCAGCGTCGTATAAGAATAGACTTATGAACGTGCCGACAACACCCATCATGAAAGAAGCAGCAATTAAACCACCACAAATCATGAGAAACTCTATGAACCAGGGACTGCGATCTTCGTCACTGACACCAGGTGGCGGGTTAGTCTCATCATAGGAAAGTTGAAGACCCTTCCGCTTGAACAAATCGTAAATATGCCCCATAGATGCTCGATTATTCATGATTTAACCTCCAGCGTTTTTGCAGCGTTCGTAATATGTTAACCATCCCTGTAGTCAAAGCAATCGTGATGACTGTCATGATGATAAAAAACAGAATCGGGTCAGCATAATCAGCAAAATTTTCATAGAAAAACCGGGTGCAGGCGCTAAGTACAACGACAAGTAAACTTAAAGCGGAGAACGTTAACATCAGTAGATCACGACGGAATGTGGTGTAAAACACAATTGTGGCAATCAGCAGTATCAGATAAGAGATTGGATGCAGAATATTGACATCCGGCGCATAAGCATATGACTGTCCCGCGTACCAGATGAAATTCACCATCAGCGTTGTTGCGTAAATGAACGCACCTGCCAGAAACACATATAGAAACCAGCGTCTCGCTTTCATGAACTCAAATTGAGTAAATAATGCAACCCCATCCCAGAGGAAAACGAAGCCAGCATTGATAAATAGCAAAGTCAGCACAAAGGTATCAAAATTAGAATAGATGACCTGTTCCCAGTACAAGCTAATCGTCAAATTGAGTAATACCATCCACACAAGATACATGACATTCCAGCGACTAATCAGTACCCAGCCGGAAATGAGAATTAACCAGACCAGGAATAAGCGATAACTATCCGCACCTGTCTGATATTCCTGACTGATTACTGCCAGCGCAACCCCCATCAAAATTGACGATGCGAGTAATGCGAATCGCCCACCCCATTTTTCCAACTTGAGGACAAATGCCAGAACTGTCGAAATGATGACAGCACATTCAACAATGGTAATACGATGCCATTTTGATAAATCCGACCAGTTGAATGCGAAAAACATGACGATGCCGACCAGTAAAAAAATTGTCCCCAGGCTTAGCATGAGCAAATCTGAAAACCGTAGCCATTCATCGCCTGTCGGAACAATTCCTGCGAGTTTTTGTACCGGTTTCCAGGCAGATACCGGTAATTGATTGTCACTGAACATTGTGGATAGGCGGCGTGGTGTCGCAGGTAAATCACGCCACTGTTCCATCCTGTCATTTTTCTGCTTTATTTCGGGATTTTCATCCCGGTTATCGGGTATCATACCTATCCCTTCTTATCAAAAATTTCAATATTTTCACTGTACTTTAGATACACATTCATCAGAAGTTACTACCCTCAGAAACCAGAAATCAAATTTATAGTATTCGCTAGTTTGATAGACCATTAATTCCTGAAAATGAATTTTTTCCCATACAGACACCGATCATAAGTTATATGCCAGCACCATACAGCAAAAAAGTCTCCAGATCAGGCGAAACCAGAAAGAAGCGGGAATTATTACAATCTGGCTAACAGAAATTTCAGCAATGTTCGGTCAATGTAGTGTTGTGTTTCAGATAAAAGTGGTTAGCGCAACTTCAAACGGAGCAGCGGCATTTCCTCAAATCCGAGTGCTGCGTAAAAAGCCCTCGCACGGTCATTCGCCTGCGCTGTATCAACCCATATTGCCCGTAAATTAAGTTGCGTTGCCCGTCGCATCGTGGCTTCTAATAATTCTGCACCAACACCCCGCCGCTGATAGGTCGGTAACACAGCCATACTACTAATCATGCCAACGCCATCGGTCAAACCACGCACAATCGTCAATGAGACAAAACCGATAATCACAGGTTGAACATCCCCTGTTTCAGCAACATAAACTTCAACACTATCAAGTTCACGGATACGCAATGCGGCTGAAATTTGCTCATCCCTTGTCAGATTCCGATTTGCAGGGATGGTCATCAGCAGAGACATGACTTCTTCTATGTCATCAGCAGAAAAGGGACGAATATTGATTTCAGCAGGTGTCCGATTTGCTTTTTCTCCGGCATGAGCCACATATTTTTCTAGCCATTCAGTCATCATTTCGCGATGTGTACGGAAGGGCAGAAGCGGCATTTCATCGGGGTGAAAGACTTTCACATCAATCGCATCATCTCCGGCTTTCAGTTCACCACCAACGGGGCGCATCCGGTAAAAAATCATGATTCCGCTAACCGGAGGTCCCTCTGGAAAGCTGTTTATATTTGCCAGTTCAATGATTTCAACTTTGAGTCCGGTTTCTTCCAGTGCTTCACGAATTGCTGCTTCTTCGGCTGATTCATCAGCTTCAACAAACCCGGAAGGGAGTGTCCATTCATCTTTATGCGGTGGATTTCCGCGTTTAATTAGAACAACACCCCCGTCCATTTCAATTAACATGCCAACACCCGGCACAGGATTCACATAATGCACATAGCCGCAATTATCACAGGCAGGGCGTAAGCGACCGCCTTCTTCGCGTTTGCTCAATTCTTCACCACATATTGGACAATATTTTGGAGCTTTCGGAGGCATACAAAAACTTCTATTACAAGTTCAGTCATAGAGTCACTATAGCACAGGTATGATACAATTGTCGTACATATGCGAGAGGATTTTTGCTATGGCGATACCAGCACAAACGATGACAGTCGAAGAATTTGATGAGTGGGTATTTTTACCGGAAAATGCCGATAAATCGTTCGAGTACATCGGGGAAGAAATTGTTGAAGTGGTTTCAAATAACTATTCGTCTCAAGTAGCATTTGAAATTGGATTTCATATCAGGCTACACGTCAAACAAAACAAGATAAAAGGACATTTTACCGGAGCGGACGGTGGTTACATTGTCCAGAAAGAACGCTATATTCCCGATGTCGGATACATTTCAGGGAAGCGGCAATCAGAACCGTGTCGGGTTGCCTATAATCCCAATTATCCTGATTTAGCAGTAGAAGTGGTGTCGCCAACTGACAGTGAGCGGGATGTTACCATCAAAGTCGCTAATTATCTCGCGTCCGGTACAGAAGTCTGGTTGGTTTATCCTGAGAAAAAACAGGGCAATATCATCATAGCAGGTCAGGCAGTCAAACGTCTTTCAGAGAATGACATAATTGAAGGTAGCCTAGTTTTCCCCGAAGAATAAAGAGGACATGCTCTCACATGCCCTTGAATGGTCTTTTACTGTACTACATTTCGAGGTAATCACGTAATTGACGGCTACGGGTTGGATGACGTAATTTACGTAATGCTTTCGCCTCAATCTGACGGATACGCTCGCGGGTCACACCGAAGTGTTTACCGACTTCTTCCAGGGTGTGATCCTGTCCATCAATCAAACCGAAGCGCATTTGCAATACTTCGCGTTCACGATCAGAGAGAACCCCGAGTGCATTACGGATTTGCTCTTTTAGCAATTGCTTGCTTGCGGCATCAACCGGTCCTGGCATGGTTTCATCTTCAATAAAATCACCAAGCTGGCTACTATCTTCCTGACCGATTGGCATATCGAGGCTCATTGGTTCCTGTGAAATCCGCATAATTTTACGGACTTTCTGGGCGGCGCGACGTAATTTCCGTTGCAGGGATTGGTCAAGCGGACGACCATTACGGCGCAATAATTGGATTGCCTCAATTTCTTCGTTGCTGAGGAAATCCATTTCTAGCGCGATTTGTTCTGCACTGGGGTCAGCCCCTAATTTTTGCAAGAGTTCCCGTTGTACCCGCATCAGACGATTGATTGTCTCAACCATATGCACCGGAATACGGATGGTACGCGCCTGGTCCGCAATCGCACGACTGATCGCCTGACGAATCCACCAGGTCGCATAGGTACTGAATTTATAGCCTTTGGTGTGGTCAAATTTGGCAACCGCACGTAATAGACCAATATTGCCCTCCTGAATCAAATCAAGGAAGCTAATACCGCGTCCCATATAACGTTTGGCAACACTCACCACCAGACGCAGGTTAGCGCGGGTCAGTGACTCAATCGCCATCTCAGCGCGGAATTCGACCTGTTCCAATGTGTACTGCGTTTCATCAAGCGGATCATCCATATCTTCCAGCCAGCCTGTAAAAGTCGCAAGATCAGGCATGGCTTTATGTTCACGGAAGTAGCCGCGCAGGTGCATCTGTAATTCAAAGGGCAAAATACCAATCGAATGAATCACATTGAACATTTTTTTAGCGTACTCAGTCCAATCATCATCGCGTCCCCAATCCCCCTGTTTGAAATAGGTGCGGATTTTGGACTCTGTATCCTGATCCCAGTTGCTGTTGATCTGCTGAATCTCGTCTATGAACTCACGAAAATCAGGAGAATCCTGCTTAAATTTTTCCACCATCTCGACTGTTTCATTCCATTCCTTTGAAAGGTACTGGAAGGCATGACGGATAATATCAATCGAGCCTGGCAGACCGGGTTCTGATTCATCATCAACACGGTCTAAACTCGCCAGTTCATCGGTGAGTTCATTGAGGAGGCGTTCGCTGGCGATTTGAGCACTCAACCACATTTCACGATTGGTATCCAGCAAGGGAACCTGACCGATTTCTTTGAGATACATCCGTACCGGGTCATCAGCAGGGGCAAGGGAAGTCAAATCACTATCGTCGTAATCATCGTCATCATCATAGTCATCGTCACTATCATTAGCGACAATGTCATCCGGTAAGTCTTTTCTCAGCTTACGGATAAATTCATTTTCATCATCTTCGTTGCTCTCGAATGCGTTAATTGCATCACGGATGTCTTCATTACTCATATTTGCATCCTAAAATAAGTGTGGTAAGGATGGATCATGTGCTACTAGCATACCCATTTTTTAATGGCTCTGCTACCTATCATTACCATGCGACACTACGTTGGTTCAACTCCTGCTGGAGTAAACGCAGCGCATACATGGTCGGAACAGTTTGTTCAAAATAAGATTTTTCAGCGTCTTTGTCCTGCATACGCTGTGCATCTTCCAATAAAAAGCGAATTTCCTGGTGTTCGCGCTCCAGACGTTGATGGCGTACTTTTAAGGCACGCTGCACCACATCCTGCTGAGTATTAATGCCGGGTCGAATATTGCGTGCAAATTTTTCCCATATTTGTTCAAATTCCGCCTCCAGTCGCATTCCTACTGAGCGATGTATATCTGCCTGTTCATCCAATAATAAAGAAGCCAGTTCATCTAATAAGCTATCATCAAGCATCTCTTGCAGGTAATCAAGCGGTTCAACCTCATCCTGGCGCAATGCCGATTGCAAGGCATCCAGCATCAAGCGATAATCTCCCTGGCTGAAATCCTCAACGCAGAGTTCACGCAGAGGACCATTCAGTAAATTTTGATTTTCTCCAGCAAGTTCGCGTAATTTGCGATTCACTTGCGAGAGCGTCGCCGGGTCAAGAACCAGCATTCGCAGACAATAGGCTTCTGTCGCACGACTGGCATTACGACTGGTCAAACGCTGAATCTGTGGTTGTGTCGGTTCAGATGAAACTTCTTCGTCATACGCTTCCAGTGGCAAATAATCGGGTTCATCTCCGAAAAATGGCGGAGGCTCTTCGCTCTCCTGATAATACTCATCAATGGGAGGTGGTGGCGGCACATCATCATCAAAATCTATAGATAGAGCCTGTGGCGAAGGTGGGGGGGGTGATGAATATTTCGGTTTTTTCGCTGCTTCAATGCGTTCTAACTCCCGCGCCCATGCCAGCAAATCCGTCTCTGCAATCCGTAGACGCATTGCCAATTTTTGCAGATTCTCTTTTTTAAGAAAGTTATTTTCAGATGCAGTCAAAATCGGCAAAATATTTTGGGCGACCTTCTGCCGTGCTGTGATGCTGGCATTGCTATCCAGATTTTCCGTTTCCATATTAATGACGAAATCAGCAACAGGCATCGCGAATTTGACGTAGTCTGCCCATTTTTCAGGGGTTTCACGCAAAACATCATCGGGGTCTTTCGCGCCATCAATCTGTAAAACCCGAATATCCACTGACATCTTGCCCATGTAATCGTTTTGCAGCGCATTACGGGCAACTTCTAAGCTACGACGGGTTGCATTTTGTCCGGCATCATCGGCATCAAGTGCCATCACAATATTTTTGGCATAACGTGGTGCAATCAAATTCAACTGGGGTTCGGTCATTGCCGTACCCATCTGCGCGACAACATTTTCGTATCCGGCTTGATGTGCCTGAATCACATCCATATACCCTTCAACGATGACAGCCGTTTCTGTATCGCGAATCGCTGATTTTGCCCGATCAAGACCGAACAGAGTGCTACTCTTATCGAATAATGTTGTCTGTGGGGAATTGAGATATTTGGGATTATCATCGGGATTTAAGGCACGCGCACCAAAACCGACAACCCGTCCCCGATCATCTTTGATAGGAATCATCAGGCGATTACGGAAGCGATCATAGATGTTGCCTTTATCATTGCGGATAGCAATACCAACTTCGATGATTTCTTCTTCACTATAACCGATTTCTTTGAGGGCGTTGAGCATATTATGCCAGCCATCTGGTGCATACCCGATTTGCCATTCGCGGATGGTCTTTTCGGAAAAACCACGTTTCTCCATTGCATAGAAGAGCGCCTGTTCCGCCTGCGGATCATCACCCAATAAATGCTCGTGATACCATTGTGCTGCCGTTTCCATCAGACCACGCAATTTTTCGTAGCGGTCATCTTCTGCAACCTGTTCAGGAGAGCGTTTCTTGATTTCAACTCCTGCACGTTCCCCGAGTTCACGGAGTGCTTCGGCAAAATCCCAATTATTGATTTTCTGTGCAAACGTGAAAATATCGCCACCTTCAGCACACGCACCGAAACAACGCCAGGATTGTGATTCAGGATTCACAACAAATGACGGTGTTTTTTCACCATGGAAGGGACAACAGGCTTTATAATAACGTCCCGCTTTTTTGAGGTCAGGCACATGATCCTGGACATAGCTAACAATATCCAGACGATCCTTGATTTGCTGCGTTACGGACATCGGGAAGTCTCACAGTAGCGTCAATGTCAGCTTAGATGTTTCATTATACATATGTGTCGTCACTTATGCAATTCAATAATTGTTTCAGATAAGAAACCGTCACACCAAGGTACTAATTGTGCAGAATAGTACAAATCAAAAACAGCCACACGACTGTTCGCATGGCTGTTTTGTAGTTGTGGAGACGGGCGGAATTGCACCGCCGTCCAACGGACTCGATGCTCGCACATCTACAAGCTTAGTCTACCGTATACATTCGCCACAGGTAGCCCCGGAGACCTGGTACACCTGTAACTAGCCGATGGAACCTTGGCCCGGACACTGTATCGGCGTCGATGGGGTGGCACTCTGTCTGTTATGACGCCCGCGCCCGACCGACAGAGAAATCGAACGCGAACGGCTAGCCACTTTTGGACTAGCTACCTCACGTTACGTAATTACTTACGCAGCGTAGGCAAGAGTGTTTTCGTTTGCACCTATTGGTGTCTGAGCCTTGATAACGGAGTAGACTCACTCCGACCTGCAATGCGGCATCAGCCTCCGCTGTCGAGTCTAGTACGTCCCCATTCAGCAGAGATTGAACTCTACAAAGCAGTATATCAGATTCTGACACAGGTGTTAAGGGCATGTTATATCAGAAATGTGTCAGAATCGGATTTTTAAGGTTCATTATCGGTAATAAAGTGTCATTTGTAAAAGACTATAAAAACGCCACAACATTTTTGAAGGCAATCCCGTATTAGTCAGTAAGAACAACAAACAGATAATCAAGAGGCTCGGGGAAGCAAAAATGAAATCAGAACAAATGTCAGGCGCAATCTTCTTCATCGGTATCGGCTTGCTGTGGATTACAGGCTGGTGGTTTCCGGGAATTTTATTCGTTATCGGTGCATCATCTATGGCGACTGCGCTGGCTAATAATCATCCCTGGACATCAGCAACAGGCGCTTTATGGATGTTCGGTCTTGGAACCATTTTCTGGCTGAACCTGCCCTGGGGATTCGTTCTCCTGCTGATTGGTCTCAGTATCCTATCCGGTTCACAGTGCCGTGATGAATTCATTGGCGAGAAATCCAAAAACGACCATAAGCCCAAAAACGATGATATTGACTTCGTCTAATCATGCACATATATGAGTTATGACAAATGGCAGGGGAAACCCTGTCATTTTTGTTTCAGATTGTCGCCTGCTATGCGGTATCATTAAATAAAATTGGTGAAATTGTTAAGGAAAGGGGTTCACATGGCTACCGATGTCGTCATCGTAGGGGCAGGTTTATCGGGATTAATGGCAGCCCATCAACTGAAAAAAGCGGGTAAGACATTCTCCCTTCTGGATAAAGGACGTAGTGTAGGTGGACGTTTAGCCACCCGTCGCATCGGGAAAGGTGTAGCAGATCACGGCGCACAATTTTTCACTGCCCGCACGAACACCTTTCAAAAACAGGTTGATGAATGGATTGAAGCAGGTCTGGTCTATGTCTGGGGACACGGATGGAGTGATGGTAGCCTCAAACGTACACCGGAAGATGGACACCCCCGTTATGTGACGAAGGGTGGCATGAACCAGCTTGCCAAACATCTGGCACAACTGCCCGGGAAAATTTGTGTAGATACACGGGTGACAAATGTCTCCCAAAATAATGGCATGTGGATTGTCATGGACTCAGAAAGACACACTTATGAAGGTAAAGTGCTCATCATGACGCCTCCCGTACCGCAAACATTGGACTTAATGAAACGTGTTGAATTGAGTGAAGTTGATAAAGAGGCTCTGGAACGTATTCAATATGGACCTTGCCTGTGTGGATTGTTCGTAATTGAAGGTGACATCAATTTACCAGAGCCGGGTGCTTTACAAAATTTTGAAAACACAGTCTATTGGATGGCGGATAACACAGAAAAAGGCATTTCGCCGGATGAGCATATTATCACGATGCACCTTTCAGCAAGCTACAGTAGAAATAATTATGATGTACCGGATGAAGAAACACTCGAATTTTTGCAGGGTGAATTACAGAATCATCTGGTAAAAGGCGCTAGCATCAAAGAAGCTCAACTGAAAAAATGGCGTTACAGCGTGCCATTAACGACACATCCACGTGATATTCTGCAAGCTGAGAATTTACCTGTAATTTTTGCTGGAGATGCTTTCGGCGGACGTGGACGGGTTGAAGGTGCATATCTTTCAGGCGTCGCGGCAGGTCAGGCAGCCATCGAATTACTGGATTAAAATATAGTGGGGATAGCAGGTGCTGTTATCCCCTATGTTCATCAAATATTTAACCTGTGCCATTGTTATCTACTCTAATCCCCGTTATCCTCTTCCCTGTTTGAACATTCAACCTGGAGCTTTAGGAATATGTCGGAAGTCGTTGTCGTGGATAGTGCCAATGAGCCACGCAAAAATCGTCGTCTGTGGTTATGGATACCTCTTGTGATTTTACTGGTGCTTGCTGTTGCCACCGGAGGATTTGTATTCTGGGCACTAAATCCAACAGTTGAGATTGGTGCGGTTGCAATTGACGCTATGGAAAGCAGCGATACGGTAACAGTCGCCGAAACGACATGGCTGGCATTCATTCCCCACACACCTCCGACAACAGGTTTTATCTTCTATCCCGGTGGACGTGTTCCCGGTCAAGCCTATGCGCCGATTGCACGACGTATCGCGGAAGAGGGTTATCTCGCCGTGATTGTCTATCCACCATTAAATCTCGCCATTTTCGATACCAATCAGGCATCACCTGTTATGGAACATTTCTCGGCAGTAGAAAATTGGGTCGTAGGCGGACACTCTCTCGGTGGATCAGCAGCATCTATTTTCGCTCAAAATAATACAGACAGCGTAAATGGTGTCGCATTCCTGGCATCTTATCCGGTCGGTAATGGTCTGCTCGACAGCAATTTAGCAATTAGCTCGATTTATGGCACAAATGATGGTCTGGCAACGGTCGAAGATATTGAGGCATCACGTGAAAATTTACCTGCCAACACTATTTATGTCGAAATCACAGGCGGCAACCACGCTCAATTCGGATATTATGGTGAACAGGGTGGAGATAATCCGGCAGACATCAGCCACGAAGAACAAGTCACACAAACTGTCAATGCGATACTTGCCCTGCTTGTTCGTGTAGACAATCAGTAAAATCAAAAGAGCCGCGTTTGTTTGCGGCTCTCCGTCATGAAAATTTAGTTGTCTAAGCTCTCTGCAAGTTGTTCATCCCAGTATCCCTGATCTGTCCATTGGACAATATCACCCCCAACGGTGATAAATACCAGAATACTGTCATCCACCAGTGTACCATTTTCATAGACGTTAATCTGGAAAACACCAACACTGCTATTTTCAGGATCAGGGTGTAAGTAGTAAATCACCACATACATACCATCCTGATTGACCTCATCCAGAACAAAACCATAGTCTTCTGGATTTTCAACGTCCATGAATTCGCCCGGGGGATCGTCATCGTTATCATCGTCCTGGTCATCATCGCCACCGGTATATATAACGACAAGATCAAGGTCAATAATCAATATAATTGGAACATTCATGACTTCCTGACATTCATCATCACAATTACCATAGACTTGAATAGAATCTGTTGCAAAGATGACAAAAATCGTGATATTCACATCCGGCAAATCAGCGCGGGTTTGTGTTCCTTCAGGACATGGTCCCAACGTATCGCCATGATTATTGATATGAGTTTGAACTGCATTGTCCGAACCGACAGTAATTGTGTGTGCAGCATCAGGATTTCCCGGCGGATAATGGCAAATCGTGCCTTCCGGGTAATCCGGCGCATCCCCATCACATTCAATCGTCACGGAAGAGTTCGGCGTACCATCAACCAGCGTTATGTTAATACTAACCGTGCCATCTGCCACAACTGTGTATGATGTGGTCGAGCCAGTTGATGCGGCATTCATTATTGTTGTACCGTTTACTTGAATAGTAAATTGTCCGGGTCCATCAACTACAAAAGCAACAACTTCCCCTTCGGAAAATGTTGCTGAGCTATTGACCGGGAAGGTCGTTTCAGTTGAGTTTGCTGCCGTACACCCGGCACTCAAAGCAGTCTGTGCGGATACAATAGGGGCAGTCATCGTCAAAATCGCGAATAAGATGCCCGCCAACATTAAGGTTTTTCGCATGAAAGTTTCTCCCGTATGTGTATACTTCACCTGTTAAACTGCTCAAGTTTCTTAAATGTGACATTACAATCCGGCAATCCCTGTTAGAAACTCATAACAATCTGAGCCTGTTCGAGATTATTTCGAAGAAGATTCATTTGTTAAAAAATGCAAATGCATGCTACAATTAATCTAATGCAAATTTAATTAGATTATTTTTACAGGAGTTCAACATGGTTGATACAATGAGCATGGCTGGTGTCAGTTTTCAATTGACAGACGAGCAAAAGATGCTGCAAAAGATGGCACGTGATTTCACAGCTAATGAAATTATCCCCGTAGCTGAAGAATACGACGAGCATGAGACTTTCCCTCAAGATATTTTTGACAAAGCCCGTGAAATTGGTCTGGCAAATATGAATGTTCCCGAAGACTTCGGGGGTATGGGCGCTACATTAATGGAAGAAGTCCTCGTTGCAGAAGAACTCGGCTACGGCTGTACAGGCATCAGCACCAGCGTCAGCACCAATGGTCTCGGCAATTTACCGATCATCATCGCCGGAAACGACGACCAAAAATCACACTGGCTGGGTGAGCGTCTTATGGAAAAAGGCGAATTGGTCTCTTACTGCATGACCGAACCTGCCGCAGGATCAAATGTGGTTGGGATTCAGACCCGTGCCGAGAAAAAAGGCGCAAAATACGTCCTCAACGGCAGCAAAACATTTATCACCAATGCAAGTTACGCTAATTTCTTCACTGTTTTCGCGAAAACCGACCCCGAAGCCGGACATCGTGGTATGTCATGCTTCATCGTAGACCGTGAAACCCCCGGTGTTAGCATCAGTAAAAAATTCAAGAAACTCGGTCAACGTGCCAGTGATACTGCTGAAGTCATCTTTGAAAACGTAGAAGTCCCCGAAGAAAACCTGCTCGGTCAGGAAGGTCAGGGCTTCTTGATCGGTATGAAAGTATTCGATTATAGCCGTCCGGGTGTTGGCGCTGCGGCTGTTGGTTTGCTGCGCCGTGCATTGGAAGAAAGCATCAAATACTCGAAAGAACGTGAAACTTTCGGCTTACCAATTTATCAGCATCAAGCAGTCGGACACAAAATTGCGAATATGGCAATGGATTACGAAGCCGCCCGTTTGCTGGTATGGCAATCAGCGTGGGTCGTTGAACAGGGCGGGTCAGATGCCCGTCTCAGCGCGATTGCGAAAACTTTTGCTGCTGACGCTGCGATGAAAGCCGCAACCGAAGCGGTTCAGGTATTCGGTGGTTATGGTTATATGCGTGAATATCCGGTCGAAAAACTCATGCGCGATTGCAAAGTATTCCAGATTTATGAAGGTACAAGTGAAATCCTCCGCAACGTCGTTGTCCGCGAATTAATGCGCTAAATTCAATCATGCAGAGGAGTTTATACTCTTCTGCATTTCCTCTAACCCCAATTTTCATTACAAATCGTTATAGGACTATATTTCTAGTTGTGTACCCCCGGGCACATAATAATCTGGTGTATAATACGAATGGTATTCATTCAAAATTCATAAGATATAGGATAGGGTTTTCATTATGACCCACAACGACAAAGAAATGAAAGACCCCGGAAACACGACTAAACTGGACGGTTTACTGGAAGATTTAGAATTAGCTGAACAGAAAGCGAAGGAACATAAAAATACCTTCGATAACCCTTTCGAGTCATTTGTTCCCTGGGTCATTGAATTCCGGGTGATCGGTACACCTGAAATTATCCGTGCGCCCATCGGGGAACGCCTGACACTGGGACGTGATGACTCAAAAAATGACATTTACCCTGAAATTGACCTGACACCCTTTAAAGGGCAACATCTCGGGGTTTCACGTAAACATGCCCGCATACTCATGAAAGATAACCGCATCACGGTTGAAGATTTGCAGAGTGCGAATGGAACTTACATCAACGGCAAGCATATCGGTGTATCGCAACCGGCACTCCTGCGGGATGGCGATCAACTCAAACTGGGCAATCTGTCGCTTCAAGTGCATTTTGTTGTCCAGCCTCATTCTGAAGATGATACCATGCATGGTCTGGAAGATAATCTCGATATCCCCCGTATCGGTGATGGGCAACGTCTGCTCATTCTCGACGATAATAAGGAAGTCTGTGCGGTCATTCGCCTGATTGCACTCAAAGCCGGCTTTCTCGTCAGCATCGCTCACGATACCAGTAAAGCACTCAGTTATTGGGATTCCGGGGAGATTGATGCCATTATGGTCGAATTGATGCTCGAAGATAGCAACAGCCTCGACCTCGTGGATTATGTACGCCACAATAGCAATTCTCATATTCCCATCATCGCTACGACCAGCACTGCCGGAGGCTATCGCGAGAACCAGGCACGGGCAAAAGGCGTGGATGATTTATTGGAAAAACCGCTGTCTGTCGATAGCATCCTGAATGCACTTGCCAGAATTGCAAACGCTTTCGACTAAGCTCAAACTTTATCCCGATCCACCATATCAGGCATATAATTTTTGCTGATGTGCAAAATGACTGATTCAAGTTAGCTAATTCCCTTGACAAGTCCCCGAACACACTGATATGATACGCAACGCTAGTACGACAGGTGGAATCCTCAATATCGAGGCAATGGCTTGTTGAATTGAGCAAGATGACGACAGTGCTTTGCGATTAGCGTAGAGTTACCCGTCATGACTTAAGACAGATACGGGCGATCTATACCTCATAGATACGCCCGTTTGCACGCCTGGAGATACCGGGTCAATAAATTTTGAAAACTGTCTGTAATAAAGAGCGGAGTGTTTCATGCCAACAATTAACCAGTTGGTGCGTAAGGGTCGCAAAGCCAAAAAACGCAAGACTAAAGCTCCAGCGTTGCAATATACGCTGAATGCCTTCAGTCAACGGCGTACCCGTCAACCCGGCGGTGCGCCACAAAAACGTGGTGTTTGCACACGTGTATATACAACAACCCCGAAGAAACCTAATTCGGCGCTGCGTAAAGTTGCCCGTGTTCGTTTATCAAACGGGATGGAAGTCACAGCCTATATCGGCGGTGAAGGACATCGTTTGCAGGAACACAGTGTGGTACTGGTACGCGGTGGTCGTGTGAAAGACCTTCCGGGTGTTCGCTATCACATTGTTCGTGGCACCCTCGATGCTAACGGCGTAGAAGGTCGTCAGCAAGGTCGTAGTAAATACGGCACGAAGAGACCGAAATAAGCATCATAGGTAAAAAGGGAATTTCGTATGCGTAGAAAAACACCTGAGAAACGCGATGTCCGCCCGGATGCAAAATTTGGCAACAAGCACATTACCATGTTCGTCAATCGTATGATGATCGGTGGTAAAAAGAGCACTGCCTTCAAAATTATGTATCAGGCATTTGACATCATCGAAGAACGTATGGGTCAGGATCCTGTAGAAGTGTTCGAGACAGCATTGAACAATGTTCGTCCGACAATCGAGGTTAAACCCCGCCGTGTGGGTGGTTCAACCTATCAGGTTCCGACAGAAGTTAAGCCAGGACGTGGTATCGCACTGGCAATGCGCTGGCTCATCCAGAATACCCGTAAACGCGGTGGACGCAGCATGTCTGCTAAACTCGCCGGTGAATTCATGGATGCAGCACAGGGACAGGGGAACTCCGTCAAGAAAAAAGACGAAGTTCACAAAATGGCGGAAGCAAATCGCGCATTTGCACATTTCCGTTAAATAGCACCACCGGGTCACTCTCCCAACATAAATGGGTAAAGTTTAAGGTGTAAAAGGTCAAAATGGCAAAAAAACAACAATTCGACCTCAGTATGGTCCGCAACATCGGCATTATCGCACACATCGACGCTGGTAAAACAACCACCACCGAACGTGTGCTGTACTACACAGGTATGGTTCACCGTATTGGTGAAGTCCATGATGGTGCTGCTACAACCGATTATATGGAACAGGAACGTGAACGTGGTATCACGATTACCTCGGCTGCTGTAACCACAGTATGGCGCGATCACAAAATCAATGTGATCGACACCCCGGGTCACGTTGACTTCACCGCAGAAGTACAACGCTCATTGCGTGTACTGGATGGTGGTGTCACCGTATTCGACGCAGTTGCAGGTGTAGAACCACAATCCGAAACCGTCTGGCGTCAGGCGAACGATTACAATGTACCCCGTATGTGCTTCGTTAACAAAATGGATCGCACGGGTGCGAACTTTGATCGCTGTGTGCAAATGGTGATTGACCGTCTGCATGGTAATCCGGTTCCAATTCAATTCCCCTACGGTAGCGGGGACGAATTTGCAGGTATTATCGACCTGCTATCAATGGAATTAGTAACCTATGGCGATGACCAGGGCACAATGATTGAACGTCATGCAATCCCTGAAAGCCACCGTGAAGAAGCGGAAACGCGCCGCGCTGAAATGATTGAAAAAATCGTTGAAAGTGACGACTTCCTCACCGAGAAATATCTCATGGAAGAAGAAATCACCGACGATGAAATTGCTGGCGCATTGCGTGCTGCTACAATTTCAGGTGCAATTCACCCGGTATTATGCGGGTCTGCTCTGAAAAACAAAGGTGTCCAGATGCTTCTCGACGCTATTGTTGATCTGTTACCATCACCACTGGATATTCCTCCTGTCTCCGGTTCACACCCTGACAATGAAGAGGAAAAATTAGAACGTGCAGCCGATGACAGCGAACCCATGTCCGCACTAGTCTTCAAGATTATTGCTGACAAATATGGTCGTCTGGCATTCACCCGCGTCTATTCCGGTGTATTGAAAACCGGTACACGTGTCTATAATCCGGTCAAAGATCGAACCGAACGTATCGGTCGTATCGTGCGTATGTTCGCTGATCGGCGTGAAGATGTTGATGAAATTCACGCTGGCGATATCGCAGCCGTCATCGGTATGAAAGACACCTACACAGGTGACACAATCTGTGATGATGACGCACCGATCGTACTGGAAAACATCAAATTCCCTGACCCGGTGATTGAAGTAGCAATCGAACCCAACAGTAAAGCTGACCAGGACAAATTGTCCAAAGGTCTCGCAGGTCTCTCTGATGAAGACCCCACCTTCCAGGTTGAAGTTGATTCGAACCTCGGTCAGACCAAAATTAAAGGTATGGGTGAACTTCATCTCGAAGTTCTGGTTGACCGCCTCAAACGTGAATACGGTGTAGATGCAACAGTTGGTCGTCCACGTGTAGCTTACCGTGAAGCGATTACCCGCGCACACACTGTTGAAACAACCTTCAAACGTCAGTCCGGTGGTAGTGGTCAATACGCGAAAGTCGTTATTGAATATGCGCCGATGACCGATGAAGAAGCGGCAGAAACCAAAGAAAACCTGATCTTTGAAGATAGCATCACCGGTGGTGCAGTCACCAAAGAATTCATTCGTGCTACCGAAAAAGGTATTCGCGAATCAATGGATGGTGGTATTATTGCTGGCTATCCAATCGTGCGCCTGAAAGCCTCAATGGTGGATGGCGGTATGCATGATGTTGACTCCAGCGAAATCGCGTTCAAGGTCGCAGGTTCAATGTCACTGCGTGAAGGTATTCAGAATGGTTCACCGGTTATTCTCGAACCATCTATGAAAGTCGAAGTCATTGCACCGGATGAATACACCGGGACACTGGTTGGCGACCTGAGTTCACGTCGTGGCACGGTAGAAGGTATGGAACCGCGTGGCGAGGGTGTTACCACCATTCGCGCTCAAGTTCCACTGTCTGAAATGTTCGGTTACGCAACCGAAATCCGTAACATGACACAGGGTCGTGGTAATTTCACAATGGAATTCGACCAATACACCATTGCGCCAAACTCAATTGCTGAAGAAGTAATTGAAGGCAAGCGCTAAGATCGGGATGCGTGCCGGTTAGTCAGTGTACGGCTGGCACGCATACAAATTCGTTTGTTGTTGAGGCATTGCCTCGTTTAGTAATTGTAAGTCTTAATCCATCCATGTAGATATTAAGAGGGATAAAGCACAAATGGCAAAAGGTAAGTTTGAGCGTACTAAGCCACATGTTAACATTGGTACCATCGGTCACGTCGATCACGGTAAAACAACCCTGACCGCCGCGATTACAAAAGTTCTCAGCTTGACTGGTCAAGCAGAACGTAATAACTATGAAGATATCGACAACGCGCCGGAAGAACGCGAACGTGGTATCACCATTTCAATTCGTCACGTTGAATATGAAACTGACAACCGTCACTACGCACACGTAGACTGCCCGGGTCACCGTGACTACATCAAAAACATGATTACCGGTGCTGCACAGATGGACGGCGCAATCCTCGTTGTGAGTGCTCCTGATGGTCCTATGCCACAGACACGTGAACACGTATTGCTCGCCCGTCAGGTTGAAGTGCCAGCAATGGTTGTCTTCCTGAACAAAATCGACCAGATGGATGATGAAGAACTCATCGAACTGGTTGAAATGGAACTCGCTGAATTGCTCGAAAGCTACGAATTTGACCCTGAAACACCCATCATCAAAGGGTCTGCTCTGGCTGTAACCGAAAGCAACAGTGAAGACCGGAATGCACCGGAATATGCACCCATCCTCGAACTGATGGATGCAGTTGATAGCTGGATTCCAGAACCGGAACGTGAAACCGACAAACCATTCTTGATGCCAGTAGAAGATGTCTTCTCCATCAAAGGTCGTGGTACGGTTGTTACCGGTCGTGTTGAACGTGGTACCCTGACAAAAGGTACAGAAATCGACATCGTTGGTTTGACTGATGCTATTCAAACAACCACCGTTACCGGTATTGAAATGTTCCACAAAGAACTTGACCGCGCTGAAGCTGGCGACAACGCCGGTATTCTGCTCCGTGGTAAAACACGTGACGAAGTTGAACGTGGTATGGTTCTGGCTGCTAAAGGTAGTATCACACCATACACCAAGTTCAAATGTGAAGTCTACATCCTCAAAAAAGACGAAGGTGGACGCCACAAAGCATTCTTCAGCGGTTACCGCCCACAATTCTACATCCGTACCCTGGATGTAACCGGCACAATCACCCTGCCAGACGGCGTGGAAATGGTTATGCCTGGCGATAATGTGAATCTTGACGTAGAACTGATTACACCGGTTGCTCTCGAAAAAGGTTCTAAATTCGCTATTCGTGAAGGTGGTCTGACAGTCGGTGCGGGTATCATCACCGAAGTAATCGGCTAAGTTTACATAACTCGAAACCCATATACCGGAGTACGGTGCTACTCCGGTATATTTTTCGAGAATTGCAAGTTAACAAGTTTATAGTCTGATTAAGCAGACTTTAAAGGTTGCGATATGGCAGTAAAAAATAAAATTCGCATCCGGTTGAAGGCATATGACCATCGGGTGCTAGATCAATCCGCGCAACGGATTGTGGAGACTGCTGAGCGCACAGGTGCAAGGGTCGTGGGTCCTGTTCCACTTCCGACACGCCTTGAACGTTTTACAGTAATTCGTTCAAGTTTTGTCCATAAGACCAGTCAGGAACACTTCGAAATTCGTACCCACAAACGTCTTATTGACGTATTGGATCCTGATAGTAAAACTATCGACACCTTGATGCGCCTCAATCTGCCCGCAGGCGTGGATATTGAAATCAAAATCTAAGGGAAGTGGCAACTCATACCGCCCGCTTCAAACATCCCGTCCGGCACAACCGGACATCACAAGCTAGTAAGTTGTAAGTATTGGGAGGGGAACTAGCCCCGCGTTAGCGTCTAACCCCCCTCTGGAGGCTGAGTCATGAAGGGCATGATTGGCAAAAAAGTCGGAATGACCCAAATCTTTGACGAGCAAGGGAATGTTGTCCCTGTAACCGTAATTGAAGCAGGTCCATGCTACGTTACACAGGTTCGCAATGCAGACCGTGATGGCTACATGGCAGTTCAACTCGGATACGGTGAAACAAAACCGAACCGTCTCAGCAAAGGTCAAATCGGGCATTTGCAAAAAAATAACTTGCCCGCACTCAAATATTTACGTGAATTCCGCGTAAAGGGTGACGGTGCAGAAGCAGTAGAAGAAGGTGCTGAAATTAAGGTCGATGTATTCGAACAGGGTGAACTGGTTGATGTCATTGGCATAAGCAAAGGGCGTGGTTTCGCCGGTACGATTAAACGTCATAACTTTAATCGTCAGCCGAAAACACACGGTCAGTCAGATCGTGAACGCGCTCCCGGTTCAATCGGCATGTGCGCTGCTCCAGGACGTACCTTAAAAGGTATGCGAATGGGTGGACGCATGGGCAATGACCGTGTAACCATGCAAAACCTGGAAGTGGTCGTTGTCGATGCTGAAAAGAACCTGCTCGCGGTCAGAGGCTCGGTGCCCGGTTCCAAAGGCGGCATCGTCATGATTCGTCCGGCACGTAAAGCATAGGGCGACTGCGAGGAGATTGAAAAATGCAAGTACCGTTAGTAAATATGCAGGGCAAGGAAGTCAAACAGCTTGACGTACAGTCCTACATTTTTGAAGAAGAAGTGAACACAGGTCTGATGCACCAGGCGTTTGTTCGTCAGATGGCGAATGCACGTCAGGGTAATGCAAAAGCTAAAGCACGTAGCGAAGTTCGTGGTAGTACAGCGAAAATCTACCGTCAAAAAGGAACAGGTCGTGCCCGTCACGGTGCGCGTACAGCTCCTATCTTTGTCGGTGGTGGTGTCGCACATCCGCCACGTCCGCGCAAATACACCAAAGATATGCCAAAGAAAATGCGTCGTAAGGCGATTCGTTGTGCATTGAGTGGTCTCTTACGTGATGAACAACTTGTGTTCGTTGACGAACTGGTTTTTGAAGCTCCAAAAACCAAACAGATGAAACAGGTTCTGGAAACCATCACAGGTAGCGAAAAAGCGCTTGTGGTGCTCGGTAGTAAAAATGAAAACGTGTCACGCAGTGTACATAACCTGCCCAAAGCACACGTTATTCTCGCAAACTACCTCAATATCCGTGATCTGTTACAGTACGATAAAGTCGTGATTACCGTTGAAGCACTCGACGTAATTAACGGCATCTGGGGACAGGAGGGTTAATTATGCCTGAACTGCATCCATACGATGTAATTCGTCGTCCGGTCATTACCGAAAAATCAACCATCATGCAGGATGAACTGAATCATTTTGTGTTCGAAGTAGCTCCGAACGCAAATAAATTTCAGATCAAAGAAGCAATTGAACTGGTTTTCGATATTGACGCGGATGATATTTTGAAGGTGCGTACAATGGTAATGCCCGCTAAACGTGGTAAACGTGGACGTAAGTTCTACATTCGCCGCCGCCAGTGGAAAAAAGCGATTGTTACGCTCAGCGATGGTGTTTCCATCGAAATCTTTAACGTCTAAGGAGCGAACGATGCCGATTAAAGTTTACAAACCAACCTCGGCTGGTCGTCGTGGCATGACGGGGTATACGTTTGAAGAAATCACCAAGAGTAAACCGGAACGTTCACTGACCGAACCGATTCGCCGCACAGGTGGTCGTAACAACAAAGGTCGTGTAACTGTCCGTCATCGTGGTGGTGGTCACAAACGCCGTTATCGTATCATTGACTTCAAACGCAACAAAGTTGATTGCCGTGCTGAAGTCATTGCTATCGAATACGACCCGAACCGTAGCGCACGTATTGCCCTGGTTGAATACGAAGATGGTGAACGCCGTTATATCATTGCACCACTGGGTGTAACCGTCGGTTCAAAAATTGCAAGTGGTGACCTGGCAGAACTCCGTCCGGGACATGCGATGCAATTGAAAACAATTCCGGTCGGTACAGTGATTCACAACATTGAATTGCGCCCCGGCAAAGGCGGACAGTTAGTACGCTCGGCAGGTACATCCGCACAACTCGTCGCGAAAGAAGGCAACTACGTAACAGTACGCCTCCCATCCGGCGAAATGCGTAAAATTCATGAAGCCTGCATGGCAACCATCGGTCAGGTTGGCAACGCTGAACACGGTAATGTCAAGATTGGTAAAGCAGGTCGTGCCCGCTGGCTCGGCTGGCGTCCATCTGTTCGTGGTACAGCACAGGATCCATCAAGCCATCCGCACGGTGGTGGTGAAGGTAAAACCGGTATCGGTATGCCTGCACCGAAAACACCCTGGGGTAAACCTGCCCTTGGCGTTCGCACCCGTAAGAACAAACGCACCGATGTTTTCATCGTGCGCCGTCGCGGTAAACGCCGTTAGTTATAGGAGAATCAGGTTATGGGTCGTTCACTGAAAAAAGGACCTTACGTATCAGAAAAGCTGATGAAAAAAATTGATCGGCTTAATGAGAGTAACAAAAAGGTCGTTATCAAAACATGGAGTCGTGCTAGCACGATCTTCCCGCAGATGGTTGGTCACACAATCGCTGTACACAACGGTCGTCAACATGTGCCGATTTACATCACCGAAAATATGGTCGGTCACAAACTTGGCGAATTCGCGCCCACACGTTCATTTCGTGGGCATATTTTAGAGAAGAAACGATAAGCCCGGAGAGGTTGACATGGAAGTAAAGGCAACAACAAAGTACTTGCCCATCTCCTCTCAGAAGCTGGCGCTCGTATGTGACCAGGTGCGTGGAATGGACGCAGAAGAAGCTCTGATTGTGCTGGAATTTATGCCACAAAAAGGCTCTGAATTCGTCTACAAAACCGTGCATAGTGCGTTGAGCAATGCCCGGAATAACTTCGACCTCGACACATCTGACATGATTATCAGTCAGATCTGGTCAGGCGAAGGTCCGAGCCTCAAACGTTACAAAGCCGGTGCGCGTGGTCGCTATAAACCACGTGTCCGCCGCCAGTCGCATCTGTGGGTAGTGTTAGCAGAGCGAGAGGAAGACTAAGTATGGGTCGTAAAGTAAATCCAGTTGGTGCGCGTCTCAAAATCAATCGTGATTGGGAAGCTCGCTGGTACGCAGAAGGCGAAGATTACGTCGAACTTCTGCATGAAGACCGCAAGGTTCGTGAATATGTCAAACGTGAAACATCCCGTGCAGGGGTTTCGCGCATCGAAATCGAACGCCAGCCAGGTGTGGTAAGCATCACCATTCACACAGTACGTCCCGGTCTGATTATCGGACGTAAAGGCGAGACCGTAAAACAATTACGGACAGACCTCGAAAATATGACCGGAAAAACAGTACGTGTAGAAGTTTCAGAAGTCGAAAAACCTGATATCGACGCAACCCTTGTTGCTGAAAATATCGCGGGACAACTGGAACGCCGTATCGGTCACAGTCGTGCGATGAAACGTGCAATGACCCAGGCAATGCGCCAGGGCGCACAGGGAATTCGTATCGAAGTCAGTGGTCGTCTCGGTGGCGCGGATATGAGCCGTCGTGAATGGATGTCCGAAGGTCGTGTACCACGCAATACATTACGCGCTGCTATTGACTACGGAACAGCCGAAGGCATGACCACATTCGGTCAGATCGGTATCAAAGTCTGGGTCTATACAGGCGATGTGCTGGAACTCGAAGTACGTGGTGAAAAGCCAGAAGCTCAAAATAGCTAAGGCGATTCGGAACAAGGAGTATTGAACTATGTTGATGCCAAAGCGTACCAAATACCGCAAACAGCATCGTGGTCGTATGAAAGGTAAAGCCTATAAAGGCTCAACCGTCGCATTCGGTGATTACGGTTTACAGGCACTGGAACCCGTGTGGATGACCAGCCGCCAGATCGAAGCCGCCCGTCGTGCGATTGTACGTTTCATCCGCCGTCGTGGTAAAGTATGGATTCGTGTTTTCCCGGATAAGCCCTATACCAAAAAAGCTGCTGAAACCCGTATGGGTAAAGGTAAAGGCTCGGTTGAGTATTATGTGGCAGTGGTAAAACCCGGTCGTATCTTATTCGAGATGGCAGGTGTACCCGAAGATGTTGCACGCGAAGCATTACGTCTTGCAGCAGGTAAATTGCCTGTAAAAACTAAATTCGTCAAACGTATTGACCCCATCAGTGGTCGGGAGGTCAACTAATGGCGGACATGAAAAGTCGTGAATTACGCGATATGAGTGAGGAAGCCTTACTCGATACATTCGACGATTTGAAAGAAGAACTCTATCTTCTGCGTCTGAATAAATCGACCGGCGAACTCGTTGATACCACAGAAATAAGAAGAACAAAGCGGACACTTGCCCGTGTACTCACCGTTCTGCGTGAACGTGAACTGGCAGCCGCTATAGCTGAAGGGGAAAGTTAAGCCATGGCGAACAATCGTAAACGATTGATCGGGCGTGTGGTGAGCGACAAGATGGATAAAACAGTAACTGTTGCCATCGAAGGTCGTAGTATGCACCCGCTTTACAAAAAAGTTGTGAGCAAAACCAAAAAGGTAAAAGCTCATGACGAAAATAACGAAGTCCCGCTCGGCGCGATTGTTCAGATTGTGGAAAGCAAACCTCTGAGCAAAACCAAGCGCTGGGTCGTGGAAAAAGTGCTGGAAGGTACAACCGAAGCTGAACAGGCTGTACTGGAAGAAGAACTCGAATCCGGTTATCAAGGATACGAGTCCGCAGATGAGGAGGCAGACGCATGATTCAAACAGAGTCTCGCCTGAAGATTACAGATAACAGTGGCGCACAGGAAATTCTGGTAATCCGCGTCCTCGGTGGTAGTGTACGCCGTTATGGTCATGTTGGTGATATTGTGGTTGGTACAGTTAAAAGTGCTAGCACACAGGGTAACATCAAAAAAGGTCAGATCGTGCGTGCCGTTATCGTTCGTGTAGCGAAAGAATACCGCCGCAGTGATGGCTCATACATCAAATTTGATGAAAATGCAGCCGTCGTACTCGCAGATGATCAAGAAAATCCGCGTGGAACCCGTGTTTTCGGACCTGTCGCCCGTGAATTGCGCGACAAAGGCTTCATGAAAATTGTGTCGCTGGCACCGGAAACACTGTAGGAGGCAACGATGCAACGGATTAAGAAAGGCGATACCGTAGAGGTCATCGCAGGTAAAGATAAAGGATTCCGGGGCGATGTCGTCGCTGTGTTGAAAAAAGACAACCGCGTCATCGTAAACGGTATTAACATCGCAAAGAAGCACGAGAAAGCAAAACAGGTCGGTAATCAGCAGATTCCAGCACAGATTGCTGAAATCGAAGCACCGATTCACCTGAGTAATGTGATGCTCGTTTGCCCCTCATGCGATGAAGCAAGCCGCATCGGTTTTGAAATCAAAGAAGATGGTTACAAAACCCGTGTATGTAAAAAATGTAATCAAGATATTGACTAACCGGAGCGTGAGTAATGGCTGAACGAATCATTCCAGTACTTGAAGCACGTTACCGGGAAGAAGTTGTGTCCACCATGATGGAAGAGTTCAACTACGCTAATGTGATGGAAGTTCCACGCATTCAGAAAGTTGTTGTCAACATCGGTATGGGTGAAGCGAACGACGATCCTAAAACCATGGATTTTGCGGTCGATACCCTGCGTACTATTACAGGGCAACAGCCCATTATTACCCGCGCCAAAAAATCAGTGGCAGGGTTCAAGGTACGCGAAGGTCGTCCGATTGGTTGCAAGGTCACATTACGTGGTACACGTATGTGGGGATTGCTTGACCGCTTGATGAACGTAGCGCTACCACGTATTCGCGATTTTCGCGGTGTCCCTCCAAAACTGGATGGACGTGGTAACTATACTATCGGTCTGACGGAACAACTGATTTTCCCGGAAATCGACTTCGATAGCATTGATAAAGTGCGTGGCATGGAAATCACCATTGTCACAAGCGCACAAACAGACGAAGAAGGTCGCCGGCTGCTCAAGCTGCTCGGTATGCCTTTCCGTGAAAACTAAGGAGGACAGATTATGGCAAAGAAAAGCATGATTGCCCGCGAGGATAATCGCAAGTATCAGGTCCGTGTACGTAATCGCTGTAAACGTTGTGGTCGTCCACGCGCCTACATTCGCCGTTTCGGATTATGCCGTATCTGCTTCCGTGAGATGGCGCTCAAGGGAGAAATCCCTGGCGTGGTCAAATCTAGCTGGTAGGAGAAGCGCTAAATGTCAAATGTGACAAATGATCCGATTGCGGATATGTTAACTCGAATTCGTAACGCACTGATGGCGCGTCATCGTACCGTTGCTATACCGCGTTCGAATATCAAAGTAGAGATTGCCCGTATTCTCAAAGAAGAGGGCTACATCAGTGATTATTCGGTTGGTGCTGAAACACCTGTACCGATGATTCACATCACCCTGAAATATTTCGGCACACGCCGTGAACGCCGCCCTGTTATCACCAAGTTGCAACGGGTCAGCAAACCGGGTCGCCGTGTATATCGTAAACGCAATGAACTGCCTATCGTACTCAGTGGTACGGGTATTGCTATCATCACAACCCCTGACGGTGTGATGACCGCGCAAAAAGCCCGTGTTAAGGGTGTCGGTGGTGAAGTTCTCTGCTACGTCTGGTAAGCATAAGAGGGAGAAATATCATGTCACGTATTGGTAAGCAACCCATCGAGCTACCGGCTAAGGTAGAAGTCAAAATCAACAGTAATGAAGTGACGGTGAAAGGTCCTAAAGGGGAACTGACACGTACCTTCAATCCTGATATGAAAATTACACTGGATGACGGTGTTGTCACAGTGGAACGCCCGGGCGATTTACGTCACCATAAAGCACTGCACGGTCTGACCCGTGCTCTGCTGGCAAATATGGTGACAGGCGTGAGTGACGGTTTCCGTAAAACACTCACCATCGAAGGTGTCGGTTATCAGGCAGGGATGCAGGGGAGTAACCTGGAACTCAAGGTCGGTATGTCACACGAAGTGATTATCGAACCACCGGATAGCAACACAACTTTCGAAGTTCCGAAAGAATCGCGTGGTCGTACCATTCATGTGGATGGCATCGACAACGAAGTGGTCGGTCAAATTGCTGCGATTATTCGTGGCTGGCGTCCACCCGAACCATACAAGGGCAAAGGCATCCGTTATGAGGGTGAGTATGTCCGTCGCAAAGCCGGTAAAGCCGGTAAGAAATAGAGGTGCTGAATGGCTGATCTTAAAGGCAGAAAAAAATACGAAGCTCGTCAGCGTCGTAAGCGCCGTGTACGTGCCAAATTGCATGGTACAGCAGAACGTCCGCGTTTGAACATTTTTCGCAGCAATGAGAATATCTTTGCACAGGTTATTAACGATGATGCAGGTCATACATTAGCACAGGCTTCCACCATCGACACTGAAGTTGCACCGCAAATTCAGGATAAAACCAAAAGCGAAGCTGCGAAAGTCGTCGGTCAGGTTCTTGCTGAACGTGCAAAGGAAGCCGGAGTAGAAAACGTGATTTTTGATCGCGGTGGCTTTCAGTATCGCGGGCGCGTTGCGGCATTAGCAGACGGCGCACGTGAAGCTGGACTGAAATTCTAAGGCGGAGTGAGAACTGATGGCAGACAACAAGAGCAATAAAAGAAGACGTAAACGTCGTGATGATGACCGCGAAGAGCTCGATGAGCGCGTGGTCGATATTCGCCGCGTTGCGAAAGTAATCAAAGGTGGTCGCCGCTTCGCATTCCGCACAGTCGTTGTGGTCGGTGACAACAAAGGTCGTGTCGGTATCGGTGTGGGTAAAGCCCGTGCCGTTCCCGATAGCATCCGTAAAGCAAATGAAAAAGCACGCGCTAACCTGAAACAGGTTGCACTGTCAAAAGACAATGCAGGCAATGTGACCATTCCTTATGAAGTCACCGGTGTTGTTGCAGGCGCTCAGGTTCTCCTGAAACCGGCATCTCCCGGTACAGGTGTGATTGCCGGTGGTGGTGTGCGTGCGGTGCTTGAGGTTGTTGGTATTCGTAACATTCTCTCCAAAAGTCAGGGAAGTGCGAATCTGCTCAACGTTGCGATGGCGACAGTTGATGCGCTGCAACAACTCAAAAGCCCTGAACTCCTGGCAGATATGCGTGGCAAAGCCGTCCGGGAAACAACTCCGGTATGGGCGCGTCGCGGCATGAGAGGAGATGACTAATCATGGCGGATGCAAAGAAAGTTCGCATCACACTGGTGAAAAGCGCTATCGGCTACAACCAGAAACAAAAAGATACCGTCCGTGCGCTTGGCTTGAACAAAATTAATGCAAGCCGCGAAGTGAACCTCACCCCGAATATGCAGGGCATGATTAACAGAGTTAGTCACCTGTTGCTGGTTGAGGACGCTGAATAAGCGCATAAGGGAGGATATACTCGATGAAACTCAGTGATTTGAAGCCGGATAAAGGCTCGAAGAAAAAACGCACCCGCGTTGGTCGTGGTAAAGCGGCTGGCGGCGGTACTTACGCAGGGCGTGGTATCAAAGGGCAGGGAGCGCGTGGTCGTCGTAAGAAGAAAGCCTACTTTGAAGGTGGTCAGTTACCTCTGGTACGCCGTCTACCATTCAAACGTGGTTTCACCAACCTCTTCCGTATTGAATATCAGGAAGTGAATGTTGGAATGCTTGACGGGCGCTTCGATGACGGTGCAGAAGTAACACCGGAAACCCTGGTAGCAGCAGGTCTCCTGCGCGATGTTGATGAACCGGTAGTCATTCTTGGAAGTGGTGACACAGATAAGAAACTGACTGTCAAAGCTCATCGCATCAGCAAAAGTGCTCAGGAAAAACTCGAAAAAGCCGGTGGTTCTTTCGAGAAACTTGAACTGCTGGTTACAGGACCACATGCTACTGTCAAGAAACTACGCAAAGAAGAACTCGAAAAACTTCGTCAGGAAAAAGGCGAATAAGCTCGACAACACAGGCAGTGAGCATAGGCTCATTGCCTTTTCTAAATATTGGATGAGGCAATTTTCCCCGTGTTAACACGGAATTTATACAAAACGCTTATGTTATTCTCATCCATCAATGCGCTATAATGCGCTCCGTATCAGTACTAGTTTAGAAGGCAAGCTCAATGATTCAGGCTTTACGTAATACATGGCGCTTGCCGGATGTGCGAAACAAATTGTTGTTCACACTATTTATTCTGGTGGTTTATCAATTTGCGGCTCACATTCCGGTCATCGGTGTCAACAAACAAGCGTTAGAAAGCGTATTCTCGGGGCAGGGCGCGGGATTTGCTAACGTCCTTAACTTGCTCTCAGGGGGTGCGGTAGCACAGTTCAGTATCCTCGCGAACGGTGTTTACCCTTACATTACCGCCTCCATTATTTTCCAGCTCCTGATTCCAATTGTTCCACAACTTGAAGCTATTCAACGCGAACCCGGTGGTCAGGAAAAAATTCAACGTTATACCTATTTCGCAACAATTCCGATGGCTGTTCTACAATCCATTTCGCAGATTGCTGTTTTCTCATCACTCTCCGGCGGTGGCGGAATCATCCCCGGCTTCGGTAGTGATATGTTGCTGACAGTAACTGTGGTTGTGACTATGACTGCCGGTTGTATGTTCGCGATCTGGATGGGTGAACTCATCACCGAACAGGGTATCGGTAATGGTATCTCGATTATCATTTTCGCAGGTATCGTCGCGATGGTTCCAAACAACCTCTATCAGATGATTGTCGCTAACCAGGGTGTTCGCCTCGCGTACAATGTCGTACTCTTTGTCATCATTGTGCTGGTAAGTGTGGTTGCGATTATCTACATTCAAGAGGGTGTGCGGCGTATTCCGGTACAATATGGTAAACGGGTACGCGGTAACAAGCAGGTTCAGGGACGTGGTAACTTTGTTCCGCTCCGTGTGAATCCGGTAGGTATGATTCCGCTCATCTTCGCACAGGCGATTATCACCTTCCCGGCGATTATTATCGGTCTCTTTAGTCCTGATCCGGGGTCGTTCTTCGGGCAACTACAGTCGAGTTTCGGTAATCAACAGGGATTCGTCTACTGGTTTACCTTCTTCCTGATGACTGTCGGCTTCACATTCTTCTATGCTGATGTCATGGTCGGGAATTATCGACTTGCCGAGACCTTACAACGGCAGGGCGGGTTTATTCCAGGTATTCGACCGGGGGCAAAAACCGAAGATTATATCGTCAGAGTCACCCGTCGCATTACACTGGTCGGTGCGCTCTTCCTCGGTATTATTGCTGTTGTGCCGGGTATCGTACAATTCATCAATAGCCTGATTTTCCAATTTGAGGTTGTTTCAGCAAGTAATCCTGCTGATAATCCGGCTGCTGTCCTCACAGGCGCAGGTCTGATTATCGTTGTGGGTGTGGTTGTTGATACACTCCGTCAACTGGAAGCACAGCTTGTCATGCGTAATTACGAAGGCTTCATGCGCTAAGATGACCTGTTTCGACTGAAATTCTAAAGGGCGGTGCAAATGCGCCGCCTTTTTTTATGTCATGGATTTTCCTCATTTCGATGATTTTCATCCTATCATTCTTCGTCGTTTCATCATGAACCATGACACTGTATTTTGCTATCATAGAACCGATATATCGGACGTAATGGAGTAAGCATAAATGGGACTATACATTATATTGATGGGCGTGCAGGGCGCAGGTAAGGGTGTACAGGCGAATTACATCAAAGAAACCTATAACATCCCGCACGTATCGACAGGTGACATATTCCGGGGTCTGGGAGATCGTACCGATGAACTGGCAGAACGGGTCAAAGCGATTATGGCAGCCGGGAATCTGGTAGACGATGACACTACTAACGAACTGGTTGCAGACCGTCTCAATCAGCCTGATGCAGCAGATGGCGTGATTCTGGATGGTTATCCCCGTAACAAAGTTCAAGCAGATTTCCTGAGCAACTATCTCGCTGAAAAAGGCGAAAAAGTGAACGCTGTTCTCTTACTGGAACTTGACCTGTATATCGCCTTCAAACGGGCTTTCGGACGTGTAACCGATAAAGAAACTGGCGAAAGTTTCAATTATTACTTCAAACAGGGCGATGTCGATTTCAAGATTGAAAAATCAGATGATGATTTCCCGCCACGCCTTGTTGCTAACCGTAATAGTAAGACATTGAAACGTCGTCCGGACGATGCCGATGCAATGGCAGTGATTCAGCGTATTGATACCTATCTTAAAACTACAATGCCTGTGGTTGAGTACTATCGCGAAAGAGGAGTTGTGTCAGAAATCCACGCGGACATGCCTATTGATGTAGTGAGCTACTATATCAAGGTTGTATTGGATTCTGCAAAATAATCACGTCACGTCCTCAATTTCGTGATACCATTTGTAGGGGCGTAACCGGATAATCATTCGGGCATGACACGTCATGCCCCTACATCTAGTTGTCATTTCCGGTAGTGGTTTGGCGTGCCAAACCTTCGCACCATAATATACCGATGCTATACCAATTATCAATCCAGGAGAGCTTTCAATGGCTTCTGTTACTTATAAAACTGATGACGAAATTGCTATCATGCGTGAAGCAGGGCGCATTGTTGCTAAAGCCCATGCAGCAATGAAAGATGCTCTCAAACCCGGAATCACGACAAAAGAACTCGATACGATTGCTGAAACTGTGATTCGCGATCACGGGGCAACCCCTGCTTTCTTAGATTATGCTCCCGGTGGAAAAACACCTTATCCCGCGACGATTAATGCCAGCGTGAATAATGAACTGGTACACGGTATTCCCGGTGAGCGTGTGTTGCAGGAAGGCGATATTATCAGCCTGGATACTGCTTGCTTCCATGAGGGCTATGTTGGTGATGCAGCTTATACCCATGCGATAGGGGAAGTTGGCATTGCTGTGCAGCGTTTGCTGGAAAAATGCGAGGAAGCGCTCTATGTCGCTATCGAAGCCTCACAGGTTGGCAATAAAGTCAGTGATGTCGCCCGTGCTACCCAGAAATTCGCCTCAAAAAATGGTTATAGTGTCGCCCGCGAATATACAGGGCACGGTGTCGGGCAAAAAATGCACGAACCGCCTCAAGTCCCCAACTGGTGGCATCGCAAAAAACCGCGTCCCGGTCAGCCATACTGGATTGATTACACGCTCAAGCCAGGTATGACCTATGCAATTGAGCCGATGTTGATTGCCGGGCGTAATGAACTCTACGAACTCGACGATGATTGGACAGTTGTCACTAAAGACGGCTCTCTCTGCGCTCACTTCGAACACACGATTGTGATTACGGACGAGGGTCCTCAGATTCTGACTTTGCTGTAATGCAATCAAGAATGTGGCAATCCGGTGTCAATCATCTACGGAATCTGCTCTAATAAAGTGTTAAAGCATGGTATTTATAATGCTTGTGTCAGGCACTTGACAGAGTGTTGTATAATGAATGTACCGCATTAGTGAGTGCTTCAGGTACTCATAATCTATTTGTTTGTCTCTAAACGAATGACAGTGGCTATTCACTGTAGACAGTATTATGCTGTCCTGTTATAATCTTCAATTCGTTAGGGATGCCATTCATAACAAAGGTATAAACCCAATGAAGGTAGCTACATCAGTCAAACGACTCTGCCCTGCGTGCCGTATCATCAAACGCAATGGTCGGGTTATGGTTATTTGTTCGAAAAATCCAAAGCACAAACAAAAACAGGGCTAAGTCCTGTTCGTGTTCTGGACTAATCAAGAGGAGTAGGGTGCAGTATGGCTCGTATAGAAGGTGTCGATCTGCCCCGCGATAAACGTGTCGAAGTGGCATTAACCTATATCTACGGAATCGGTCTGACAACCAGTCAGGACATTCTCGCAGAAACAGGTGTCAGCCCTGACACTCGCGTGCGTGACCTCTCCGAAGATGAACTTTCACGGTTGCGCGCAGTCATTTCCGGTATTCAAACCGAAGGTGATTTGCGCCGTCAGGTAAATATGAACATCAAACGCCTGATCGAAATCAACAGCTATCGTGGATTGCGTCATCGCCGGAATCTGCCAGCACATGGTCAACGGACACGCACAAACGCCCGTACCCGCAAAGGACCGAAGAAAACGGTTCCGGGTCGTGGTCGTCGTCGCGGCGCAGGCAAGAAGTAAATCAGTTTTCGGGTTTAGTCTCAAAACTGAACTGTCTATTAGCCGCCCTGTCTATTACAGGGCGATGTTCGCGTAAGAACACAAGTCTGTGGAGAAGTATGCATGGCAAAAGCAAGACGTACCGGTCGCCGTACAGCGAAGAAGGTACTCAAGAACATTCCTTATGGTCAGGCGCATATCTACGCAACATTCAATAACTCGATTGTCTCAATGACCGATCAGAGTGGTAATGTGATCGCGTGGTCAAGCGCAGGAACCAGTGGCTTCAAAGGAAGCCGTAAAAGTACACCATACGCTGCCCGTCTCGCTGCTGAAAGTGCGGCTGAACAGGCACAACAACATGGTATGAAAGAAGTCGATGTTTTCGTCAAAGGTCCGGGTCCGGGTCGTGAGTCTGCAATTCGTGCGATTCAAGCCAGCGGTCTTAAAGTTCGTTCAATTACCGATGTGACCCCCGTCCCGCATAATGGGGTTCGCCCACCTAAAAAACGTCGCGTCTAAGTTTTACAGGAGACCCAACTTACATGGTGTATCCAACAACACCCTCATCCAGTGTGCCACAGCCTGTGCCGAGTAGCAGTGATGTCAACAGCATCACCCAGAATATGGTGCTACCACATAAGGTTGAAAGTCAGAATGTGACCCGTAACTACGGTCGCTTTGTCATTAGTCCGCTGGAAAGCGGGTATGGTTTGACGCTCGGAAATGCACTGCGTCGCGTATTGCTCTCGTCATTGCCCGGTGCGGCTGTGACCAGTATTCGCGTCAGTGATGTGCATCACGAATTTTCCGCCATCCCTGATGTGCGCGAAGATATGACTCAGCTTATCTTGCAGGTGAAACAATTGCGTCTCGTTCTGCATGATGTTGAGAGCGCACGCTTACGTCTCGAACACCGGGGCGAAGGCACAGTGACGGCTGCTGACATCTGGTTCCCGCCGGAAGTCGAAATTATCAATCCAGAACTGTATCTGTTCACCGTAGATTCCCCCGATGCCCATATCGAAATGGAATTCGAGGTACGCAGCGGACGTGGTTATAGCCCTGCTGAAGAACGCGGTCGTTTGCCAATCGGTGAATTACCCGTCGATGCAATCTTTAGCCCGATTCGTCGTGTCAACTACGATGTACAACGTGCGCGTGTTGGTCAACGTACCAATTACGACAAACTGCTTCTGGAAGTCTGGACAGATGGTAGTGTACGTCCTGAAGAATCTGTTGCCCAGGCATCACAGATTTTGATGCGTCACCTGGTGCCAATCGCTGGCGTTGCAATTGATGATATGGATATTGCGCCACCGCCACAAATCGAGCAACCATCACCCATCAAACCACTGTACGATAAGCCCATTGAAGAGCTTGACCTCAGTGTGCGTGTATTCAATTCACTCAAACGTACCGGTATTACCAGTGTCGGTGATGTGATTGATATGCTGCAACGTGGTTCGGATGCAATGCTTGCTATCCGTAACTTCGGTGAAAAATCACTCGATGAACTCATCGAAAAACTGACGGAAAAGAACTACTGGCCTATCGACGGTGATGACGAGTAGTAGAGAGAACTAACGGAGAACGCGAGTTATGCGTCATAGAATTAAGGGTAAAAAGCTCAACCGTGATAGCGGACACCGTAAAGCGCTGCGGATGAATATGGCGACCAATCTCTTTGAAAATGGTCGTATCAAAACCACACGCGCAAAAGCGGATTACGTTCGCGGTTATGCTGAACGCCTGATTACGTTAGCAAAACGTGGTCTGGCAAAAGCAGAAGAAACAGGCAACGAAGCGGCAGCACTTCATGCACGCCGTGTGGTTGCATCCCGCCTGAACAACAATCGTGTTTTAGTACAGAAGTTGTTCGATGAAATCGCCCCCGGATTTGCAGACCGCCCCGGTGGATACACACGTATCTACAAACTCGGTCCACGCAAAGGCGATAATGCTGATATGGTACTGCTGGAACTCGTCGAATACGAAACCGAAGAGGCTTAACAAAGTCCGGTAGATGACACGCTTTCGCGCTACTCTTGCTTATGATGGCACGGCATATTACGGTTATCAAATTCAGCCGGATTACCCGACCATCCAGGGCGAACTGGAACTTGCACTGGAGCGTATTTTCAAGCAGGTTACAAAAGTAGACGCAGCCGGACGCACCGATACAGGTGTTCATGCAACAGGGCAGGTTATTGCCTTCGACGCGGAGTGGAAACACGGTAACGATGCCTTATTAAGGGCAATCAATGCGACACTGCCAGATGACATTGCCTTGCAAGATATTAGGCAACAGGCAAACTTCCATCCACGTTTTGATGCGCTGTCGCGTACCTACCGTTACAGGGTAGCGGTTGTTCAGGTGCGTCAGCCCTTGCTGATAAAGCGGGCATGGCAGATGCAGAACAAGCTGGATGTCACAGTCATGCAGCGAGCATCGGAAAGCCTGGTAGGTGAACATGATTTTGCTGCCTTTGGCAATCCGCCACAGGGCAACAATACAGTTCGGACGATTTTTCGCTCCGTATGGCATATAGAAGAAACGCCTTACGGAATGCAGTACATTTATGAAGTAGAAGCAACAGCGTTTTTGCATCACATGGTGCGCCGATTGGTCGGTATACAGGTCGCAACAGGCAGTGAACGAATTACACCGGGTAAACTCCAGGATGTTTTTCACAGTCGCGACCTGAGCCAGAATAGATGGATTGCACCACCATATGGATTAACGCTAACACAGGTCGATTACCCGCCGGAGGGTATGACCAGAGATGAGTACAATAACGCTCAAGGGCAAAGAAACTGACAGACAATGGTTCTGTCATTAGGTGAGGTAAGTAATGCGAGCACAAATTCAAAAAACACACTTCACAACGCCCGACGAAATTGAACGGAAGTGGTTCGTTGTCGATGTACAGGGTAAAACACTGGGGCGCGTTGCCTCTGAAATTGCACAAATCCTGCGCGGCAAACACAAACCTTCTTTCGTACCCAACCTCGATGTTGGTGATTATGTCGTCGTGGTCAATTGTGAGAAAATTCATGTAACAGGTCGCCGCATGGATCAGAAACTGTACTATCGTTACAGTGGCTATCCCGGTGGTCTTTATAACCGTACACTTCGTGAAATGCTTGACAAACATCCAGACCGCGTGATTCGTTTCGCAGTCAAAGGGATGTTGCCAAAAGGACCTCTGGGACGCGAAATGCTGCGTAAACTCAAGGTCTACACAGGTTCAGAGCATCCACACGAAGCTCAACAACCAGAAACTCTGGAATTCTAAGACAGGGAGCTAATCAATGTCTGCACAATATTACGAAGGTATCGGTCGTCGTAAGGCTGCGACTGCACGGGTTCGCCTGTTTCCGGGTGGCACTGGCAAGTTCACAGTGAACGAAAAACCGCTTGAAGAATACATGCCCCGTATTGGCGATATGGAAGTACTGTTACAGCCATTTGCGGCTGTCGGACAGGAACTCAGCTACGATGTAAGCGTCCATGTCAACGGTGGTGGTATTACCGGTCAGCGCGATGCAATTAAACTTGGAATTGCCCGTGCATTGCTCAAAATTGACCCTGATATGCGTAGTGCGCTCAAATCACGCGGTTTACTGACCCGTGACGCCCGCGTCAAAGAACGTAAAAAACCAGGTCTCAAACGTGCCCGTAAAGCTCCAACCTTTACCAAACGTTAAACTCTGGAATCAGGTTTTTCCCTAACGAAGAAAAAGACAGGACTCTTTCTCCTGTCTTTTTTGTTCCTGATGGTCAATATGCAGCAAACCAGGTTATTTATTTTCTGACAACAGACTAATTCGATTCGCATGATTGTATTTTATCTGTTACACTTTGATAATATTTTCATGTAATGAATTAAGTATAAAATTACGAATTAGTAAAAATTCATCGGATAAGCTGCATCTCAGGAATAACGTGTGGTCTATACCTGTGGACGTTTGTTAGGCATATGTCTATTTTCCTTTGTAATATGGTAGAAATAGTGTATACTCTTTATTACAGATACATATTCCGGCGAGTAAATTGTTTTGCAAAGTTGGTCTTAATTTTTTGGGGATGTTGACATGATTAGAATACGACAAATTGAGATTAATGCGCTGACATTTAATCAATATGATAATGGTATCAGCGAAATAGTTTATTATGAAAGCACGGAACGCGCCGTTGATGGTTTTGTCTATTTTGTAGATATGCTTATCAGAGAAACGCCAAAGCACAAAACGATTTACCTGCTGAGTGATTTATCTGCAACAGACCATCTCCCTCTAGGTTATCACTACTCCCAGATTGCAAAGCTCAATTCCAGATATGAAGAAAATGCACGACCCGCAGCGCGTTTCGCCAACATTTACAGTGAAATGACTATTCAGCGTCAGATGATTCTCGAATATATGCGTTCGCTGGAGATGCCCGGTGTTGCTCTCAACATGTTTGATAGAGAAAACCGGAACAAAGCGATTTCATGGTTACTCTACGGTTGTGAGCGCGACTGAGAAAATAGGTCAACCATCGGCTTATTAAGAGTAAAATCCGTTACAATAGATTATGTTACTGCATCTATTTTAAGGGATTACTATGCTCATCACCGATGCCCGCTATTTCAAGCCACAGGTTATAACAGCGATTTTTCGTGCCAATGACATTATCAAGGAACACGAAGAAGTTGTTAAGCTCACACAAATCAAAGCAGGGGAAACCGGAGAATACAAGCATTATACGTTTTCCGTGCAATACAAAGATTTTCGTACCCAGAGACATGCCCCCGATCATGTTGCTTTAATCATCAGCGTCAAAGGCGCTAAACAGGCAAAACGACAAATCGACTTTTTCGAGCGCATTGTGGCAGTCATGAAGCGACGTGTAGACAAAACCCTGTTGCGTTACCCGACCTGTTATGATGCCTATTATGATGATGCCAGTGAGCAATTTCACATCATTCTGGAAGATTTTAGCAAAGAATTCAGTCCATCACCGGATAAAACTCCGCCAACACCCCGTCATCGTGAACAGGTAATCGACACCCTGGCGATACTTCATGCGTACTGGTGGGATCATCCTCTACTGGAAGAACTGGCAACACTCCCCTCGGAAGAATCCGTCAAAACCAGAGTAACCGCTTATCAGACAAAATTAGCTGAAATCAAGAAGTCCGTCGGGCAATATCTTGATCCTAAGTATATGAATTTTCTGGAAAAATTGGCTAAAGGCTTACCCCAGAAACGGTACAAACGCCTTGTCAATCAGAAGGGCTTGACGATTACACACAATAAGCTGTTCCCTGAGAATATTCTGCATTCCACCCGTGATTCTGTGATTGTGAACTGGCAATACTGGGCAATAGGCATCTCCACCGATGACCTTGCTACGATGATTCCATTCAACTGGTCACCGGATGTCAGGCAATTTCAGGAGCGGCAATTGCTCAAACGCTATTATGATACCCTCATCAAACGTGGTGCAGGGGATTATTCCTGGCAAGATTTTGAGTACGATTACAAATCCTCTCTAGCACACATTATCGGCGATATGCTCATCGACTGGACACGCGATGAACACATGCGCGGTCACTGGCGTAAAATGGAAACTGCTATAGACAGTTTCATCGACATGGGTGGTAAGCAAATATACAATTAATGCAATACTAAGCCAGTATTCAGCGAATAACTACACATATCCTACGGACATCCTCTATTGTAAATATATATAATAGGAAAGGATGATGTTTTGATGATATTGAAACGACTATTCAGCCTGCTGGTTTTACTTACTACAGCCATTATTCTGGTTGCATGCGGCGTAGATGAAGATGGACAGGATGTGCCTGTAGCAGATGTTGAAGACGTAAACGATAGCGGTATCGAGCAGATTGAGAGAGAAGCTCCTGCTAATTCGGATTATGCAGGGGTAACAATGTACATCAATGACATTGCTGAAACTGTTGTGCCGGGCGGAGCTACAGCAGGAACACTGGAAGTTGTTGTTGTTTTTGAAAACACTACAGATGATACCATCACCCTGGCACTTGATAATGATAGCTATGTGATTACTGATGGAGCAGGATTGAATTATGTCCCCTCAGCCATATCAACGGAATTAGTGAACCCTGAAATCGGCGCGGGGGAGAGCATTGAAGGTGTCATTGAGTATGCTACAGATAGCTCAAGTGATACATACACATTCGACTTTGGGGACTTCGAAACCTTTACCTATTCGGAATCTGTAGCTGATTAGTCCTATTTCTTCATAGCTTCATCACAAAAAACGGGCATCCTATAGGTGTTGTCAGTTTTTTGTGATACATACTTTTGCCTGGCGTAAGTTCTTGTATGAAAATTATATTTCGTAGTCTTAGTGCCCTATTTATCATTAACATCCTGTCTGTTGTTCTGATGATGACACTCATTAGCCCGAATTCCGGTGGTGTCATTGCAGCAACCACGCGGGATAAGCGTCTCACCGACCAGGATGTCATTCTGGTAGATATCCGTACCGGGGTAACTTTATCCCTGCTGGATAATTTCTCCGATGAGGAGGTTATGGGACGTACACCTGTATGGTCGCATAACGGGGAATATGTTTCTTTCTGGATGTTTCCCAATCGTCAGGATAGATTCGCTTATGAGTTTGATCTGACTAACGCAGAACTTCATAACCTGACAGAAAATCAAGATTATTTCAGCCTCCCGATATATGGCGCGAATAACCAGCGATTGTTTGCTTCGTTTCCAACATTTAATAACGTTGCGCTCTATCTTGTGACGGAAACTAACGCGGAATCAGAGATCATTATTAATAGCGTGACAAGACTTCCCGCGTGGTCGCCTGATGGTCGTTATATCGCCTATCTTGCTATTCCATCTCAAGATGATTCCGGTGAAACAATCGACTCAGGGAGTGGCAATTTCCAGCCGGATATTCTGGTGATGGATGTGGAAACAGGGGACATCAGGAATTACACAGCAGGAACAAACACGATTGGAGTGCCTGTCTGGTCGCCCGATGGTTCGCAAATCATATTTGTCTCTATTCTGGTTAATTTTGGACAAATCTACAGCATTGACATCGAAACCGGAACAATTACTGAATTTCCGACGCGCACCCGTGCAGTTGACCGCCCGACCTGGTCACCGGATGGACGTTATCTTGCATTTACATCAAACCATGAGCAGTACAGTAGAGCGCCGGATGTTGAGGTTGTTATCCTCGATATGGAAACTTATGAACTCCGCAATATCTCGAATTCGCCACTCTATGATACAGAGCCGACCTGGTCGCCGGATAGTCGTCAACTGGCTTTTGTTTCACGGCGATTGCGGGCGCAGGATGAAATCTATATTGCGAATGTCAGTACCGGCGCACTGAGGCGATTGACCTATACCGATTACCTCGATGAAAGTGATATTAGCTGGCGTCCACGCTAACCGGGTCTCACTGAAAAGGGTCTCATTTGCTATCATGAACGCACCCGTTGAATTAGCATCGTAGGACACTACATGACACTCACCATTATTGGACTCGGACCCAGTTCCGTTGATGATTTATCACTCAAAGCATGGCGTTTACTGGAAAATGCAGAAACAGTTTATTTGCGTACAGAACGTCATCCCTGTGTACCGGATTTACCACAAAATGCGACTTATCACAGTTTTGACCATCTCTATGAAACAATCGACCGATTTGAAGATGTTTACGCTACCATTACAAAAACTTTGCTGGAAAAAGCTCAATCAGAAGATGTGATTTACTGTGTTCCGGGCGATCCTTTAGTCGGGGAATCCACAACTACCCGTCTGATGGCTGCCGCAAAGGAAGCTGATATAGAAATAAATATCGTCAATGGCATCAGTTTTATTGAGCCAATGCTGGTTCAAATCGGGATAGACGCGCTTGACGGTCTACAAATTTTTGATGGGCTTGATATTGCAGCTATGCACCATCCTCCCCTGAATCCTGAATATCCGGCATTAATCGGGCAGGTCTATAGCCGTGAGGTTGCCAGCGACATCAAACTGGTACTGATGAATCAGTATCCCGATGATTTTGAAGTCACGCTCATTCATGGTGCTGGAACAGGTGAACAATCTACCGAAACAGTATCGCTATACGAAATTGACCGCAGTGATAGCATAAATCACCTGACATCACTCTATGTGCCGATTTTAGGCGAATACACCAGCTTTGAAGCCTTTCAGGAAGTAATCGCCCATTTGCGTGCGCCGGAAGGATGCCCCTGGGATAGAAAACAGACTCACGAATCGCTGCGTCCCTATCTCATTGAAGAAACATACGAAGTATTGGAAGCTATCGACAATGAAGATTGGGATAGTCTCCCGGGTGAATTAGGTGATTTACTGCTGCAAATTGTTCTGCATACACAAATTGCTATCGAATACGGCGAATTCTACATGACCGATGTCTTAGAATATGTTAATCGCAAGATGATTCGTCGGCATCCACATGTCTGGGGTGAAGTTGATGTCGATGGCGACCCCGATAAAGTGGTTGTTAACTGGGATGAGATCAAGAAGAAAGAACAGCAACAAAACGGCGATGTACGAAAATCTTTGCTGGATGGTGTTCCCAAAGGCGCACCGTCCCTGATGGTTGCTTTCAAATATCAGGATAAAGCAGCAACAGTCGGCTTTGATTGGGCAGATGTCAGTGGCGTTGAAGATAAAGTCCGTGAGGAACTGGCTGAAATCATTGAAGAAAGTGACCCTGTCAAAAAAGCACAGGAAATCGCTGATTTAATGTTTGTGCTAGTGAACTGGTGGCGCTGGCTGGATGTCAAAGACCCTGAAAGTATGATGCGTGAGGTAAATGCAAAATTTTATCGCCGCTTCAAATATGTCGAAGACCATGCAACAAAAGCCCTGACAGACATGACGCTTGAAGAGATGGATGCGCTCTGGGATGAATCCAAAGCCAATGGACTGTAGCGGATAATCACAGCAAAAACAGAATATGCTATTTTGAATGGACGGGTTATCGTCCATTTTTTATACAGGGAGACATCATGGAAATCAGGAAAATGCGTGCCGATGATTGGGAACAGGTTAGTAAAATCTATGCCGATGGGATTGCCGGGCGGAATGCGACCTTCGAGACAGTTGTGCCATCATGGGAATATTGGGATGAAAAGCACCTGGATGTTGCCCGTCTGGTTGCAGAAGAAAATGGCGAAATTCTGGGGTGGGTTGCTCTGGGGGCAGTCTCACACAGGGAAGTTTATCGCGGTGTCACCGAGAACAGTATCTATATCGCAAATGATGCACAGGGAAAGGGCATCGGATCAGCATTGATGCAGGCGATGATTGATGACTCCGAGGCAGCAGGTATCTGGATGATTTTATGTACCACTTTTGAAGAAAATGTAGCCAGCATCGGGCTCCACAAAAAATTTGGCTTTCGCATGATTGGCTATCGAGAGCGTATCGCAAAATTAGATGGCATCTGGCGAAATACAGTTATGCTGGAACGTCGCAGTCCGGTGGTGGGTAATGACTGAACTAAATTTTCCTCAAGTCGATGAACCTGTATTAACGGCTCTGCATCAAGCAGTCGATTATGTATTGAATCGTTTTGATAACATCATCGGTATCATCGCGGCAGGAAGTATTTTGCGGGGTGAAGGCGATGCCAATAGTGATGTCGATACCTTTGTCATCATTGAGGGGGATTATCGGCAACGTGTGCAAAAGTTCTTCAACGGGGTTCGCTTTGAATTATTTGTGAATTCTGTAGATTTTGTACCACTCTATTTTGAGGAAGAAGCCCGTGATGGTGGCATGTCCACAGCCAACATGCTCGTTACAGGTCACGTTGTCTTGAAGCGTTCTCCTGTTGTGGATGATCTGATTCAACAGGCACAAGCTGCCCTCGATGCAAGCCCCGACTACAGTGAAGCAATGCTCATCAATCATCTTTATCTCTTAGCTGACCGTTTTGAAAATGGCATAGATTTGCGGCATCGTGACCCGGTGATGGGATTGATCTTAGTCGATGCGGCGTTATCAGGCATGTTAATCTATCAATTTCAAAAACAGGGGAAATGGATTCCACGTCACAAAGATTTACTGAAAATATTACGTGTAGAAGAACCTGAACTGGCAAATCTTGTTCAGCAGTATTACAGCACTGTCGGAGATAAGCGCTTTGACATTGCTGGATTGATTGCCGATTATACACTGGGTGTACGCGGATTTTTCGAATGGGAATCCGATAAAGATTATCTGGATTAAAGCTCGGAACAATCCCACATGAAGTGGCATTTCGGGCAACGCACTTTACAGGCAAGTTTGTAGGTGTCATGTCCACAGGAAGGGCAAACTGTAGACAGCGTATAATTTGTTAGTGGTTTTGGAGTTATTTTCCGAATCAGATTAATCGACCTGTAGTCAATCTGTGCAGGTGTTTTCTTTTCGTCAGCCATAACAACTAATAGCTATCATCTGACGGTGGCTTTGGACGACGGGAATAAACATACACAGGTTGCGGCTGTGGTTCTTGCTGTGCTTGATTGGCGTGCATCACACGGGCAATGGCTTCATCAACAACAGCGTTCAAATCACCGATAATCAAGCGGAGATGTTCGCGGGCATATTGCAGACGCTTTTTAACTGTTGTCACCGGAACTTCAAGGCGTGCGGCGATTTCTTTCTGAGATTCACCCTGCATATAATATCCTTCGGTAACGGCACGTTCATGTTCGGGTAAGGATTCAATCGCATACATCACCTGATGCTGCATTTCAGTTTCTTCAATCATCGCTTCGGGACCCGGTTTATCTGCGGCGAGGTCATATCGGGCTTCAATCGGCTCGAAATCAGGACATTTCCCGCGAATCTGTCGATCACAGTGCGTGAGAACAATTTTCTTGAACCAGCCGGGAAATGCTGCGGGGTCTTTCAATTGATCAATGCGTAAATAGGCAGTGAGGAATGCTTCCTGAACTACGTCTTCTGCCAGATGCACATCCTGCAAGGTGTTATAGGCGACATGAAATGCCATCTTCTGAAATTGTGGTACTAAAGCATCGAATGCATCATGACGTTCTGAGTCACTACCTGATTGCGCCACTTGAATTAGTGTAATGAAATCTTCCATATCCAATTACCTTGCAACAATTCTCACGGCATGAGTACCGTTAATCTATCATACACCAGTATAACCGACTTTTCTTGAGAATTAGTGTTAATTCCGCGTAGGAATCATTCTTCAGTGTCACTTTCACTATCCAGAAATGCTGATGGATAGACCGCAATCGTCACACCATAATACGAATCATCTTTTTCTGCTGGTTCAGCTTGATAGCGTTTGATGAGCGCAAGCAATTCTTTGTGAAATTCTGATGCTTTCTCATGGGGCATCTGCATCAACCCGCGCCGGATGAGTAATGAATCGGGGTCAGGAGACTCAAGTTCCATGTCAATATGTCCGCTCTGCACACTATGACGAATATCGTCGGCTGTTTCGTCCAGCATCGCAGATAAAAATACATTTAAGCTGGCTTCGTGTTCGGGACTGCTAAAACTAAGCATCTTACGCGGGACAATAAATTGATAAGCAGCAACCTGATAATATTTTTCTTCGACTGCTCCTGACATCGCCCGAACATCAACCACGCGGATAATATTGTGTTTTTCCAGCAAATTGATGTGATAATAGAGTCGTGTGAAAGGAACACCCAGGCTTTCTGCGATTTGCTGCACAGTTTTAGGTTCGCTAATCATCTGATGAATAATTTTCTGGCGCATCGGGTCAAAGTAGACTTTAAGCGCATCCAGCCCATCTAAAACAATACGGTCGGCAGGTTTGCGCTCTTCATGTGTTTGCATTCTTTCAAGAGTCCTTCATAAAAACGAAATTTGTTGACGACATAATTATCAATAGAATAACATGTACTCAATTGAAAATCACATTTTCGGGCAATCTTGATGGTACTTTATCGGACGATATTCCTATCTGTTTTATTATTTTTGCTTTCATTTTCCATTACATCGGCACAAAATGACAACGCACTCCGGTCTGTGAATTGTCGTTTTGAACAACCTGCCGGCGTAGAAATTGACTGTTATCATCTCAGTGTGCCGGAAAATCGTAGTGAACCGGATAGTAATACAATCACATTAGCAATTGCCATCTTGCGAAATCCATCGGTTGTCGTTGAACCTGACCCGATTATCTTTTTACAGGGAGGACCCGGTGGCATAACCCTGGGAAATTTGTATCTAACCTATGGCAATCGTTTTGAACCCTTATTCGCGACCAATCGAGATATTATCCTATTTGACCAGCGTGGTATCGGACATAGTCGCCCGGCACTGGATTGTCTGAGCTATCGTTTGCTGGAAATAGATTTGTTGGATTTTGAACTGGATGGTCAATTCCTGACACGCCCTGAACTTGATGAGACACAACGGGCAGCCTTGATTGAATGTGGTGAAGCGCTCAACAATGTACATGATTTGACAGGCTATAACAGTATCGAAAATGCCGCCGATATTGAAGCGATTCGTGAGGCGTTCGGCTATGAACAGGTCAATTTATGGGGGATTTCGTACGGGACACGCCTTGCATTAACTGCCATGCGTGATTATCCCGATAGTTTCCGGCGCGTCGCAATTGATTCGGTTTATCCTCTGGAATCCAATCTCTATACAGAAGTACCTTTCAATTTTGATCGGGCTCTGCAAGTACTATTTGAGAATTGCGCTGCTGATGATGCCTGTAATAATGCGTATCCTGATTTGGAACAGGTATTATTCGATACTGTTGAACAACTCAACCAGCAACCGATTAGCTTCAATGCACCTGACCCGTATAGCAATCGAAGTTTTGAAAATATGATATTTGATGGTGATATGATGCTGCGAACACTATTTCAGTTATTGTATTCCAGCGATTTATTGCCGCGTCTGCCGGAACTCATTTATCAAGCGTCACAAGGTAATTTTGATTTATGGCTGGTTCTGGTTGGATGGTTAACTGCAAATCGGGACGGGGTTGCAATTGGTATGAATTATGCTGTCCAATGTCAGGAAGAATTTTTCTTTACAACAGACGGTGCTATCCATGCAGCATGGGATAATTTCCCGCAATTCGAGTCCTACAGCCAAATCATGTATGACGTGATCGAAATGAACGAGATTTGCAATGCTTTCAATGCTGGAACATCTCCTATAACAGAAAATCAAGTTGTGAACAGTGACATCCCGACACTTGTTATGGCAGGTGAATATGACCCGATTACACCACCACGCTGGGCAATTCAGGTACATGAGACACTCAACAATAGTACTTATTTCGAACTCCCACATAGAGGGCATGGCGCATCGGGCAGCACGGGTTGTGCTCAATCTATCGTCATAGACTATTTTCGAATAGAAGATGTCGCACAACTTGATTCAAACTGTATCGACAGCATCAGCATGGTTTTTTCCGGTACAGAACGGACAGACTATAGCGCATCAGATTCAGCAAATGCTTCATCGGGTGACTCACAGTAGCTCCCTTCATGATATACTCGCATCAGATATATCATGGAGGAACGATTATGTCTCATTTGCGACTGAGTGTCATCATATTTTTATTCATTGCTGGAACAGTTTTCGCACAGGAAGCCACACCGGAAGTCACTGAAATTCCACAGGACGAAATCGAATTTTTCGCATTCACTATCCCTGAAATTGATGTGAGTGGCATTGCCCCGGATGGCTGGGAGCAAATTCAGGTCGGCAGTTATGTTCGTAATCAAGGTGGCGAAAATACGACTTATCTACTGCATATCGCATCCAATGAGATCAGTCTGGAAGATGTCTTAGCGCCGATTTTAGTTGCTTTCGAGCAAGAAGAATTGCCCGAAGACAGTGCCTCCTACGAAACGAATCGCTATGATTGGACGGTCTATACTTTTGAATACAGTCCTTTTCCTGATAGTGACGATAGACTGGTTGTTGATATAGCGACTGCCGCGACACCAAATTTATCGCTTGTGCTGGTTTTTCAGACCACACCGGATGAATATGATGCCTTGCATGAGTCTGTTTTTCTGACTTCACTGGATTATTTTGGCGAGGATTTGACAACGATTCAAGAAGGTCTGGGCTATGGAGATTTCGTTCCCACAGAAATAGAATTCTTTGGCATTGATACGGTCATTCCCCGCGATTGGATGAATGTCAATACAGGTTCATATACACGGGGTGATTTGCAGGTAGACCCGACAACGCTCATTATTCAAACATCATCTGACCTGAGCGAAGAAGAATTTCGCGATTTATTCCTTGAACAATTACAGATTAGCGTTTCCGGTGATGGGGAATCCTATTCATCAGATTATCTCAATTGGACAATTTTTGATGTCAATATTGATATTGATGGCACGCTCCTCACATGGCAAATCGCAACAGCATCAGATAATGACTATGCTTATCTGGTTGTCCTATTTTCATTCACAGATGAGAATGAGGAGTTGCGTGAATCTGTATTAATTCCGGTTTTAGATGCGACACACGCCAGTCAATAAAGTGTGAGGTGCAAACAAATCGAGCAGATACAGGCATCGACTATTTTATCTTCGAGATGAATCAATTGAACAATCCTGACACCATCAGTTTGGTTATCAATGACCTGCTCACGCAAATTCGTGTCTTGAAGCCATCTTGAATCAGTTGCCAATGATGGCATCCACCGCAAGAGGGTCAAAAATGATAAATTCAACCTGCCCATTGGAATGCAACCATTCCGTCAGTGTGTCTCTATCAAATGACAGGTTATTCCCGGCAAGAATCACGCTACGTTGATTAGAGGGAAATACAACAACATAGATTTCGCTGTTCGTTTCGGAAAGTAAATGCACAGTTTCCAGACTGTGGGTGTTGGTGATTCCAAAAAGGTCGGGGACTTCAACTATAGTTACACCGTCGCTTTCGAGTTCCGCTAAAAGAGGCTCGTAAAATTGCGGTAGCGTGTAAATATAGTCCACCGAACGATTTGCCAGAATCCAGCCTAATGATGCGAAGTTGGTAGCAATCAAGAGGATAATAATCCATGTCACGGGGCGATACAAAACAGGTACATCTTTGCGGATATTCTGAGGCTTTTCAGTGAAATTTAACTGTGGAACAGCCTCGATGCTTCCCACGCCCGTCGATATTTCAAGGCTGTAGGCATGTTGTTGGATGTAATCCAGCAGCGCATAGATAAACAGCGATACACCAAAAATTTCGCAGAATTCTTCCAGCGTTGCCAGACTGAGATAAGTCATGGTGATTCCGGCAGACTCATATTGTCCGGCACTGAAACCTTCGATAATGAGTGCTCCACCTGCGTACAGAATCGCTCCGACAATAAACCAGTTTCGTGTTTTCAAGGGTAATTGCAACAAAAATCGCAAATAGACCAATCCAAAGATGACGACCAGGGGAAAGGCGATAATTTGCCATCCAAAAGCGAGGAATCCATTCGTGTTAAAGGCCTCCTGTAACGGGGATGCAAAAATTTCGTGGATTACAGCCCCTTCATCCATCGAGAAATAAGTAATGATGAATGCTAATCCCCACCAGTAAATTGAATGTGCATCGTCCTGGTTTGATTTTGCCCTTGCAATTAAAAATAGCAGTATTGCAGCCGTTGCCAATATCAAAACCGAGTACCAGGTCGGGATACTTTCTTCCAGATTCACGCTGAATAAATCCAGAATATAAGACAGAATACCGTCATATTGTGCTGCAAAGACTATTTCAACCAGGTACTCTGATATCAAGCTGACTATCGCAATCACAATAGCAATAATCACAAGAAGGTTGCGAATACGTTCCGGGGCAATTTTGAATTTCAGGTGCATGGGGTGACATCCTTAATAGAGCAAAAAGGGAATGCTTGTACATTCCCCTCAAAGTTAATTTTACTATCGTGAGCTCCGGCGTGAACTTCCCCTGCAGGTGACACGTCCACGTCGTGTTTGACGGCAATTCGCAGGTAATCCCGGCGCAATATAAACGGGATTATTGATGACAATCACAGTCGTTTCAATCACCGTGATATTGATAGCGACAATAATGATGGTTGTGCCTTCAAATGAGGATTCTCCCTCAACACGAATCGTATCACCAATACGAATTTCTGTGAGGATAGGGTCTGCCGGGTCAACTTGAATATCAATATCGAAAATGGTAATGCTATTGATATTGATTTCCTGAACAGGTCCCTCAATCACAAGAATCGGATCGCCATCAATCACAATATCAGGGGTGTCATCGGTGGGCGATGTTGTATCGGATGTGGTCGGCTCAACAGTGGGATCATCGGGAACGGCTGTCGGTGCTACGTCTGTAGG
>ENA-OWNT01000628-OWNT01000628.1-seawater-metagenome-genome-assembly--contig:-NODE-628-length-70777-cov-10.988741_pt1 | contig 70777 bp, 50 predicted proteins | sample MGYA00238136_ERZ651165 | MGnify/ENA primary metagenome ERZ651165 (study PRJEB26861, sample SAMN08777766) | seawater metagenome | isolation source: coastal seawater | place: USA: Florida | collected... | reverse complement strand
CTCCGGTGGCGAAGCCCGCCCCCGCGCCGCGCCCGGCGCCGGAGATCGCCCGCCCCGCCCCCAGCCCCCCTGCCACCGCCGCGGCCTTCCGCAAGGCGGGGGACCGCGCCCGGGATCGAGGAGACTTCCGAGGCGCCGCCGAGGCCTACGGTGAGGCGCTGAAGCTCGATTCCGGCAACCACGCCGTCCGCATCGAGGCCGGGTGGGCGAACATCGAGCTCGGCCGGAACTCGGACGCGGCCCGCCACTTCGAGAAGGCCGTGTCGCTCCGACCGAGCGTCGCCGAGGGGTACTACGGTCTCGGACTGGCGTACCAGTCCCTGGGCCGGACGGCCGAGGCAATCACCCAGTACCAGCGGGTCATCGAGCTGGATCCGAACGGGCGGGACACGCTCGAGGTGAAGGCCCTGCTGCGCCAGTTGGAGTAACGTCCGCCCGCGGCGCGGTCCCGCGCCCCCCACCGGACACGGAGACGCCAGAGATGAGCGAGAAGAACCAGCCCGAGGAGGAGTACTTCGCCCGGGTCGAGGCCCAGAAGACCGCCCAGCTCGCGAAGGAGATCGCGAAGAAGGAGGCGGAGGAGGCTGCTGAGGCCCTCAAGGAGCTCCACCACCTGCACTGCGGCAAGTGCGGCACGAAGATGGACACCGAGACGTTCAAGGGCGTCGAGATCGAGGTGTGCCCCAACTGCGGCGCCGTCCTCCTCGATCCCGGCGAGCTCGAGGAGCTCGCGGGCGAGGACAAGGCGTCCGTCGTCGAGATGATCGGCGGCCTCTTCGGGTTCAGGAAGACCGAGTAGCCCTCGGCGGCGGGGGGCCCAGCCGTCTACCCGTCGACCGGCTCGAACTCCCCGCTCAGCGCCATGAAGCTGATCCCGTCGCGGCCGGGCATGGACTCGACCTGCGCCGCCAGCGACGTCTCGTCGTTGCTGTCCACGATGAACAGCTGATCCCCGCCGCGGACCCGCGAGCGCTTCATGGCGCTGCGGGTCGCCGCGAGGACACTGCTCGACGTCGTCCCGTCCTCCGGGAACGCGCCCACCCCCACGGACACGGTCACTCGCTGGCCGTCAGGACGGGCCAGGTCGCGGTCGCGGATGGCGCCTCCCAGCCGTCCGGCGAGGAGCGCCCCGTTCCCCTTCGGCGTCTCGGGCAGGACGATGGCGAACTCGGACGCGGAGAACCGCGCGACGAGGTCCACGTCACGCACCGAACTCCGCAGCAGGATCGCGATCTCCCGAAGCAGGTCGTCGGACGGCCCGGGCGCGGTGCTCGAGCCCCGCGGCAACCCGTCCACCTCGAGGTGGATCAGCGAGACGGTCTGGCCGTAGCGCCGGCATCGACGCACCTCTCCGCGCCAGCGCTCCAGGAAGTGGCGGTGGTTGTGCAGCCCCGTGATTCCGTCGGAGGCGGTGAGCCGACGCTCCCGGTCCGCGGCCTCCCCAGCGGCGCGGTTGCCCTCGCGCACCTGGTGGCCGAGGGCGGCGTTCTGCGCCCGCAGGCGCGCCATCTGGGCGCGGGTCTGGAGCAGGGCCGCTCGCTGCTCGATCGCGCGCTGGAGTGCGATCCGCAAGGCGATCTCGTCCCACGGTCGCGGGACGTAGTGGTCGATCCGGGCGCGGTGCAGCGCGTCGATCACCACCTTCGGGTCGGCGGCGTCCGCGATGAGGAACCGACGCACGTCGGGCTCGACCTCGATGGACCGGGCCAGGAAGTCGACGCCGGAGACACCTCCGAGGTCGTCCGCCGCGACGAGGACGGCGAAGTCCTCCTCGCCCAGGCGCCGCATGGCTTCGTCCGGGTCGGTGCAGGCGACGATCGAGAAGGTCTCTGCGAACGCGTCCGTGAACGCCCTCGCTCGGCTCTCGTCGGGATCGACCACCAGGATGGGGTGGTGGTGGGGTGCTCCGTCCACCGGGTCTTCAGACACCGCAACCTCCGCGTGCGCCTTGGAATGTATCACCACGGCGGGCCCCACTTGTCGAGCACGGCGCCAGCGATCAGGGCCGGCCGCTGGATCGGACGGTCCGCGCGTGGAACCCTGGCGACCTCGTGCACCGCCTCGTCCTCCTCGTCGCCTGCTCCCTGTTGTTCTCGCTGACCGCGGGAGGGTGCGCTGAGCCCCTGGAGGACCAGGCCAAGGCCGCGGTCGCCGAGCAGAGGTACGGCGACGCGGCGGACCTCTTCCTGGAGGCCGCCAAGGCCACGGAGTGCCCCGCTCGGGGGCGGCTGCTCCTGCGGCGGGCCGAGGTGCTCGAGCTCGACGGCCAGGTGCGGTCGGCGGCGCGGAGCATCGACAAGTCCGTGGAGCTCTGCCCCGAGTACCCCGATGCCCGGTGGGCGCGGGCCCAGCGAGCGCTCGACGCGGGCGACCGTGATCTGGCGATCGAGGACGCCCGGCTGCTCAAGGACGCCCTGCCGGAGGCGGCGGAGATGTTCTCGGACCTCTCCATGGAGCTCGAGGTGGAGCGGGGGGTCCGGGAGCGGGCGAGCCAGATGGTGAGGGAGCTCGTGGGGCTCCTGAAGGTCGAGGCGGCGACGGAGAAGCTGCCGGACGAGTCGGTCTCGTTCTCGCGCCAGGTGCCGGTCCCGATGACGCTGCGCTATCAGGCTCAGCAGTCCGTGCGGGGCGACGTGCAGTTCGAGCTCAAGTGGGAGGAGATCCAGTCCTACCGGGGCGATCCGGCGGACACCTCCCACGTCCTGGTGCGCACCCTCGAGCTCCCCCCTCTGGACCGGGACCTGCCGCTGCCGCTTCGGCTGACGATGTCGAACCAGCGGATGGGCATGCGGTTCGCCATCGATGGCCGCGGTCGCGTGCTCGAGGCGGGTTGGCTCTCGCGCGGGCCGGACCGGGGCATGCGTCCGGAGATGCTCCGGCCCGAGATCGAGGGAATGCTCAAGCGCCGCCGGATCTACGACCCCGGGGAGTCCGGCACCCGGTCGCCCGGCGACACCTGGCGGGGAGAGGACGTTCGCGTCGTGGATGGCAAGGCGGTCACGGTGACCTACGAGAGCAAGGCTGTCGGCAGGGAATCGGTGCGGGGCGTCCCAACGCTGCGGGTGAAGAGCACCCTGACCGCCGACGGCTACTCCTGCGACGAAGAGGTCTGGCTGCACGCCGCGACGGCGGTCCCCGTCAAGATTGTCCGGGACAGCAAGTACGCCGTGAGCTTCGAGTTCAGCGAGCAGCGGTGGCGTGACCACACCGAGTGGATCCTCGCGGCGGTCTCGGGCGGCGAGTAGGGCGTCCACCGGGCTTTCGCACGCCCGAACTGCGTCCTCGGATTGACACCCGGCCCGCGCTGCGCGACGTTGCCCGCCGGCACCCCTGCCCCTACCTCGAGGAAGTCCATGAAGTCCCGTCTGCTGCTGTTCCTGCTCCTGTCCCTCGGCCTCGTGGCGACCGGTTGCCCCTCCTCCAACGATGACGACTCCGCCGGCGCCGACGACGACGACGCCGCGGACGACGACGACGCTGCGGACGACGACGACGCCGCGGACGACGACGACGCCACGGGCGCGCCCATCTCTTGCGACGGCACCCTGCCCGTCATCTCCGAGGTGGAGCCCAACGACAAGGCCCCGCAGGCGCTGACCGCGGACGGGTCCGGCTTCTGCATCGAGGGTGAGGTCACCTGCGGCGCCGAGCAGTACCTCGACAACGACACCTTCCTCTTCCAGCTCGCCCAGGACCGCAACGTGACGGTCACGCTCGAGTGGAGCGGCGAGTCCGACGCGGACTCCTACCTCTACGTCGGTGAGATCTCCGACTCCCCCCTCATCAACTACGAGGAGGGCTACACCTCGCCGGAGACGGGCACCGCCGACGTCATCGCCGACGAGGACTACATCCTCCAGGTCGCGTGCTGGGACGGCTGGGACACGCCGTACACCCTGACCGTCGAGTACCAGGAGATCGTCGTCGGCGACGACGACGACTCCGCGGGCGACGACGACGACTCGGCCGGTGACGACGACGACTCCGTGGGCGACGACGACGACTCGGCCACGGGCGACGACGACGACTCCGTGGGCGACGACGACGACTCGGCCACGGGCGACGACGACGACTCGGCCGCGGGCGACGACGACGACTCGTCCCCCACCTGCGTGACCGAGGTCCTCGGCAACAACGTCGACGACGACTGCGACGGCCAGACCGACGAGTACACCTTCTCGGACGTGTACTCGCTCGTCCTTGCCTCGAACTGCTCCTGCCACGCTGGGGCCAGCCACTCCACCGGCTGGTTCTTCAACGGCAGCCAGGCCACGGCGTACTCCAACCTCGTGAACGCCGCCTCGGCCCAGTCGTCCCTGGACCGCATCGAGCCCTCGGACGCAGCGAACAGCTACCTCTGGCACAAGATCAGCGGCTCCCAGGCCACTGTGGGCGGCTCGGGAGGCCAGATGCCCCTGAGCGGAGGCCCGCTGACCTCGGCCCAGCTGGCGGGGATCCAGGGCTGGATCAACTCGGGCGCGGCCAACGACTAGCTCGTAGCTGAGCGACCTTCGCGCGCGCCTCGGCCCCTGGCCGGGGCGTTTGCGCTTGGGGGCCCCCGGGGGATACTGAGCGACCGTGACCCACCGCATCCTCATCGTCGAAGACGACAAGCACTTCGCGGCGCAGCTCAAGGAGCTGTTCGACTACCACGGGCTCGAGGCGCGGGTCGCAGTCACGGGCACCGGCGGCATCGAGGACTTCGAGCGGTTCGGCGCGGACCTCGTCCTCATCGACGTGATGCTCCCGCAAGTCCACGGGCTGCGGGTGCTCGAGGCCATCCGAGAGTTCGAAGGCGGTGCGGACGTCCCCGCCATCCTCATGAGCGCCGTGTACCGCAACGAGTCCCTGTTCGCCCGGGACATCGCGCGGCTCGGCGTCCACGGGTTCCTGCCCAAGCCCTTCTCCCTCATCGACCTCGGTCGCAAGGTCAACGGGATCCTCGACCAGCCCGAGAAGGGCCGCGCCGCCGTGCGCGAGCTCCTGGAGAAGGGGAAGACGGCGCCCCCTCCGACGCCAGCCCCCGCTGCCCGGACACCGGCGAGGGCCACGGCCCTCGATCAGCAGACGGCGAGCCAGCCGGCCGTCGAGCCGGCGCGCCCCCGGATCGAAGCGACCGGGGCCGGGGCGCTGGACCCGGGCCGCTACGTCCGGCTCCTGACCCACCTCTTCCACAGCCACGTCAGCGGGATCCTCCGCCTCCAGCAGGGGGGCGACGAGACCGCCCTCTACCTCCTGAACGGCTACCCGGTCTGGGTTGACACCGGCCGTGCAGCTGACCTGCTCGAGTGGCTCGTGGGGGAGGGGGTCCTCGCAGGGAGCGACCTCGCGAGCCTCCGCCACTTGGAGACGCCGTCCGCGATGCGCGCCGCGTTGCTGGACCAGGGGCTCCTGACCGCGGACTCGCTGCCTCCGTTGATGGAGGCGTGGGTCGGGTGGCAGATCCGGAGCCGGCTCCTGGCGGCCAGCGGCTCGTTCGTCTTCGACGAGACCGACGACTTCGCCGGGATGATCCCGGTGTACGAGGTGAACCCGATCCGTGAGCTCTGGGCCGCCACGGGTGAGGTGCCTCTGAGCCAGATCGAGCCGGACCTCGCGCAGCTCGCGGGCCGCGGCGTGGGACGGACCCGGAGCTTCAACCGCCTCTTTGGCTACATCGGGTCCTCGTCGACGACGCGGGAGCTCGGCGAGCACCTCCTCCGCCCACGGTCGCTGGACGACGTGCGCAAGCGGTTCTACGACGACGAGTCCACGCGGTGCCTGTGGCTGCTGCTGTCCGCGGGGCTCATCAGCGTCGCCGATGCGCCGAACACCACCCGGGCGCGCCGGACGTCCGACCCGCGGGTGGGGACGCCGCGCAGGACCTCGACGCCGGAGGCGGGTTCACCCCCGCCGCGCCCCACCGGCCGGTTCGGCGCCGAGGTGGTCCGCGAGCTGAGGGCCGCCGAAGCGAAGATCACGACCCCGCCGAAGGAGTCTCCTCCGCCGGAGGACCCGAGCCCCCCGAGCGCGAGCCCCGAGGACGACGCCGACCCGCCCGAGGCGCGCGTCGCGCGCGACTACGTCACGAAGATGGAGCTCGATCACTACGCGTTCCTCGGGGTCCCCCGCACCGCGTCCTCCCGGGAGCTCGACGCCGCCTACCAGCGTCTCGCCCCGCGGTACCGGCTCCAGAACCTGGGCGCGGAGCTCCAGCCGGACACGCGTCGGCAGGCGAAGGAGCTCCTGACCAAGCTCGTCGAGGCGTTCGGGGAGCTGTCCGAGCCTCACCGCCGCCGCACCTACGACCAGGAGCTCGCCCGGGCGGCGCGCAAGGGGAACCGCCCCCGCGGCGCGCTCACCAACCCGGGAGTGGCGCCGCCGGCGTCGTCCGAGGGTCCGCTCTCCGGGTACCCCAGCGCCCCGTCGAACGACCGCCTCACGAGCCGCCGCAACGACCTGGGCGACCAGGCGTTCGTTCGCTGGCAGCAGGCGCGCCGCGCGATCACCCTGGGCGAGCACCGACGCGCCTTCAGCGTGCTCGAGGGGCTCCGCACCGAGCTCCCCGCGGAGGCGGGCGTGCTCGCGGACATGGCCTGGTGCCGCCTGCACCTGGGCCTGCCGTCGGACCCGCGGACCCAGGACAAGGCGCTCGAGTGGGTCGAGCTCGCCGTCGCCTTCGACCCCGGCGACGAGGACGTGATCGAGGTGAAGGCGCGCATCCTCGCCGTCTCCACCTCCCACGGCGAGGCGGTGCGCGCCCTGACGCGGCTCCAGCGCCGCAACCGGGACGACCTGCCGTGGGTGCGCAGCTATCTGTCGCGCCACCAGGCGAAGCAGGCGTCCGAGGGGGATGGCAAGGGGCGGCTCAGCGGCCTGTTCGGTCGCCGCAAGTAGTGCGCTGGCTCGCCGCGGTGGCGTCGGTGTGGGCTGGGGTCCTCGCCGCGATGTCGCTCGCTCCGAGCGCCGCGGATGCGTCTCAGCCCGCCATCGTCCTGCCCCTGGACCAGGAGTTCGGCGACCCCGCGCTCTGGGAGCTGGTGGGCAGCTCGCCGCCGGGGTCCCTGACGAGCGCCGACGGAGCGCGGCGGGCCGGGGTCGGAGCATCGGTCGCCGGTCTGGCTCCTCATCACCACGCGAGGCTCGCCCAGGTGGCCACGGACCTCGCGCTCTACGGGCGGCTGTCCCAGGCGGACCCCGTCGCGGTGGCGTGGTGTGAGGGCCTGGCGTTCGGGGCCCTGATTCACGCCTCCCGCCCGTCGGCGATCGACGCTCCCCCCACAGACCTCGTCGCTGCCCTCGACGAGGAGGTCGCTCGGCGCCGCCTCCGCACCCTGGGAGGCTTCCTCGGGCCCCTCGTCTCCCGGGAGACGCTGCTCTGGGACCTCGCCGCCCAGGTGGCTCCGTCGGCGCCGGAGCCCCTCGCCTTGATCGATGCCCTCGCCACCACCCCCGAGGACCGCTCGTTCTCCGGCATCGTGGACGCGCGCCTCGCGGAAGAGGGGGTGCAGCCCACGCAGGCTCCCTTCGCTCGGATCATCGCCGAGGCCGCCGCGGAGCGAGGTGGACGCGACGCCTCGATCCTCTACAGTCTCGCGTGGCGCGCCGCAGGTCCCGGCAGCGCCGCAGGGAGCACCGAGATGACCCGACTCGCTTCCATCCGGGAGGAGGCCACCGTGCGCGCGTCCACCGCGATCCGCGTCTGGCAGCGGCTGGCGAACCAGGCGACCGATCCGGAGACCCCGACCGAGGCGGTCGAGGACGCGGTCCGCCGTCGCCTCGCGTTGGCGCGCGCCGACCACTCCGTCCCCGCGCCTCCGTCGGCCCCGACTCCGCCCCTGCGCGAGCCCCTCATCCCCCTCGGCGTCCTCGGCGGCGCGCTCTTCGCTGGCCTCTGGGCCTGGATGGTGCGTCGGTCCCTCAAGGGCGGCGCCCCTGCGCCCTGGAGCCGCGGGATCCTCGCCGCCCTCGCCGCGGCCCTGTTCCTGCCATCCGTCGCCGCCGCCGCCCCCGCCAAGCGCTTCGTCCACGAGGAGCTGCTGCGTGCCCACGCCGGCGCCGCACCGTTCACCGCCGACAGCGTCGTGGGCCCCACCGCCGCGCAGCTCGCCGAGCGCGACAACGACGACGGCGTCACGGTGATCGGCTACCTGCCCTACTGGGTCGCGCCGGAGAACATCCCCTGGGACCAACTCGACGTCCTCGCCTACTTCTCGGTGGGCGTGAACGCGGACGGCTCCCTGTCCAGCAACGACCACGGCTGGGGCGACGCCGGCGCGGACGCCCTCATCGACGCGGCCCACGCCGCCGGCGCCCAGGTCACCATCGCCGCCACCCGGTTCGGCGGGGACAACCTCGCCCCGCTCATGAGCTCGGCCACCGCGCGCCAGAACTGCATCGACAACCTGATCGCGAAGATGATCGAGGGCGGCGGCGACGGCATCGACATCGACTTCGAGGGACTGCACCTGTCGAACCGGGAGGACTACTCCCAGTTCATCATCGATCTGCGCGCCCAGATGCAGACGGCCCAGCCCGGCTCGCTCCTCACCCAGGCCACGCCGGTCATCGACTGGAACGGCGCCTACGACTTCGACGTCCTGGCGGACAACTCCGACTACGTCTTCGTCATGGGCTACGCGTTCGCCGGTTCCTGGAGCAACCCGCGCCCCAACGCCCCCCTGGACGGCTCCACCCAGTGGGGCTCGCGCTCCCTGCGCTGGTCCGCCCAGGACTACCTGCAGTGGGGGGGCCTGTACAACGCGCCCAAGTTCATCATGGGCCTGCCGCTCTACGGCCACACGTGGGACGCGAGCGGCAGCGGCGTCGGCGCCTCCGCCACCGGGGACGCGGGCAGCACGTTCTACGACGTCTCCCAGGTCCGCTTCGCGAGCTACGGCAGCAACTGGGACGCGGACAGCTCCACCCCGTGGGTGGCCTGGCAGGACGGCAACCAGTGGAAGCAGATGTGGTCCGAGGACGCCACGTCCATCGCGCTGAAGGCGGACATGGCGCGCGAGGAGGGCCTCGGCGGGTTCGGGTTCTGGGCCCTGAATTACGACGAGGGTGACGTGGACCTGTGGAACGCCACCCAGGGCGTGCTCGACGGCTGGTCCGGCGCCCCGGGCGACGATGATGACGACGACGACGACGACGATGACGACGACGACGACGACGGCTCCCCCGAGCCCACCGGCGTCCCGGTCCTCGCCGTCCGCGCGCCCGACGCGGTGGTGGTCGGAGACACCGTCTACATCGACGCCGCGGACACGAGCGACCCCGACGGCGCAGGCCTCACCTGGGCCTGGACCCAGACCGGCGGCCCGACCACCGACATCTCCTTCGCGGACTCGAACCGCCCGAACTTCCTCGCGTCGGAGCTCGGCACGTACGGCATCACCGTCGTCGTGACCGACATGGACGGGGACAGCGCCACCACCGAGATCCTCGTCCGGTCCGTCCCTGAGGAGGACGCCGACCTCATCGAGGGCAACGCCTGCGGCGGCGACTGCTCCGTCGGCGCCGGGACCCCCGCAGGCTGGCTCGCGCTGCTGCTCCTGCCGCTGCTCCGCCGCCGGACCCGCCGATGAAGAGCCCTCGCTTCATCGTCGCCGGGCAGCTGCTCGAGCGGCACTACCGCGACTTCGACTTCCCGGCCCACGTGCCGCGGGACCCGGTCCAGTTCCCCCATCGATACGAAGAGCGGGATGACGTCGAGGCGGTGGCCTTCATCGCGGCGTCGCTGGCGTTCGGCCGGGTCGCCGCCTTCGAGCCCCACCTCGTCCGGATCTGCGACGCCCTCGGGGATCACCCCGCGCAGACCCTGAAGGCCGCCGTCGGGGACAGCCCCGACCCCGAAGCGGCCGAGGCGGTGCGGCTCGCAGCGTCCGTGCAGTACCGGTGGCTCCTGCCCGACGATCTGCGCGCCCTGCTCCTCGCGGTGGGTCGCGGACTCGCCGAGTGGGGGACGCTCGAGGCCGGCTTCGCGAAGGGTCTGCCGAAGCGCAGGACGAAGAAGTCGAAGGAAGCGGGGATCTGGGCGCCGCTGGGCACCTTCCTCTCCACCCTGCGCGGGTTCGCGCTCGAGGTGCACCCGAGCCCCGAGGAGCGGCACCGCGCGGTGGCCTTCCTCTTCCCGTCGGCCACCGGCGCGGCGGCCTGCAAGCGCCAGCACATGTTCCTGCGGTGGATGGTCCGCCCGAGCACGGAGGACGTCGACTTCGGCCTGTGGACCTGCGTGACCCCCGCCGACCTCATCTGCCCCTGCGACGTCCACACCGCCCGCATCGGCCATGCCCTCGGGTTGTGCGCTCGCCCGGAGCCGTCGCGGACCGTGGCGAACGAGCTGACCAGGTCGCTCGGCCTCTTCGACCCCCAGGACCCCATCCGCTTCGACTTCGCCCTCGCCCACGTGGGGATCAGCGGCGGCTGCCGCGCGAAGTACCTGTCGACGGTGTGCGAGACCTGCGGGCTGCGCGAGTCGTGCCGCTGGTGGGGCCGCATCTGAGCCGAGCGGGCGTCTCCGAGGCGCCCCCGGAGGGCTGCCTCTACAGCCCCGGAGCGGTCCACCCGTCGCCGGTCACGTCCACGAACACGGCGTTCGCGAGGGCGTAGGGCGGGGCTCCTCCCCACATGCCGCCGAGGCCCTGCGTCCCCACGACCTCCACCGCGTACCACGCGTCGTCGTCGGGGGTGTCGGCGAAGCTCCCTGTCCACCAGACGCCGTCCGTCAGCGCCGCGCCGCCGAGATCGACGGTCTCGATGGTCTCCCCATTCCTCACGAGGCGGACCTCCGTGGGGATCGCCCAGCTGGGCCCGGAGACGACGACGTCCGCGGCGAACGACCCCGTCACCGTGTCGCCGGGAAGCGCGCCTCCGGCGTCGACCCGGAGCGTCAGGCCGCCGCTCACCACCACGTGGCCCGCACGCAGCGCGTCGGTCAGCGCCTCGTCCGCCACCGCGGCGGGCGCCGTCGCGTCCACGAACACGTCCGTGTGGCCGTAGCCGCAGCCCGTCCGGCCGTGGGCGTCGCTCACGCCGAGCGGCAGGCGAATCCGGCCCTGATTCAGCCAGGAGAACCAGTCCACCTTGAGCAGCTCCCGGTCCCCGACGTTGCCGGCGTTGATGATCTCCGCTGCGTCGAACTCCCACGAGAAGAAGTCCGGCCGCTGCGACGAGCCGTCCACCGGGTCGTAGCCGGACGCATCCAGCATCCCTGACGACTCCCGGGCGTGGTTGAGCTGGAGCAGCGCGTCGGGGGCGCGCTCGTGGATCCGCGCGAACAGGGCGTCCGTGTCGGGGAAGGGCTCCCACCAGGCGGGAGCGCCGCCGTTGGGCACGTCGTTCCCCAGCGTCGAGGCGGGGAACAGGTTGAAGTGGCCGCGGAGGACGGGGCTCACCTCGACGCCGTCCACCGTCCGCAGGACGTCGGACACGCCGAGCGGCCCGACGAGCGGTCCATAGGGCGCCATCTTGTCGTGGTCGGTGGTGACCGGGAGCGCCACACCGGCGGCGGCGCAGGTGAGGATGCGGTCCTCCATGGGCAGGTCGCCGTCGTTGCTCGGGGCGGCGTGCAGGTGGGAGTCCATCGCGAGCCAGCCGTCGAGGGGGACGACCTCGTCGAGGGAGAAGCTGAGCGCCTCACCGTCCTCGTCGAGGGTCACTGTGGCGGCGCCCCGCTCGTGGCGGTGCGACCCGAACACGGAGACCGTGTACTCGCCGGGCGTCAGGACGATCCCCAGGTCCCCGTCCGCCGTCCAGACCCGCGCGGCCCGCGCGCTCACCCGCAGACCGAGCCCGTCGAGGAGCTCGGAGGGCACGGGAGCCACGGGGGGGCCGTCCGCGTGGCGGACCTCGATGAAGGCGGGGACGGGGGCGCCGTCGCTCGTGACGGTCACCTGGAGCGTCGCCGCCGCCGGGAGCTCCAGGTCCAGCTCCTGGTCACCCTCGGCCACGGTCACCTCGGTCCCCGCCGACCACGGCCCGGCCACCGGAGACGGCAGGGGCGTCGGCGTGGTTTCCCCCGAGAGCGCAGCGAGCTGGCGCGCGTTCACCCCGTCGTGGGCGAAGGGACCGTAGTGCCCCGCCCCCGCGGGCACGTCGACCCGCTCGTCCGGCAACTGCGCCGTGGGGTAGGCCGTGTAGGTCCCCGGCTGCACCGCGTGCCGATACCGCCCGTCAGCGTCCGTGACCGCGAAGCCCTCGAACAGGCCGTCCCGCTCGAGGTGCACCCGCGCTCCGGCGACGGGGGTCCCGTCCGCGGTCACTTGCCCCGTGAGGACCCCGAGGACCGTCCCCGTCGCCTGCTGGCGCGCCGCCTCGAGGGTCGCCGGGTCGGGCCCCACGGCCCGGTAACGCTCCAACACGAGCTCCGCCCCGGGGACGAGATCCGTCCAGCCGTATCCGAGCAGCTCGACCCCCGTGCTCGACAGCAGCTCGCCCGCCGCGGCGCGCCCGAGCGTCCCCGAGAACGGGTGGAGCATCAGGGTCGCCTCGCCGTTCCGGCCCACTTGCCCGATGGCCTCGAGATCGTCGAGCGCGCCCGTGTCCAGCCCCTCGCCGTACCCGTAGGACTGCATGGCTTCGAGGCTCGAGATCAGCCCGTCCAGGGGGTTGATGCGCACATCGTCGGTGCCGGTGTTGGTGAACGTGGAGCGGATGAACAGGGACCAGGAGTCGGGCTCGAGGATGTAGTCGGTGACGATGGCGAGCCCGAGATCCGCCATGAGCGGCTCGTCGGACTCGGCCACCCCCTGGCTGAAGGTCCAGGGGACGTCGCTGCCCGTGACGCGCACCACGGCGGCCCCGCCGTCGCTCCCGTCGGCGACGAGCTCGATGGTGTCCGCCCCGGCGAGGCGGCCGATCCCGAAGGCGATGAACGCCTCTTCGAGCGTGTCCCGCCCCAGCTGGCCCTCGGGACGGACGATGTCCGCGTCGATGAGCGCACCGGGGATCCCGATGTAGCCATGGCCCGGAGCCGTGCGGACGGCGAAGCGCACGCGGTCGTTGTAGAGCACGAGGTCACCCGGACGGGCCTCGGCGGCGATCCCGCCCCACGCGGCGGCCGCGAAGGCGTCGGGATCCTCCGGCAGGACTCCGCCCCGGGCCTCGCCGGGCTGCGCGGCGACGGTAGGGTCCACGCCGATCGTGGGCTCCGGCGTCGGATCCGGGGGCACGTCCGGCTCGGAGGCGGTCGGACAGCCGGCGAGGATCAGGGCAGAAGAAAACCAGATCGCGATTCGATGCATTCGCACACAGTAGCGATACCGCTTCGCGGTCTGACTCCCAGTCCGGACCGAGTAGACTCCCCCGCATGAGGATCCCGCCGATGCGCCGCACTCTCTCCTGCTCCCTCCTCCTCCTCGCTTCGGCGGGGACCGCCCACGCTGAGCCCGTCGAGCTCGACATCGACGTCATCGGACCCCGGTGGGAGGGCGTCGACTTCCACGACAACTTCGGCTGGCGGGTCGTCTCCCCCGGTGACCTGAACGGCGACGGGCGCTCCGACTTCGCCGTCACCGGGCCCCAGGACGACGGCCCGTCGACCTTCGACTCCACGGTCCGGGTGTTCCTCGGGCGGGCCGGCCAACCGCCCGCCGAAGGGCTCGCGGACTGGGCCGACGGCAGCTTCTACGACGGCGCGGCGGACGACGACTCGGTGTTCCGCTTCGCGATCATCGAGGACACGGGCAGCGACGGAGAGCCGGAGCTCGTCGTCGCGCAGCCGAACGCGGGCGCGGCTGGCGTCGTCCACATGTACGAGGGCGATGGGACGTGGACGGGCCTCACGTCGTCCGCGGACGCCTCCGTCACGTGGGAGGGCTACGTCCAGACCGAGTTCGACGCGCTGGCAGACGAGACGCGCCCCTCGGACGTGGCGGGCGGCGACTTCGACGGGGACGGCCAGACGGACGTGGCCATCGCTTCGGCGATCTTCAACCGTGTGTGGGTCGACTACGCCGGGGACGGGCTCGCTGGCGGCTCCCTCGCCAACCTGACCGACTTCTGGACGTCGTGTTCGGACGACTTCCCCGGGGCGGGGTTCGGCTCCGCCATCGCCGCCGGCAACTTCAACGGCGACGCCTGGGAGGACCTCGCGATCGGCGCCCCCGGCTGCAACGGAGACGTAGGCGAGATCCACGTCCTCTACGGCTCGGCGGCGGGTCTCCCCGCGTCGGCGGACCTCGTCATCCCCGGCGGTGACCGCCTCGGCGCGCGCCTCTTTGCCGACGACCTCAACGGCGACGGTCTGGACGAGCTCTTCGCCCAGGAACTCCAGAGCGGCGACAACGAGAACAAGGGCAACCTCTGGATCTTCTCGGGCAACGCGGGCGGGCTCTCCGCCACGCCGAGCACGAAGGTCCTCGCTGGGTTCTCCGACGGGCGCCTCGGCGCGTCCGTGGCGATCCTGCGGGACATCTCGAACCCCCCCGATGGGGTGTCCGAGCTCGTCGTGGGCAGCCCCGAAGCGAGCCTGTCCGGAGTCGGGCAGGGCGCGGTCTACATCTTCGAGGGTCAGGACCCCTGGCCGGCGGAGCTGCAGGTGTCGGATGCCCGGTACCGGGTCGACGGGAGCAACCTGAACACCTGGTTCGGCCAGTCGCTGGCGACGCTCGACGACTTCAACGGGGACGGCTACCCCGAGATCGTCATCGGGGAGCCGAACTACTCGGCGGACAACTCCGAGAACGAGTTCCACCGCGGCCGGATCTACATGTTCCGCGCCCTGCCCGACCGGGACGAGGACGGGGACAACGTCTCCACCCTGAACGGTGACTGCGACGACACCGACGCGGAGATCCGCCCGGGTGTCTTCGAGCAATGCAACGGCTACGACGACAACTGCAACCACGAGATCGACGAGGGCTGCGGGGACGACGACGACGACGCCACCACGGACGACGACGACACCGTGCTCGGGGACGACGACGACACCACGTCCGAGGGCGGCTGCGACTGCGAGTCGTCGATGGCCGGAGGATCCGCGCCCGGGGCGATCTTCGCCCTGCTTCTTCTCCTCGCGGGGGCGTTCGTCCGTCGTACCATCAGGGAATGACGGCCTCGCCCCTTCGGTTCTCCGCCCTCCTCGCAGCCCTCGGTCTCGTGCTGGCTTCGGCCAGCGGGTGCCCTCCTGTGCGGGAGCAGGTCGACGAGGGCACCGGCGGCGGCGGCGACTACTATCAGACCGCCTTCTTCCTCCTCGACCCGTGGACCGGCAACGAGTACGAGCTCGCGTACCTCTACCTCGTGGACAGCGAGGACATGAACTGCCAGCGCATCATCAACAACTACGGGATCGACTGGTGGAACCTGTCGTCCGATGTCCAGTGGGTGCAGTCCTGGGTCTACAAGGGCGCGCAGTACGAGTGGGAGGGGGCCTTCCAGTCGCAGTACGCGTGGAACCAGGAGGGCAACTTCGACTACACGCAGGCGGACTTCTTCAGCGGGACGTTCGGGGACGGCGGATACGACGAGGGTGACGACGACGACGACGTCCCGCCGCCCGTCGGGGACCCCGAGGATCCCGACGGCGACGGCAACAGCGGGCGAGACCAGGAGGGGGAGTTCGGGACGAGCGCGATCCACATGGACGACGCCCTGACCTTCACCTCCTGGAGCAACGACGTCGTGCGCGGGTACATCAGCAGCGAGGCGGGGGAGTGGAGCTTCGACGCCGAGAACTGCGGGCTCATGGACGGTGGGGCGGTCATCGGGATCACGGGCGACGCGGCCGACGAGCGATGAGTCGACGCGCTCTCCTGCTGGCCGCCGCCCTGGCGGTCGGCTGCGAACCCGCGACCTCTGAAGGACCGACGCCTCCCGAGCTGGATCCGGTGGAGCGCCGCTCGCTGCTCCTGTGGGCCCTGTCGGACCCAGCCTCGACCGGTGGGGACGCGGCGGACACGGTCGCCGAGCTCCGCCCCAGCGGGATCCTCGTTGGGGGAGACGCTGCGGCGACCCTCGACGGGGTGCCCACCGCCGACTCCCCGACGGGACAGCTGCTGGCGTGGGCCGCCGGCCTCGATCCGTCGCTGGGTCTGTCGCTCGCGATCGAGACCGCGTTGCTCCCCGGGGCTCCGACGGAGGCGTGCTTCGACCCTGCCGACCCCACGGCGGACCCGGCGGTCGCTGCGCTCCGGGATCAGCTCGGCGCACTGCTGGACGCCTGGCCTGCCGTCACAGACGTGATGCCGGATCCGTTGGCGTCCGCCGCCTACTGGGACGTGGCCTGCACCTGCACCCCTTGCGACGGGCTGGACGCGGCGGGGATGGCCTCACGCCACGACGTCCTGTGGGATGTGGCCTGGACCGAGGTGGCGCAGCGGCAGCGCCAGACCTGGTGGTGGCACCGAGCGCCGGACACGGTGACTGCGGGGGCGCCAGAAGCGACGCCGCTGCTGCCCCGTCAGGCCCTGGATCTGGCGCTGTCCGGCGTCGACGACACCGTCCCGGTCCGCGCGGCGGCGGGGCGGGGGACGGGCGGGCCCTGGGCCCCGAACGACCCGATCATCCGAGACGTGGATCGCCTCGTGGTCGGCTCTCTGGACGTGGCCGGTGCGGCGTGGGGGCCGACGGACGCGCTGCTGCTCCAGGCGCCGGACCTGTACGCCCAGATGCGCGAGGAGCGCGCATGGGGCATCACCGCGTGGGTGGCCGCGGTCGACGGCAACGGCCGCAGCGCCCTCGGGGCGCTGGAGGAGGCTGACCTGCGCGTGGTCGAGCGCGCCTATCGGGACCCCGGCGCGGACCCGAACGAGCTCCTCGGGGACGTGCTCGCCACGCGGTTCGGGTTGGTCGAAGAGGACGGGGACGCTCTGGCGCGGACGCTGATCGACTCGGGCCACGCCCTCGCGCTCGCGACCCATCCCCTGGGGATCCCGATCCGTGGGGTGGGGGGGCCGATTCCGGGAGCGCTCCCCCTCGAGTACGAGGACCCCTCGGCGTTCGACGGCACCTGGGCGGACCGGGTCGCGCTGCTCGCCACGCCGGACCTGTCGACCCTGGCGCAGGCGAACCAGTGGGCGACGGAGGCGGCGCTGACGGCATCCCTGGGGCTCGGAACCCTGAACCAGCTCGACGAGGACATGGATCCTGCGGACGTGGCCCTGCTCCGGCGGAGGCTGCGGACGACCGACTACGCAGCGCGGGCGTGGGGGAGGATCGCGCTCGCTGACGTGACCTTGCGAGCCCACGAGCAGGGCTTCGACGCTGGCCGGACCGCCGGGTGGCTCGCCGAAGACGCCGTCACCCTCGCCTTCCTCGCGGACGAGGTGGACACGGCCCTCGCCGACGGCGCGATCCTCGACGCGTACCCCGTGGTCCCGGCGAACCTTCGCGCCATCGCCGACCAGATCACCGCGGTGGTCGGCGCCGCGGAGCCCGTCGAGCGCGACTTCCCGGTGCTCTACCGCTCCCGCCACGACTTCCTGGACGGCCGGATCAACTACTACTGGACCGTCACCCCTCCCGGGAATGGCTGGGTCGAGCGCGGGACCGCGTGGCCGGTCTACGACGACATGAGCTCGGTGGGCGAAGACACGGCGACGTGGTGGCACGCGTGGACCACCGGCGTCCCGTCGGACACGAAGGTCGTGTGGCGCCCCTGCACCGAGTCCGAGAGCGGGCTCGTGGTCTGCGGATCGGACCGGGTCCTCTGGACCCCGTTCTGAGGACGATCGCGTCCCCGTCCCGAACCGTCCGGTCGGCGGCGGGATTCCTCGATCTTGGCGATCGACTTAATTCAGTGGTTCCAGCAGCTTGTGTGGGCACAAAGTCGCGGGGACAAACAGGGACATTCGGGGGTGCACTCGGGACATTCTGTTGACGTTCCTCTCGTAGAGTCCTGAAGTGCGAGATCCCTCCGCCCCGGGAACGCACGATGAGGAACCGATGATGAACCGTCCCACTCTCTCCCTCGCCGCCTTCGCCGCGCTCTGTCTGCCCGGCCTGGCCCTCGCCCAGGCGCCCTCGGCGGCGCCGCCCCAGTGCCCGATGGTGCTGGACTTCGACTTTGACGCCGCCGGCAACGCGATCCTCGCGGGCCAGGACATCTCCTCGGCGTACTCGGCGTGGGGCGTGGACACGATCGTCTGGACGGCCATGTCGATGAACCCGTCGACGGACCTGGGCGACCCCATCGCCTTCGACTCGGCGAACCCCACGGGCGGCGACTGGGACCTGGGCACTCCCAATCAGCAGTACGGCGGACCGGGTGTGGGCGTGGGCGGCGCCTCCAACATGCTCCCGCTGGGCAACATCCTCATCTCGGCCGAGAACGACATCGACGCGAACAACGACGGGCTCATCGACGATCCCGACGACGACGCCGGCGGCGCCTGGTTCGTGTTCCAGTTCGACTCGCCCACCTGCATCTTCAGCGCGACGGTCATCGACCAGGACGCGAACGAGACCCCCGCGGACCTCATCGCCTACGACGCGGCCGGCAACCAGCTCGAGTGGATCGACTTCTCCAGCAGCGGCAACAACGGCGTCGAGACGCTCGACTTCTCCATCTGCGGCGTCGATCACGTGATGGTCGACATCTACTCCTCGGGCGCGGTGGACAACCTCGTCCTCTGCAACGGCGGCACCCCGGAGGTCTGCGACGGCGTCGACAACGACGGCGACGGAGAGATCGACGAGGACGGGTACTCGGTCGAGTCGGCCCTGGCGGACCCGGCGGTCTACGGCGGCAGCGGCGACCACTCCCTCTGGCTGCCCGGCATCGGCGACTTCGTGTTCTCGCCCAACGGCGTCTTCGAGGAGGACCCGAGCGCCGGCACCGCCACGCTGACAGGCACGGCCGTCCACGCCACGGACCCGAACAAGAGCTTCGACGTGAACGTGGCGCTCAGCGGCCGCACGTCGACCGCGTCCGGCGGCAGCCCGAAGCTGGAGCTCATGGGCAGCGCGTACGCCGCGAACGGCGGCCCCGTCGATCCGAGCACCTGGTACTACTACTCCAGCTACACGGCGACGCTGACGGGCCAGGACGACCTGGACGGCGCGGTGCTCGAGCTCAACCAGACCGGCCCGAACTGGCAGGTCGGTGAGGGCGCGAGCGGCAAGAACGCGAACTTCGGCGCGTCGAGCTGGTTCACCGTGAACTTCGTCAGCCAGCCGAACAGCGGCCCGGCCCTGAGCCTCAGCGGCTCCCACGGCGACTTCAACCTCGACTTCAACGCTGTCTGCATCAACGTCGATGTCTGCGACGGGCTCGACAACGACGGGGACGGCGTCATCGACGAGGACGGCGCGGGTGCGACGGGCGCGGCGCTCGACCCCTCGGTCTTCAACTACACCTCGGGGAGCCTGACCCGCGCCCTGTGGCTGCCGGGCATCGGCGACTTCCAGTTCAGCCCGTCCGCCATCTTCAACGAGGATCCGACAGACGGCACCGCCACCCTCACCGGCACCCTGGTCGACGAGAACGACGCGGGCCGCGGCTTCGAGCTGGACTGCGAGGCGGCGGGCTACACCACTGTCGCCCAGACGAACAGCCCGTTCAGCAACCTGGACCCGTCGGCCTACGTGGCCAACGGCGGCCCGGTCGACACCTCGACCTGGGAGTACTACGAGGACTTCGGCTGCACCCTCGAGGGCACCGGTAGCCTCGCTGGCGCCGAGCTCGAGCTCGTGGAGTACTACGCCAACTTCCAGGTGGGTGTCGGCGGCAACGACCGCAACACCGACTACGGCGCCGCCGCCTGGGTCACGGTGAACATCGTGAGCCAGCCCACCAGCGGTCCCGCCCTGGTCCAGCCGACCATCGCCGGTGACCTGAACCTCGACCTCGGCCTCTGCTTCGCGGTGGAGGTCTGCAACGGGGTGGACGACGACGGCGACGGCCTCATCGACGAGGGCTACGACGCGGACGGCGACGGCGTCACGTCGTGCGGCGGCGACTGCGACGACATGGACGCGGACAACTACCCGGGCAACCCCGAGGTGTGCGACGGCGCGGACAACGACTGTGACGGCGTCATCGACGAGGGCCTCGACAACGACGGCGACGGCGTCAGCTCCTGCGATGGGGACTGCGACGACAACGACGCGAACAACTACCCGGGCAACACCGAGGTGTGCGACGGCGCGGACAACGACTGCGACGGCGTCGTCCCGAGCGACGAGACGGACGACGACGGCGACGGCGTCACCGAGTGCGACGGCGACTGCGACGACAGCGACGCGGACAACTACCCGGGCAACCCGGAGGTGTGCGACGGCGCGGACAACGACTGCGACGGCGTCATCCCGGTGGTCGAGACGGACGACGACGGCGACGGCGTCACCGAGTGCGACGGCGACTGCGACGACAGCAACCCCGAGAACTACCCCGGCAACTCCGAGATCTGCGATGGCCTCGACAACGACTGCGACGGCGACGTCGACGAGGGCCTCGACGGGGACGGCGACGGCTGGACCGAGTGCGGCGGCGACTGCGACGACACCGACGCCAGCGTGAACCCGGGCGCCACCGAGGTGTGCGACGGGGACGACGAGGACTGCGACGGCCTCATCGACGAGGGCTACGACGCGGACGGCGACGGGGTGACCACCTGCGGTGGCGACTGCGACGACAGCGACAACACCACCTTCCCGGGCGCCCCCGAGGTGTGTGACGGGGACGACGAGGACTGCGACGGCCTCATCGACGAGGGCTTCGACGCGGACGGCGACGGCGTCACGACCTGCGGCGGCGACTGCGACGACAGCGACGCGGGCAACTACCCGGGCAACACCGAGGTGTGCGACGGGGACGACGAGGACTGCGACGGGCAGATCGACGAGGGCTTCGACGGCGACGGCGACGGCTACACCACCTGCGGCGGCGACTGCGACGACACGGACGCGTCCAACAACCCCGGCGGCACCGAGGTGTGCGATGGGGACGACGAGGACTGCGACGGCCTCATCGACGAGGGCTTCGACGGCGACGGTGACGGCTACACGGTGTGCGGCGGTGACTGCGACGACACGAACTTCGACGTGAACCCCGGCGCCAACGAGGTCTGCAACGGCCTCGACGACGACTGCGACGGTGTCCTGTCGCCCACGGAGGTCGACGCGGACGGCGACGGCTGGGCGGAGTGCGACGGCGACTGCGACGACACCGACGCGACCACCAACCCCGGCGCGACGGAGCTCTGCGACAACGTCGACAACGACTGCGACGGAATCGTGGACGAGGGCTACGACCTCGACGGTGACGGCTACAGCACCTGCGACGGCGACTGCGACGACACGGACGACACGATCAACCCCGACGCCGAGGACGTCTGCGACAACATCGACAACGACTGCGACGGCGTCGTGGACAACGTCACCGACGACGACGGCGACGGCTACTCGGTGTGCGACGGCGACTGCGACGACACCGACCCGGCCGTGAACCCCGGCGCGACCGAGCTCTGCAACGGCATCGACGACGACTGCGACGGCGTCCTGCTCTCGGACGAGGCCGACAACGACGGCGACGGAGTCCCGCTCTGCGACGACTGCGACGACGCGGACTTCGAGACCTACCCCGGCGCGCCGGAGCTGTGCGACGGCCTGGACAACGACTGCGACGGCGTCGTCCCGAACAACGAGTTCGACTGGGACGGTGACGGCCAGCCGGAGTGCGACGGCGACTGCGACGACGGCGACCCGACCATCTACACGGGCGCGCCCGAGCTCTGCGACAACATCGACACGGACTGCGACGGCGCCGCGGACAACGGCTACGACGCCGACGGCGACGGCATCCCGGACTGCGTGGACCAGTGCCCGCAGCTCATCGACAACGACCTGGATCCGTGGGGCGAGGCCATCCCCACCGGCACGGACGTGACGGACGTGTACGCCAGCTGGGGCATCACCATCGAGCGCTTCGAGGACGGCGCGCTCTCGGTGGCCCTGCCCTCGGTCACCTGGGACTCGGGCAACCCGGCCGCGGGTGAGGAGGACCTCGCCACTCCGAACGTCGACTTCGGCGGACCCGGCCTCGGCGTCGACGGCGGCGTCGGCGGCGCAGGCCCGAACGACGTGGCGCTGGAGAACGTGCAGAACGGCACGGCTGGCAACACCTGGTGGGTGGTGAGCTTCAGCTCCAGCACCTGCGTCCACGAGATCAAGTTCGTCGATGTGGACCAGGGCGAGCTGCCCGCGCAGGTCATCCTCTTCGACGTGAACGTCCAGACGATCAACACGTTCACCGCGTCCGGCCTCGGGAACAACTCGGTGGAGACGCTGGACCTGGGCGGCACGTGCGGCGTCTACGTGATGATGATCGACGGGTACGCGTCGGTCGCCTGGGACGACCTGCTCGTGTGCGTCGACCCGGACGGCGGCCCCGAGGTCTGCGGTGACGGCATCGACAACGACGGGGACGGCGACGCGGACGAGGACTGCCTCGACGCGGGCCCGGACCTGCCGGCGCCCGGCGTGGACAACGTCGACTACGCCGCCGGCCCGGACACCGAGGACGGCGCCGGCTGCAGCCAGGGTGGCAGCGACATCGATCCGAAGCTCGGCTTCTTGCTCCTCGTGGGGATGGCGATGGGGATCCGCCGTAGAAAGCCCTACACGGTCTGAGAGAAGCCTTCGGAGGAGGATGGGCGGCGGTCTCTTCGGAGGCCGCCGTCTTTCCTTGGGGCGCGCGACGGGCTCGGCGGCCGGCCGGCCCTTCGCTCTCTCTAGATCACCCGCTCCAGCTCGGACAGCAGGCTCTTGGGGGCGTCCCACGCGGCCTTGCGGTTCGAGGGGAGGACGCGTCGGCCTCCGGGGGCGTCGAAGAGGACGAGCTCGGAGTCGAGGCGGGTGATCTCGAGCAGCTTGCGGTGGAACTCGTTCGTCCGCACGAGCCCGAAGCGTCGCCCTCCGGACAGCGCGGCCCGGTGCCACTTGAGGAAGACGGTGAGGCCGGCGCTGTCGATGGACTGCACCCGGCCGATGTCCACGTAGACGGCCTCGTCGCCCTTCGTCATGAGGAGCGAGAGGGCGCGGTCGAGGTCGCCGGCGCTCGTCAGGTCGAGGGAGCGGTCGATCGCGAGGGTCACGCCGTGCTCGTCGCGGGTCTCGATGATGTCCATGGGGGCTCCGGGGGGTCAGCCGGTCGAGACGCGGAGGACCTCTTCGAGGGTGGTCTCTCCGGCCTCGACCTTGGTGAGTCCGTCGATGCGCAGGGTGCGGTGGGAGCGGCCCTCGATGAGGGCTCGCTCGAGGTCCTTGCCCGAGATCCGGCGGATGATCATCGACTCCACCTCGGCGTCCACGGGGACGTACTCGAAGATGCCCATGCGGCCGCGGTAGCCGAGCTCGTTGCAGTAGAGGCAGCCGCTCGCCCGGTAGAGCGTTGGGTTCGCCTCGCCGGACGGGAAGGTGAGCCCGAGGGATGCGGCCTCGTCGGCGCTCAGCGTGTAGGGCTCCTTGCAGTTGGAGCAGAGGCGGCGGACGAGGCGCTGGGCGAGGATCCCGCTGATCGAGGTGGCCATGAGGAACGGCTCGAGGCCCATGTCGAGGAGGCGGGAGACCGCGGCGCTCGCGGAGTTCGTGTGGAGCGTGGACATGACCATGTGGCCCGTCAGGGAGGCCTGGATGGCGATCTGGGCGGTCTCCACGTCGCGGACCTCGCCGACCATGATGACGTCGGGGTCCTGCCGGAGGATGGAGCGCAGCCCCTTGGCGAAGGTGAAGCCAGCCTTCACGTTCGTCTGACCCTGGGTGATGTCCTTGAGGTCGTACTCGACCGGGTCCTCGAGCGTGATGATCTTCTTCTTGGCCGAGTCGAGCTCGGCGAGGAGCGCGTAGAGCGTCGATGTCTTGCCCGAGCCGGTGGGGCCGGTCACGAGGAGGATGCCGTTCGGCTGGTTGACGGTCTCGCTCATGGTCTGGGCGAGGCTGTCGGGGAAGCCGAGGGCGCTCAGCTCCATCTTGATCCCGGACCGGTCGAGGATCCGGATGACGATGACCTCACCGTGCTTCGTCGGGAACGTGGAGACCCGGAAGTCGACGCGCCGGCCCCGGAACTTCATGGAGAAGGCGCCGTCCTGGGGGACGCGGCGTTCGGCGATGTCCATCTCCGCCATGATCTTGCAGCGGGAGAGGACGGCGGCCTTGTACCCGTTGGGGATGCTGGGTCGGTCGGTGAGGATCCCGTCGATCCGGAAGCGGACCCGGAGGTGGCGCGCCTTGGGCTCGAGGTGGATGTCCGAGGCCCGGACCTGGAGCGCCTCGACGACGAGGTTGTCGATGAGGTCGATGACGACCTTGCTGCGGCCGAGCTCGTCGCCGTCGTCGTCCGCCTCGTCCTTGCCCCAGCCGTAGAGCTCCCGGGAGTCGTCGTCGTCGACGTCGTCGTGAGAGAGCTCGTTCGCGCGCTGGAGGCCGGCGATCTTGACGAGGTTGCCGGTGCGGGCTTCGAGGGCGGCGTTGATGGCCTCCTTGGTGGTGTAGACGCCGTGGACCTTGCAGCCGGTGGCGAACGAGAGCTCCTTGAGTCGCTCGAGGTCGGTGGGGTCGTCCATGGCGACGGTGATGGTCTTCTCCACCTTGAACAGGGGGATGGCGCGCAGGGCCTTGACCATGGAGAACGGCAGGAGCGTGGCGACGTTCGGGTCCTGGTAGCGGGGCTCCAGGCGCACGAAGGGGATGCCGGCGTGGTCGGCGAGGGTGGAGTAGAGCGAGGTCTCGTCGATGGCCCCCATCTCGACGAGGATGTCGCCGAGGTAGCGCGGCTCGTCCTTCTGGACCTCGAGGGCCGCGAGGACGTCGTCGGTGGTGACGAGCCCCCGTTCTTCGAGGAGGGTCCCGAGCCGCCAGGCGGCAGACGAAACGCGGCGGCTCTCAGGGGCGGGTGAGGTCATGCGCGCTGTATCGGCGGGCATGGCGGGGGGTTGAGGGATTGGTGGGGGGCGCCCATAGTCCGTGGCGAACGGAGCAGAGGCCGATGAATGAGCTCCTCGCCCCCTGGCCGGCGATCTTCGAGGACGATCGCGGTCGCGAGGCGGTCACGATGACCAACGATGGCGGCGTCCTTCGCATGGCGCTCCGTGGCGTCGCCCTGAACACGTCCTGGCTCGACTCGCTGGAGCCCGACCCGGGGCAGGCGGAGGCTGCGGCGGCGCGGTTCACCCTCGACTCGATCGGCGACGTGACCGACTACCGCCTCGAGTGCCGCATCCCGCTCCGATGCCTGGAGGGTGGGGTCCTCGTCTGGCGGTCACTGCGGGCGGTCATCGAGGCTGGCCGGCGCCGAGGGCGCGGCGAGGCGCCCGACCTGCTTCTGGAGCTCGCGGTGGGCGAGGAGGTATTCGCTTCGCCAGGACGAAGCGGATGGTTCGAGGATGAGCTCATCGCGCTCTTGGGTCTCCTCCCCGCGGCGACGCGCCCGACGGCGTGTCTCAACTGCGGGCTCTCCGACTACTCGCCCCTAGGCAACGGCCTGTTCGGCACCCTGTACTGCTTCCGAGGGGCCGCCGACGCATATCGGCGGGTGCGGTCGAAACACGGGATCTTCGATCTGTGGACCGAGAACTCCGGGCCCGTCCAGGAGACCGGGTGGTGCTCCACGTGGGAGCCGCGCCCGGAGGGGGCGGGCTACCGGGGCTGGCCGGCCGGGCTGGTGGGGAGCTGAGCCGGTGGTGGGCGGCCGAGGACGCTCCGTGACGAGTCAGGCGCTGTTGGCGATCGCGCTGCTTCTCGCCGGCTGTCCCCGCTTCAACGTGGATCCCGGCGCGCAGGACAAGCTCCTCCCGGGGCTCGCCGGCGCCGTGTTCGGCTCGGCGAAGGGAATCGCGACCCACACCCCCGCGGGAGACAAGAACCGGTCACCCGCGGTGGCGCTCTCCCGCGCGGCAGTGCCCACGCCGAGCGGGGCCGCCTGGGAGAGTCCCCACGCGGTCTCGGTGAGGACCCGAGCCGGCGGGTACCTCGGGTGCTGGAACTGCGTCCCGGACGATCCCCACGCGGTGTTTCGGCGGGGTGGCCAGTACGGCGTCGACGGGGCCGAGGTGGGGCTGTGGAGTCCCGAGGTGCGGGCGCTCGTCTGCGACTCGGACCGCAGCGAGGACAAGCCCGAGCTGCGGGCGGCGGACGGGGGCTTCCTTGGGTGCGTCGACGGAGCCGGGACCGGCTGCGGGCGCGACGAGCGGTTCGTGCGCCGGCGGGTGGAGGTGATCTGCGGAGGGGGAGGCGCTAGTCGGAGCCCTTGAGGCGGGACGGTGCCTTGTCACGGTTGTCGCGGCTGCTTGCGCCCTACTCCGTGAACGTCGGCCGGAACTCGGTGCACGCGCCAGCGCTCGCGGTGCAGTACCAGGAGAACGCGAGCGTCTGGCTGCCCACCACGTGGTCCAGCTCCACCGAGTAGCGCAGCCCCACGTCCAGGTGGTCGCGGTCGACCGGCTCCCAGTAGAGCTGCTCGCTGCTCAGCCACTCGAACCCGAGCTCGCGCATCTGCTGGTCGAACCAGGCCCTCGCGCCCTGGCGGTCCTGCATCGACACCGCGCGCTGCCCCGCCTCGGCCACCGTGGCCTTCAGCAGCGAGAAGTCGCGGTACAGCGGTACGTACTTCATGAGCCCGTAGGACACGACGCCCAACAGCAGCGCCAGCACCAGCGCCGCCGGGGTCACCTTGCCCGCCTGCGGATGCAAGCTCGACTCCGTCCACGTCCTCACCGCACGACCATAGGGCTGCGGAGGCGCGGGTGCATGGGGAGCCAGGCTATGGGGGTGGGGTCGCTCCCACGGTCTCGATGGTCCACTCCGAGCGGCCGACCTGGCTCGGGTTGGGGCCTGCGGCGACGACTCGTACACGCCAGCGGCCGGCGTAAGGCAGGGTGACGGGGACGGTGGCGCGGCCGTCGGCGTCGGTTACGACCTGGGCGAACGCGGCGAGAGGCTGCGGGCCGAGGGCAGCGAGGCGCTGGCGGTAGGAGAGGGCGCTCTGGGGGCTGGGGGGAGGGGGGCGTAGGAGCCCATGACCCCCGCCCGCACAGCCCGGGATGGGAGGAGTCCAGGCAGGCGCGGGCATGCCGTTCCACCCCGGGCGTGGGTCCAGCAGGTGGACGCGCAGCTCCGCGCTGGCAGCGACCGGGGGGAAGGCGAGCGTCGGCACACGGGGCGCGAAAGGAACGCCGCCCTGGGTGGGCTCCGCCACCGCCTCGTCTTGCACGATCACGACGGCCAGCTCGGTGTCAGCCACCGGTCGCCGAGACCGGTCCACCGCTCGGAGCGCCAGAGGGTGCGCCTCGAGGGGGACCCACCCGGCGGCGCTCTTGTCCTCGACGGTCAGGCGGTGCAGGTCCGGGGCCACGACGAGGGTGGCGCGCCCGCGGGCGTGGAACGGGCTTCCATCCTCGCGCTCGCCTACGACCTGGACCTCGAGCGTCCTGCCGCCCAGGAGCTGTGCGTCGAGGGGGATGGCCAGGACCGAGGAGCCCGTCTCCGATCCCAAGGTGAAGAACGCGTCGCTCCCTTCGAGCGTCGCCGACCCTGACCAGCGCTTCCAAGGGGTCTGGACGAGCACCCGGGCAATCTCCCCGGGCTCGAACGTGGGCTTCTCGGGGACGAGCCGGAGCCTCTCGGGCGGAACCGTCTCTCCAGTCATACGCAGTGGGGCCGCGGTACCGTCGATCTCCCCCGGCCCTTCTACCCAGACGGCGAGCTCCGACCGGCTCGTCCGTCCCCGGCCGTCCGTCGAGGACGCGACCGCCCGCCACTCGCCTCCGCCCGTCGGCCGAAGTGCGCACCGGGCTGGGTTCGCGGTCGGGCGGACCGAACAGCGGTCCACGGGCTCGCCTCCTCCGGCGGGGACAAGGGTGACCTCGACCAGCGCGCCCATCACGGGCGCTCCGCTCGGATCCGCTGCCGCGATCAGCACGTCGATGGGCTCGTCTGGCCCCACGAACCCGCGCTCGGTACGGAGCCCCGGAAGGACCGCCCCCGGGTAGACGACAAGGTCCCGGTGCGCTCCCCGGAGGCGCTGGTTGTCGGACTGGAGGCGCACCAGGCTCGGCCCCACCCACGCCGGAGCGTCCGGAGTCCATCGATCGGTTCGGCCCTCGGCGGGGAGGACCCGCCGCTCGAAGAGCGGGTCTTCGATGTGGGTCCAAGCGGAGATCTCGCTCCATGGCTCCCAGCTCGGGTGCCAGGCGCCGAAGGACCAGCCGCTCCAGCCTCGAGGTGGCGCGCGGAGCGGGGCTCGGAGCGCCGAGAACCGCACGGGGAATGAGTCCCAGGCGCCGTCCTCGGGGGCCGGTCGGACGGTGATGGGCACCTCGCTCCCCACGAACTGCGGCCCGGGCGGAACCTGGATGAACACGTTGGCGCTGTGGACGCGGCCCTGATCCCCGGAGTTCAGCCTCGTCCCCGGCCAGTTCCGACGTTGATACGTCCTCACCACGAACCGTGCTGGGTCCTCGAGGATCTCCACCTCCAGGGTCGCGACCCCGCTGGGTGACAGCGGGACGGGGCCCTGGGTGCTCAGCTCGCCGCCCTCGAGCCGGCTCCACACCGCACCCGAGCTGCCGCGCGCCAGGCTGGGACTCCGTAGACCACTCCTCCCCTCACGCTCCAGCCCGACCCAGACCACGCGGTCCCCCGGGCGAGCAACGTCTGGGGTCACCTCGCCCCACAGGAGCGGCTGCAATCGACCGGCCACCGGCGGCGTGGGGGGAAGATCGAAGGGAAGGACCGCGACCGGCCTCTCTCGGCGATGGGCGACCAGCGCGCCGCCCAGGCTCTTCGGACCTGCATCCGCGTCGATGCGCGCGACGCCCTCCCCGTCGCTCGTCGCGCTCCCGACGCTCCGTCCGACGCGGAGGAGCTCGACGTCGACTCCTGCGAGCGGGGCCCCCGTCACCAGGTCGGTCACCCGCGCGACGACCCGGTCACCAGCCAACTGAGCCGACAGCCCCGTGTCTGTCGACTGGACCCAGGAGGAGCCGCAGAGTCGGCCGATGAGGCAAGAGTCTGCGCCCGGTTGCCTGTAGAACACGACCACCTGGCTGCGGTCTTCGCCGAGCCACGGTGAGAGATCGGCGTATCCAGTGCCCACCTCGTCGCCGTCGTAGGAGATGGCCACGTCAGCTGTGCCCAGGAGCTCCAAAGGGGGGCGCTCGTCCCGTCGGCCCGAGCGGACGTCCCCGAGCCAGCCGCGCCACCGCCAGTACGACTCTGGCGGCGCCTCGTACACCTCGACCTGCACGTCGGGGACCCCTCGGGCCCAGAAGGGGAGTCGAAGCTCATCGGGCGGGAGGACGACGAGGTCCTGCCCGGGACCGGTGAGCATCGCTGGCGCGGCCGTGGCTGCACCCGCCCCGAGCACCGCCAACAGCAGCAGAGTCCACACCCCCCGAGGCACCATCGCGCTCCCCTCCGCCCGCATCATTCCTCCCCCGGTGAGACCTGGCCAGCGACCTGAGGTTCCCCATCCCCCATCAGAGGTGACCAACCGCTTGCGATCCCTTCACAACGCCCCAAGGTGCGGGTGCTAGATCAGATGCAGTGCATGGACTCCCTGCGCGCTGCGTAGGGACCCGCCACGAAGGACGGCCCCTTGACCCGAGACCCCGCCAGCATCGCCCCCATCGCCGCTGCCGCCGCGCGGGCCGTGCGGGCGTGGCGCGTCCAGCGGGCGGGCACCGGGGCAGTCGCCGGGCTCGTCGCCGGGCTCGTCGTGGCTGCTGCCCTCGCCGTCTTCTTCGAGGCCACCGCCACCGACGGCCTCCTCACCGGCCACCTCCCCACCGTCCTCGCGCCGCTCCTGCTCGTCCCACTCGGCGCCCTCGTCGGCTGGCTGCGCCCGCTCCCCACCGCCCGCGCCGCCCACGAGCTCGATCTGCGCGCCGGCCTCGAGGACCGCATCTCCACGGCCCTCGAGTTCGCGGACGACCCGTCCCCCATGGCCCGGCTCCAGCGCATCGACGCCGCCGCCGTCGCCGACGTGGACGCCGCTCCTCTCTTCCCCGTCCCTCTGCGCCCCGCCGTCCCCTGGCTCGTGGCTGCCCTTCTCCTCCTCCTCACCACCGTCGGACTCGGCCTCACCTTCGACCTCGGCGGAGCCCCGCCGGCCCCCGTCGCCGAGCCCGAGACCCCCGGGGACGATCTGCTCGAGGCCATCCAGCTCGAGAAGGAGCGCCTGCTCCAGGCCGGGGACAAGGAAGGCGCCCGCATCCTCGACGACATGGCCCGGGAGGTCCGCAAGATCCAGGTCCGTCGCCAGGAGCTCAAGCGCCGCATCGCCGAGCGCAAGGCCAAGGAGCCCGACCCGCCCGCGGCCGACGAGGAGCCCATCGAGCTGCCCCCGCCCCCGTCGCCGTCCCAGCGCGACCCCGACGAGCCCCGGAGCAAGCTGATCACCGCCGAGGACCTGGACGCCCTCGAAGCCGAGGTCGTCGAGGGCCTCACCATGACCGACGCCCAGATGGGCGAGCTCACGAGCAAGCTCTTCTCCGGCACCCGCGCCGCGAAGGCCCTCAACGAGGAGTTCCACCACCACGTCGAGCACGAGATGCAGGCGACCGTCGACGCCCAGAACTTCTCCGAGTACGGCACCGGGGAGTCCCAGCAGGGCCAGTTCAACGACCGGATGAACAACATGGACATGCTGGGCGGCCAGGGAGCCCAGTCGGCCCGCCTGAACAACCCGAGTGACATCGAGTCCCAGGGCAACGACATGATCACCCGCGATCTGTCGGCCGAGTCCCAGGCCGCCCACGACTCCGCCCATGACCAGCAGCACTCCTTCAACGAGTTCCTCAAGGACTTCGTCAAGGACATGCAGGGCACCGTGGCCGAGGCCGCCATGGGCAAGAAGGCGAAGAAGAAGGGCAAGGAGGTCCAGGTCAAGGGACCCAACGCCATGGCCGACAAGCGCGACGCCCAGGCCGAGGCCGGCTTCGAGGAGATGGGCGACATGAAGCGCTCCAACTCCGACGGGCCCTCCGAGGAGCCCATGGGGGGCGACACCGGCTCGGGCGGCGGCGAGCCCGGCGAGGGTCCCCCGCCCGACGACCTGTCCAACCTCCAGTCGTCCGAGGGCGAGCCCGGCGAGGACGCCATCGCCATCAAGGGCGAGTCCAGCGGCGGCCAGACCTCGGCCGGTGCGTCCGGCGCGGGCACCGGGGACCCCAACGCCGCCGGCGGGCGCTCCAGCCACCTTCAGGGCCTCGCCGAGCTCTCGGGCCCCCTGGACGAGGTGCTCGGGCAGCTCGGAACAGGCAGTCTGCCCCCCGAGGACCGCAAGCAGCTGTTCGACCGCCTCGCGCGGCACAAGGTGCAGGCGGGCCTCGCCTCGGAGGCGGACGATGTCCTCCTCGACTACTTCGCCCAGGCAGAGGAGCTCATCGCGGACGAAGAGCAGCTCAGCCCTCTCTTCCGCGACTACGCCACGCTGTACTTCGACTCCATCCGCCCTGGCCGCAAGGCCGCGCGCTCCGCTGGATCCGCTGATGAACGCTCACCCGACTCCCCCGCTCCCGGATCTGACGCCTCAGCAGTTCCGTGAGGTCTTTGGCCGCATCGAGGACTCCGTCCACCGCGTCGTCGTGGGGATGGACGACGTCGTCCGCGGCTGCCTCATGGGCGTCGTCGCCGGCGGCAACGTCCTCCTCGAGGGCGTCCCCGGTCTCGGCAAGACCCTGCTCGTCAAGAGCATCGGCGAGGCCCTGAGCCTCTCCTTCGCCCGGATCCAGTTCACGCCGGACCTGATGCCGGCCGACATCACCGGCACGAAGCTCGTCGTCGAGGATGAGCACGGCGGCAAGCGCTTCGAGCTCCACAAGGGGCCCGTCTTCCACCACGTCGTCCTCGCGGACGAGGTGAACCGCGCCACCCCGAAGACCCAGTCGGCGATGCTCGAGGCCATGCAGGAGCGCCAGGTCACCATCCTCGGTGAGACGCTCAAGCTCCCCGCGCCCTTCTTCGTCGTCGCCACCCAGAACCCCCTGGAGATGGACGGCACCTACCCGCTCCCCGAGGCCCAGCTCGATCGCTTCTTCTTCAAGCTCCAGGTGGACTTCCCGAGCCTCGAGGACCTGCGCAGCATCCTCGCCCGCACCACCACCGGGGACACGCCGACCGTCGAGCCCGCATGCGACGGCCCCACGCTCCTCGCCATGGGCAAGCTCGCCCGCGACGTGATGGTCAAGCAGGCCGTCACCGACTACGCGATCCGCCTCGTGCTCGCGAGCCACCCCGAGCTCGACGGCGCGCCCGACATCACCACCCGCTACGTGCGCTACGGCGCCTCGCCCCGCGCGGCCCAGGCCCTGCTCCTCGCGGCGAAGATCCGCGCCCTCCTCGAAGGCCGGGCCAACGCGTCCCACGACGACGTCGCCGCCATCGCCCGCCCGGCCCTCCGCCATCGCGTCATCCTCAACTTCGAGGGCGAGGCCGAGGGCATCCCCGCCGACCACGTGGTCGACCAGATCCTCAAGTCCGTCCCCCGCTAGCGCCTCCCCGCCAGCTCCCCCTGGCGCCCCTCTCCTCCGAAGGCCCCCCGTGACGGACCGCGACCGCGACGATCCGCTGAACCCGGACTTCCTGCGCAAGCTGGAGTACCTGCGCGTCGTCGCGCGCAAGGTCCACACGGGCCGGTTCAGCGCGCTGCAGCGGTCCCGCAAGCTCGGCCGTGGCATCGACTTCGCCGACCACCGCCCCTACACCCCCGGCGACGACTTCAAGGACATCGACTGGAACCTCTACGGGCGCCTCGACCGGTTCATGGTCCGCCTCGCGGAGGAGGAGACGGAGCTCAACCTCTACCTCCTGGTCGACTGCAGCAAGTCCATGAGCGCGGGCAAGGCCCTGTATGTCCGGCAGGTGGCGACCGCGCTGGCGTATGTGGCGCTGGCCCACCTCGACCGCGTCCACATCTACCCCTTCGGCGATGGCCTCCTGCGCCCGTTCTCGCCCACCCGCCACAAGGCCCAGGCGGTGCAGGTGTTCCGGTGGCTGGAGGCCGCCGACCCCGTCGGCGCCACGAACATCGAGTCCGCCTGCTCGGCGTTCGCGGGCGTCGTCCGCGGCAAGGGCATCGCCATCGTCCTCAGCGACTTCCTGGCCCCCGGCGGCTGGCAGCGGGGGCTCGACCTGCTGCGGCACGGCCGCTTCGAGGTGGGGATCCTCCAGGTCAGCGATCCCGACGAGGCCGACGCCCCGGCGAAGGGCGAGGTGCTCCTCGCGGACCGCGAGACCGGCAGCGTCCGCCGCCTGCGCATCACCGATCGCATGGCGAGCGACTACCGCAAGGCGTTCCTCGCCCACGGGCAGGCGCTGCAGGACTACGCCCGGGCCCACAACCTCTTCTACGCGCACGGCCGCACCGACCATCCCTTCGAGGAGATGGTGCTGCACACGATGCGCGGCGAGCGGCTGCTCGCGTGAGGGCTGTTCCGTGGATCTGATCGCGTGGCTCGACGGCTGGAGCCTGACGGGCTGGACCGCGCGCCAGGTGGCGATCGCCGGCGGCGTCTCCGCGGCGCTCATGGTGCTCTGGTTCCTGTTCCGGCCCCGTCCGCCCCGCATCGAGGTCGCGAGCCACGTCCTGTGGGACAAGGTCGCCCCGAAGCGCAGGAACCCGCTGATGAAGGAGCTGCTCATGCTGCTCCTGCAGCTGCTCATGGTCGTCGCCGTGGCCCTCGCCCTCGGCGACCCGCGCTGGAGCCCCCCCGTCGACGAGCCCGAGGACGCCGAGGAGGCCCCGGCCGCGCCGGCCCAGCGCCTCCACGTCATCGACCGCTCCCTGTCCATGACCGCCCGGGCCGTCGAGGGCACCCGCCTCGAGGCCGTGGCGGCCGCCATCATCGACGACGTGGACGGACTGCCCCCCCACGTGGAGGTCGGCCTCGTCGGTGGTGGCCCCGACGCGGAGATCCTCGCCCCCCTCGGCCTCGATCGGGCCCGCGTCCGCCTCGCCCTGCGCACCCTCGCCGCTGCCGGGGTCGGCGACGACCTGCCTCGCGCTCTCCGCCTCGCTGCGACCATGCCCGGTCGCGCCCCCGGGGCGACGGTCGAGGTCTGGAGCGACCGCGCGGAGGCAGCAGACATCGTGGCCGCCTGGTCGGAGGAGACCGGCATCGAGGCGTTGGTCCGCGCCCCCTTCCCCGGCGGGGGCAGCCTCGCCGTGACCGCCTTCGACCTCGGCGCCGCCAAGGGCATCCCTGCCGAGGAGGAGGCTCTCGTCCGCATCGCGAACCCGACGCCGTGGCCCGCCACCGCGACGCTGGCTCTGGAGACCGAGGACGCCCGCCTCGGCGAGGCCCCGATCACGCTCGCTCCCGGGGAGGAGATCGAGCGCCGCTACCGCTTCCTGCCGTTGGACCCCACGGGCGTCGAGGCGGTCGTCCGCGACGTGGTGTTCGACGGGGGCCCGACGGACGCGGCCGGCGAGCCTCTCGGTGACGTCTTCGCGGCCGACGACCGGGCCTACGCCTGGATCGAGCCCGTCGAGCCCGTGACCGTCACGCTCGTCTCCGACGGCAACCGCTTCCTCGAGCGGGTCCTCGCCGTGCTCCCGGGGATCCAGCTCACCCGCGTCACGCCGAAGGACTACCGGGCGGGCAAGAAGGGGGGCGCGCTCGCCGCGGACGTCGTGTTCTTCGACCAGTTCGTGCCGCTGCCGAAGCGGGACGGCCCGCTGCCGCTCCGGAGCGTCCTGCTCTCCCCACCCGCCTCCCGGTCCCCCATCCCCGTGAAGGGCGCCGCCGAGGAGCCCGTGGTCACCGACTGGGATCTGGACCACCCGATCTTCGCCGGCCTCGTCCTGCGCGATTTGGAGGTGCGTCAGTCCCTGGTCTTCACCCCCGAGGACGGCGACGCGCGCTTGCTCGGGACGACCACGGGCGCCCTCGTGGTGGGGCGCGCCCGCGAGGAGCAGCGCCTCGTCGTCTACGGATTCGACCTCGGCGCCTCAGACCTCCCTCTGCGCCTGGCCTTCCCCCAGACCATCGTGAACACGGTGCTGTGGATGCGCGACAGCCGTCCCGAGGCCCCCCCGCTCGGGGACCGACACCGCCTCGAGGACCCCTGGTGGCTCGACCGGACCGTCCAGGTCACCGACCTGCGCCAGGCGGCGTATGCCCGCATCGAAGGGGACACGGTCGCCCTCGGCCGCTCGACCTGGACGGTGGAGATCGGGGAAGGTCCCATGCCGTGGCGCTTTCCCCGCCCGGGCCTCTTCACCGTCGGAGAGAACGCGGTCGGCGTGAACCTCTTCACCCTCGACGAGTCGCGGACCGCGCAGATCCCGGTCGCCAGCGTCGCCCGCATCCCCGCCCCTGACCGCAAGGAGGCGCCGCCGGAGGACGCCCGCATCCCCTGGCTGCTCCTGGCGATGGGCGTGTTCGCCGTCGGCCTCGCCGAGTTCGGGCTGTACACCCGATGAGCTGGCTCGACCTCTCGCGCTTCCAGCTGGAGGCCCCGGGGCTGCTGAACCTGGTGTTCCTGCTGCCCTTGCTGCTCTTGTTCCGGGAGCGGAGCTCGGCGGGCCATCCGCCCTGGAGGAGCTTCGGGGCGATGCTGCTGCGGGGGCTCGCGCTCCTCGCCGTCGTCGTGGCGATGTCCCGCCCCTTCGAGGAGACGCGCCGCCCGGACCGGTCGGTGGCGGTGGTGCTGGATGCCTCTGCGTCCGTGGGCGAGGCCCGACGCGCCGCGGCCCGCCAGTGGGTCGAGGATCTGGAGGAGCGACGGGGGGAGGTCCCGGCGGTCTACGTCGTGGCCGGGGAGAGCCCGTCGCTCCACCTCCGCGCCGAGGACGCCTTCGGGGCGCTGGACGCCTCGGCCGATCCCGCCGCGGGCACCTCCCTGCGCAGCGCCATGGAGCTCGCCTTGGCGAACCTTCCGGTGGCCCGCGCTCGGGATCTCGTCCTCCTGACCGACGGCGCCCACAACCGGGGAGACCCGGAGCCGGCGCTCCAGGTGGCCGAGGTCCGGGACGTCTCCGTCCACCCGGTGCCGCTGGATGCGCGCACCCTGTCGTTGGACATCGCGGATCTGTCCGCGACCCAGGATGTCCTCGCGGGCGACAAGGTCACCGTCACGGTCTCGGTGACCGGCACCGGCGACGGCCCTGCCCTCGTCGAGCTCTTCGCGGGGGGGACGGCCGTGAGCCGGGCGGACGTGGCCCTGATCGACCGCGCGGCCACCACGACCCTCAGCGTCACCCCCACCGACGCGGGCGTGCTCGACTACGCGGTGCGGGTCTCCGCCGAGGACGTCTCCGCCCGCCGGGCCCTGCGCGTTCGGGTGCGTCCCCGCCCCTCGGCCCTCGTCATCGGCGAGACGAAGGCGGCCTCGGCGCTCCGCAAGGCCGTCGCCGGCTACCGCCCCGCCCTCGACGTCCGCAGCGCGGCCTCCCTGCCCACCGAGGGCCTCGCCGACCACTCGCTCGTCGTGGTCCTGGACCCGGACCTGCCGGGGATGGGGAGCGCGCGCATCGAGGCGCTGACGCGGTACGTCGAGGACGGAGGGCGTCTGCTCATCACCGGGGGGGCGAACGGGCTCGTGACCGACGAGGACGTGGTCAAGCCCCTCGCGGAGGTGCTCCCGGTCAAGTTCCCGAAGCGGAAGAAGAAGCAGCGCGCGCCGCTGGCGGTCGTCTACTGCCTCGACAGCTCCGACTCCATGGCGGGCGGCGCCAAGTTCGAGCTCGCCGCCGCCGCCCTCGCCCAGTCGCTCTACCTGCTGCCGGAGTCGGCGCGCGTCGGCGTCATCGGGTTCGCGGACTTCCCGGAGTGGGTCTGGCCCGTGCGCTCGTACCAGGCGAGCGGCCCCATCATCGACGCCCTCGCCGCCGTGCAGGTGAAGGGCGGCACGTCCATCTTCCACGCGCTGCAGGAGGCCTACGACGCCTTGCGGGAGGACGAGGCGCTGGTGAAGCACGTCGTCTTGCTCAGCGACGGCCAGTCCACCACGACCTTCGCCCGGTCCGGTGACATCGTCACGTCCATGAAGAAGCGCGACATCACGGTGTCGACCATCGCCGTGACGAAGGACAGCGACCGGCCGGAGATGGAGCGCATCGCCGACGCCGGGGGCGGCCGCGCCTACTACACAGAGAGCTTCGCCGAGCTCCCGAAGCTGTTCCTCGACGAGATGATCCAGGTCACTCGGACGAACAAGGTCGACGAGAGCTTCGTGGTCCACGCGGTCGAGGGTTCGCCGCTGCTGGAGCGCGTCCCGAAGACGCTCGCGTGGCCGGAGCTCGGTGGCTTCGTGCGCGGCGAGCAGCGCGCGGGCAGCGAGCTCGCCCTGGCCACTGCCGACGGGCGGCCGGTCCTCGTGCAGGGACGCGCGGGACGGGGCCAGGTGACGATGTTCACGTCGGACGTGGGGGGCGCGTGGAGCGAGGCGTGGGCGGACTGGGAGGGGATGGCGCCCCTGTGGGAGGGCGTGGTGGACGCGATCCTGCGTCCCGAGCCCCCCGAGCGGATCGCCCTGGAGACCCAGGTGGAGGGGCGCCGCGCGCGGGTCTGGTTCTCCGCGGTGGACGACCTGCGGAACCCGCGCCACGACCTGCGGGTGGAGGCGGTGGTGGACGCGGTGGATGCGTCGGGGAACGGAACCCGGGAGACCGTGGAGCTGCGCCCGGTCGGGCCGGGGAGGAGCAGCGCGGACCTCCTGCTGCCCGGGGACGGCGCGGCTCTGGTGCGCGTCGCCGCGGTGGGCTTGCTCCCTGGCGCCGTGGACAGCGCGCCGCCGCCTTCGGGGGAGCTGGTGCGGAGCCTCGCGCCCCGTCCGCCGCCGGAGACCCGAGGCGCCCGCTCCAACCGGGCGTGGCTGGAGAAGGCGGCTCGGGTCACGTCGGGCCTCATGGATCCGTCGCCGGCGGAGCTGCTGGACCGGCCGGTCGAGGAGCGCGTCGACCGGATCCCCCGCTGGCAGCCCCCGTTGCTGCTCGCCCTGGTCCTGCTGGTCCTCGACGTGGGCTGGCGGCGGCTGCGGCGGCCGGGGCGCTGAGGGACCCCGGCCGCGCGCCCGCGCAGGCTAGGGGTTCAGGTCGATCGTGCTGCCCTTGATGGTCGTGTTCCCACCGGCCAGGTAGCCCCCGCCGGAGCGCTTGTACGCCGTCGAGGGGAGCTCGTCGAAGGTGGCCGTCACCGTGTCGATGACCGCGTCGTCGCCGTTCAGGATCAGCGCCGAGACGCTCCACGGGTTGCTCCCGTACAGCGGGCCGTCGTTGAGGACGGGCCCCGTGTTGCGCCAGGTGCGCACCTGATAGACCGGGGCGTCGAAGGCGACCTCCTCCGGCTGCGTGGGGTTGCCGATGAGGTCGGTGAACTCCACGGTGATGCCCTCCACCTGGTCGGTGGACAGGGCGATGCTCAGGGTGAAGTTCGTCGCGTCGGACTGCTTGATGGCCATCCGACCGGTGATCTCGCCCTCGGCGGTGGCGATGCTGATCGGCTGGCCCTCGGGCGGCGGCTCGGTGTCCAGACCCACGATGCCCTCGACCACGATCTCGTAGTCCGAGGCGCCGAGGCTGCTGCCGTCGCTACCGAACAGGTTCAGGACCACGCCGTAGGGCTGGTCCGTGGCCGACGACGGGTCGTCGAAGGTCAGGGTGTGCATCGCCCACAGCCGCTCCGTCTTCGCCGCCATGTCGTCGAGCGAGGACACGATCGTCTCGCCGTTCCCGTCGGTCACCAGGAGCTGGACGCTGTGGTCGCGGGTGTCGAACCCGTCCGTCGTGGTGACGACCTTGAGCTTGCCGGAGTTGGCCTGGGTGAGGCGCACCTTGGCGATGTCCGTCTCGCTGACCACGCCGCCGACCGTCTCGGACGAGGTGGACGAGTCCACGACCGTGCCGTCCTCGTCCTTCGCGGTGATCGCCATCGTGTAGGAAGACCCGTCGCCGAAGTCGGCGGAGAGACCCGAGTCGTCCACGTTGGCGATGAAGCGCCGCGTCGTGCGCACGTAGGGCACGTCGACGCCGCCGAGGGCGACGCTCTCGACCACGCTCGGGTCCCAGGCGCCGTCCTCGTTGAACACCCGGACCTTGAGGTACCCCGTGTCGAGGACCTTGAGGTGGGCCTTGATCCCGCCCTCGAGCTCGACGGTCGCCTCGGAGCCGGCGATGGGCTCGAGCCCCTCGACCGCGGCCTCGATCACGGTCGTGCTCCCGTCGGCGTCACTGCTGGTGACGGAGAAGGAGTACGTCGCCGGGAACTGGCTGATCAGCCCCTTGAAGTGCTTGTCGTTCTTGAGGCGGAAGCCGGAGGTCTTCGGGGGGATGGTGTCGCTGCCGCCGGCCTCACCGACGGTCGGGAAGGCGACCTCCACCGTGTCGATCGGGGTGTCCGTGGGGTCCGACTCGTCCCACTGGGTGTTGACGACGACCTTGTATCCCACCGTCACGCGCTTCTTCAGCTTGCCGCGGCGGATGAACGCGGCCTCGGCGGAGAACGCGTCGTCCAGCGCGGCGGCGAGGGCCGGCGAGACGTCACGGGTCAGATCGGCGCCGAGGTCGGCAGCGACCGGGGCGGACAGGGACAGGGCCGCCGCGAGGGCGAGGTGTCGAACGAAGCGCATCAGGATCTCCTCTGTGAGCGTCGTCCCCCAGGCGGTGCGCTCAGTGAAGGCAGACCCTAGGAGCTGGCTGCGCGCTCGTACCCCTACGCCGGTCTTACGTGGGCCCCTCGAGCCAGGCGTGCAGGGCGGGGAGCGGCAGGGCGTCGAGCCCGCGGCGGGCGGCGTTTCGGGAGAGCCAAGGGTGCGGGAGGGCGTGCATGCGCGCTGCCACCTCGGGGGCTTGCTCCGGCGGCAGCACGTCCATCTGCAGCATGAGGACGTCCAGGTCGGTGGCGAGGCGGTCGTCGTCGGTGAACCGCCAGGCGTAGTCCCCCCACGCGACCCGGGCCTCTCGGCTGGTGCGGTCGGTCATGGCGACGATCCAGTCGAAGCGAAGCTCCTCGCCGTCGGTGACCGTGTCGTCGAGGTAGACCGTGTAGATGTTCTCGAAGTGGGCGCCGAGGGCTCGAAAGGTGTCGGTGATGGCGGGGAGGCCGAACACCGGGGAGCCATCGCCGAAGTCGCCCTCGAAGGCGAAGCGGGACTGGAAGCGTGCGTCGCTCGTGAAGACGTCGGCGAAGAGGTGGGGGCGCTGCAGGTCCTTGGCGTCGAGGTAGGTGTGCAGGACGCGGGTGCGGGCGGGGGTCATGGCGGCTCCGGGTGTGAGGAGCCTCTGGTCTACGCCGTCGCCCCGGTCGCTCGGAAGGACCGCCCGCGACGCAGACCGGACCGAACGCGCCGGGTCCTCAACTGCGCTCCCTCCTCCAGGCGGCCGGCGACTGCCCCGTGATCCGCTTGAACGCGCGACGGAAGGCTCGCTCCTCGCTGTAGCCGAGCAGGAACCCGACCTCCTCGACGCTCAGGCGCTCGTCCCCGAGCAGCTCCTTCGCGTTCTCCTCCCGCGCCGCGTCCAGCAGCGCCCGCACGGTCGTCCCATGCCCCGCGACCCGTCGCTGGAGCACCCGCAGGCTGACGCCGAGGGCCCTCGCCAGTGGCTCCGCCCGGTACTCCCCGCGGCTCGCCTGGTCTGCGATCGCGCCCCGGACCTCGGCCAGTCCGTCGGGGACGGCTTGCCGCTCGGCGGCGAGGGCGAGGTGGCGGGTGATGAACCCGAAGAGCTCCGTCGACCGCCGAGGCAGCCCCCGATCCAGCGCGTCCCGCGCGAACACCACCGCGGTCCGCGCGTGCCCGAAGGAGAACGGCAGCGAGAGGAGCTCCGCGTACCGGGCCTCGCCGCACAGCGGGTCATGTCCGAACCGGACCGCCACCAGCGCGTCCGGCACGCCGAGCACCTCGCGGACGAAGCGGAGCGCGATTCCGACTCCTACCTCCGCCCCGGCGCCCGCGTCGAGGGCGTCGAGGGCGTGGCGGGTCTCGAACGCCGCCTCGCTCCCGGCTTCGACCAGCCGCGACTCCAGCTGGTCGGACAGCAGGCCGCGGTAGCGCTCGAAGGTGGCCAGCGCCTCCCGCAGGGTGCTCGCGAACTGGGCGCCGTAGGCCAGGGAGCCGAAGAAGTCGAAGGGGGCGGCAGCGGCCATCTCCAGGGCCAGCGCGCGGTCCCGGGTGTGGGCGTAGAGCAGGCGCCAGAGCTTCGGCACCGCGTCGTTCGGGAGCCGCCGGTCCCGGTCCATCCAGTCGGGCGGCGTCAGGCCGGTCGCCGCCTCGATCTCGCCCGACGTCAACCCGTTGGCCATCGCAAAGAGCACAGTGGGCGCCACGACCGAGGCGGCCATGCCCGGCTTCGTCCGAGGGACGGAAACTGTCCGGTCTGCGTCGCCCATTGTCCTCGTGGGGTGCGGGGTCCGACCGCCAGTCTTCCAGCATCAACCCCTGCTGCAAGGAGCACCCATGACCGACTTCACCCGTTCCGACCTCGTCATCGGCCCCGACGAGGGCGAAGAGACCTCCACCGACATGGTCATCAAGGCCCGCACGGCGCAGCTCGGGGGCGACTTCTCGATCATGCACGGCGAGGTCCGGCCGAACGAGCTGCTCGCGCCCCACACCCACCACAACGAGGACCAGGCGGTCTACCTGCTCAACGGCTCGTTGGAGTTCGAGATCGGCGGCAAGGGCGGGCTGCGGTTCTCCGCCGGCGTCGGAGACTGGGTCCTCAAGCCGCGGGGCGTCTCGCACGGGTTCTGGAACACCGGCGACGAGACGGTCCACTACATCGAGCTGTCCGGCAAGGACGGGTTCGAGCGCTTCATCGACAGCCGGGCCGAGGGCATCGACAACCTCGTGCGCACGGGCGAGCAGGAGCTGGGGATGGAGATCCACGTGGAGCGGATCCCCGGCCTGATGCTGAAGCACAAGCTCAAGGGCCTCGCGGGGGCGAACGTCCCGACGCCTCGACTCCCGAAGCTCGGCGGTCCGTTCGGCTCGGCCTGAAGCGAACGGCCCTACTCGGTGGCTTCCTCGGCTCCCTCGGGTGCCACGGGCGCCATCGGCGTACGGCCGTTCAGCACCTCCCACAGCCACGTGTACCGCATGGCGTAGAGGTGGGCCGCCTGGGCGTTGTCCGCGGCGCCGCCGTGGCCGCCCTCGATGTTCTCGTAGTACACGACGTCCTTGCCGAGGTCCGCGAGCTTCGCGGTCATCTTGCGGGCGTGGCCCGGATGCACGCGGTCGTCCTTCGTGGACGTGGTGATGAGCATCGGCGGGTGGTCGTCCTCGGGCGCGAGGTTGTGGTACGGCGAGAACGTGCGGATGTACTCCCACTGCTCGGGGACGTCCGGGTCGCCGTACTCGCCCATCCACGACGCGCCGGCGAGCAACTTGCTGTAGCGCCGCATGTCGAGCAGCGGCACGGAGCAGAGGATGCCGCCGAAGAGATCGGGGTACAGCGTGTACATGTTCCCCACGAGGAGCCCGCCGTTGGAGCCGCCCTCGGCGCCGAGGTGCTCGGGCGAGGTGATGCGCCGGGACACCAGATCCCGGGCCACGGCCGCGAAGTCGCGGTAGGCCACGAGGCGGTTCTCCTTGAGCGCCGCCTGGTGCCAGGTGGGCCCGAACTCGCCGCCGCCCCGGATGTTGGCGATGACGTAGACGCCGCCCTTCTCCAGCCAGGTGATGCCGCGGGTCGCGCTGTAGCGGGGCCGCAGGGACACCTCGAAGCCGCCGTAGCCGTAGAGCAGGGTGGGGTTCTTCCCGTCGGCGCGCAGCCCCTTCCGCGAGACCTGGAAGTACGGGATCTCCGTGCCGTCCTCGGACTTGGCGAAGTGCTGGGAGACCTCGAGGCCCTCGCTGTCGAACAGGGCGGGGAGCTGCTTGAGGGTCTCCGCGGGGCCGCCGCCGATGGTGCCCATCGACAGGGTCGACGGGGTGAGGAAGCCCGTGAGGTTCAGGAAGTAGTCGTCGGAAGCGCGCGGGTCGATGCCGCTCGCCGTCACGCGGCCGAGCTCCGGCAGGCCGGGCAGCGTGGTGCGGGTCCACTCCTTCTTGCCCGGCGTGAGCACCTCGATCTCGCTGCGGACGGTGTCGAGCAGGTTGAGGATCAGGTGGTTCTTCGTGAGGCTGAAGTTGACCAGGGTCTTGCTGGCCGTGGGGGTGAAGAGGACGGTGATGTCCCGCTTGCCCTTGAGCCACTTCTCCAGGTTCGACGTGAGCAGGGAGCCCGCGGGGTACGTCGTGCCCTTCAGCTCCCAGTCCTTGCGCAGCTCGATGAGCATGCGGTCGTTCCACGTGGAGAGCTTCGCCATCTCCGGCAGCTCGATGAGGACCCGCTTGCCCTTCTTGTCGAGGGTGTAGACCTCCCGGTCCCAGAACGTCTTGCTGCGCCAGAAGAAGTGGCGCTCGTAGCCGGGGGTGTCGTCGAAGTCGGCGGCGCCCCACACGTCGGTGGTCTCGGCCTCGAACACCACGGGCGCGTCGGCGATGGCGGTGCCGCGGGTCCAGGTCTGGACGGTGCGCGGGTAGCCGGACGTGGTCAGGGACTCGGGGCCCCGGTCCGTGGAGACGTACAGGGTGTCGAGGTCGATCCAGTCGGTCGACTGCTTGGCGGCGGGAAGGGAGAAGCCGCCGTCCACGAACGACTTGCTGGGGACGTCGAACTCGCGGAGCGCCGACGCGTCGGAGCCACCCGGCGACAGCGACAGGATGCAGCGCTCGTAGGCGGGGGCGAGGCAGTCGGCGCCCTTCCACACCCAGGACTCGCCCTCCTCGGCGCCGAGCGCGTCGAGATCGAGCAGGACCTCCCACTCCGGCGCGTCGGTGGTGTAGGAGGCGAGGGTGGTGCGGCGCCAGACGCCGCGGGGGTGCTCGCCGTCCGTCCAGTGGTTGTAGAACCAGTCGCCCCGCTTCGACACGTAGGGGATGCGGTCCGCCGAGTCGTAGAGCGTCAGGAGCCGCTCGGAGAGGGCGTCGAAGCCCTCGGTGGCGGAGATGGCGGCCTCGGAGACGGCGTTCTGGGCGCGGACCCAGTCGAGGGCTTCGTCTCCCTCGACGTCCTCGAGCCAGAGGTAGGGGTCATCGGGCTCCTCGGCGACGGGCCCGGCGGGGGCCTCGGCCTGAGCGACGGCGAGGCCGGGGACGAGGAGAGCGAGGAGGAGGCTTCGGGGCATGGGGGTCTCGAACATGGCGGCGAAGGTAGCGAAGGGGTCGCGGGGGGGCAGGCGGAGACGGGTTTCTTGGGAAGTCTTGACAGGTCGTGGACGGCCTCAGGGTCAGGGGGGCTACCCTCCGCGGATGCGCGTTCACCTGGCTCTCCTCGCTGCGTTGCTGCTCCTCGGTTGCCCGACCGACCCCGACGACGACGACAGCGCGACCTCCCCCCCTGAGTTCGACAGTGACGTGACCAACGCCCTGGGCTCCGCGCTCGAGGACGCCATCGGGGATCTGCCAGCTCCCGGCTGCACGATCGGCCTTGCCCGGGGCGACGGCGCGACGTGGCGGGGATCGGCGGGGCTCGACGCGCCCGTGGCCGAGGGCGGGGAGCTCCTCGTCCCTCTGGCTCCCTTCGGGCTCGCGTCGGTCAGCAAGACATACACCGCGGGCCTCGTCCTCGTCCTCGTGGACGACGGCACCCTGACCCTCGCCGACACCCTCGAGGAGCACATGCCCGGGGTGCACCCCCGAGGCGCGGACATCACCGTCGAGATGCTGCTCCGCCACCGCAGCGGCATCCCCCGCGCGCTGTCGACGCCGGAGGCACTGGCGGAGCCCCAGCGCGCCTGGACCGAGGACGAGCTCTTCGCCCTCGTGGCCGACGACGCGCTCCTCTTCGAGCCCGACACCGACCGCGGCTACTCGAACACGAACTACATGCTCCTCGCGCGCATCGCCCAGGCAGCCACGGGGACGCCCTGGCGTCAGCTCATGGAGGACCGCCTGTTCGAGCCCCTGGGCCTCGACGGGACCCGCGTCCCGGCCCTCGGCGCGGACTGGGGCGACGTGACCCCGACCTGGTACGGCGACAGTCCCTTCACCGGCCAGACCCACCCGCAGGCCATCGGCGCCGCCGGCAACCTCGTGGCTCACGCCGAGGACGTGGCTCGCTGGGGGCAGGCGCGGTTCGGGGGCGCGCTGCTCTCCGACGAGCTGACCGAGCAGCAGGGGGAGGGCGAAGTCATCTTCGCCATCGTCAGCAACGGCCTGGGCGCCATCGTCATCGACGCTGGCGAGGAGAGCATGGAGATCGGCCACGACGGCGCCCTCAACGGGTTCGCCACCTGGGTCGGTCACCGCCCCCACCTCGACACGACGATGGCGCTCCTCTGCAACGCCTGGGGCGCCGGCAACCCGCCCGACTTCAACTACCCCCTCTTCCTCGTCCAGGAGACGCTCTGGCCGCTGCTCGAGGAGTAGCTCGTCCGCGGCCCGTCCGAGCTCCAGCCCCCGGAGTCCCGTGTACATCGTCCTGTCCAACATCGGCCCCGACGACGCCGACGCCGTCGCCCGCACCCTGGTCGAGGAGCGCCTCGCCGCCTGCGTGAACCTGCTGCCGGTCCGCTCCGTCTACCGCTGGGAGGGCGCCATCCACACCGACCCCGAGACGACGATGCTCATCAAGGTGGGCGCCGAGGCCCTCGATCGCATGACGGCGCGCCTGCGGGAGCTGCACCCCTACGACCTGCCCGAGATCGTCGTTCTGCCCGTGGACGCCGAGCGTTCGCTGGCCGAGTATGTCGCCTGGGTCCGGGCCGAGAGCGCCGGATGACCGTCAGGAGACCGTGATGCCGAACGCCTACATCTCTGGTTCCGGGGCCTACGTGCCGCCCCGGGTGGTGACGAACGACGACCTCGTGAACGAGTACGGGATCGACACGAGCGACGAGTGGATCCAGCAGCGCACGGGCATCAAGGAGCGGCGCTTCGCGGCGGAGGGTGTCGCCACCTCGGACATGGCGCTCGAGGCCGCCAAGCAGGCCATCGAGGCCGCCGGCATCGACAAGACCGACCTCGACATGATCCTGTTCGCGACCCTGTCGCCGGACCACCACTTCCCGGGCTCGGGCGTGTACCTGCAGGAGAAGCTCGGCCTGTGCGACGCGGGCAAGTTCGTGGGCTGCATGGACATCCGCAACCAGTGCAGCGGCTTCGTCTACTCCATCGCCACCGCGGCCTCGATGGTCCAGTCGGGCCTGCACAAGCACGTGCTCGTGGTCGGCGCCGAGAAGCACTCGGCGGCCATCGATCTCTCGACCCGGGGCCGCACGGTCTCGACGCTCTTCGGCGACGGGGCGGGCGCGGTCGTGGTGAGCGCCACCGAGGAGGACCGGGGCATCCGTGGCTGGACGCTCGGCGCCGACGGCCGCTACGCGGACGACCTGGCCCAGAAGATCTGGGACATCTCCGGGTCCACCTACTGCGAGATCAACGAGGACGGCGTCGGGCAGATCCAGCCTGAGATGCTGTGGGCGAACATGAACGGCCGCAAGGTCTTCAAGAACGCCGTGCAGCGCATGATCCAGGCGCTGATGGAGGTGCTGATGCAGCAGGAGGTCATCGGCACAGACATCGACCTCTTCCTGTTCCACCAGGCGAACAAGCGCATCAACGAGTACGTGGCCGAGCAGCTCGCCATCCCGAAGGAGAAGCTCGTCCACAACATCGAGCGCTACGGGAACACGACGGCGGCGACCATCCCGCTCCTCATCGCCGAGGCCGAGCGCGACGGCCGCCTCAAGCCGGGCATGAAGGTGGCGCTGATCGCCTTCGGGTCGGGCTTCACTTGGGGCGCGGCGCTGATCGACTGGTAGCGCGCGCCTCCCGCCCGGGTCCTAGATCCGCGCCCCCGTCTTCGCCCAGCTGCCCTCGCGCCACGCTCCGGCGAGCATGACGCTGCGGATGATGAAGCTCAGGGGGAAGCCGAGCCACACCCCGAAGGCCCCGAGCCCCAAGGGGAAGCCGAGGATCCAGCTCAGCGGGATCTGGAACGCGAGGGTGCTCCAGATTTTGATGCGCAGGGACGTCTTCGTCGCGCCCGCGCCCTGGAGCATCCCGACGAGCGAGATGTTGAAGCCCACCAGCGGCAGGCCCCAGCCGAGGACCTCGATCCAGGTCACCGCGTAGTCGTTGAGCGGCGTCCCCACCGGCACGTCGAACAGGGCCACGATGGGCCCGGCGAAGACGATGAACGACAGGGCGAGCGTCGACATGACCACCGTCGCCATGACGATGGCGGCCCGGGTGATCTTGTTCGCGTCGTCGACGGAGCCCTGCCCCAACGCCTGGCCCACCAGCGCGCCCGTCGCCTGGCTGATGCTCATGCCCGGCACGAACGCCAGCGCCTGGACCCGCAGACCGAGGCCGTGGGCCGCGACCGCGAGCTCGTCGATGCGGCCGAGCATCCCCACGATCGACAGGAACGCCGCGTTGATCGTGAGCATGTCCAGGCCGGCCGGCGTCCCGATGCGGACGAGGTCACTCGCGAGCTCCCGGTCGATGGGGGCGGGCTTGAGCAGCAGCTCCACCGCCGGCAGCGTCCCCCGCTTGAGCAGGACGATCATCAGGACGACGGCGATGGCCTGGGACGCGATCGTGCCGATGGCGGCGCCCTGCACGCCGAGCGCCGGCATCCCGTAGTTGCCGAGGATCAGCCCGTAGTTGAAGACGAAGTTCAGGAGGTTCTGGACCGCGGACACCGCGAACGGCAGGCGCGTGTTGCCCACCCCGCGGCAGACCGCTCCCCACAGGATCATCAGGTAGGTGAACGTGGCGCCGAGGAAGCTGGGGCGGATGTAGTTGAGCCCTTCTTCCAGGCTCACCCCCGTGGCGCCAAGGGCGCGCATGAGCGGCTCGGCGGCCAGGTTGCCGACGACGGCCACTCCGATCCCGAGGATGACCGTGAGCTGCGTGGACTGCCGCAGGACGTGGGCGATGCGGTCGCCGTGCCCCGCCCCGAAGGCGCGCGCCACGGTGGCCACGGTGCCCACGGTCAGGCCCATCATCGCCACCATCATCAGGAAGCTGAGCTGGGTCGCGAAGCCCAGGCCCGTCAGCGCGTCCTCGTGCTCCGGCAGGCGACCGCACATGGCCGTGTCCACGCCCAGGGCGAGCACGGTGAGGACGTTGATCCCGATGATCGGCCACGCCAGAGACGCGAGGCGGACGGGGATCGAGCGGTCGTCAGGGGGGAGGGGGCGGCGCAAGGGCGGAAGAGTGGCCCCGAATTCGCCCGATGCAAAGCGTCGCCTGCGGCGAGATGACGGGAGGTGTCAGGACCGGCGCCGCCGAGGCATCCGCCGAGCCCGCTCAGAACAGCGTCCGCTGCCCTCCCCACCGCTGCAGGTACTGGTCGAGCTTGAGCTTCCGCTTCGTGCTCCCGCTCGTCATGTAGCGGAGCTTGCCGAAGATGGGCCGCTCGGGGCCCCACGCCCGGTCGAAGCGCCCCATCACCCAGCCGATCCCTGCGTAGCTGTTGGGGTTCCGTCCGTCGATCGACCAGCGGTTGTTCAGGTGCTCCAGCCGCGACCACGCCTCCTCCGGAGACGGCGACCACTCGTAGATCCGCTTCCCCCACAGCATCCGCAGGTAGTTGTGGATCACCCCGGACTCCCGAAGCTGGCGCTGGGCGGCGTTCCAGATGGGGTCGCTCGTCTGCGCATGCTCCAGCTCGTGCAGCGAGTAGACCTCCGGCCGCTCGTCGTCACGGTGCTCGTCCATGGTGGTGCGGGCCCAGGACGGCAGGCTCTCGTACCGGTCGTAGCGGGGTTCGTGGTGGCAGAAGGTGTAGCCGGTCTCGCGCCAGGTGATGGCCTCGTCGAGGAAGCCCTCCTCCGCCTCGCTCAGGCCCCACCAGCCAGCCCGCGCCCCCGTCGGCTTCGGGGGCGGGTGCGGCGCCGTCCACTCCGCCTGGTCGAGGAGCTCGCCGATCAGCTCGCTGGCCGCCACGTGACCGAAGTGCAGATAGGGCGACAGCTCCGACGTGGTCTTCGTGTCCGGGTGGTTTCGGTCGCCGTAGCCGCGCAGCCGGTGGTCCAGGAAGAGCCCCATCTGGGCCTCGCCGGCGACGGGCCCTCCCGGGGTGGGGATGACGGTGACCTCGTGGTCGAGGCCCTCCACGTGGTCGATCCCGTCCTCCCACGGCGCCCAGCGGCTCAGGGTCTCGGGGCGGACCAGCTCCCGGAGGCTGCCGCGGCACACGGCCGCTCCGCGCAGGGGCTCCGGCTCCGGGCGCTCGTCGATGTGGTCGAGGAGGGTCTTGTGGAGGAAGCGCCGGAAGTCGAAGGCGCGCGAGAACGCCTTCGGCGTGGCGGCCAGGGGCATCACGCCGTTGCTGTCCACGGCCTCGAGGTGGACGTCGAGCTTGCCCGCGGCGGCGGCCACCATTCGCGGGAGGAAGAAGCAGGGGAAGTCGTCGGTGACCACCACCGCGGCGTCCGCGGCCAGCGCCCTCAGCAGGCCGCTCCCGTCGCCCGCGCGCCCCTCGACGTAGGGGAAGAAGGCCACGCCTGCGTCCGCGAGGCGGTCCCGGTTGTCTGCCATGCCCTGGGTCACGAAGCGGTGGATCCGCGGTGATGCCCAGCGATAGCCACAGCGCAGCGGCTCGAAGACGACGAGCGGCAGCCCGAGCTCCTCGCAGCGCTCGACGGCGCGCTGGAGGCCGAAGGACCAGCGCGTCCGCCGCGCGGCGATCATCCAGTAGAGGACGTAGCGACCTCCGGGGCGGACGGGTGCGTCGTTGGCGGCGCGCAGACGGATCGAGGGCACGGGATGGCGCATCGATGGAAGGTTGCGCGGGCGCGACAAACCCGCCAGCGCGGAGACCAGCGTGGGCGCATCGGGCACGCGGTCCAGTAAGATGCGCGCGGACGTAGAGGTGGACGGCGGATGATGGTGCGACGGATGCGGCCGGTGGCGGTCGCGGCATGGGCGGGGCTGCTCGGCCTGCTGCTGGCAGGCGACGCGTGGGCCGTGAACTACACGGTGAACACGACCGCGGACCCCGGCGACGGGACCTGCGACGCCTCGGAGTGCACGCTGCGCGAGGCGGTGAACGCCTTGTCGTCGGCCAGCGACCAGGTCCTCTTCGACATGTCGCTCTTCTCGGCGCCCTACACGATCGCGGTGGACTCGCCGATCACCGTTTCCCAGGCCGGAGTGGTCATCGACGGGCTCGTCTGCGCCGGGTGCGGGACGGTGAGCGGCACCACGACCAACGCAGCCGACGGGTTCGACAGCACCCTCGCCATCCGGGTCCAGGCGGGCGGCGGGTTCGCGGGCGACGCGGTCCTCGTCCTCGACGCGGACGACATCACGCTCCGGGGCCTCAACATCGACGGGAGCACCGGGATCGGCATCGCCGTGAACGAGGACGGCGCGGTCATCGAGGACTGCTACGTCGGCACGGCCATCGACGGCACCGCGGGCATCGGGAACGTCTCCACGGGCATCGACGTGACGGACGCCAGCGACGTGGTGATCGGGCCCGGCAACGTCGTCTCCGGCAACGGCGGACCGGGGATCTCCATCTCCGGCGGTGACGCCGACGACGTCACCATCATCGGCAACATCGTGGGGTTGGACCGGTCGGCGAGCGTCGCGGACGGCAACGCGGGCGTCGGGATCCACATCACGGAGAACTCGGGGACGCTGTCGCGGCCGGACGTGGGCGGGTCCACCCCCGCCGACGGCAACGTGATCAGCGGCAACACGAGCCACGGGCTGTTCATCCAGGACTCCGTCGACGGCGACAACCAGTCCGTCATCGGCAACAACGTCATCGGCACCAACGGGGCCGGGGACACGGCGCTCCCCAACGGCGGCGACGGGATCCGGCTCCAGGGCAGCACCGGCAACGGGCTCGAGCCCCGGGAGATGGAGGTCTCGGACAACCTCGTCTCCGGCAACGGCGGCTCGGGGATCTTCGTCCAGTCGGCGAAGCTGGACACGTTCATCGGCAACGCCATCGGCACCGACTTCGCGGGCACGGCGCAGCTCGGCAACGGCGGCTCGGGGATCTTCCTCTTCTCCGCCGGCGGCAACGACACCAAGCAGCACGTCATCGGCGGGGTCGGGGTCGAGAACCTCATCGCCTACAACTCCGACGACGGCGTGCGGATGCAGGTGACGGGCTCGGCGAAGGTCCGGGAGAACACCGTCGCCGCGAACAGCATCTACGGCAACGGCGGGATCGGGGTGGACATCGAGGCGGCGGCCAGCGGGAGCGGCTCGGCGTTGCCTCCTGCGAACACGTGCAGCAACGGGAACGCATGGGGCAACCGGGAGGCGAGCGCGCCGGTCATCAGCGCGGCCCAGCTCCTGGCGGGCCTGCTTACGGTCACGGGGACCGCCTGCCCGAACGCCACGGTGGACATCTACACCGCCGACCCGGGTGGCGAGCCGGAGTCCTACCAGGGGACGACGACGGCGGACGGTTCGGGGGCTTTCTCGGCGGTCATCACCGTGGCGCCCGGCGAAGGCGCGGGCGAGGCGACTGCGCTCCAGACGGACTCGGACGACGAGACCGGGGAGGCGGCGGCGCCGGTGGCCATCCTCGCGCCCTGCGACGTCGACGGGGACGGGGTCGACGGCTCCCTCAACACCTGCTCGGGACCGGACTGCAACGACGCGGACGCGACGGTCTACCCGGGCGCTCCCGAGCTGTGCAACGGCCTCGACGACGACTGCGACAGCGCCGTCCCCTCGGACGAGACCGACGACGACGTGGACACGTTCTCCGAGTGCGAGGGGGACTGCGACGACACGCTCACCACCGTGAACCCCCTGGCTCCGGAGATCTGCGACGGGCTCGACAACGACTGCGACGGGGACATCCCGGGCGGCGAGACGGACGACGACGGCGACGGGTTCAACGAGTGCGCCGACGGCGACTGCGACGATGGCAACGCCGCCATCTTCCTCGGCGCCACCGAGGTCTGCGACGGGGAAGACGGCGACTGCAACGGCGCCGTGCCCCCGGACGAGACGGACGACGACGGCGACGGCGACAGCGAGTGCGCCGACGGCGACTGCGACGATGGGGACGCGAACATCTTCCTCGGCGCGACCGAGATCTGCGACGGCGCGGACAGCGACTGCGATGGCACGGTGCCCCTGGACGAGCAGGACCTCGACGCGGACGCGGTGCTCGGCTGCGACGGCGACTGCGACGATGTGGACGCGAACGTGTTCCCCGGAGCGACGGAGATCTGCGACGGCAAGGACAGCGACTGCGACACGGTGCTCCCGGCGGACGAGCTCGACGTGGATGGCGACGGAGCCTTCGTGTGCGAGGGCGGCGACTGTGACGACGAGGACGCCACGGTCTACGCCGGCGCTCCCGAGCTCTGCGACGGGGTGGACAACGACTGCGACGGGACCATCGACGAGGTCGAGGACAACGACGCGGACGGGTTCACAAACTGCGACGGCGACTGCGACGACGAGGACGCCTCCGTGTTCCCCGGCGCCGAGGAGGTCTGCGACGGCAAGGACACCGACTGCGACGGGGACATCGCCGACGACGAGCTGGACGAGGACGAAGACGGCTACATCGGCTGCGACGGCGGGGACTGCGACGACGACGACCCCGACGTGAACGTGGACGCCGAGGAGGTCTGCGAGGACGGCATCGACAACGACTGCGACGGCGAGGACAACCTCTGCGAGCAGCCGTGCGAAGATGAGGACCTCGACGGCGACGGCGTGACCGAGTGCGACGGCGACTGCGACGACGCGGACGCGAGCGTGGGCCCCAACGCCCCCGAGATCTGTGGAGACGAGTTGGACCAGGACTGCGACGAGATGGATGTGCCGTGTGCGGACGTGACGCTGGACGTCGTCCCCCCGGCGAGCTGCGACTGCGAAGCCTCGGTGGGCGGTGACGGCGCGAGCGCCTGGGCGCTGGCGGGATTGCTGGTGCTGGGCGCCCGGAGGCGGCGGCGCTCGATGGGCCCCCTGGCCGCGGCCGTGCTGGTGGGAGCGCTGGCCCTGAGCGGGTGCGCCGACGTGGGCGGCGGGTCCGTGCAGACGTGGTGGGGGACGCTCCCCGACGGGGGCGGCGCCGCCACGTTCGAGGCCGGCGGTGGCTTCGTGGCCGGTGCGATCTCCCAGGCGGTGAACCCGGAGTTGGTGGACGACCGCTCGGTGATCGAGGTCGTCCTCGCGGGAGACCGACACCCCCTGACCTGCCGCGGGTTCGAGCTGCTCGAAGCGGAGTTCCAGGCTGTCGAGGGCGCGCTCACCGGCGCGAGCGGCGACGCCGCGGAGCTCGCGGGCTGGGCCTGCCAGGAGCTGCGTGGAGTGGCCCGGGAGGTGTTCGGCGGCGACGACTGGCACGCGATCCACGCGCTCGTGGAGCCGGGCGACGATCCGACGTCGCGCCCCGGCGCAGGGGCGCTGATCCCCGGCGTGTTCCTGGCGCGGGTGGTGGACCTGTCGGGTCCGATGGCCCTCGCGCCCGAGGCTGGGGTCGACGGCTGCGCCACCCGGGTGGCGGCTCGGATGGCGGACGGCCCGCAGGAGACGGGCTGGCTCGCTGAGGCGGCGGTCTCGCGGATGGAGCACAAGAGCGTCCCCACCGAGCAGCTCAGCAGCGTGGACCTCGGCGCGGCGGTGCAGGTGGGGCTCACCTTCCCGCCTGGCCTCGGTGGCACCGCGACGGACGGCACGGTGGACGTGACCTCGTTCGTCGAGGCCGTCGACGGCGCCTACGACACGGTCGCCTTCTCCACCGAGGGGGAGGCGGTGCCTTCGGAGCCGTGCGCGTCCTTCAGCCTGTCGAGGCACCTCGCCTGGCCGGATCTCATGGCCGGGGAAGGGGGTGAGGAGTGAACACCGTGGCTCGACTGCTGGCGGCGCTGCTCCTCCTCGCTCCGGCGGGGGCGTGGGCGCAGGGCAAGGACTTCACCAACAAGCTCTCCCAGGCCTGGACCTGGATGGAGGCGGGGGCGCTGGACCGCGCGGACGGCGCCTTCAAGGAAGTGGTGGCGGACCAGGACGGACGCCTGCTCGCCGAGGCGTACTTCGGGCTCGCCGCGGTGTGGTGGCAGAAGCGCAACGCGATGGCTTCGTACCAGCGCCTGCTCGAGGCGAAGGACCTGCGCGGGACGATGGGGTGGAACGCCGGCAAGGGCGGCACCTGGGACCAGCGCATCGACTCCCGGATGAACTACATCGAGCGGAACTTCACGGTGGTGAAGCTGCGGGCCCAGACGCGCTCGTCGGTGCCCCCGCTGGCGGATCCGCGACCGAGCGACCCGCTCCTGCGCGACTTCGCGACCCGGCTCGGGGAGAACGTCGAGGGCGGCCTGAACGAGGGCTCGCTCGTGCAGTGGCTCATGCTGCCGAACGGGACGTACTGGGTCGGCAACGACCTCAAGGAGCTCAGCGGCGGCGAGATGGACCCCTCGCGGGCGCTCGAGTGGGAGCTGACGCGCGGAGCGCGGGCGAAGTCCGACTACAAGGACCGCTGGGCGATGCTGGAGGCGGGCAAGTCGCCGGCGAAGCAGGCGACGAAGGCCGGGACCGGGGACCCGTCGACCCGGAGCACGGACTCCGTGGTGGAGGTGATGCACCGGCCGATCGGGATCGCGATCCAGGGCGGGCTCACGCCGACGCGCACGCTGGACGAGCTGAACCCGGACATCACCGGGGACTGGCAGGTGGGGGTGCAGCTGGAGGGTCGACTGGCGCTGCCGCCGCCGATCCTGGCGCTGTCGGTGAGCGGCGGCTGGAAGATGCTGCCGGTGAACGGGTGCCGGGCAGCGCCGACGCGAGGGCACCTGGTGTCCCTGGGAGTCGGCCCGTCGCTCCAGCTCCCGCTGGCGTCGAACCTCTCTCTCGGCGCCGACGTGGCGTTCCGGGGCGGCCTGATGTTCGGCGGACGCAGCGACGCCGCGCGCCTCGCGTGCGTGGAGAAGCTGAGCGAACTCGAGGACGGCGCGGTGGTGCGCGGCGCCCTCGCGACGTCGGGCGACGTGTCGGGGACCTACGGTCTCGCGGACCTGGGCTGGCAGGGGCGTGCCGGCGCCCTCGGTGGCGAGCTCGCGGTGGGTCCCATCATCGACAACGGGGGACTCCTCGCGTTCTCGGTGCAGCTCCACGTGGGCTACGACCACCTCATCCCGATCCTTCCGGGCGACGCGCCGGAGACGGTCTACCTGCGGGACCCGACGACGGGCGGGACGGCGGCGATCAGCCGCGGAGCGGCGGTCAGCGCAGGCGCGATGGGCCGGATGCAGCTGGGCGCGCGGGTGCGGGTGCTGTTCTAGAGCGCTCTCGAGCCTGACCCCGGCCGGCTACTCCTCGACGGACCAGCCCGAGTAGAAGACCTGCTCCCCGTCAGCGAGGGCCTCGGCCTTCGCCGTCGTCGCGAACAGGGCCGGGAGATCGCCGAGCACCATCGAGCGGGTGAGGATCTGGAGGTGGAACGCCTCGCCGCGGGAGTTGCGCTCGGCGGTCAACGGGCCGGCCGCGAACCCCGTCGTCGCCGCGCTCCCGGCGAGAGCGGCGAGGGGCGCGCGCTCCTCCGCCACGAAGTAGAACTCGACCTGCACCTCATCCACGAGCGAGACACCGGAGTACCGGACCGCGGAGAGGCGGTCGAGGTCGTCGGCGTCGCGGGTGGCGCGCTTCATCTCTTCGTACGCCGCCTGCACCTCCGACGGTTCGGCGAGGAAGCCCCCTTCGGCGGTGCGCCTGGCGAGCAAGTCGACCACGGGCGCGATGACGTCGAAGTGGTTTGCGCCCTCCACCACCATGAACCGCAGCTTCGGGTTCCGGGTCTTCGCCTGCATCGCCTCGACGTGGTCGGCGTTGGACGCTGTGGCCCCTTCGATGACGAAGGTGGGGCTGGCGATGCCGTCGAGGAACTCGATGGGGGAGCGGAGGGCGCGCTCGCGCTTCTTGCTCGGATCGAAGGTGAGGACATCTGCCCCATAGTTCGCGGGCGAGGACACCGGACCCAACGCCAGTACCCCGGCGAAGGGCGTCTCTGCCCCGGCCGCGACGAGGAGGGCGAGGGTCCCGCCGGTGCTGTGCCCGCCGAGGTAGACCCGATCCGGGTCGACTCCGTCGAGACCGCGGACGTAGTCGACGGCCGCGAGCACGTCGTCCACCTCCCCGAGGAACGACTCCTGCTGCCCTGGGTTGCCGTAGCTGCCGCGCAGGGTCACGTACAGCATGAGGCTGCCGCGCTCGCGGAACGCCTTCGCGGACTGGTCGTTGCCGCGATCCTGAGGCACCCAGGCGCTCGTGCCGATGCCTCCCGACGGGAAGCCCCCAGTGATCCAGACCACCGCGGGCATCTTCGCCGCGTGGGGCTCCGGGTAGGCGAGGAGCGCCTTCATCGGACCGAGGGGCCCGGGGTAGGAGACCACCTCGAACGAGCTGTTCGGCGGCTCGGGGAGCGCGTCGTCCGTCGAGACCTCGCGGGTCAGCTTCGTCTGGAAGCCCTGCCGTGCTTCGGCGAGCGTCTGCCCGGCGGTCGCGGGCGATGTGCAGGCAATGAGGCCGACCAGTGCGATGGCCGTGACCGGGATCCGTCCCATGGCCCCCCCTTTCTTCGTCGCATGGTGCCAGAGGCGCAGCCGGCGCCCACGGCCCACCCGCCAGCGGCAGACCCGCGCGGCATCCCTGGAGTACGCTGACTCCGAGGGGGAGGTGATGCCGCAGCAGCTTGTCGTTCCGGGGCTCTGCGTCGCCCTCGTCGCGCTCCTGGCCACGCCGGCGTCGGCTGCCCCAGCGACCAGGTCCCCCGAAGGACCCTTCACCATCGACGTGCACGCGGAGCTTCGCGCCCGACGCTGCGTGAGGTTCATCGTCCCCGACCGCGGGCTCGTGCGCGAGTGCCCGGTGGCCGTCCTCGGAGGCGCCCGTGGCTTCGTCCGTCCGGCGGGGCCGCTCCTCCTCCACTGGCGGGTCCAGGCGGGCCTGGCCCACACCCGCAACGACTCGTTCGTCTACACCGTGACCGAGCGGGGCGAGATAGAGCCTCCGTTTCCCATCAACACCGGGCTGGTCGAAGTCGATCTCGGCGTCGGGCTCTCGTCGGTGCGCGACATCCTCGAAGGGATGGTGTGGCTCGGCCCCGCCATGCGGTTCGACGCGCTGGCCGACGAGACGCGGGTTCGTCTTCGGGAGCTCGACTTGGAGCCGATCACGGTGGGGGAGCTGGTCGCAGGCGTCCGCGTCGAGGCTCAGTTCGCCATCAACGCCGGCGACTGGGTCCGCATCGGCGGGCGAGGCGGGGTCGAGGTGCTCGGCAGCGCCGCCTCCGTCTGGAGTTCCTCGGACACGTCGGCCGAGTTCCGGGAGGAGTTCCGGCGAGTCACCGGACTCGTGGAGCTGCGCACGCTGGGCGCCATCGTGGCCGCCATTCCGCCCGAGGGTCCGGCGGCGTTCGTCGCCGACCTCGGCTTCTCGACCGGGTGGGCCTTCCCCGCCCCGGCGGCCCGCGCGGCCCTCGACGAGGCAGGGATCGACGTCCCCGGCAGCCTCACCCTCTGGCCCGAAGCCCGGCTGCTCCTCGGCATCCGGCTCCGGCCCGGGCAGTAGGCGCAGGCGGAAGGGATGGACCTGTCCGTGCCCATGGGAGGACGCCGATGAGCCGCAGGGACTGGCCGGTTCGCACAGTCAGTTCACTGATTGCCGTCGCGATCGTCGGTTGGTGGTGGTGGGACAGGAGAGCGCCCTTCGTCTGGTTGGCAGACCTCCAAGCAGACCTGTTCGGGGGGTTCTACTCCCCGACCCTCACCGCGACCGTCTTGCTCGTCGGGGTGCTCGCCTTGCTCATTCCCCTGGAGCCCCTGTGGCTGCGCCTGCTCAAGGTCGAGAATCCGGAGGGCTCGCCGCGGTGGCAGCACTACTCCGAGTGGCTCCGCCGCAACGAGCGCCTCGCGCGCTGGGTCGCAGGGGGTGTGCTCTTCGCTGTCCTTGGCCTCTACGCGGCGTGGGAGCGTGCCCGCGACGGGGAGCAGATCGACGTACCCATCGAAGCGTTTCAGCCAGGCGGGGAGGTGGGCAGCACTCGGGTCTGGACGGAGGCTCGACCGGTCTCAGGCCGGCACGTCGTGCACGGAACGCCGCCGGAGGTCTTCATCCCGCTGGTCCCCCCCGGCTGGACGGAGGCCGCTCCGGTCGCGCTGGTCCTCGTGATGGAGCAGGCCGAAGCGGTGCGCGCGGACTTCGAGTTCGGCGAAGGTCGTTGGCGCGTGCAGGGGCGCCTCGTCGATGAGCGCTTGCCGGAGCGGGTCGAGCGGCTCATGCGGACCGAGGGGCGCCTGACTCTCTCCGAGCCGTACCACCTCCTGCGCTACGCCCCACCGCAGGCGGAGCGGTCTCCTTCCCTGCCGCCCGTGTTCGCGCTCGGCCTCCTCGCGGGGCTCGGGGTGGTGCTCTTCGCGCTCAAGAGCTGACCCCCTCAGCCCCCGCGCTTTCGCCGGGGGATCCACACCACCGCCACGTTCGCGGTGAGGGACAGGGCCGCGGCGGCCTGAATCCACCACTGGTGCTCCGGCCACGTCAGCATCGCCGCGGTCCCGACTACGTAGGCCAGGGGCGTGGGCATGAGCCGTCGGTCCACGTGGATCGCGAACAGCATCGCCACCGTGGCCCAGAACGCCATGAGGATGGGGAGCAGGGCGTTGGTTCCGATGCCGACCCGCTGCGCGACGAGGGTCAGCAGGGTCTGTCCCAGGAACAGCGTGAAGCCGGTGACCACCGTGCGCCGGTTCACCCCGCTGCTCATCATCGCCCGCCGGAACACGATGGTCAGCACCACCAGGATCGCGAGGAAGGACAAGGGCGCCGTGACCGTCGGCGTCCAGTCCGTCCCGGGCGGGGCACCCACGAGCGCGCGCCGCACCGGCACGAACGCGAAGCTCACCGAGAGCACGACCAGCACCGCCGCCCGCGTCGCGACCCCGACCCGCCAGTCCTGCTGATCCCGGTACGCCTGCAGCTTGTCCACCCGCGAGCCCAGGGCGTCGAGCTCCGCCAGCTTCGCGTCCACCGCGCTCACCAGCTCGGACGGGGGGTCCTCCTCCTCGGCGAGCAACGACTTCGCCGCCTGCGGCCGGTCACGGTCCAGGTGCCAGCGCGCCATCCCCACCCGCAGCCCCCGCAGGGCCTGCCGCACGCCCGGTGCCTCGGGCCACACCGCGAGCGCATGCTCGAACCCGAACCGCGCCGCGCTGAACCGCGCCTCGACTCCGCCGTCGTCGTCGTCCGCGGCCCACAGCTCCTTGAGGACGGCGAGCTCCGCGTGCGCGTCGTCCGCGAGCTGGATCGCCCCGCGATGGAGCAGGAACCGCTGCAGCGCGAGCCGCAGCTCCGTCGCGCTCTCGTAGCGCTGATCCGGCTCGTAGCTCATCGCCTTCATGCAGACGGAGCCGAGCTCCGCCGGCACCCCCGGCGGTGGCTCTCGGGTCCCCATGATCGCCGAGTACAGCGAGGCGAGCGCCGACGGCCCCTCGTGGGGGGGCTTGCCGGCGCACACGTGGTAGAGCGTCGCCCCGAGGAGGTAGACGTCCGTCCGGCGGGTCAGCGGCAGGTCCCCCTGGGACACCATCTCGGGCGCGATGTAGGCGGGGGTCCCGATGACGTCCTCGTTCTCGCTCGCGAGCGGGATCCGGCCCGATCCGTCGTCCTCGAGGGCCATCGCGAGCCCCCAGTCGAGGAGGAACACCTCGCCGAACGCGCCGATCATCACGTTCGATGGCTTGATGTCGAGGTGGAGCACGCCGCGGCTGTGGGCGTACCGCACCGCGTCGCAGACGCTCATCAGCACCCGCAGGTTCCACTCGAGGTGGTCGTCGGCGCCGAACCGCTCCTCCACCGCCGCCGGGTCGTCGACCAGCTCGGACCACGGAGTCCCACCGATCTTCTGCTGGACGATGAGCGGCTCGCCCGACGGGTCCGCCCCGATGTCGTAGACCGGGACGATGTTCGGGTGCTCGAGCGCCCCGGAGACATACGCCTCCTGCATGAGCGAGACCGTCGCCTGCCGGCTGCGCTTGTCCGGGCGCACCGCCTTGACGGCCACCTCCCGGTCCAGGACCGCCTGCACTCCTCGATGCACGACTCCCATGCCCCCCATGCCGAGGACGTCGTGGACGTGCAGCCGCTCCTCCCGCGTGGAGGGGTCCGGAAGCGGCAGCCGCGCCGTGCTCGAACGGGCCAGCGACGGGCGGACGGTCTCCCCCGGGGCGCTGACGATCGAGAACGTCGCCTCGATCCCCTCCCACTTGCGGGAGAGCAAGGCCTTAGCGTCCTCCACGTGGGCTCCCTCGACTACAGATCCGGAAGCTCCCCGATCATCTTGTCCCACTGCAGCGGCGGCCTGGAGAGCACCATCTCGCACTCACTCAGGGCCGAGCCCGCGACGACCGTCGACGACAGCACCCGCGCCTGGGCCACCAGGTCCAACGTCACCGTCTCCCCGTACAGCTCCTGGCGGTGCTTGAGCTCGACCCGCACGATCTGGCCGAGGGGGATCGACTGACCCCGGATCACGAAGCGGCTCGCCGTCCCCGCCACCAGCCGCACCGGCCGCTTCACCCCGCCGATCACCACCGCCCCGGGCAGCGCCAGCGCTTCGGCGTCCCGCACCGTCAGCTGCGCCTTCTTCGTGGGGGTCGCGTCAGGGAACATCTCCCGGAGCTTGTGCTTGAGGCGCGCCACCGCGAACGGACGCTCGAAGAAGTGGATGACTCCGAGCCGGCGCAGGGTGTTCGCCACGCCCGAGTCCTCCGCGTGGACGGCACTCGAGGCCACGAGCCGGGTCCGCGCCCCGTTCGGCAGTCGCCGGGCCACCTTCACCAGGGCCACGCCGTCCATGTCTGGCAGCTCGGTGGGGAACAGGATGAGGTCGATCTCCCGCAGCCCCAGCGCATGCAGGACCGCGCTGCCCTTGCGGACCCGGAGCGGCGCGAGCCCCAGCATCTCGATCACTGAGATGAGGACCGAGGCCGTCGAGTCGTCCGGCTCGGCGATGAGCGCGAGGGGGGTCCCGCTGGGCCGCGCAGCCAGCACCGCGTTGATGCGGTGTTCGGTGTCGGGAGGCGCCTCCATGGACCGCATTGTGCCAGCGTGGCGCGGTCTCAGGCGATGTCAGAGCGATGTCACCCCGCCCGGAGGGCCTGGCTCAGATCGGCCCAGACCGCCTCTACGTCCTCCAGGCCCACGGCGAGGCGCAGCAGGCCCGGCTCGAGCCCGGCTGCGCGCTGCTCGGCGGGCGACACGTTCGCGTGCGTCGTCCCCGCGGGCCAGGCGATGAGCGTGTGGACTCCGCCGAGGCTCGCTCCGATCGCCACGTGCTGCAGCGCGTCCACGACCCGCGCCGCCCGCTCGTCCGCGACCTCGAAGCTGAGGGCGCCGCCTCCGAGCCCGTCGCGATGGCGCCGGGTCAGCAGCGCGTGGTCGGGGTGCGAGGGCAGCGACGGGTGATGCACCGCCCGCACCGCCGGGTGTGCCTCCAGCCGCGCCGCGAGCGCAGCGGCCGTCCGCGACTGGCGTTCGACGCGCAGGTCCAGCGTCTGTAGTCCCCGCCAGAGCCGGTACGCCGCCGCGGCGTCCATGCACGGCCCCAGGATCTTCCGCCAGCGCCACACCTCGCGGATCAGCGGTCCGTCGCCGGAGACGACGCCGGCGATCACGTCGTGGTGCCCGCCCATCGCCTTCGTGGCTGAGTGCAGGACCAGGTCCGCGCCGTCGGCCAGCGGGCGGCGGAGCGACGGCGACGCGAAGGTCGCGTCCACGACGATGTGCACGTCAGGGCCTGCCGCCGCACGGACGGCGGCGATGTCCACGAGGCGGATGAGCGGGTTCGTCGGCGTCTCCAGGTACACCACCGCGCCGGCGGGCAGCCCCGCCACCGCCGCGAGCAGGTCGTCGACCCCGACCCGCCGCACCTCGACCCCGGCGGGCCAGCGCACGGACTCGACGAGCTCGTGGGTCCCCCCGTAGACCTCGGCCTGCACCACCAGCGGGCCCACGCCGTCCCCCAGGGCCGCGAGCAGCGCCACATGGATCGCCGCCATCCCCGAGCTGACGAGGACGCTCCGCTCCGCGCCTTCGAGCTGCGCGATGACCTGCTCCGTCGCGTCGACCGTCGGACTGCCCCAGCGCGCGTAGAGCAGGTCGCTCTTGTCGGCGACGGCGTCCGCGAACTCCTGGTTCCGGTCGAAGGCGTAGGTGGAGGAGAGGTCGATCGGGGGGACGAGGGGGCGTGCGCTCATGGGCGCCGAGGGTAAGTCAGATCCGGGGCGCCGTCGCCGCGCTCAGTCGGCCGCCGCCACCTCCGGCCGGAGCGCGGCGAGCGCCGCCTCCGTGGCGGCCCGCGACTCCGCGATCTGGCCCGGCAGATCCCCCAGGGAGAAGAAGTTGGCCCCGCTCCGCGCGCTCTCCACCACCACGACGTCCTCGGGCAGGGGCCCGGACGCGGGACCGTGGGACCGCGCGACCCGGTGGACGATCGTGGGCCGCGTTCCCCGGTGCGTCCGCCAACCGTCGAGCCCGATCCGGTCCTTCGCGCCCCCGTCAGCGAAGGTCGCGCCCTCGATGGTCACCGGCGTGAACACCACCGGCATCGCGCAGGACGCGGCCACCGCCGGGGCCAGCGGGCCGGCGGTGAGGATCGTCGCCTCTCCACTCGCGTCGATCACCCCGACCCCGAACGGTCGAGGCAGCTCCTCGATCCTCTCCGGCAGCAACCGCGAGAGGTGGGCGATCACCCCGCCCATCGAGCACACGCCGCGCCAGGGCGTCGCCGAGGGGCGCATCCAACGTAGGGGGCTTCGGGCGCCGAGCTCGTCCGCGATCCGCCGGGCCGGCCACCCCGCGGCCCAGAGCGCCCCCGTCATCGAGCCGGACGAGGTCCCGCAGACGCCGTCGACCGTCATCTCGCCGCGCGCGACCGCGTCCTCGACCGCATCGAGGAAGCCGATGTGGCGGGAGAACGCGAGGAAGCCGCTGCTGAGGACCAGGTCCCAGCCGGGAGCGCTCAAGGGCTGTCGGGGGCCTCGTTGGCCGGGGCCTCCGACGCCTCGTCGAGCACGGCGGAGAGGTTCAACGCCGTCCGACGGATCACCGGATCGCCGTAGGGGATGGTCTCCGCCTGGTCGGGATCGTCGTCGTCCGGGAGGTACTCGGACAGGTTCGAGGCGTCGATGCGGTCGAGGGACGCGAGGCTGATCTGGGCGCGCGCCGGCTCGGCGTCGTCCAGCGTCGGCGCCGGCGGCAGCTTCACCGGCTGCTGCTCCGCGTCCGTCGAGAGCTCGCGCAGGGAGCTCATCGTCGCCGCGTCCACGTCGATGTCGCCCTTCTCGGCGAGGCGCGCGGTCAGATCCGCGAGCTGCCCGCTCAGGGCGTCACCATCGGGATGGCGCATGGCGGGCTGGAGCGACATCAGGCGCCGGAACACCGGGCCGAGCCCCGGCACGATGGTGTCGAGGCGCTCGGGCGCGTCCTTGATCTCGGCGCGCGCGATCGACTCCATCGTGGACACGATGTCCTTCATCTCGAAGAGGCGCTCGCCCGTGAGCATCTCGTAGAGGATGAGCCCGAGGGAGAACAGGTCGCTCCGGTGGTCCAGCGGCTGGCCCGTGGCCTGCTCGGGCGACATGTACAGCGGCGTCCCGCGCACGACGTTCGTCGCCGTGACCACGCCCGTCTCCACCGCGGCCTTCGCGATCCCGAAGTCGGTGATCTTCGCGACGCCGTGGTTCGACACCATGATGTTCCCGGGCTTGATGTCCCGGTGGATGATGTCGAGGGGCCGGCCGGAGCGGTCGGCCATGGCGTGGGCGTAGCCGAGCCCGCGGCAGACCTGTCGGGCGATGTCCAGGGCGAGGATCGGCGGGAAGCCCCGCGGCCGCCCCCCCTTCTTGCCCTTCCACGCCGCGCGCATGAGGTCCTCGAGCGTGCGCCCCTCCACGTACTCCATGTCGATGTAGTAGTGGCCGTCGACCTGGTCGAAGTCCCGGGTCGCGACGATGTTCGGGTGCCGGAGCTGGCCGCCGATGATCGCCTCGCGGGTCAGCAGCTGGACGAACTCGCTCCGCTTGCCGGCGCGCCGCTTCACCACCTTGAGCGCCGACTCCGTCTTGAACCCGCCGGGGCCTGACTTCGTCGCCAGGTAGACGCGCGCCATCCCGCCCTCGCCGAGCACCTCGAGGAGCTCGTAGCGGCCGAAGGTCGCGGGGAGGTCGGACTGGGAAGGAAGGACCAAGGAGGCTCCAGTGGGAATGAGCGCTCCAGTGTACCGGGGGGCCACCCTCCCGTGCACGTGGGGCAGAGCGGCGGTCTCCCCCATCGGTGCTACGATCCCGCCCCCTCGGGGCTCCTTGGCCAGGAGTCTGCGAGCGCGCGGGCCCCCTCCGCGCGGCCACGACCGGAGAGTCGATGAACGACGTGACCGACACCCTGACGAACGCCCAGATCGACGAGGCGATCGACGGCCTCCTCAACGCCCTCGACGACGGGCAGCGCGGCGAGCACCGGGACCTGACCCGTCGCATGCTCCGCACCGTCCTCAAGATCCGCGACGGGGAGGTCGACCGCCTCGACATGAAGATCATGGAGCGGTCGCTCCGGGAGCTCTACAAGGGCTTCAAGACCTTCAAGCCCTGGCGTGACCGCCGCAAGTTCGCGATCTTCGGCTCCGCTCGGAGCAAGCCCGGCAGCGTCGAGTACGAGGCCGCCAAGCAGTGCGCCGCCAAGCTCGTCGAGCACGGCCACATGGTGGTGACCGGCGCAGGCCCGGGGATCATGCAGGCCGGCAACGAGGGCGCGGGCCCGGGCGAGTCCTTCGGGGTGAACATCACCTTGCCCTTCGAGGCAGCCGCCAACGAGTTCATCGACAAGGACAAGCTCGTCGACTTCAAGTACTTCTTCACGCGCAAGGTGGTGTTCGTGAAGGAGGTCGACGGGATCGTCCTGTTCCCCGGTGGCTTCGGCACCCAGGACGAGTGCTTCGAGGCCCTGACCCTCATCCAGACCGGCAAGGCCGAGCCTCAGCCGGTGGTGATGATCGACCCCCCGGGCAGCACCTACTGGCGTGACTGGGACCGCTACGTGCAGTTCGAGCTGCTCGGGCGCGGACTCATCTCCCCGAACGACGTGCGGCTCTACATGATCACGTCGGACATGGACAAGGCGATCGAGCACATCGACCGCTTCTACGGGAACTTCCACTCCATCCGCTACGTCGGCGACACCCTGGTGATGCGGCTCCAGCACGCCCCCGACCAGGGGTTGATCGAGCGTCTCAACGAGGAGTTCAGCGACATCGTCGTCGACGGCGTCATCGAGCGGTGTGCCATGCACCCCCGCGAGTCCGACGAGCCCGAGACCGCGGACCTGGAGCGCATCCGCTTCAAGTTCAACAAGCGGCACCTCGGCCGCCTGCGGATGATGATCGACGTGCTGAACGCCAGCCTCACCGAGGACCAGCGCAGGACGGGCGCGAAGTTCCCGCCGGTCCACGGCGTCATCCCCGGCGTCTGGCCCGGCAACGACGACGCGGACGAGTGAGCGAAGACCTGCCGGCGCTCCGGGGCGTCGAGGTCGTCGCCCCCACTGGCTCGCCGTCCCCGTCGGGCGGGGTGCCGGCGCGCGTGCCCGACCCCGTCCCGGAAGGCAAGGTCCCGTTCTACAAGCGCTTCTGGCGCTGGTGGCTGCCAAAGGCCGGGCGCATCGCCGGGGTGCAGAACCGGGCGTTGGCGTGGCTGACCTTCCACCTCGGACTGCGGCCCGTGGCCGTCTTCATCCGCCGTCAGGACCGGCTCGACCGGGCGACGAAGCCCGTGGGCGACACCGGCTGGAAGGAGCGGGAGGACCCCATCCACACGGATCCCCAGCGGATCCGGCGGCCGGTCTGACCGTGCCTGTGCGGCGCGCCTGGCGCGACGGAGGGCGCCGTGCCTGAGTACGTCCTCGGGATCTCCTGCTTCTACCACGACTCCGCGGCGGCGCTGCTGCGGGACGGCGAGCTCGTGGCAGCGGCGAGCGAGGAGCGCTTCACCCGCATCAAGCACGACGCGGGCTTCCCGGTGAACGCGGCCCGGTTCTGCCTCGGGCGGGCCGGCATCACCATCGACGACGTCGGCTACCTGGGTTTCTACGACAAGCCCATGCTCAAGCTCGAGCGGATGCTGCTGTCGCACCTCCAGCACTTCCCCAAGAGCAAGGACCAGTTCGTCCGCGCCATCCCCGCGTGGATGAAGGAGAAGCTCCCCGTCCGCAAGGTCATCCGCAAGGAGCTGGGCTGGAAGCGCAAGCCCATCTGGTTCTGCGAGCACCACGTCTCGCACGCGGCGAGCACGTTCTTCGCTTCGCCGTTCCAGGAGGCCGCCATCCTGAACATGGACGGCGTCGGCGAGTGGGCCACGGCCACCAGCGGGGTCGGTCGCGGGAACAGCCTCGAGCTCACCCACGAGATCCGCTTCCCCCACAGCCTCGGCCTCCTCTACTCCGCGTTCACCGGCTACCTCGGCTTCAAGGTGAACAGCGGCGAGTACAAGGTCATGGGCCTCGCGCCCTACGGCGAGCCCCGGTACGTGGACCGGGTCAAGAAGCTCATCGACATCGCCGACGACGGCAGCTTCCGCCTCGACATGACCCACTTCGACTTCGACTGGGGCCTCCGCATGGCCAACGAGTCGTTCTTCGAGGTGATGGGCCGCGGCCCGCGCGAGCTCGGGACCGAGGGGATGGAGGACTTCTACAAGGACGTCGCCCGCTCGCTCCAGGAGGTCGTGAACGAGGTGATGGTCAAGCAGGCCTGCGCCCTGCACGAGCGAACGGGGATGACCGACCTGTGCATGGCCGGGGGCGTGGCGCTGAACTGCGTCGCCAACGGGCACGTGCTGCGCGAGTCGCCGTTCGAGCGGCTCTTCGTGCAGCCGGCGGCGGGTGACGCAGGTGGGGCGCTCGGCGTCGCCCTGTGGATCCACAACATGGTCCTCGGGAACGAGCGGACGGTGGAGGCCGCGGACGGTGCGCCGGTCGAAGACCGGACCTGGGTCATGGACCGGGCGGACTGGGGGCCCGAGTTCGACCGGGACGCCATCCGCGAGGTGCTCGACCACTACGGCGCGACGTACGAGGAGCTGTCCGACGACGCCGCTCTCTGCGAGGCCGCCTCGGAGCAGATCGCCGACGGCAAGGTGGTGGGCTGGTTCCAGGGGCGCATGGAGTACGGGCCCCGCGCGCTGGGCAACCGGTCCATCCTCGGCGACCCCCGCGTCCTCGACATGCGGGACCGCATCAACCTCAAGATCAAGTTCCGGGAGGGCTTCCGGCCCTTCGCGCCGTCGGTCCTCGCGGAGCGCGCCGACGAGTGGTTCGACCTGCGCGGCCACCCGTCGGACTTCATGCTCCTCGTCGCCGACGTGCACGAGGACAAGCGCACCGTGCCCGCCATCACGCACGTGGACGGGTCGGCCCGCGTGCAGACCGTGCGCCGCGACGCCACGCCGCTGTACCACGACCTCATCGCCGCGTTCGAGCGACGCACCGGCTGCCCGCTGGTGATCAACACCTCCTTCAACGTCCGGGGCGAGCCCATCGTCTGCACGCCCGAGGACGCGTTCCAGTGCTTCATTCGCACCCACATGGACGCTCTCGTGGTAGGACCCTTCCTCCTCCGCAAGGAGGACCAGCGCACCTACCCCGAGATCAGGGACGCCCGCGAGGTGTTTCCGCTCGACTGAGCCCATGCCGGGGTGGCGGGAGAGACGATGAGCTACGACCTGTTCGTTCGCGAGTGCGACGCCATGTTCGTCGAGATCGGCCTCGGCGAGGCCGCCGACATGTACGAGGGCATCACGGTCTCGGTGGAGGCCAAGGACGAAGACGGCCTCTGGCTGAAGCTCGGGTCCGATGAGTCCCCCGGGGTGGTGTCGGTCTCGGTCCAGCCGGACTCGGCGATGCTGTCGGGCGACAAGGGAACCGAGGAGATCGTCCTGGGGTTCGCGCTGATGCTGCGGGACCTGGCGGGCGGTCACGTGTGGGACCCCGCGGCCGACGAGGTCGTGGACGGGGAGCTCGACTGGGACGCCGTCCTGGACGCGCTCTCCGGGCTGGCCGTCGCCGCGGCGCAGCCGACGGTGGCCCCCGAGATCGAGTCCGCGGCGCGCTTCATCGAGCTGCTCATCGCCCGCGGCCTGCTCGAGGCGAACTTCACGCCGGAGCTCATCACGGCCATGGTCGAGGCCCTCGGCAGCGAGAGCACGAGCACGGTGGAGAAGGCCCTCCTCGAGCACGACGACGTCGAGGAGCTGTACGCCGACTACGACACGCTGAAGAAGATCGTGCGGCAGTGGTAGCGGACCGCTGATCTCGAGCGAACGCGGTGCGGACCCGCCTCGTCGGCCATGAGGCCATCGCTGACGCGCTCGACGCGGGGCACCCGGTCCGCGTGATCCTGGCCCCCCGAGATCGAACAAAAGACGAAGAAGCCCTCGTTGCCCGTGCTGTGGCGGCGGGGGCTTCCTTGTGGGCGGGCAGCGACGGGGACCGGTTCCGCATGAGTCCGGGGGAGCCGGCGCGGCTGCTCGCCATGGTGGGCCCGCCGCCGACAGCGGAGGGGGTGGGGGACCTGCTCGCGCGCCCCGGGGCCATCTGGGTCCTCGACGGAGCGGCCTACCCCTCCAATGTGGGGTTCGCCATCCGCACGGCGGAGGTCTCGGGAGCGGCGGGGCTCGTCGTGGGGGCGTCGTTCAGCCGGGCCCAGCGGTCGCGGGCGCGGCACGTGTCCATGGGGGCGTGGCGGCTCCTGCCGGTGCTGTATGCGTCGACCGAGGAGGTGGTGTCGGCCGCGCGGGGGGCGGGGCGCGCGGTGGTGGCTATCGAGGACGCCGGTGCCGTGGCGCCGTGGGAGGCCGATCTGGCAGGCGACGTGGTGCTCATCCTGGGCAACGAGCGGGACGGGCTCGGCGCGGGCGTGCTCGCGGCGGCGGACGTCGTGGTGCGGATTCCCATGCGCGGGTTCGTGCCGTCCTACAACCTCCAGGCGGCGATGACCGCCATCGCGGCGGAGCGGCTGCGCCAGCTCGGGTAGACCGCGCATCTGCGCTCCCGTCGAGGCCCGCGCGAGGGACGCGGCCGTTAGACTCCGGCCGTGGCCAGCCTCCCCGTGATCTCCCGCGACCTGAACGACTACGGCTACCAGACCGAGGTGCGCGTGCGCCTGTCCGAGACGGACGCGGTGGGCATCGTGTTCTTCGGGAGCTTCGCGTCGTACATGGACGTGGGGCGGATGGACTACCTGGGCTACCTGGGGGTGACCCCGAAGGAGGGGCGCATCCCTGGGCTGATCCCGGGAGCGGTGGTCGCGCAGGTGGCCAACTTCCACAGCCCGGCCCGCTACAACGACGCGCTCGTGATCAACGTGCGGATGGCCCGCATCGGTCGGACCTCGTACACGCTCCACTTCCTCATCACGGCGAAGCGGTCGCGTCAGGTCGTCTCGACCGGGGCGCTCACGCTGGCGTGGCTCGACGACGACTTCCAGCCGGTCCAGGTCCCCGAGGAGTTTCGGGAGACGGTGCGCGCCTTCGAAGGGGACCTGCTCGACGAGTGGCGCGAGGACGACGGTGGCTGAGCGGTCGAAGAGCGGCGTGGCGGCGCGGATGCGGGCCAAGCGCCGGCAGGCCTCCGAGCACGCGCGCAAGGTCCCCAGCCACGCGGAGACGCTGGCCCGCGAGAAGCAGATCCTCCGGCGACACCGGGACGCCGTGCAGCGCATCGACCGCTTCGCAGTGCAGCAGCGGCAGGTGGGCGACGAGCTGGATCGGGAGCTCGCGACGCTGCTCGAACAGAGCGCCACGCTCGACGCGCTCGAGGAGCGCCAGCGGGAGACGGGGTTCCTGGCGGCGCTCACCCGGCGGTTCACGGCGCGGGCGGATCTGCTGGCGCGGCGCTCGGTCGCGGAGCGGCTGCTGCGGCACTTCGAGGTGGTGAACGGCAAGCTCGCCCAGGCGGCGCACGTCGTGGACGAGCTCCGCCTCACGTCGCTGGAGCTCCAGCAGGACGTGGACGGGCTGCACGCCGAGCTCGCCGAAGCGACGGACGAGGAGGTGCGCCTCGCGGCGCGCATTGCGGAGATCGAGGACGAGCTCGACGTGATCACGGAGGATCCGACAGCGGCCCGGCGCATCGACCAGCTCATGTTCGAGGAGCGCACGGCGGCGACGGACGTGGCCCTGTGGCACGCGCGGGCACGCATCGCCCGGGAGGGGCTGGAGCCGGCGCGGACGCTGCGGGACGATGTCCTCGACCTGCACGGGGAGATGGCCCGGTTCGTCACCGCCGCGCGGGGCGCGGTGGGGGAGGCGGGTCGGCGGATCGCGGCGATGGGGGCGGCGGCGGACGCGGCGGTGGTCGTGGACGAGCTGCGGGCGTCGCTCGACGAGCTCCAGTCGGCCATCGGAGCGACGGAGCAGTACGTGGCGAGCACGCGGCACCTCCAGGAGCAGGTGCTGCCGGAGATCACGGCGCAGCTGGAGGCCCACTACGCGACGCAGGGGCAGGCGCTGCCTCGCGCGGGGGCGGCAGACCGAGCCGAGGCGCGGCGGCGGGCCGACCAGGCGCTGCTGGACGCGGCGGAGGCGGAGCTCGCGGCGCTGCTGGGCGAGGAGGCGTGACGGCGCGGGAGCTGCCGGCGTTCCGGGTCCCGGGCTACCTCGGAGCGCTGCGGGCGGGGCTGACCTCGCTCGCGCCGAACCTGGACTTCGTGCCGCTGCGGGAGGCGCTGGGGAGCTGCGCGCTCCTCGATCCGGCGGTCTCCGGCGAGCTCGCGCTGCCGGCGGAGCTGGCGGAGTGCGGGCTGCCGTCGACGGCGTGGTTGCTGCGCGGCGCGGGCGCGCTCACGGCGGCGGTGCCGGTGTCGGCGGCGGAGCTGGCTCGGGCGCGGCGGCTGGAC